>PDWJ01000788.1_pt1 | contig 66989 bp, 53 predicted proteins | sample 1430881 | NCBI WGS metagenome assembly PDWJ01 (sample SAMN01162460, study PRJNA174530) | Oral metagenome, whole genome shotgun sequencing project. | biome: Marine environment; feature: Marine mammal; material: Swab sample of the gingival sulcus; isolation source: swab sample of gingival sulcus... | reverse complement strand
GGATTGCTGAAACACGGAACGTTTTTTTCGGTGGGGAGGAAAATGACGCCATTCAAGGTGGTGATGGCGATGATCGTTTATACGGCGGCTCAGGTAGTGATCTTATCCAGGGGGAAGGCGGGGATGATTATCTTGAGGGGAACCGTGACAGTGATGTTCTTTTTGGTGGCGAGGGGGCCGATACCATTATTGGGGGGCATGATTCTGATGCCTTGTTTGCCAACGAGGGAGATAACAGCAATGACGGAGCGGTAGATAAACTTTACGGTGGTCAAGGCGATGATGTTTATTATATGGGTGGAGGGGATATCGCTACTGACTCTGAGGGTAGCGATACTTACATTATTAATACTGAGTCTGGCGGTGGTGAGAAAATTATTATCACCGATGCTGATAAGAAGGGTTCAATCCTGTTGAATGATCAGCTTATAACGTATGCGGTAAGTGCTTCTGATAATTCCTGGCTCTTTGATACCAATACGTTATCGCTTAAAAATTCCGGAGCCGGCCAATCCCTTATCATTACTGATTTTAATGGCAATGAAATTGAAATTGAAAATTTCACCTCTGGCGATTTTGGCATCAAGCTCGGGACATATCTTGGCAATGATTTACCGGCACAAGAAGCTACATCTGGTGTGGACGATACAATCTACGAGTCTGCGTCAGGCTTAAATATTGATGCTTTGGCGGGTGATGATGTGCTTTATTTCAGGGGCGTCGGTGGTGACTTTGTTGAGGGTAATGAAGGTAGTGATATTTTGGCCGGGGGCGGCGGTAATGATCATTTATATGCAGGAGCACAGGGTGACCTGAGCGCAATTCTCAACTCTGCCATTCAAGAATTGTCGAGCGGATTTGATTCACTCAGTGGTGGACGCGGTGATGATTTATTAGTTGGAAGTCGTGATTCGAACTGGATTAATGGTGGGGCAGATAATGATACTGTTTTTTCTGGTGCGGGGGATGACATCATTTATGGAGACTCTCAGAAAATTGCCGAAGTTGTTGAGAATTATGCAGAAGCTGACACTTTGCTCTTTGATGGGTTATTTTCCGGGCCGATTAACCCCGATGATTATGGCCGTGATTATCTCTATGCGGGGACTGGTAATGACATTGTGCATGGTCAAGGTGGCGATGATTTTCTGTTCGGTGAGTCTGGCGATGATGTACTGAGGGGGGATGAGACCGGCCTTACAGAAGGTGGGGCGCCTATCGTTCTTTTTGCTGAGCACCATGGTTCTGATTATATTGATGGCGGTTCGGGTAATGATAAAGTTAAGGGGGATGGCGGTAATGACCATCTTTATGGGGGGGCTGGTGATGATGAGCTTTTTGGTGATGCTGATGATATAAGTTTATCCATTCATGGTGATGATCACTTGTACGGCGGAGCTGGTCGGGATCAGCTCGTTGGGAATGGTGGCAATGATTATCTGTACGGTGGTACGAATAATGATCATCTTATGGGGGATGGTGGGCAGACCTCTTCAGCAATGATTGGCGATGACTTTTTAGATGGTGGTCAAGGCGATGATCATCTGGAAGGCGAGGGGGGAGATGATCAACTCATTGGTGGGCAAGGTATAGATAAACTCTATGGTGGACAGGGCGATGATACCTACCGGTTTGAGTTGGGTGACGCACGCGTCGTTAATACAAAACTTGATAGTATTTACGATACTGTAACTGAGAATAATTTAATTGTTTTTGGACAAGGAATTAAAATTACCGATATCGAGTTAATAGCGAGCAATGCCGGGGTTGTTGTTGCATACGGTGATGAGGCTATTTATATCAAAAATGGTGACTCTGGTGCTATCGGCGCGTTTGAATTTGAGGAAACTGGCCAGTCTATTCGGTTTGAGGAGCTGATGAGTGAGCGCTTCCTTGGCGATCGAGAGGTATATGGCACTGATATTGATGATGTACTCGTCGGCGGTGCAGGAAATAACAGATTAGTTGGCGGTGAAGGAAATGATCGCCTTCTGGGTGGCGCAGGAAACAGTGTTTTAGAAGGGGGTATAGGAAACGACATTCTTATCAGTCGTGGTGGCTATGACTCGCTGTATGGTGGCGAGGGCGATGATCGCTATGAGGTTTCGACAAGCAGCAGTGCAAATGTTTTGATTACCGATCAATCAGGTTCAAATAGCTTGATTATGCATAGCGTTAACGATGCGCAAGAAACATATTTTAATCTTGTCGGTGATGATCTGATTATTGTTACCGGTTCTTCTCAGATTACAATCCAAAATTGGGAAAGTTCAGGTTTTACGAGTTATCAATTATCTGATGGAACCACTTTATCTTCTTCCGATGTCAATACGCGATTAAATACTGCACCTATAGCATTGGGGCCTCAATCTCTTGAAGTTGATGAAGACTCTTTGATTGAGATTGATTTAGCAGGCTTTTTTAACGATCCCGAGGCAGATGGTCTCAATTTTATAATAAAGCAGGTTGATGGCTCAGGTTTACCTGCATGGTTAACATACAACGCAGATACGCGTAGCGTATCTGGCACGCCCGAGAATAGTGATGTTGGCCATTTATCGTTAATCATTGAGGCGATTGATTCAGGTGGTTTGTCGGCCACTACTACATTATCTATCGATGTCCACAATACAAATGATGCACCGGTGGCAGTTGCTGATTCAATTGTTCCTGTTTTTTCAACCCCGGAGCTTAATTATTCTATTCAAATAGGTCATTCACCTGAAGAGCTTCACAAGGCAGAAACATGGATTGAGAAGCATGGTGGTGGAGTTGTGGTGTTCTGGAGAACTGAAGATGGTAGTGGCGAATATGCTTGGCAATATCAGAAGTTATCAGTAGATGGCAGCATTGAATCGGAGGTAAAGACCCTTGATCTGCAGGGTGCGGAACTTATGCGTGTATATAGCGCTGGTGAGGAAATAAAGGTTCTTACTAGACTAGTCAAAGAGACGGAGCCGAGAAATGAGCACGATATTTTATTACGCTCTTTGGATTCGAACCTTGAAATAAGCTCACCAATATCATTGTTAGGTTCAAATGAAATTAATGAGATGAACTGGGGAGGAAGTGGCACAGGTGAAGGTGTTGAAGTCGTTTGGGAAGATGGAAATAAATATGGTATTTTATGGCAGGTAGGTTCTGATATCTATGCATATTATAACTATAGCGTAGTAGATACATTTACCGGTGAAACATCTCATTATGGTGAATATTCTTACGGAGCTGTTCATACATCACTAACTCGATTATCAGAAGTAGAGTCTGTGTTGATCGTTGATGGGTACGAGGTACAGGTCTTTAATCCTGAATACGACCATGAAAACCAATGGTACACCGATAGTAGGTATAATCTAAATAACTCCGTTCTTGCAGACACGGAAAAAGGTGGCCGTTTTACTGAAAGTTTCGCCCATCGAATCGATGAAAATCACATCATGGTATTGGGTTATATGAACCCTATGTATGATGGGAATAGAGCTCAGTGGGATGATTACGATTTATATTATTCAGTCATTAATACCCAAGATGACAGTGTTAGTGATTATAAAATTCTCACTGAGTTTTTACCCGAACAAGAGATAATTGATGTTGATTATTACTCAGGAGAAGGGGTGGAAAATTCCATTTTTGTTACGTTCTCAGAGCGCCAACAAGGGGTGGATAACTATGAAATCAAGGGGCGATTTATCTCCACAGCGGGTGATCAACTTGGTGGGGATGTTCTCCTCTCAAGACAGCCTTTATCTGAGTTTAAAGTATTCTCGGATGTAGATTATCACATTGACCCTAGGAAGAATGGCAATAATTTGGACGAAGGTGATGTTTCTTATAATTCAATAGTGCGTGATGGCACTATTTATAGTGTCTGGAGCTCATCTAATGGAGTTCACGTATCTTCGGTTGTGCTCAATTCAGTAGCAATTGACCACTTTACTTTCGATCCGTTAGCCAATGATTATGATGTAGACGCAAAGAATATAAATGAAACTCTGACTCTAGTTGCTGCTGAAATAATTAATGGTCTGGGAACGGTAGAAGTTGTTGATGGGAAGGTTATATATGATGCGCAGGGCTGTTATGAATACCTCCCAGATGATCAACAAACTACAGTGGCTATTCAGTACACAATTCGTGACCAGGCTGGTGCAGAGTCAAGCTCGACAATTACTGTTAATCTCAACGGTAAGCTGGATCACAATTCTTTCTCAGATTATGTTGTATTTAATCCCTTCAATACTGCTACAGCTTCTGTTGTGACTTCTGACGCCAATGATTATGTACAGATTGATTACAATAGAGCTGAAAACGAAGTAGTGGCTGAGGGCAAAAATTACGCAATTGACCTCGGAGCTGGTGATGATATCGTAACATTCAAAGGTATTGGTTATAGTGGTTATAGATCAAGACCTTATGCTGGATTTATTTGGGATGTCACAGGAGGCCTAGGTAACGATTCATTCGTAATGCTGGGGGATAACTATGACACTATCTATATCAATGACCCAATGGGCAATAATCAGTTAATTTTTACCGTTCCGGCTCAACATTATGGCCTTTCTAGTAGTGGTCTTTCTACCAACTTGAACCTGGTTCCTACCCTCAGTTATGGCTCTTTGAAGCTTACTTTTGAAGGTTTTGAAACAGAAATTCACTTAGAAAACTTTAATCCCGATGATGTGCTGGGTGGCCCAAGGGATATAAATTATTTCGAGTTTAATGGGGTTGGCTATAGCTATGAAGAACTCGTCGCCCTTGGTTTCGATCTTCAAGGCGATGCAGCAGATAATGAAATTACTGGCACCTCGGTTGTTGATCGCATTTATGGCGGGACTGGAAATGATTCATTAGCAGGGGGTGGCGGAGATGACAGCTACTTCTTCAATAGTGGGGAAGGCCATGATGTCATTATTGATACTCAGGGGGTAAACCGCTTAATCCTTGAGGACAGTATTTCGCTTGAGGATCTGCAGCTCTCCACGCACGGGGGGGATCTGATTATAGTCATTAATGAAAATGATTCGGTGACGATCAAGGATTGGGCAACAGAGAAAGAATCATCGATTGCTGCAATAATCTCCGGGGATCAAAGCCTGAGCACCGCCGATATTGAAAGCCGGGTTTTCAGCCTGGAAAGCCTTCCCGAGTTTCAGCTTACAGAGGATGAGTCTATATCTGGCATAAACCTGTTGGATTATATCAATGGCTATCAAGGTGCGTTTAGCACAGTGCTGATTGATGTGGACAGTGGCGAGGTATCTGATTGGCTGAGTGTTGACAGTGAGACGGGGGCATTTGTGGGCACCCCTTTGAATAAACACGTAGGCAGCGGGCGTTATTTATTGCGACTGACTTTGGAAACAGGCCATGTGGCTGAACAGGAAATAAGCTACACCGTTGTTAATACTAATGATGCCCCGGAACTGAGTGGCAACCTTGAGGACCTGAACGTTTCGCTGGCAGAGGTGATTAATATTACATTGCCTGAACAACTGTTTAGTGATGTGGACGCAGGTGATCAGCTTGCCACTACCGTCACACAGGCTAATGGTGACCCTCTGCCAGATTGGTTGAAATATGACCCTGATAGCGGCTCTATAACTGGAGTGGCTGATTTGGAGCAACTGGGTAGTCACCAGTTGAAAGTGGTAGCGACAGACTTGTCTGGAGAACAAGCGGAGGCTTTATTTTCCATCCATATTCAATCAGGAGAAGGGGATGTTCTCGGGACAGAGGAGACAGACTTTTTGGTTGCGAGCCTGTGTCAAGATTCAGCGCTTTATGGTGGGGCGGGGTCGGATTATCTCTATGGGTTATTTGGTGATGATTATCTGTCGGGTGGCAGCGGCCATGACACCATTATGGCTGGAATCGGTGATGATCGACTCTTTGGCGGCACAGGTGATGACTGGATAAGCGCTGGCTTTGGTGATGACTATATTGAAACCGGCGCTGGTAACGACACTGTATTTGCAGGCCCAGGCAACGATGTAATCGTTGTGGGTGAAGGGGATGACTTCTTATCGGGTGGTAGGGGAGGTGACCGTTATCAGATAGGCCTTAATTCAGGGCATAATCGAATAAAAGAACGCTGCAGCTCAAATGATTCTGACGATGCGGTTGCCTTTGTTGACTCGATCACGAAAGAGGACCTTTGGTTTAGTCGTGACGGTGATCACCTTGCCATCAGTGTGATCGGCACCGGAGACAGCGTACAGCTTGATCGCTGGTATGCTTGGGGAGGCTCTCGAATAGAGGCTATTGAGGCAGGAGGAGAACGCCTGGATTACACTGCTGTAGATGCTTTGGTACAGGCAATGGCCTCTTTTGATGCACCGTCAGGTGCTGGGGAAGTTCTTTCTCAGGATATGCGGAACACGTTGCAACCTGTCCTGGCTGCAAGCTGGACATCAGTAGAAGGCCAGCCCCCTGGCCGATGGGCTTGATGTTTTTGGGAGGATAAATCGCTCAGGGGGCTGAGCTCCTACATTGGCACTCACCCTGTAGCGAGGCCAGCTCCCTGGCCGATGGGTTTGATGTTTTTGGGAGGATAAATCGCTCAGTGGGCTGAGCTCCTACATTGGCACCCACCCTGTAGCGAGGCCAGCCCCCTGGCCGATGGGCTTGATGTTTTTGGGAGGATAAATCGCTCAGGGGGCTGAGCTCCTACATTGGCGCCCACCCTGTAGCGAGGCCAGCCCCCTGGCCGATGGGCTTGATGTTTTTGGGAGGATACATCGCTCAGTGGGCTGAGCTCCTACATTGGCGCCCACCCTGTAGCGAGGCCAGCCCCCTGGCCGATGGGTTTGATGTTTTTGTGGAGGATGAATCGCTCAGGGGGCTGAGCTCCTACATTGGCACTCACCCTGTAGCGAGGCCAGCCCCCTGGCCGATGGGTTTGATGTTTTTGTGGAGGATAAATCGCTCAGGGGGCTGAGCTCCTACATTGGCGCCCACCCTGTAGCGAGGCCAGCCCCCTGGCCGATGGGTTTGAAGTTTTTACGGAGGCTTAATCGCTCAGTGGGCTGAGCTCCTACATTGGCACCCACCCTGTAGCGAGGCCAGCCCCCTGGCCGATGGGCTTGAAGTTTTTGCGGAGGATAAATCGCTCAGTGGGCTGAGTTCCTACATTGGCGCCCACCCTGTAGCGAGGCCAGCCCCCTGGCCGATGGGTTTGATGTTTTTGGGAGGATAAATCGCTCAGGGGGCTGAGCTCCTACATTGGCGCCCACCCTGTAGCGAGGCCAGCCCTCTGGCCGATGGGCTTGAAGTTTTTGCGGAGGATAAATCGCTCAGTGGGCTGAGCTCCTACATTGGCACCCACCCTGTAGCGAGGCCAGCCCCCTGGCCGATGGGTTTGAAGTTTTTACGGAGGATAAATCGCTCAGGAGGCTGAGCTCCCACAATTGCACTTACCCCGTAGAGAGGCCTGCTAATATCTGGCATGGCACCGGAAGCACCCCTATTAGTGATACCGATTAATTGAGCTCTGGATATATAAACATTTGAGCCTACTACCATATACCTCTAGAAGTTATTATGATGTTATCACCTATGGTTGGAACTTATATTGGCGTTGGGGTTTGGTTGTTATATTCGTCCCCCGAAGCTTGTGGGGTGTTGGCTAGGAAATTAACAGTCCGTGATATGGAATGTTATTAATAAATTGCATTGTTGAGGAATATTGATGGGCTTCTTGATTGATTGGTTTTTAGATTTTTGGGATAACATGCCGGGCGGGAAGATCAGTAGAGCTATTTTTTCAGTCTTGGTTTTGGTGTTGGTGGTGTCAATCCCATTGGGCGTGTATTGGAGTATGGCCCCGCCTACTTTTGATTCCGCTCTGGAAGCCGAGGCTGATGCAACAGAACAAAATTTGGAAGTGACCACGGGGTATACGTCTGTTTATACACTCGGTCGTTTGTTGGATACGTTGCTTAGTAAACCGGGCGGCTATATTAGTAATGATAAATTTCCTCCCGGCTTATGGCTGGATAATATTAGCAGATGGGAATTTGGGGTTCTGGTTCAGTCCCGCGATTTTGCGCGCGCCTTACGTAAAGATTTTAGCCGCTCGCAGTCTCAGTCTGTTGAATACCCCGCTTTGACTGTGGCTGAACCTAAATTTAACTTTGACTCTAATAGTTGGCTTTTGCCATCTTCCGAATCCCAGTATAAAGAGGGGCTTGAGGCGCTACGAGAATATCAGCGGTCTTTGGTACATAAGTCCCAGACGCAGGCCCAGTTTTTTGCCCGAGCAGATAATCTTAATAACTGGTTAGGTGATGTGCAAACCCGGCTTGGCAGTTTATCGCAGCGGTTGAGTGCCAGTGTTGGGCAAAAGCGCCTGAATACCGATTTGGCGGGAGAACCGGATGCGGAACAGTCAACGAAGGTGGTCGGTGAGTCGGAGGTGAAAACACCCTGGTTGGAAATTGACGATGTATTCTATGAGGCGAGAGGCTCAGCTTGGGCTTTGCTGCATATCTTGAAAGCAATAGAACACGATTTTGCTGCCGTTTTGGATAAGAATAATGCCCGCGTCAGCCTGAAGCAGATTATTCGCGAGCTGGAAGCGACGCAGGAGACTGTATGGAGTCCGGTCATCCTTAATGGGGGTGGTTTTGGTGTATTTGCTAATCACTCACTGGTCATGGCAAATTATATATCGCGTGCTAATGCTGCAATTATTGACCTGCGAGAGCTATTAGCGCGGGGCTGATGAATTGTTATCGAAGATGCTGCGGATTTCCCGCAGTGTCTTTGATTGAATTAAGACCCCATGAGGGTGTGAACAAGCCCTGACGGCGCATTGGTTGCCACTGAAGGGCTGTCACAGAAGTGCATAATCAAGGAAGGACTCAACCTGATAAAAATCTTTTCCACCGAGGGTGAGTTTTGTCGAAGCCCCATGCATAGGGCAAGCCTTTAAACCTGTACTTTTTTGTGAAGGGCTTTGTAATAGTAAACACGGTTGGTATTTACAGCTTTAAGCACTGTCAGAGCAGGGCACGTGTAAGATGTGCTCACCGCTCTCTTAATAGTATGGTTCTACCTTAATATTTTGCTCTTTTGTGATGAGCCACGCATCATCTTTGCGTTTAAGGGTCAGGCGTTTAAGTGTTTTATCTTTGTAGCCGTTGCCCGCCTCATACGTTAACCAGAAATCCAATTTGATAACATCTTCTGCTATCGACGCTTGCAGAAATTCTGAGCGCTCGAGTTTAATCCATTGAGGTTTGGTTAGGGCTGTGTGGCGGTTTTTTAGCCAGTCCTGGTGGGTTCTGTACGCCCCATTAAATCCTGTATCGTAGCAGGCGATGTATTCTGCATGGTCCTGTTTTTGCCATGCTGCCATCCATCCATCAGCAACAGAGATCGCTTCATCCATATCTGATAGTGATGAGGCTGCTTTGTTGGTTTCTGTTTTTGTGGTTCGAGTAGGCGGTGCAACGGTTGACGCTATTGATGGTGTTACCGGTTGATTAGCCTTCTTGCTATCATCTTCTTGCTGGGTTTTGAGTGCTGTAACCTGTTGTGTGGAGTGTGCCTCTGTACTTTCATTGTTGGTTATTTGTTCTGTTGCTTCAGTGCCAGTTTTTTCAGCCACAGTCATAGCGTTATCGTGAGTCTGTGGTGTTTCCAAAGCACCAGAGGGGGCAATGACTTCCTCAACTGGAGACTCGGCCTGGGCTGCTATAGATAAACGCTGTTTCTCTAGAGTGTTTGCAAGTTCTTCTTTTAAACGTTGGTTTTCTTCGATCGCTGCAGATAACTGCGCTTCAATAGAGGAAAGCCTTTTATTAACCTTGCTCTGGAATTGATCTGTGCCCAGTGTTGGGTTAGTCGCTGGAAGAGGGGGCTCGGTGGAGGATTGATCTGAAGACGTCAGCGCTGTTGTATTCTGTATTGTGGGCAGAGGCGTTTTAGATTTTTGCTCAGGTTCTTGCGCTGATGATAGGCCAGGCGTTCCGGCAGCAGGCTGTGGTGACTGGGTGTCTGCAACCAGGCTCGGCGGTGTCACTTCGTCCTGTGTGATGTCGGTTTCAGCTTGCGCTTCCGCGAAAACAGGGGACAAAGGCTCGGCTGGCTGTTGCGCAATAGTCGGTTGTTGTTCAGTAAATATAAAATAATTGATACCGATGATAACTGCAAAGCATACGAGAGTGGCCGCAACAAACCATGCGGTATAAACCTTACCGGCTTTGTTTTTCGTGGTGCCTTCCCCCTTTGGGCCCTTAATATCCTGATGCGTGATAACATCTTTTTGAATTAGGGGTAGTAAAAGCCCTTTCAGGCGACCGATGCGACCCTCTGTTTTCTCTATCATCAGAAAGTCAGTACCAATTTCATAAGGTGTTGGCTGAATCCCTTTAATCGAAGACAGGTAATGGATGAAACCCTCAATATCATCGGTAGTTAGGGGATCCAGGCAGACTTCTTCTTTGATCCAGTTATGGAAATCAGCTTCAGGTGTCTGCTCGGTATGAATGACCAGATAATCCCTGCGAACCACGATCAGTTTGATTGCCCCAGCGGTCGTTTCGGATGAAAGGCATAGTTGTTTCAGAGCGTTTTCAACTTCAGGGGATGAATTGATGGCTTCCTGATCAATGACAACAAAACAAAACTGGCTCGCTTCTTTTGTGTCTCTCAGTGCCTGAATTAAATCAGCCTTCTGTTTTGGTACGCCTAATGTATCAGCAAGAAGCGCATAAAAGTTTGCAGCTTTTGGCAGGGCTTTGGTAATTACAGCAACAGGGACGCCTTTGTGCTCATATTCACAGACCAGCTCTGCGACCAGAGTGGATTTGCCTGTGCCTTCGACGCCTTTCAGTATCACTGCATTGCATTCGCTCAGGGTCTTGCGTAATTGTTGCAGCGCACGCTGATAACCTTTGTGACGATAAGGCACTGTGAATGATTCGTCACTCTGAATACTTCCTTGACTTTTTTCAGCTTTAAGCTGATTTTCCTGATACATGGGTCTTAGTTTTCTCGGTTAAATAGCACTTAATGTGAATTTAAAATACTGCGATTATATTCCTTTAGGCGAACTTCTTTCAATGACAGGATTCAGGACGTTTTTAGCTTTGATGCTCTGCAATGGGGTATTAATGTAACTGTACCCACGCTTCTCTCTAACTGAGTTGTTGCTCTTTGCCATCAATATTAAATCGGCTTTTTTAATGTGTCCTGATAAGGAGGCCACCCCATGGGTTGCCCCCCTAGAAGGTGTAAGTGAATATGGTAAACAGTTTGTCCGCCATGTTCGTTGCAGTTGAACACTGTTCGGTAGCCTGTATTGTTAAACCCCAGCCGTTTTGCGATGACCCCGGCCGTTTTTATTATATGGCCGACCAGCGCTTCATCTTCGGTACTAATATCGTTCAGGGTTGCAATATGCTTGCGTGGGATAATCAGGGCATGGGCAGGTGCTTGAGGGTTAATATCGTTAAAAGCAATTACCTGGTCATCTTCGAATATGATATCGGCAGGAATCTCTTTGTTGATGATTTTACAAAACAGGCAATCCATTGTTGCGTCCTAGATTAGGGTCATTTTTCACAGTATAACGGGTGTTTGTGAGTGGGCAAAGCAAGGGGCTTTGGTTTTTGCAAAAAAAACTGTTTATAACAGAGAGCCCGAAGCGGCCTGTCTGCGCAGTTTCAAGAACAAAAACTGCGCACAATATATGCAAAATGCCGCTTGTATTCGGTTTGTCATAACAGAATTAGTTTGTGTTCCCCCGTTTATCATTGCGGGGTACGCTTGTACAACAGCACTTGGTTGAAAAAGCCAAATGCACGGCTGCAACATCCGGGTTAGGTAACGTCCATACTCGGTGTCAGTGCTTTTGTTAGGTCTGGACATGAATGCAAAACCTTTTCGTGGGTGTGGACTTTACCGAAAGCCAGGGTGCTGACAAGGTTTGTTCGCGTTTTCCTAATGAAATATACGCTTAAAAGTATGTTTTTACGGTTAATTGCCATCCTATTAGCCATTTATGTGGTTATAATAAGTTGTCTATAATTTTCGGAGAATATTGGGCGAATGAAGAAGGGATTAATCAGTTCTCTACTGATGTTGTATGTGGTTATAGTTCCTTGGGATGTCGTTTATGCAGCGGACGAAAACCGTTATGGGTACTCTGAAGGTAATGAAGAACTTCTATTGAGCGGGTTGAAAAATCTGAATAGTCAGGAGCTGGATTTGGCCCTGTCTGATTTGGAGCAGTTGACGAAGCGCCGTCCCGATTTTCGTCTCGCGCAGCTGGTCTATGCTGACATTTTGGCGGCTCAGGCTCAGGGTGCACCTCTGAGTGTTAAGGGTGATACCAATAAACAAAAAATCGATGGTTTGATCTCCGAAGCCAAGGCTCGCCTGCTTATGGATTTGGAAAAGCCGTCTCGTAATATGCTGCCTGCGGATATGTTAAAACTATCGGGTACGCAAAAACATATCATCGTAATTGATACTCGCCTATCGCGCCTGTTCCTGTTTGAAAACCGGGATGGGGTGCCCGTATTAGTCGATGACTTTTATGCATCTTATGGTCGTGCAGGGGTAGGCAAGGAGAAGCGAGGTGACCTGAAAACACCTCTAGGCGTGTATTTTATTACGAATCGCCTGAAAGATGAGGATCTACCTTCCCGCTATGGCTCTGGAGCCCTGCCAATTAATTACCCTAATATATGGGATCAGCGGTTAGGAAAAACCGGGAGTGGTATCTGGGTGCATGGTTCGCCGGTAGAGACCTATAGTCGACCGCCAAAGGCAAGCGAAGGGTGTATCTCTTTGACCAACCCGGATTTTATTAAGCTGGATTCACAAATTGATTATCGAAACACCCCTGTATTGGTTGGTTACAAGATACGTTGGATCGATAAACAAGATTGGCTAGAGCAAAGCAAACACTTTGGAACGCTGATAAGACAATGGGCTTCTGATTGGGAAAGCCAGGATCATCAGCGTTATATCGCAAATTACTCATCCGAATATAATGATGGAAAGCGTAACTTTAAACAGTTTGATCGTTATAAAAGAAGGGTAAATGGTTCTAAAAAATATATACGAATCGGCCTGGAAAATTTGAGCTTATATCGATATCCGGATAATCCAGATCTTGTTGTCGCGACCTTTAAGCAGAGTTATAAAAGCAGCAATCTGAATGGTACTTCGATAAAACGCCAGTATTGGAAATTTGAAAGGGGTCGTTGGCGTATTGCATACGAAGGCCTTCCTTCTAAAGGCAACCCCTAACCGAGGGTAATCAATTGGCCGATAACGGAATTTCATCATCTGAACTCTTGTTAAACAATCTGCATGACCATCAGGTGGTCAGGTTGGAAGGTAGTCAAAACTGGCTTGAGGATACTGTCAATCAGGTAAAGGACTTTCATCCGGACTGGCATGAAATAACGGGTGATCTGACGCTGGACAGGGTGCAAGGCCAACTGGGCGCTTTGCTTGGGGTTGGAGCTGATGGTGCCGCTATCCAGAAAGTATTGAAACAACGTTTGGAGAATGAACAAAAACTTCTCCTTATTGTTAATGCTGATCGGGTCGATGAGTCTGCGCTGACTTATGTGTTGGGGCTTCCTTCAATTTGTAATGAGACAGGCTCTTCGGTGACTGTTCTTTTGCTGACAACGCCAGCCCTGCTTTCGGCTTTGAAATCATCTGCTGTTTTGGCCGGAAAGCTGGATGGTTATTATCAGGAAGAGGCGGCAGCACCGTCTGGAATAAAGGCATTCGGGCTGTTGAGTATTGTTGCAGGTGTATGTGTTCTGGCAGCAAGCGGCTGGTATGTGATGCAAAACAATGGGGCTACCGCCCCTGTTGTTGAACAGCCGGTGAGTAGTATTCGAGATAGCGAAGGCTCCAGGGAAACGAAGGCTTCAGTGGCTAGTGCCACTGCTAAGTCTGTTGTATCCAAGCCTGGTGCAACTATCCCCGAAATGACCATCACCTCTGATACAAAGGAAAATGCTGAAAAGGCTTCAGGTGCGGAGCTGTCAAGCGACAGGCAATTGCTTGCTGAGTTGAGTGCTACGGTTGAGCAGGCTGAAAATCGCAACTCACCCTCTGTCAGTAACACTTTAGAAGAACCACGAACTGTGCCTGACAAGCAGGATTCGGCTTCTGCGGAGATATCTCGGTCAGAAATGCCTCGGTCAGAAATGTCCCGGTCAAAAAAAGTACCGGTATTTTCGGTGGTGTCTGCAAAAGCTGGAGATTCTACAGCACAGGTAGTGGCTGAAGTAACAGCGAAGCAAGCCTACCCTTCAGCCGCTCGTCTCAATAATGAGGCCGAGGTTCAGAAAGTCTTTCGGGTTTGGAGTAAGGCGTGGGCTGAACAGGATTGGGAAAACTATATTGGTAGCTATCTGCAGAATACAACTCTCTATGGAGTGAAGATGTCTGTAAATGAGTGGCGAGCGTTCCGTAAGGACAGATTGCTGTCTCCAGCCTGGATTAAGCTGCAATTTGGCGAGCCGAAATACACCCGCTTGAATAGTCATTGGTACAGGGTTGAGTTTTATCAGCGCTTTGAAAAACCCGGTTATGCTGATGAGACGACCAAACGCCTGGAGCTGACACTGACCCGTGGTGGTTGGAAAATCGCGTCAGAGGCAGCACAGGGGACCGTTGTTCTTAAGCGGGGCCAATGATACCGGGGTGGATAGTTGGCAACGCTCCAATCTTTTGTGTGTTGTTTCTGGCAGGCATGTAGCTTTCTGTTAACCTAGATGTTGCACCCGTGCATTTGGTGTTTTCAACTGAGTGCTGTTGTACAAACGTATTCTGCAATGATACACGGGGTGTACACGGTTACGGTACGCATATGCCGGCTTCTCCCTTAATCTCCCTTGATTTGAAAGCGCACGCTTACACCTGCCCCTTGCCTTGCTGCTGGGTTTAGAGGCTCACGAAAGCTCTCAAATCAATTGGCCTCTGCGCGAAGTCTCCGCCAACTGGTGTGGTATTCGGGCTAAAGCAATCCGAGGCTTCTTTCAAGGCTGATCTTCCAGCCATCACTTGTTTTGACGAGCATCATGCGCTTTCTGACCGCATCTTTGTATGTGTTTGATTGATAGTATTGTGCAAACCTTGCCTCAGCAAGGTTGTCCCTGAGTAGGTTCACCTGAATGTTGTTGAGTGTAACCCTGATGAATTTAGGCTTGCTTAATCGCTGACGGCGCTGATCTACCCACTGCGTATGAGTTAGCTTGGCATTGGGGCGGTACTCATTTGTGTAGGATGCAATATAACTTTGGTAATCTTTTGCGCTCCAGGCTGAACTCCAATCGTTAAGATGTTGCAGGATCGCCTGTTCATGGGCTGCAATGGAGGAGGCTACTGCAGGCTTAGTCTCCGATTCAGGTAGTGGGTTAGCACTTGCCTTTGTGGTTGCCGCGACTTCAATAGGTTCTGCTTTATCGCCTATTTGTGCGATAACCTCTGGTTGCCGAGCAGTAGATGAATCCGTTTCTGCCTTGACCACCGTGGTGGGGGTTGAGGTTTCAATATTTACCTCGGTACTGTCGACCGGTGGTGTTACCAGCTGAGCAGAGTGCTGCGTACTTGCTATCGTCAGCTGGGTATCTCTTTCGCTATGCTGAGAAGGCGAAGATTGATTGATCATTGCAAGCTCAGGCCCTGCAGATGAGCTTCCCAAGTCCAATGCTTTGTTATAGGCCTGAGAGGCAAGTGTTGCATAGAGTTCCTTCAGGTTTCTGTGAACCTGGGCGTAGCTTGGGTGGGTTTGAAATGCTTGTTGCAGAGTTTCAATCGCTGCCGGGTAATTGCCTTCATCCGCATAAATGACGGCAAGATTATTAAAGGCCTCAGGGCGATCGGGGTAAGTTTTCGTCAATCTTTGGAATATTTGCTTGGCTTCAGCCTTTCTGCCCATATTGCTGAGAATAATGCCTTTTGCCAAATGTGCCGCAGCCATATTTGGCTGTCTGGATAAAAGGGTATTAATTGAAGACAGTGCTTCATTATGCTGTTGTTTGAGGCTAAGTTGTAGACTGCGCTCAATCTCTGGTGTCGTCATTGCCGAAACAGGATTGGCGATGCTGACAGTGGTTAAGTAGCTGGTGGTATTATCTGTAGATGCCCTGCTGTCGGCAGAAGCGGGCTTTGGTGCTCGCCCGTCAATGAGGGCCTGTTTTTCTTGTGCAATCCAGGTTTTAACTTCAGCCAGTTTACTTTTCATCCACTCTTCATCTATTTCTTGGCTGCGAAGATCTGGTTGAGCCGCTGCTTTTTCCGGGTCACAACTGTAGTCATGGGTTTTCCCGCCTTTGTAGCAATACCCGGCTTGGTTCTGTGTCGGCTGTTGAGTGACTTGGGGCTTAGCCGTAGTATTTGATAGAGGGGAGCAGCCCGTCAGAAATGAAGCTGAAACAAGTGTGCCGATGGTTGCCTTTAGAAGGCGCTTGCCTGTATTTACTTTGAATTTGAGCATATGTTAAAGCGTTTTCTGAAATGATGATGGTCAGATTATACGCATATAACTGAGCAAGTCATATTCTGATTAAGAATCTGGAATTAATTTACAATTACTGGGGAAATGTGAGCTTCGACCAGAACTCTGTAAGGCAGGTTATTCCTTGGATAAGCCTAACTTTGAAAAAATGCCGAGTTATATGAGCAATTCTTTTCAGTATGAATGGATATCTTGAGTACCTGTTTGAAAGTCAATTGGTCAGCGGTTATTTGGCCAGTCAAATTTCTGCTAAGGCTGGTTACTGGCTTATGCGTGGTTTATATGTAAAGGTGCCTCAGTCATTGAAACCCTTGGCGCGATTAGAGACACATAGACGTGCCTTTAAATACTGAAGCGAATAGCTGAATTTAGCAACAATCGTTTTAAAGACTACCCCTATGCTTTAATGCGTGGGACAATGAGCTTAAAATATGGCATGTTTTAGTTTTGCGCGCCCTTTTTGATAAGGTTACCAGATGGGCGTTTCATTCAGGTGAGGTTCTTTACTCCATCATCATTGCAAGGCCAAAAAACAGGGTCAATCAGTGGTTATTTGTAAGCGTCCAAATGAAGTGCCGGATTGATAAAGGAAACTAGCCAGTGAACATTGTGAACCGAAAGCTGCTATGCCTGCTCTTGCTCGTTCTTTCCGCTCCCGCTGCGGCAGAAAACACCTCTGCGAATTGGAGTTATCCCATGCAGCCGGGGGAGTCTGTTTGGAGCATTGCACACGAGTTGTTAACAGACTGGCGAGAGTGGAAAACGATCCAGCGCATAAACAATGTCAAGAATGATCGTAAAATGGCCCCAGGGACGGTCTTAACAATTCCGCGTTCATTGATTCATGAACAATTTTCCGATATTAAAATTCTGGATGTGTCGGGCACTGTAACCGCTGAAGTGGTTATGAAAGATGGCTCTGCGAAAGCTCATCTCCCCCTTGTCAGGGGGCAAAGCCTGGGGCAGGGGGATTATATTCGCACGGCAGAACAGTCTACTGTATTGCTGGCATTTGATGATGGTACCGAAGTTCTTATTATGGAGAACAGCCTGTTACGAATTGACCAGGCAACAGTGGTGGGGAATTCTCGGCAAGTATTTGATATCAAAGTGTTCCTTGAAGATGGTGAAGCTGAAATTCGGGTTAACCCGGGTAAAGTTCCAGGTTCTCAATTTCTGATTAATACCCCCGCAGCATTCGCAACGACAAAGGGCACGACGTATCGGGTTCGTGCTTATAACAATGCTACCGCGGCAGAGGTTATGCAAGGTCTTATCAGTGTTGCTAATGCACAAGGTGAAACCCGGGTTAAGCAGGGCTTTGGTACCTTGGCAAAAGTTAATGAAGCGCCGATTAAGCCCAAGAGGTTATTGGCAGAGCCTAAGCTACCGGCACTGCCTAGCACTATCCGCTATCTGCCTGGCAAGTTGAGTTGGGACAAAATGCCGGGTGCCGCAAGCTATAGAAGCCAAATATCGCCCGACCAGGCTTTTAATTCTATTGTTTATGATGTGATCAGCACTCAGCCTAAGATGGTGTTACCCAGTACATTACTGGATCGACCCTATTGGTTACGTGTTATGGCAATCGATGCTGATGGATTGCAAGGGCTGCCTGCAACAAGCCAGATAGAGATCGATGCACGTCCTTTCCCACCTATGCGCCAGGCTCCGCGCCCTAGTAGCTCTGTTTATGCTGGAGAGGTGGAGTTTTCCTGGTTACAGCCAGAAACGGTTGTTGCCTATAATTTGCAGATCGCTACAGATAAAGACTTTAACAACCTCTACCTGGAGAGAAATAATTTAAATAGGACTGATTTCACTGCAACGATTGATGCCCCAGGTCGATATTTCTGGCGAGTCACGAGCATCGCTGCTGGTGGTAAGGTAGGCCCGGTGGGTCACACCGGAGCGTTTAATGTTAAACCTGTACCGCCGAAACCCGATCTTAAAGATCCCGCCAGCAGCGAGACTCAGTTGTTTTTCAATTGGCGTGAAGAAGAAGGTGTTAAAGAGTATCAGTTACAGCTCGCCAAGGATAAAAACTTTAGCAACTTGGTTGTGGATAGCAGAACAGAGAAAGCTGAGGTGGCCATAGAAAAGCCGCAAGCGGGTACTTATTACTTACGGGTCAGGGCTTATGATGTGGATGATTATGCTGGGGAGTGGAGTGCTGTCCAGAAAGTCGAACAACCCATTGAAAACTGGTGGCCTGTAATATTTACAGGTGCGCTGACTGTTATCCTTATGTTGTGATAATGAGCAGGCTTGGGGGAGCTTTAGTCAGTGTTGTTCTTCTGGTGGTCGTTTTTGCTGCCGGATCTTCTACCTATATTTCCAACTTTGATCGCTGGGGCTATGACCGGCTGGTGTCCTATTTCCCTCCTGTCTTTTCAGGGCAAAATCAAATAGTGATAATCGATATCGATCGCGATGTGGTGGCCCGAAATGGCGGCTGGCCTTTGCCGCGATACTTGCATAAAAACGCAATTGATAAATTGACAGAATCCGGTGCGTCCTCTGTGGCTTACAATATTGCTTTTACGCAATCAGATGCTGTCTTGAGCCAGGATGATAAACAGCTACTGCAGGCCATAGAAAATAATGGGCGGGTTGTATTACCATTGATTGCTGAGCGAGGCCGGGAAATTTACCCGTTTAGTCGCGCGAATATTTCCGGTGCTTTTCTAGCGCATGCTGACTTATCAGCTGATAGTGATGGTGTGCTTCGTCGTTGTTTTTTATGGGCAGGCATGCAGTATCCACGTTGGCCCAGCTTGTCTTTGGCTTCACTGCAAAGCTATGCACCTGTGAAAGCCGATGATCATGCCGGATTAAGAACTCCCTACAGGCATATCGCATTTTCAAATTTATGGAGTCGAGACTTTGAGGTTTGGTTACCTATAGGGATTGCATCTTTTTTGCAAACTGTTCCCAGATATTCCTTTAATCAGTTGATTTCCGGTCAGATAGAGGCTGAAAAGCTGCGCAATAAAGTTGTTTTTGTGGGTATTGCAGATGAGCGAATTGAGAAAAGGTTGGCTTTATCTGGAGGACAAACATTGTTTTCGACTGAAGTTCAGGCAGGCGTATTTGCTGGACTAAATGGTGGTTTTGCGTTATCTCCCTCGCTGCCATTTGGGGCGATTGTAACAGGTATTATTGCAACCTTGAGCTGCGCAGTGCTTCTGTTGTTCAGAAGCTCCCGCAAAACCAAATTAGTGTCCTTTCTTGTTTTGCTTGGGGGGCTCTGTGCGCCACTTGCACTCATCAAACAAGGGTATTGGGTGAGCTACTTTCCTACTATAGTGGGATGTTTTGCTGTGGTTATTATCTTCTGTGTTTGGCAAATAGCACTAAAACGAAAAGCCCCGTTAGCTAAAAGCTGAACGGGGTCTTGGGCTGAGGCTCATTAAGCTTTTATGCCTGCTCCCTCGCGATGGCCCGGTAAGCAATATCTTTGCGGAAATATGCACCTTCCCAGGTTACTTTATCCAAAAGCTCATATGCACGCTTTTGCGCTTCGGTGACTGTATCGCCCAGCGCGGTCACACAAAGCACCCGGCCACCTGAGGTTACAACTTCATCACCATCTAACCGGGTGCCAGCGTGGAAGATTTTAGTGCCTTCGGGACAGCTCTCAGGGAAGTTGATTACATCACCTTTATTATAGGCACCGGGGTAGCCGCCAGCGGCCATAACAACGCCAACAGACTTACGGGGGTCCCACTCGGCTGTTGTCTGATCCAGCTTTTTATTCAGTGCTGCTTTACACAGGTCGACCAGGCTGGACTTAAGGCGCAGCATAATCGGTTGTGTTTCCGGATCACCAAAGCGGCAGTTATATTCGATCACTTTAGGCGTGCCATCTTCCTGAATCATCAAGCCTGCATACAGAAAACCGGTATATTCATTGCCCTCAGCTTTCATGCCGTTAACTGTTGGCATGATAACCTCGTCCATAATGCGCTGATCGATCTCAGCGGTAACAACAGGAGCAGGGGAGTATGCGCCCATGCCTCCGGTGTTTAGGCCGGTGTCGCCATCACCGACACGTTTATGGTCTTGGCTGGTCGCCATTGGCAGTACATTATCACCATCAACCATGACGATATAAGATGCTTCTTCGCCTTCGAGAAACTCTTCAATGACAACGCGGTTACCCGCCTCTCCAAAAGCATTGCCTGCCAGCATGTCTTTGATTGCATCTTCAGCTTCCTGAAGCGTCATGGCAACGATCACGCCTTTGCCTGCGGCTAGGCCATCGGCTTTAACCACAATAGGCGCACCTTTCTCGCGCACATAAGCCAGTGCGGGTTCGATCTCGGTGAAGTTCTCGTATTCGGCCGTTGGGATGTGCTGGCGAGCCAGGAAGTCTTTGGTGAAAGCTTTTGAGCCTTCCAGCTGCGCGGCACCTTTTGTCGGGCCAAAGATAGCCAGGCCTTCCTTCTGGAAACGATCCACAACCCCTTCTACCAGCGGTGCTTCAGGACCAACGATGGTGAGTTCAACGCTGTTGTCTTTGGCAAATGCCGCCAGCCCTTCCAAGTCCATCACGTCGATAGCAACGTTTTGCATCTTGTCTTCCTGAGCGGTTGCGGCGTTGCCAGGGGCAACAAATACCTGAGCTACGTTTGCATCTTTTGCTACGGCCCAGGCCAAAGCGTGTTCACGGCCACCTGAGCCAATTACCAATACGTTCATCTCTTAAATCCTGCTTCGCCTAAATCCCGAGCCTGATTGTTCAGACTGGAGCTTTGGGCAATAAGTTTTACCTGCCAGTTGGCAGGCCCTTATGCTTTTAGTGACGGAAGTGACGCATGCCCGTGAAGACCATCGCCATACCGTGCTCGTCAGCCGCATCAATAACTTCCTGATCGCGCATAGAGCCACCTGGCTGAATGACGCATTTGATTCCGGCCGCAGCCGCAGAATCGATACCGTCCCGGAATGGGAAGAAAGCGTCAGAGGCCATGACTGAGCCTTTAACTTCCAAGCCTTCATCAGCGGCCTTGATACCCGCGATTTTGGCGCTGTATACACGGCTCATCTGCCCGGCGCCAATACCAATTGTCTGGCCATCTTTGGCATAGACAATTGCATTGGACTTAACAAATTTAGCGACTTCCCAGCAGAACAGGAGATCGCGGATTTCCTGCTCCGTTGGCTGAACCTGAGTGACAACTTTTAGCTCGGATGCGTCCACGCGCCCTAAATCAAGATCCTGAACCAATAGGCCGCCATTTACACGCTTGTAGTCGAAACCATGGGCGCGGTTGACGGGCCATTCGCCACATTCCAGCAGCCGAACATTCGGTTTGGCGGCGACGATGTCAGAGGCTTCCTGGGTAACTGTCGGAGCGATGATGACCTCTACAAACTGGTGTTCAACAATGGCTTTTGCAGTGTTGCCATCCAGTTCCCGGTTGAAAGCAATAATGCCACCAAAGGCCGAAGTAGGATCTGTCTGGAAAGCACGGTTGTATGCTTCCAGTATGTGGGTGCCTACGGCAACACCACACGGGTTTGCATGTTTAACAATAACGCAAGCAGGTTCTTTAAATGATTTAACACATTCCAGCGCGGCATCAGTATCAGCAACGTTATTAAAGGAAAGCGCTTTGCCCTGTAACTGACATGCGGTCGATACGGAGGCTTCTACCGGCTCTTCTTCGACATAGAATGCTGCTCGTTGATGCGGGTTCTCTCCGTAGCGCATGTCTTGTGCTTTAATTAACTGCGTATTAAACGTGCGAGGGAAGTCTGCTGGCTTGTCATCTTCACCTTCAACGATTGCGCCCAGATAGTTAGCAATCATGCCGTCATAGCCTGCAGTATGCTCAAATGCCTTCACTGCCAGGTCGAAACGGGTTGCGTGGGTTAGGCCTTTCTCTGCATCCAGTTCAGCTATGACCTTGTCATAGTCAGATGCATTCACCACGATAGCGACATCCTTGTGGTTTTTTGCTGCAGAGCGCACCATGGTCGGGCCACCGATATCGATGTTCTCAATCGCTATTGGCAAGTCGCAGTCAGGGCGCGCAATAGTTGCGGCAAACGGATAAAGATTGACCACGACCATATCGATAGGGTCAATACCGTGCTCGGTCATGGTGCTGTCATCCTGTCCGCGCCGGCCCAGAATGCCTCCGTGTATTTTCGGATGCAAGGTTTTTACCCGGCCATCCATCATTTCCGGGAAGCCGGTGTAATCTGATACTTCAACTGCAGGAATTGAGTTGTCTCTAAGCAACTTATAGGTACCGCCTGTTGAAAGAATTTCAACGCCGCGAGCGGTGAGTGCCTGCGCAAATTCAACGATGCCTGATTTATCGGATACGCTGATAAGCGCGCGGCGAACCGGGGTGATGTTCTCTGCCATTGTCTTTGAATTCCGAGTGGTCTTGAAAAATTAAAGTAAATTGTACTGCTTCAGCTTTTTACGTAGCGTACCGCGGTTAAGGCCCAATAGCTGTGACGCCTTGGTTTGATTGTCCTTGGTGTAAGTCATCACTGTTTCGAAAAGTGGCGCTTCAATCTCAGCCAAAACCATCTGGTACACATCTGTTACAGGCTGGCCGTCCAACTGGCGGAAATAGTTATTTAGAGACCTTTCCACGTTGTCACGCAGGGTTTGGTTTGTGGCTTCTGCCGGGTTGGAAACGAGTGTTGGTTGTTTGCTGTCTTTATATTCCACTGTGCTATATATCCAATCTAATTAAGCGGCCGCGCCCTTTGTGAGGGTATCTTCGAAGAATGCTTCGATAGCGGCTGCTTGGTCTGCTGCTGTTTCTAGTTGATTAAACTGCTTACGGAAGTCACTTCCGCCAGGCTCATGTTGCAGATACCAACCGACATGTTTACGGGCTATACGCACGCCCATGTATTCACCGTAGAAAGTATGCAGTTCTTGCAAATGAGCTAATAAAATTTGCCTGATCTCACCTAATCCCGGTGGGGGCAGAAGCGTTCCCTGGCGCAGATAGTGGTTTATTTCGCGAAACAACCAGGGTCGGCCCTGGGCTGCTCTGCCAATCATAACCGCTGAACATCCGGTATGCTGCAAAACCCATTTGGCTTTTTCGGGTGTTGTGATATCACCATTGGCAAACACCGGAATGGAGATCGTGTTGGCTATGTCTGCGATTGAATCGTATTCTGCATCCCCTCTATAGCCACAACTCCGTGTGCGACCATGCACAGCCAATGCTTTTATTCCGGCATCTTCAGCAATACGGGCGATTTGCGTTCCATTGCGATTGTTCTGATCCCATCCGGTACGAATCTTCAGAGTGACGGGTACATCGACTGACTGCACGACTGAATTGAGAATGGCTGCAACCAGAGGCTCATCTTTCAGCAGTGCTGACCCCGCCGCTTTATTGCACACTTTCTTGGCAGGGCAGCCCATGTTGATATCAATAATCTGCGCACCACGTTCAACATTCATGATGGCAGCTTCGGCCATCATATTTGGATCACCGCCTGCAATCTGAACAGAACGCGGCTCTGCTTCACCGGTATGATCCAAGCGATAGGATGATTTTCGTGATTTCCACAAACGGGTATCCGATGTCACCATTTCAGATACAACCAGGCCTGCCCCCATACGCCTACATAACTGCCGGAAAGGTCGATCAGTTACGCCAGCCATAGGTGCCAGGATGACCTGACTGTCAATGCTGTATGGGCCGATTTGGAACATGGCGCTCCTTAAAATGCTGAACAATAGCCCCAGTATCACGAATGACACTACTGTTTGGGTGATTAGGGAGGCGGACAATAATACTCTTTCAGACTGAGCTCTCCAAGGATTTTTTTGATGATTTTTTGAACAATTTTTCTTGATTTTTTATGGTTGTGACGCTAGTAATTCAAGAGAATAACTGATGCCGCGAGGGCCGGGTGACATCAGTTCAAGCGTGATTTGTACCGGCTGATTGATTGGCATTCTGTTAGCTCTGGCCAGCTCAGTAGAGAGGTAATCAGCGGGGTGAAAAATTCTGCCGGCGACAGGGCGTCCTTTAAGATCGGAAAAATTGAGTTTAAGTAACGGGTAGGGTTGCTGGAAATCGGCAGTGTTGATCAAGGACAGATCCAGCAAAATAGCGTTTTCAATTTCTGGATGTGGTTTGATGCTTATCTGCTGATTAGAGACTTTTTCCAAATCAATTTTCGTCGGAAGATTGCATTGGAAGTGGCCACAGATCATAGCATATACGGGAGCTAATGTTGGCTTTTGGGATAGCTCTGCGCGATTGAACCAGAACAGTTGTCCTGCAAGCAAAGATAGGGCAATGAATAGTGAAATAAGCCAGCCAAAAGATGAGCTTTGGCTTTGTATAGGCTGGGTGAGAGTGACGGGCTCGGCTTGGATAGACAGGGGAGCCTGTTCTGGTGAGGGCTGGTTTTCGATAGCCGTGCCTTCCTCGCCTGAGGGCTGGGGGGTATAAGGTTTCTTGGTGTTTTGAGCCAGCTCTGCCGTTGTTCTGGTTTGCCGACTATCAGATTTCGGGGCTGCATGAGTTGGCGTAGCGGTTTTGTTTGTCGTTCCCGGTGGTTGTTTCCTTATGGCCGAGCGTTGCTTTGTCGGTTTACGGGTTTCTTTATGCTCGACAGCAGAGAAAACCTGTAAGCAATGGCCGCAACGTACTTGCCCGTGTGCAATCTTTAATTGCCCTGGTGTGACCTTGAATCGGGTTGAACACGCAGGGCATTCGGTAACGATGCTGGCAATATACATGATGCTTAACCGCGTTTCGTGCCTGTGATTCTGATCCAGCCCTCTTTAACCGCTACGGGGTCAAGCTCGAACCACTGCGAGTAAGTTTCGCTAATTTCTTTCGCTTGATTTGCCAGCAGCCCGGACAAACAGAGCTTTCCTTTTGGTTTAAGCAACCTCTCGATTGCTGGAGCCAGTTGCACTAAGGGGCCGGCCAGTATATTGGCGACCAGCGTATCGGCTTGTTCTGCAGGTTGATTTTCTGGCAGGTAAACTTTGAGAGAATCATCATCAAGGTTGTTCCGTTGTAAATTGTCTTTAGTTGCCTGTAGGGCCTGCGGGTCGATGTCAATGCCAATGGCTTTATCTGCGCCAAGAAGAAGTGCGGCAATGCCTAAAATGCCAGAGCCACAGCCGTAATCTATAACATACTGGCTGGTAAGGTTGTTTTCCTCAAGCCACTCAAGACAAAGCGCGGTTGTTGGATGGGTGCCTGTGCCGAACGCTAGGCCAGGGTCCAGCATCAGGTTGACTGCATCGGGGTCAGGGACTTCGCGCCAGCTCGGGCAAACCCATAGCCGCTGACCGAACTGCATGGGGTGGTAGTTCTCCATCCACTCACGTTCCCAGTCCTTATCTTCGAGAATTTCCGCTTTTATTGGTGGGGGCGGCAGGTCAGGAAAAAGGGCTTTATGTCCCTGTTTAATTTGTGCCAGTGTGTCTTCAAGATTATGTTCTGCGGAAAAAAGGCCGGTGATGGTTGTGTTGTTCCAGAGTGGAGTCGTGCCCAAGTCGGGTTCGAAAATAGGTTGATCTCCAGTGTCTTCAAAAGTGACTGCCGCGCAGCCGGAGCTGAGTAGCAAATCTTCATAGGGTTCAGAGTGATCAGGGGTTGTCTGAATTTTTATCTGGAGCCAGGTCATTGTTATTTACCATATCAAACAATTACACGGCCTTATGATATCGGCAATTACTGGGGAGATGAACAGAATGTCGCTGTTTAGAGAGAAAAACGCATCACGGGGGATGCGTTTTTGCTTAATCGGCTACTCAAGTAACAAAGAGTACCTTGCACAGCCACTTTATGTGGGAGTTTTTGCGTAGCCGGAGTTACAAGCCGAGTTTCTTTTCAAGATAGTGGATATTCACACCGCCTTCCTGAAACTTGGCATCTGCCATAATATCCTGCTGTAATGGGACATTAGTACGGATACCATCAACCAGCATCTCGTCAAGCGCGATACTCATACGGCGTAACGCAGTTTCCCGATCTTCGCCAAAACTAATAAGCTTGGCAATCAGAGAGTCGTAATGTGGGGGTACGGTATAGCCATTGTACAAGTGTGAATCCACCCGGATTCCGTTGCCGCCTGGTGCATGGAAATGCTTGATCGTACCTGGGCTGGGCAGGAATGTTTTTGGATCTTCGGCGTTAATCCGGCACTCAAAGGAATGGCCCTGAATGACTACATCTTCCTGTTTGATTGACAGGGGGAAGCCGGAAGCAATGCGTAGCTGTTCCTTAACAATATCCACACCCGTGATCATCTCGGTTACCGGGTGCTCCACCTGAACACGGGTATTCATTTCAATAAAGTAGAAACCACCGTTTTCATACAAGAACTCGAATGTACCCGCACCGCGATAACCAATTTCGATACAAGCATCAACGCAGGCTTGTAGTACCTGAGCTCGCGCCTCTTCATCTAAGTGGGGCGCCGGGGCTTCTTCGACAACTTTTTGGTGGCGTCGTTGCATTGAGCAGTCGCGATCATAGAGATGGATAGCATTGCCTTGTCCATCGGCTAAAACCTGAACCTCAACGTGGCGAGGGTTTTCAAGGAATTTTTCCATGTAAACCGTGTTATCGCCGAATGCGGCGGCAGCTTCAGATTGTGTGATATGAATAGAGCTGATTAATGCGGCTTCGGAATGTACAACCCTCATGCCGCGACCGCCACCGCCTGCAGCGGCTTTTATGATAACCGGATAGCCGATGCGGTGTGCAATTTCGTGTACTTTCTCAGGGTCTTCTGGCAGGGCGCCGTCAGAACCTGGGACGGTTGGCACACCTGCTTTTTTCATCGCTTCGATAGCGGACACTTTATCGCCCATCAAGCGAATCGTGTCTGCTTTCGGGCCGATGAAAGTAAAACCTGAGCGTTCAACCTGTTCTGCAAAATCAGCATTCTCTGCCAGGAAACCGTAGCCTGGATGAATGCCGACAGCATCGGTAACTTCGGCAGCGCTGATAATCGAGGGAATGTTCAGGTAGCTTTGTGGTGAAGGTGCTGGACCAATGCATACTGCTTCATCTGCCAAACGCACGTGCATAAGATCACGATCTGCGGTGGAGTGAATGGCAACAGTTTTGATATCCAGCTCTTTGCAGGCGCGAAGAATTCGAAGTGCAATCTCACCTCGGTTCGCTATGACTACTTTATCGAGCATAGAATATAAATCCTTGCGTAGCGTTAAAGGCTTAAACGATGGTGACAAGTGGCTGATCAAACTCAACAGGCTGACCATCTTCAATTAGAATGGCTTCGATAACACCCGCTTTATCAGCTTCAATCTGGTTCATCATCTTCATCGCTTCTACGATGCAAAGTACATCGCCTACTTTCACTGTCTGTCCTACTTCTACAAAAGCAGGAGAGCTTGGGGACGGAGAGCTGTAGAAAGTGCCGACCATCGGTGACTTGACTACATGTCCTGACGTCTTGGGTGCTTCCGGAGCAGCTTCTGCTACAGGTGCAGCAACGGGGGCTGCAGCGACAGGTGCAGGTGCCGCGATAGGTGCGGCTGCAACAACGCTAGAGCCACGACTGATGCGTACAGACTCTTCGCCTTCTTTAATTTCGATTTCGTTAATGTTGGATTCTTCCAACAGTTCAATCAGCTTTTTGACTTTACGAATGTCCATTCTGATTTATGTCTCTCTAAACTATCAGTAATAAATTTTTTATTTTGCAATCCTGCTTATCGCCGATTGCAAGGCAAAGTGGTATCCCTGTGCGCCTAAACCGCAAATTACGCCATCGGCCACATCGGAAAAGTAAGAGTGGTGACGGAACGTTTCACGAGCATGCACGTTGGACAAATGTACCTCTATAAAAGGGATACTTGCGCCAAGCAGTGCATCACGAAGAGCGACACTGGTATGTGTAAAGGCCGCGGGATTTATAATTATGTAAGCAACCCCTTCATCCTGAGCTTCATGAATCCGCTCAATCAAGGCGTACTCGCGGTTGCTTTGGCAATGTAACAGCTCGTGTCCTTGCTGGTCAGCCAGTCGTTTAAGGCTCTGGTTTATATCATCAAGGGTATCTTGACCGTATACCTCCGGCTCACGTTTACCCAACAGGTTTAGGTTCGGGCCGTTTAATAGCAGGATTTTAGCCATGATACTTCCTGAAGCTGAACAAAGCTTGATTATCAGACGGTATAGTTTGCCGTAGTCTTTAATACTTGTCTATAAGTTAGCAATTTTTTGGTATTTTTCCACATTTTTACCGAAAATACCTCCTAGTTTCCACGAAAACTGAATGTGAAATGAATTTTTGCTGCGCTTATGAAAAAGTGTGTTTGGTTTTTAGTCTGTTATAGGAATTTAGCCACTTTATAGCAGCATGATTATTGACGTTGTCCGGTAAATTAGGGATATTGCATTGCAGAAAGGTTAGTTTTGCTAAAGGGCAGGGGAGGATGGTTTGCAATGATTAAGCGCGTTGTGTTCAATCAGAAAGGTGGAGTTGGTAAGTCCAGTATTGCGGTTAATTTAGCCGCAATTAGTGCGGCCAGGGGTAAAAGAACATTGGTTGTTGATCTTGACCCCCAATGCAACTCGAGTCATTACCTTTTGGGTGAAGGCTATCAGGATATTGCCCCGGATATTCGAGACTTTTTTGAACAAACACTAACCTTTCAGTTAAACCCTCAGGGGCCAGAGTATTTTGTGCATCAAACGGAATACGAAAATCTTTACCTTATGCCTGCCAACTCTGCATTAGGTGACCTTCAATCGAAACTTGAGTCAAAGCATAAGATCTATAAGCTGCGTGATGCCCTGGACAAGTTGGCGGATCAGTATGATGTTGTTTATATCGATACGCCCCCTGCATTTAATTTCTTCACCTTGTCAGCCCTTGTCGCCGCTGAGCGTTGTCTGATTCCATTTGATTGTGATGAGTTTGCCCGGCAGGCGCTCTATAGCTTACTGGCTAATGTGCATGAAACCCGTGAAGATCATAATGAAGCATTGGACGTTGAAGGGATTGTGGTGAACCAGTATCAACCCAGAGCGAGCTTGCCGAAGCGCATTGTGCAAGAGCTACTGGATGATGATCTTCCCGTGCTGAAAACCCAATTGTCGGCTTCAGTAAAAATGAAAGAATCACATGATCATACTTGCCCGCTTATTTATTTAGCGCCCAAGCATAAGTTGACTCAGCAGTTTGAGGCCCTGTTTGAGGAGTTACCTCATTAAGAAGGCTTTTTCTCTTCCGGTAGTTCCGGTTTCCTGAGGCTGGAAATCCAAATCAGGAGAAGAGGTACGCTGATGGCAAGGATAATAATTTCGGCCATTTGATTGTCGATTTGTTATGGAAATTTGATTTTAGCGGCTTTGTTGAGTTTGGCAATAGAAAATTACTCGATATTCTCCAGCCATAAAAAATGCCTCTTAGGAGGCATTTTTTATGGGCTTTTTGAAGATTAACAACTTTTATCATCGCTGCAGGCAACAGACTCCGGGGCGACGATAGCACTACCAATTTTAAGCCTTCCGTTGTGTTCGCCGACAAAAAGTTGAGACGAGGTGCGCTTACCTTTGTTGCTAATATACACAATGTTTAACTGGCCCGTGGGCTTGAGGTTTAACTCGTAGCGTTGACCATCTTGCACATAACTTGGGTTAAAATCCGCAGGTACATCTTCAATATAGATACGACGAATCTGGCGGCCTTTAAATCCCGACCTGATAAATTTTTGTAATGAGCGGCGGGATTGTTTGTCAACGCCTTCCCAGTGGATCAGGTTGTAAATTCCTTGTGCATCGCGACTGGCGAAAGAGTTTAAGTAGTTTTGGATAAACAGACTGTTTTGATCGGCAAAAGCCATGCTGGAGGTCAGGGCAACTAACAGTGCCGCAAGTGTATTGCGAAAAATCATTCTTTCACCTTTGTATTGTGTATGATTCCAAGACAACCTGATTTTAAGTATAGCTATTTTAAAGCTTACTGACAGCTGAATTTGATTTTATTGTTTTACCCGTAGGCATAAACGAAAAAACCCCGCAGGTTGCGAGGCTTTTGTAGAGTGGCTTATCTTAGTACTTAATAGTAATAGTACTTAGTTCGCAGCTGCGTAAGCTTTAGCCGCTTCAGTAATTGCGGCTTTAGCTGCCTCTGCGTTATCCCAGCCTTCAACTTTAACCCATTTGCCTTCTTCAAGGCCTTTGTAGTTTTCAAAGAAATGCTTGATGCGATCCAGCTCAAGCTGAGGCAGATCAGAGATGTCGTTGACATCTGTGTATGCTTTGGTCAGTTTGTCGTGGGGAACAGCAACCAGTTTAGCGTCTTCACCTGCCTCATCTGTCATGTTGAGAACGCCAACAGGGCGGCAGCGGATTACGGAGCCTGGAATAACCGGGTATGGAGTGAGTACCAGAACGTCCAGTGCATCGCCATCGTCAGCCAGCGTATTGTTGATATAGCCGTAGTTTGCCGGGTAAAACATCGGTGCGGCCATGAAACGGTCAACAAAAATCGCGTCTTCTTCTTTCTCGATTTCGTATTTGACCGGGGAGCTCTCAGCCGGAATTTCAATGATGACGTAAAGATCGTTTGGCAGGTCTTTGCCTGCTGGTACTTTTGCGAAGCCCATGATTGTCTTCCTGTAAGCAGTTTTTAAAAAATATCAAGTTTGCGAATTATGTCGCAAATTTGATGAGTAATGAATACGACTTAAATCTGAAGTGCACTTAGGTATTCAATTTTGCTGCCTGGCCTTCACCTGATTCAGCGTGATAGTTTAGCAGTGTTTTTACTTCATTCTTTGAGCCCAGAGCAACCGCGCTGCGTTGATGAATATGTTGTGGTTCCAGATCCATTATATTTTTGTAGCAAGTGCTGGAAATGCCGCCAGCTTGCTCGATCAGCATACTCATCGGGTTGCCTTCATACATCAAGCGTAGTTTACCGGGCTTGCTGGAACTGCGGTTATCCCATGGGTAAGTAAAAATACCGCCGCGCGTCATTACGCGATGAACTTCCGCTACCATTGAAGCGACCCAACGCATATTGAAATTTTTGCCGCGTGGGCCTTCGGAGCCCTGCAGCAAATCATTCACGTAATTGCGCATCTCGTCTTCCCAAAAACGGTGGTTAGACATATTAATAGCAAACTCTGTGGTGTCTGCTGGAATCTGAACCTGCTCGCGGGTAAGGATGAAATCACCTGTGTGGGCCAGGGTAAAGAAATTGACACCCTGACCGGTGGTTAGTGCAAGGATAGAAGACTGGCCATAAAGTACGTAGCCGGATGCGATCTGTTTGCGACCACACTGAAGGTAGGCTGCATCCTGACTCGGGTCCATGCCTGCAGGCAGTTCCAGAATAGAGAAAATAGTACCTACAGAAACATTAATATCAATGTTTGAAGAGCCATCCAGAGGGTCAAAAATAACCAGGTATTTTCCTTCGGGATTGCCAGCCACAGGGTGGTCTTCTTCTTCTGATGCCAAGCCGGCAACCAGCGGATTATCCAGCAGGAATTTCTTCAGAAGATCGTTGGCGATCACATCCATTTTTTTCTGGGTTTCGCCCTGAACATTTGTGTTGTCAGTTGATCCTAAAACCCCGGCTAACTCACCTTCACGAAGTTGGATTGCAACTTCCTTACAGGCAAGCATTAACGTGCCAATCAGATCGACGAGTGTGTCTTCGGTATCCTGTTGTGTCAGGAACTGGCTCAGCAGAAACATTCTAGTATTTTCTCTCTTATAGAGTGATTGAATTTTGGCTGTGAATTTTACGTGAAAGTTATAGGAAATGCATTGTTTGCGGGGTAAAAAATAGCGCTGGATGGGCTGTCTATTCTACGGTGGCTGAGGTTTCCTTACAAAGCTGTTGATTTCCGCTCAAGCGCTGATAAAAACTGATAAGATGGGGCCATTATTGAGGAGTGATTGAGTGCATATTCATATATTGGGGATTTGTGGAACCTTTATGGGGTCCCTGGCCATTCTGGCTAAACAGTTAGGTCATAAAGTAACCGGTTCGGATAAAAATGTTTATCCGCCTATGAGCACCCAGCTTGAGGCGCAGGGTATTGAGCTGATTCAGGGGTATGGAATAGAACAATTCACCCCTGAGCCTGATTTGGTTGTTATTGGCAACGCTCTGTCCCGGGGTAATCCTGCGGTTGAATATGTGTTGGATAAAGGGTTGAAATATACTTCGGGCCCGCAATGGCTATCAGAGCACTTGCTTCAGGAAAAATGGGTGCTGGCTGTTTCCGGGACCCATGGAAAAACCACTACAGCTACAATGCTGGCCTGGATTCTCGAATATGCAGGCATGCGCCCGGGCTTTTTGATTGGGGGGGTACCGCTGAATTTCGGAATTTCTGCCCGTGTCGGGGATTCAGTGTTTTTTGTCATTGAGGCCGATGAATATGATACAGCCTTCTTTGATAAACGCTCAAAGTTTGTTCATTATCATCCCAGAACATTGGTTATGAATAACCTGGAGTATGATCACGCCGATATTTTCCCCGATCTTGCGGCTATTCAGCGTCAGTTTCATCATCTGGTTAGGCTAGTTCCGGGTAATGGGCAGATAATACTGCCCAAGGGAGAACGTGCCCTTGATGAGGTGTTGGCTATGGGCGTTTGGAGCCCAGTGGTCAGGACGTCATTTCAGGCGGATGACAGTGAATGGCAAGCGCAGCTATTAGCTGAGGATGGAAGCCATTTTGAGGTGTTGTATGAAGGAGAAAGTCAGGGCGCAGTTAACTGGTCCATGACAGGACAGCATAGTGTCAATAATGGCTTGGCTGCGATTGCGGCAGCCCGAAATGTAGGCGTTCAAGCAACCCATGCCATTGCAGCACTCAATGCGTTTAGTGGTGTTAAGAGAAGGATGGAGTTGCTTGGAGAAGTCGGTGGTGTGAGGGTTTACGATGATTTCGCGCATCATCCTACCGCGATCGAAAGCACGCTTTCAGGACTCAGAGCCCAGGTGGGTGCTGAAAAAATCGTCGCTGTCATTGAGCCTCGTTCCAATACCATGCGTATGGGGACTCATCAGGGGCGCTTGGCGGATTCCGTTGCCAACGCTGATCAGGTGTACTGGTATCAGCCGGATGGGCTGGATTGGTCACTGGATAAGGTTATAGCCTCCAGCCCGGTGCCGGCTGACGTCTATTCTGATACAGAAAACCTGATTAAAGTCCTGGCTAAAAGGCTTGAACCCGCCACTCATGTTGTCATTATGAGTAATGGCGGCTTTGAAGGTATTCACCAGCGTTTGCTTTCGGTGTTGCAGCAGAATGCCGGGCAGTAAATTGGTTGGCACCTTTTCACATTTAAGAGCAATACAGTCGTGCAAGAAAAGATAAGTTTAGCAATTACAGGCGCTTCCGGAGCTCAGTACGGGTTACGGTTATTAGAATGTTTGCTGGCGGAAGATCTGCAAATTTTCGTGATGATTTCGCGTGCGGCGCAAATAGTGATAAATACCGAAACTGATCTGAAACTACCCGGTACACCTTCTGAGCAAGAAGCCTATCTTGCGCAGCTTTATGCTGCCAAGGAAGGTCAACTTAAAGTATTCGGTAAGGAGCAGTGGATGGCTCCGGTAGCATCGGGGTCAGGTGCGCCCAGTCGCATGGTTGTCTGTCCTTGTAGCACTGGGTCTCTTTCTGCGATCGCAACGGGCGCAAGTAATAATTTAATTGAGCGGGCCGCTGATGTGGCACTAAAAGAACGGCGTCAACTGATATTGGTTCCGCGGGAGGCACCCTATTCGGAGATTCATCTTGAGCATATGCTGAAGCTGACGCGTATGGGGGCGGTTATTATTCCTGCCAGCCCTGGTTTTTATAATCGCCCCCAACGTGTTGAAGATATGGTTGATTTTGTGGTGGCGCGGATCTTGAACCAGCTAGGTATCCAACAAACCATGCTCCCTCGATGGGGCGAACAATTGTTGTAGGTGCATTACGGCGGTCTGAAAGGTAAACTTCGCACACAATTACGACTTCTTGAATAAGATAATGATTCGATAATGACCAAGATTCTCGCTCTGGATACCTCGACAGATGCCTGCTCTGTTGCTCTGTCTCTTGATGGAGAAATTAAAGAGGACTTTCGTATTATCCCCCGGCAGCATACTCAGCAGTTACTGCCCATGGTGGAGTCGATTCTCGTAGAGAATGGAATGAAAGTTAAAGACCTTGATGCCATTGCCTTTGGGCGGGGGCCGGGCTCATTCGCGGGTATTCGCATCGCAACAGGGGTCACTCAGGGTCTGGCTTATGCTGCAAACTTGCCTGTCATTCCGGTTTCGACACTGGAAGCACTGGCTTTGGCGGCATTTGAAAAAGAGGGTGCAGAGACGATTGTCCCTGCGCTGGATGCGCGAATGAACGAAATCTATGTTGCCTGTTATCGCTTGCAAGCGGGTGTGCCCGTAAGCCTTTTGCGGGAGCATGTTTGCGCGCCCGCAGACCTGGCATTACCGGATGAGCCTTTTCTTGCTGTAGGCAGTGGTTGGCGTTACCTGAACTCAATGAATGAAGTAACAAAGTCGCGCGTTACCCTAAGTTCTGAAACCTACTACCCGTCTGCCGCGGATATGCTAAAACTGGCGCTGCCTGGTTGGCAGCAAAAAACGGTATCAGCCAGCGAAGCGCTGCCTGTTTATTTGCGCGATGAAGTAGCGTGGAAAAAAAAGGATCAACAATAAATGGAACTGTTTCAGGTCATTATTCTGGCCCTGCTTCAGGGGTTAACAGAGTTTCTACCCATTAGTAGCTCGGCCCATTTGATTTTACCCTCCCAATTGTTTTCCTGGCCTGATCAGGGGCTGGCTTTTGATGTGGGCGTACATGTAGGGACATTATTAGCGGTTGTGTTGTATTTTCGTCATGATCTGGCGCAGATGTTTTTTGCATGGGGCGGAAGTCTGCGCGGACGGCACTCGCAAAGTTCCCGGCTGGCCTGGTTAACTATCATTGCTACAATACCCGCCCTGATCGTGGGCTTGCTGCTCAATGAATTAATCGACAACCATTTGAGGTCGATTTTGGTTATTGCGGGAACAACGCTTATTTTTGGTGCTGTACTGTGTTGGGCAGACCTTTCCAGAACTGAGGCGCGTAATCTGGATTCGTTGAGCTTGAAAGATGCGCTTTTAATTGGAATGGCTCAGGCTGCTGCGCTTGTTCCGGGTACTTCACGCAGTGGTATTACGATTTCCGCCGCACTTCTGTTGGGAATGGATCGGAACTCAGCCGCACGCTTTTCCTTTTTACTCTCGGTGCCGGTGATTTCAGGTGCCGGCCTTATAAAAACACTGGATCTGATTGCGCTTGGAAACAGTGCGCCTTGGGGTATGGTCGTTTTGGGTACGTTGATTGCGGGCATCAGTGCTTTTAGTTGTATCCACTTATTTTTAAAATGGCTAGATCGTATCGGCATGCAGCCCTTTGTGGTTTACCGCATGATATTGGGTGCTTTCCTTCTGGGGCTGTGGTTTGTCAGTCAATGATGCTGGCTGGTGCGGTATGAAGCCTGTTAAACGAAGCCCAAATGCAGATTCAGTGATTATCCGGGCGATGGATGCCCATGCGGAACCGCGGGCGATTGAGTTGGCGGCTCGCTTATCCCTGCCCTGCGTGACTAATCTGGCTGAAGTGGCCGAACCTGACTTATGGATTGAAGTGTCGTCTGAGGGTGTCCGCCTGCAACCCACAGGGGAAAAAGCACCTGGTGCAACCTATGCTGACTTTGTCGCTGGTGCAGTCGCTCATCGTCGTCAGTTCGGCGGTGGTAAAGGGCAGATGATTGCCAAGGCGGTAGGCATTAAAGGCAGCATAAAACCACACGTGCTGGATGCAACTGCAGGCTTGGGCAAAGATGCATTTGTGCTGGCAACCCTCGGCTGCGAAATGACCTTGATCGAGCGTTCGCCGATTATTCATGTGTTACTCGAAGATGGACTGTTACGCGCGGAGCATTCAGCGGTTGCAGATATCGTGCGGCGGATGAAATTAATACATGCAGATAGTATCCAATGGATGCGCAAGCAAGCAGAGAGAGGCGGGCGCTACCAAGTTGTTTATCTGGACCCCATGTTCCCACACAGCAACAAGAGTGCCTTGGTTAAAAAAGAGATGCGCGCATTCCGCCCAATTGTGGGCGATGACCTTGATGCTGATGAACTACTGGACTCTGCTTTGGCTATTGCTGAAAACCGGGTTGTTGTGAAGCGACCGCGCAAAGCACCCTTTCTTGCGGATAGAAAACCAGGCCTGAAGTTTGAGGGTAAATCCAGTCGTTACGATATTTACCCGTTGAAGAAACTTGAGGCATAGGATTTATTCACAGGCTCTTTAGCCCGGATATGTTGCGCAATTTGGCGGAATTTTCGCGCAGAGATCGTTTGGTTTGAGCATGTACGCCCACATCAAGGGAGATCAAGTGAAAAACCGGCAAATACGAACCGTAACAATGCGTATCCCCGTTTGTCATTGCGAAATACGCTTGTACAACAGCATTCAGTTGAAAAAATCAAATGCACGGGTGCAACATCCGGGCTAATGTCGTAGCTGTCTATCGATTAAAGAGATCATATGTGGACGCAGAATCTGGCTGGCCTGAAGAAATAACTCCTCGCCAGCAAAATTACAGACAAGCCTGTCATGTGTGCGAATGGCATAACCCTGTTCGCTTAATTGTTTGATAAAGGTCTGGATGATGCGCTCATCGTTATAGTCAGCGCTACCATAACCAAATTCCTGATAGATTCTCTCAGCGATCTTTTTGCTGGTTTGCAGCAGGTCATCAGCACTGATTCGCTTGTATCGGGCAAGTGCTCTTAAAACGGTATAGTAACGCAACAATAAAGGCTCTGCGGTTAAAATTAACGTGTTAACCAGAGGGTTGTTGGTGACTTTCCAGCCGTTGTCGCCGTTGTCTTCCAGTAGATTATGCTCAAAAAGCGCGGTGCGGATGTGGCGGAAACGATCGGTTAACTCGGTAGTCGAATAGGGTAAAAATAACTCAGCTTGAATAAACGGGTAGGCTGAGCGGAGAACCCGGTTGATCTTTTGTGTTTTCGGGCTTTTTAGGCGGTGTGCCAACAGCAAATATAAGCCGGGCAGAATAAGCATGTGATGGATATTATTGCGATAGAAACTCATCTCCAGCGTCTGGGCCAGTGTCAGCTCAACCCGATTCATATTGAGGGTGATTTGCCCCATCTCCTCGGCAGTATTGATCCAGTTTGATGCTTTCCCTTGAGGTGTTAACCCTGTTTCAGGGTGCAGACTGTGCAGAAGGTTATGCAATCTGCTTGCTTTATCAGACAGCTCTGCGACCGATTGCAGAGGGCCGCTACCCAGTAAGCAGGTAGCCAGAAGGCTGCTGCTTGTAATGCCGCCAGCCTGATTGATTCCGGTCATCACTGTCGTGGCAACCTGTTTTACATCGTCTCGAAGGGGGCGGGCAGGGTCTGTGTGTTGTTCCAGTTTGACCGGTTCACCAAAGCTTAGTAGGGTGTCGCCAAATTTCTCTTTCAATATCTTCAACGTAGCAAAGAAATTCAGGAACGATTCTTTCTGTTTACCCTCGCCCATCAGCTCTCTCTGATAACTTTTGCTTTCAACCAGCCGGTCATAGCCTATCCATATTGGGATAAGGGCAACTGGCTTTGGGCTACCTTCGCGAAACGATTCGATGGTCATCGAAAGCAGGCCTGTTTTTGCCGGGAGCAGCCTTCCGGTACGGCTGCGGCCGCCCTCAATAAAATATTCCAGAGAGTGGCCGCGGTGGCTCATCTGCTCAAGGTATATTTTATACAGGCATGCATAGAGCGGGTCTCCCTGAAATTTTCGGCGCATAAAGATAGCACCACCACGCTTAAGGATTTTGCCAATAACCGGGATGTTGAGGTTTTCCCCAGCCGCAACGTGGGGAATCACTAAACCATGACGATATAAAGCCCAGGATAATAGCAAGTAGTCCATATGGCTGCGGTGGCAGGGCAGATATATAAGATGGTGAGTCTTGGCGACTTCCTGAATAGCGGCAATATTATGTATGCGGACTTCTCGGTAAAGCCTGTGCCAGACCCAATTAAGAATCGGATCAAGGATGCGGGCTGTTGTTGGGCTGAAATTGGCCGCAATTTTATCCAGCGTTTTAACACAATGGCGTTCAATCTTGTATCGGCTGATCCCTCTTTCCGCCGCCTGTGTATCAATCGCCTTTTGTACCTCTGGGTGCTTTAACACCAGAGATATCAAGGTTCTTCGATGGGATAAATCAGGCCCAATAATGGATTCCCTGACAATACTGAAATGGGTCCTGAGGACGCGAGCGGTTTTGCGACATATGGCATCCGTACTGTCGTGCCCGGCAATGAACTGTTTAAGTTCCAGAGGCTTGTCGACGCGGACCAGCGTCTGGCGGCCATTGACTAACAGTTGCAGCATGCTACCTAGTGGCCCGGCACGGTGCCAAGTTTCAGCATAGAGTAAATTCAGGAATGATTTTTCGCGGTGAGGCAAGCGGCCATGAAAGATAGCAACCGGAATAATAAGAGTATTCAGGTCATCGCTGCTGCTTTGTGCCTCAACCAGCTTGGCCAGTGTTTCCCGCAGGGGAGATTGGCCTTCTGAATCAGCAAATAAAATTTGCCGCTCGTCAAGCTGTCGCTGCTGTTGCTGTAGCAAACTTGCAAGCAGTAGCTGGTGGCTCAGGCGGTTATTTTCCAGAATGTAATACACTTTATAGCCAGGCTGCTGTGGTGGCAGTAATAGCTGAGGATTGACCAACTGCGGTCGCGTGACCAATTTAATAAAGGCCCGGCCCAGTTTGTGGATTACACGTTGCATCAGGGTCATCTTTATTCCTTTGACTGCTAGTAATGGGGCGGCAGTTCGTCTTCAGGTTGTCTGTCCCCAGCGTCCAACACGAGATTTTTGAGTTGCTGATTAATAAGCTTAATCATTCGAGTCAGGCGTTCAATCTCAATTTCCTGTTGGGAAACAATATTGTTTAGCTTATCAAGTGTTTCTTCCTGAAAGGCTACACGGGATTCCAGCTCATCAATGCGCTCTGAGTCGCTCATTTTTTCTTCCAGATATAGGGTAGATTATGGAGGTTGCAAACATGTCCGGCGGATCGTTTTTGTCGCAGGTACAAACGACCACACTCGCCAGATTTTGCGGGGAAATCCAGTCTCGGTGTTGGGTCTGTTTGATATGCTTCAATGCCTTACCTTGATAATAAATTTTACCGCCAACGATCAATTTTTCGGGGCTTTTTCAGGCCTTTTCAGGACCTGTGCGCCGACTCCTTAAGGAATAACATAGTTTACCAGAGCAGGGTATTAAACGAAGGTGCCTGATATTAAAAATATAAGCTATTGAAAAAAATCATAAAATTAGCTATACCTCTTTACTTGGCAGGGCTTTATGATATCCCGGTCAAAAACAAGTGCTTATTAATGTGATAAATGACAATAAATAAATGAGGGTAATTAGTTGATTCGTAGTCTGATTGTTAGTGCTATCGCGGCCATTTTGGTGCCTTTTCTGTTAGGTTTGGTAGCCGATGTTGAGTTATTAAAGATCATGCCTATAGCTATAGTGTTTGTGGTAACTTTTGTTGCGTCTTCTCTTGCGGCACTGGGCGGAGGTACGGGTTTATCTACAGCATCTTCACATCCTGAAAACGGAACCGTTGAAGAATATGTTGATGAAAATGATGATCGTGAACAAGGCACAGTGAAGTGGTTTAATGTGTCTAAAGGCTTTGGCTTCATTACACGTGGAGAAGACGATGATGTCTTTGTACATTTTCGTAATATTCGTGGTCGTGGCCATCGCTCTCTGGCCGAAGGTCAGAAAGTGCGCTTTTATGTTCGTGAAAGTGATAAAGGATTGCAGGCAGAAGATGTTTCTGTCGTGCGTGACTAAGCTATAGTCTAAGTCATCAGCGGGCGGGGTGCGCAAAGCAACCCCGCCTTTATTTTTTCTATAACCCGGATGATGCGCCAGTAACTTTAGTTTTTCCAACTTAACGCTACTATCCAGATTTATCCTGCAATTTTGAATTTACAGGGATTTCCCGGTGCTAGGTTTTTTCATGCTTAAAACTGCTCTATAGTCAGCTTATTCGGGCAAGCTTATCCTGCAAACCATTTTAAGGAGTAGATAATGGACGTTGGTACAATTATTTTTTTAATCGTGATCCTGGGTGCAGTGTTCTACGTCGTTAGCATCTATAACAATCTGGTCAAGTTCAAGAATAGATACGAGAATGGATTTGCCCAGATTGAGGTTCAACTAAAGCGCCGTTATGACCTGATCCCAAACCTGGTTGAAACTGCCAAAGGCTACATGCAGCATGAGCGGGAGACACTGGAGGCTGTTATCGCTGCACGAAACGAAGCTTCTGCGTTGCTTAAAGGCGCGGCGTCTGTTGTCAATGGCGATACGTTGGCACAACTGTCAGGAGCAGAGAATGCGTTGCAAAGCGCCTTGGGAAAACTGAATGTTGTGATGGAGGATTACCCTGATCTGAAAGCAAATGAAAATATGATGCAGTTGACGGAAGAGCTAACCACCACTGAAAATCGGGTGGCTTTTGCACGACAGGCCTTTAATGATTCAGTCACTGAGTACAATACGTATCGTCAGAGCTTTCCTCCGGTGTTTTTTGCCGGAATGTTTGGCCATCCAAGCGATGCTTCGCTACTTGAGTTTGATGACAGTGCGCAAATTCAGGCAGCACCTAAAGTTAACTTTTAAACCCTCAGGTTTGTTGTAAGTGGACTTTTTCTCACAGCAGGATAAAGCACGCCGGAATACCGGTAAGTTGGTGCTGTTATTTGTTGTCGCGGTACTGGGCATTATTCTGCTGACTAATCTGCTGATTGGATTCACCTTCTGGCTTATAATCGAGTCTGATTCGACCCGGAATGGAGTGAGTGTTATCACTCAAACCGATGGGTCAACTATCGCAAATCTTTTAAATTGGCGCACATTCGGGTTAATCAGCTTAGGTGTAGGCGGTGCCGTAATTTGTGCCATCCTTTCCAAATGGTTGCAAATTTCCTCTGGAGGCAAGGCCGTCGCAGAATCACTGGGGGGCGTGCGTATTAATACCAATACGGAAGACCCTGATCAGCGCCAGGTGCTTAATGTTGTTGAGGAAATGGCTTTGGCTTCCGGAATGCCTGTGCCGCCGGTATATCTTCTGGAGCATGAGTTGGGCATTAATGCCTTTGCGGCAGGTAATAGCCTCTCAGACGCTGTCATTGGCGTGACTCAAGGTTGTGTTACTCACTTTAAGCGTGACGAACTGCAAGGGGTGATAGCCCATGAATTCAGTCACATTCTTAATGGCGATATGAAGTTGAATATCAAACTGATCGCCTTGCTACATGGTATTGTATTTATTGGTTCGGTCGGGGAAATAATGGCGCGGAGTGGTGGCAACCGTCGCTCTGATGGCCGGGTTGCGTTGTTAGGGTTTGCTTTAATGGCAATAGGTTGGCTGGGTACGTTTTTTGGTAACTTAATTAAAGCCGCCGTGAGTCGACAACGAGAATTTCTCGCCGATGCCAGCGCTGTCCAGTTTACACGTAACCCTGATGGAATAGGCAATGCGCTAAAGCTGATCGGTGGTTACAGTGCCGGGACTGAAATTCGCAATAGCAACCGTAGTGAAGTGAGTCACATGTTTTTTGGCCAGGCTATCCAGAAAATGAGAGGTTTGCATGCTACCCACCCCAGCCTGGTTGATCGTATCTTGCGTGTTGACCCTGATTGGGATGGTAACTATCTCTATCGTAGCGTTGAAACCCGTGGGCAGAAGCAACAGCAAGATGCAGATAACCGTGAATCCAGAAAGGAACGCTTTGGCCAAGCAGTTATAGCTGGCGCTGCGGTGCTTTCCGGAGCAGATTTAACCGGTTCTGAATTGACGTATCTGGATGATGTGCGTGATCAGATCGACACCCTTCCAGCGAGTTTATATGAACTAAGCCGGGATCCGCTGGGTGCAGTATCACTGTGTTTTGCACTGCTGCTGGATGATGATCAGGAGGTCAGAAAGGCACAATTGCTTCAGGTTGGCAAAAATGGCTTTAGAGGGGCTTCAGAGCTGATTGATTCTGCGGAGAAAGATCTGAAATCTTTACCTTCTGAGCTACGCTTGCCGCTTATCGAACTACTGCTGCCGGCTTTAAAGAGTATCTCGCAGAAACAGTATGGTGTTTTTAAACATACACTTATGCTACTGATCCGCGCAGATAGAGAAACCGATCTTTTTGAGTGGTGCCTGTTTCAATTGGTACGGCATTTTCTTGCAGGCGAGTTTGAGCCAGACAGAACAATTACGCCTAAATATAAGGAAGCTAAAGAGCTCGCTGAAGCGTATAGATCAGTACTGTCCTTGCTTGCGCATCAGGGTCATACGGATGAGCGCGAAGCGGAAAAAGCGTTTAATCGTGGGGCGAATGCCACAGGTCTGTACAATATTCGCCTTATGCACAGGGATGAATGTAATTTAAAACTGTTCATGGCATCTTTTGCCAAAATGGCGGCGGCTTATCCAATGTTGAAACGACGCCTGTTTTTGGGGCTGCGCAAATGTGTTGAGCAAGATAACCAGATCAAGGTGATAGAGCGAGAGATGCTTACCAGTATTGCGGCTGTTATGGACTGCCCTATGCCAGTATTGCTCGATAGTAAAAGTTAATCCCTTCCTTCGTCGCTAAACGGTGCTTTTTTCCATTCTAGCGAGAGCGATACAGAATCGGCAAACCGGAGAGCGTGGGGCTTGTCTACAGTGACTTTTGCATAAACAGTCCAAGGATGACTGCTACAGATTTCAAGGACATCGGACACCAGCTTTTCCAGAAGTAAAAAGCGACCCTCCTCAACATGCTTGATGACCTGTTTGGTAATGGTTTTATAATTCAGCGCTTTCTCTACATCATCTTCAGAGAAACCATGACTGGCCGGGTACTGTATTTCAATATTGATAATCACATCCTGCTGCTTCTCCCTCTCTTCGGGGTTAAAGCCAATATACGTTCTAAGCCTGAGATTGGTGATATTGATAATGGCATTACTTAACATGGTGCGCCTCATCTCGTTATTTGCAGTAATAATAATGGGAATTTGCCTGTAATAACATTAAATATGCAATCCGCGCTTAAAGGGTTGAACCCCACTGCTTCTTACCCTGTAGCGAGGCCAGCCCCCTGGTCGATAGATTTGGCCTTTTTGCAAAGGCTACATCGCTCAGGAGGCTGAGCTCCAACATTGGCACCTCACCCTGTAGCGAGGCCACGCCTTGGCCGATGGATTTGGTATTTTTGCAAAGGATTACATCGCTCAGGGGGCTGAGCTCCTACATTGGCATTTGCAAAGGATTACATCGCTCAGGGGGCTGAGCTCCTACATTGGCACTCACCCTGTAGCGAGGCCAGCCCGTGGCCGAAGGATTTGGCCTTTTTGCAAGGGCTCAATCGCTCAGGGGGCTGAGCTCCAACATTGGTACTACACCTTGTAGCGAGGCCAGCCCTCTGGCCGATGGATTCGGTATTTTTGCAAGGGCTCAATCGCTCAGGGGGCTGAGCTCCAACATTGGTACTACACCTTGTAGCGAGGCCAGCCCGTGGCCGATGGATTTGGTATTTTTGCAAAGGATTACATCGCTCAGGGGGCTGAGCTCCAACATTGGCACCCACCCTGTAGCGAGGCCAGCCCCCTGGCCGATGGATTTGGCATTTTTGCAAAGGCTGTATTGCTCAGAGGGCTGAACGCTTGCAATGCAGGCCTTAACTTAAAACTAGCGTTTTCTGATGACCAAACTGCCGATGGAATAACCGGCACCAAATGAGCAGATAACCCCTAAATCACCGCTTTCCAACCCTTCTCTGTGCAGGTTGAAGGCAATCAACGACCCGGCGGAGGCCGTGTTTGCATATTGGTCAAGAACAATCGGGGCTTCTTCGGCAGAGGCCTCGCGCCCAAGCAGTTTTTTGGCAATCAGAAGGTTCATATTGATATTGGCCTGATGTAACCACCAGCGCTTCACTTCGCTGTTATCAATCCCTAGGTCTTTTAACTGGCTAGTGATATGTTCTGCTGCCATCGGGCAGACCTCTTTAAACACTTTCCGGCCGTTTTGGATAAAGAACTTATCTTCACCAAATGGATCTGAATCATCGGTGTAAGAAAGGTAGCCAAAGTTAGAGCGTATATTGTTGGAAAACAGCGTAGCTGCTTTACTACCAAGGATTTCGTAACTTTCATCGGAACGGCAGCTATCGGCGCTCTCGACCACGGTAGCAACGGCAACATCACCAAAAATAAAGTGGCTATCGCGGTCCCGCCAGTTATTTTGTGGTGAGGTGAGTTCAGGGCTTATCACCAGAACCCGTGTGGCGGTGCCTGCTTTGACCATCTCATAGGCACGTTGCAGGGAAAAAGTTGCTGAAGAACAGGCTACCAGCATATCAAAGCCAAAGCCGGAAATGCCAAGCTCATGCTGTACCTCAATGGCGATAGCCGGGTAGGCTCTCTGGGTGTAGGAACAGGCTACAATCACAGCATCTATATCAGCGGCTTCACAGTGGGCTGCAGAGAGCGCCTTTCGCGCAGCATTAACCGCCATTTCTGCCTGATGAGAGAGCTCGGAATTCTCTCTGGGCTCGATATAGGGGCGCATCCGCTCCGGGTCCAAGGCCCCTTCTTTGCGATAAACATAGCGGTTTTTGATACCTGAGGCTTTAGTAATAAACTCGGCGCTGGAAAGTGGTTTGGCGTTTACCGAACCCTGCTCTATTTCGGCTGCGTGGTGCTGATTGAAATTATTGGCATAAGCGTTGTAAGCGCTTACCAGCTCTTCATTACTGATACTGTACTCTGGGTTCCAAAGACCAAAACCGCTAATCACAATGGGGGTCTGTTGTTGGGTCATATTATTCTCTCGGCTGGCTATAATCGATGTGGAAGGCAGTGATAGAAGAGGGTCATTCTCCCTTTCTGGCCTGGTTATTCCACTAACAATAACGTTAAATTATAGGTGACAATTATGTGCTTGTGGGGTCTGGCTGCCATTTTGCTGTAGTACTCTGGTGCAACGTCCGCTGAGTACGGTTAAAGCATTCGAGGCCGGTAAGCATTGCTTCGTTCCACACTGTGTCATGGCTGGTTTACTGTTGATCAGCTGGAAACATAACCCAGCGGCATTGCCGTACTGTCCACAACTTTACGCATAATAAATGCTGATTTTACCCCAGTGACGCCTTTGATTCGGGTGATTCGGCCCAGAAGGAAATCATGATAGCTGTCCATATCAGGTACGGCGACTTTCAACTGGTAATCCGCATCATGACCAGTGATCAGGTAGCACTCCATGACTTCGGGCAGCTCTTTAATTGTCTTTTCAAACTCGTCAAACCGCTCCGGAATATGTTTATCCATACTGATATGCAAAATTGCGAACAGGTTCAGGTTGATGGCCCGCTCATTTAACCGTACAACCCTGTCACGTATAACGCCGGACTCCTCTAACTGCTTTACCCGGCGAGAGCAGGGGGCCGCAGTCAGTCCAACCCGCTCGGCCAGTTCCTGATTAGACAGGTCATCATTGCCTTGCAATTCACGCAATATTTTTAGATCAAATCGGTCAAGTGAGACAGAAGAATTCATAATGTTTTTATCTTTGGCATTAATTTTGTCTTAAATAGTCTATTTGCTTTTGTTTTATTGCGCAATTTGTTCCGTTTTGTCGAAATAAGCTCGGTAATTGCGCAGAGGGTTCTGTAAACTGCTGGCTATCGGTTGAGGGGCGCATCGCCAACCTGCGAGTGCGGAGGTATCACTACCCGTGAATGCATCCCGCCTGAACAGATTTACCCAATCTGCAAACGCAAAAAAGGAATAACAAGCCTTGGCCGATACATTGTCTGCGATTATGGCTCACTCAATGTGCGCAATAGCAGATTTTTCACTTAAGAATTATGCCATTGATACAACGGATCAAAGTTATGTTTAATCATCGCAAATATCGTCGTTTTGAAACTGTCCGCCTGACTGATCGTACCTGGCCGGATAAAGAGATTAATAAAGCACCGGACTGGTGCAGTGTTGATCTTCGTGATGGCAATCAGGCATTGATCAATCCTATGTCAGTTGAACAGAAAGCCCGCATGTTTACCCTGCTGGTGAAACTGGGGTTTAAAGAGATTGAGGTGGGTTTCCCATCCGCATCCAAGCCGGATTATGACTTTGTGCGCAAGCTGGTGGATGAAAATCTAATTCCCGATGATGTGAGTATTCAGGTGCTGACACAGGCAAGGGAAGAGCTGATTAAGAAAACCTTTGACTCACTTCGTGGGGTCAAAAAAGCCAACGTCCATGTTTATAACTCAACCTCTGTAGTCCAGCGTGAACAAGTGTTCGGTATGGATAAAGCAGAGATTCTGGCTATCGCGGTACAAGGTGCCCGTTGGGTGCGTGATTATGCTGCACAAAACCCGGATACAGACTGGGAATTCCAGTACTCGCCAGAAAGCTACACCGGGACTGAAATGGATTTCGCCGTTGAAGTCTGTGACGCGGTGATTTCTGAATGGAAGCCTGAGCAAGGACAGAAAGTGGTAATCAACCTGCCGGCTACGGTTGAAATGTCAACGCCGAACGTGTTTGCCGATCAGGTAGAATACTTCTGTCGCCATCTGAAACAGCGTGATCAGGTGCGTATCAGTTTACACACCCATAATGACCGTGGTTGTGCGGTCGCCGCCGCAGAATTAGGCATTATGGCGGGGGCTGATCGTGTCGAAGGCACCCTGATGGGTAATGGCGAACGCACAGGTAATATGGATATTGTGACTATGGGGATGAACCTGTATTCGCAAGGTGTCGATCCGGAATTGGACTTCTCCGATATCAAAGAGATTATCGAAATTGTAGAGTTTTGCAATGAAATCCCGGTATCAGTGCGTCATCCTTGGGCCGGTGAATTGGTATATACAGCATTCTCTGGTAGCCATCAGGATGCGATTCGTAAATCTGTGAACTATCACAAAGAGAATAACCAGCCCTTCTGGAACGTCGCTTACCTGCCGATTGATCCGCGTGATATCAACCGGGAATATGAAGCCGTTGTGCGCATTAACAGCCAAAGTGGTAAAGGCGGTGTGGCACTGGTGCTGGAGCGGGATTACGGCATAGAGTTGCCGAAATGGATGCACGTACCCTTGAGCAAAATTGTCCAGTCAGCCGCGGAAGAGCAGGGCATGGAAGTGTCACCACAGATGATCTATCAGTTGTACCAGCAGCATTTTGTTGAAGTGTCAGAACACTGGACTATGAATAGCTATGACCTGCACACGGATGAACACACCGTACAGGCGCAATTTAAAATAGGCTCTGCCGAATTTCGTGGGCGCGGTGCCGGGGCGCTGGAAGCATTAAAAGATGCCCTGAGCAGTCATTATCAGTGTCAATTTGAGGTGACCCAGTTTGATGAACATGCAATCGGCTCAGGCACAGACGCCAGGGCGCAAGCGGCGGTTTGTATCGAAATTGAGGGCGTTGCCGAGTACGGAGTTGCTGTCAGTGAAGATACTTCCACTGCCGCAATGCAGGCCATGTTAAGCGCGTTTGCGCGTCACACTATAGCGACTGAACGCCTCAGTGCTTAAGGAAGGTATGAATAAGTCCTGCGCGTGCTCTGCAAGTCCTTAAGCCTGTAGATGCAAGGCGCAGTTTGCCGTTAATGGCCGTAGCCCTTAACAAAAGCTGCAACACCGCAGGTACAGGCTTAAGGGCTTGCCCTACGGGGCTTTCGGTAAAGCCCACACTCAGTGTCAATGCTTTTTGTCAGGTCTAGACATGACAAAAAGCCTTTCCTTGATTGTGAACTTTACCGAAAGCCAGAGTGCCGGTAGGACTTGTTCATACCTTCCTTAATTGCCCTATCCCTCTACAAGGCACGAAAAGGGCCGAAAAGTCTTTTTCGTGCTTATTTATTGAAAGCACTCTTTTAAAAATAATATCAACTTATTAGTGATTAATTCATCATTAGGTTGCCCAATGACTTGATTGATTTCTTTGTGATTGTAAATGCTCCCATCTACTTGAGAAACAAAAACGGAATTTTCTTTAAGTGCATTTATAAAACGGTCAGTCATTCTTATTCTTTTAGCACTGCCACGCTTTGCAATAAAAAATTTTGGGTAAGTCACTCCTTTGATAATATTATAAATTGGAGAAGCCTGTATATTAAGGTCGCCATCCACGCCAAAAGCATTTATGTAAAGTGGGTTACCCTCTTTCACTTTAGCCTTTACATCGTATCCCACTGTATCGATGACAGCGATGCCTTTAATATCTTCCAAACTAAGGCCAACTTCGTTTAGAAATGCCGAATTTGTGCCTGTAAGGGCAACAAGATGGGCGCCGGCACTGTGCCCTAATAAAGCGATTTTATTTTGATCTCCGCCATATTGACTAATGTTATCAAAGACCCATTTTATCGCATCAGCAATATCTTTATTGTGTGTTGGGTACATCACCCTTTTAAGGTTTTTTATGTCATAAGTAAATGGGCTTAATCGATAGTTTATACTTACAAAAACATAGTCTAGTGATTTGAATAGTTTTATTTTATTTTTAAGTCGATTGGCTTTGTCGCCAATAACCCAGCCGCCGCCGTGAACATATACAACAACCGGTTTCTTTTGTTTTGTCAGACTGCTGTAGTATATATCTAAACTTAAGAGGTTTGGATCAATGTCTTTGATTTCTTTGTATTTTTTTGTTGTAACTAAGTGTTTTTCTTCAATAAAGGAAGCATGTGTGTTATTGCAATTTACAAATAAGGTAAGAAAAAGCAATAAAAAGCAGCTTTGTGTATTGTTTTTTATCAGGGGTTTAAAGAAAAATATTGGCTTCATTGTTTTTTCCCTCTTGATGCCTTCCTTAAGCTCTCTTTATACATCCAAACTGCCATAAAAGGCGATAAGGTTTTTATAAATTAAGCTCCGAAGGCGCTATTTTTCAGGGGCCTTCGTATGCTTGGTATAGGTATTAAAGCGCCTGAGCGAAAAAATCGCTAACTGGGAAATACTGAGTTACCTATCTGCTGTTTATTCGCATATTTTCTAACGTCATCAATCCGGTTAAAATCGGCACTATCAGTTTAAAAACCGGTTTTATTTCATCGAAACCAAAACGAGGCAAATCTTTTTTGAAATCACTTATCCATCACTGGATAAATCGCATCCCCCCAAAGTGCATTGGGGTGCTCCATCATTAACTGCACAATTATTGGCATCACATCGGATAAAATATCACAGGCATCCCGTAGCTGGTCACGATTGACTTGGCTGTTGTGGGTCGCGCCACCGTGTACCAGTTGGTTTCGCAGGGTATACAACCGGTCAAATACAATATGCAGTACACCAGCGGTGTCTTTTTTTCCTAACGCCTTGTGGCTGTATTGTTTGGCTTGTTGAAACTTTGTCTGCCAGTCTATCGCTGCTTTATCAACCTGGTTGGCCCAATCCCAATAGGGTTGGTATACATATTTATTCTCCAGTAACACACGGATAGCGCTGGTGTATTTGTCCCAAACGAGGGAGTACAGTTCTTGTCCCGAGTCCAGCTCGCAGATACGGCTAATAAAGTGACGGAAAATGCGTTTTTCGCTGATATGGGTATCACCGAGCTCGTTGGCGTAGGCTGAGTTGAAAGCGATCCATAAAAATAAAAAACGGCCATCTTTATCCTGCTGCTTTTCAGCTTGCAGTAACCAACTGATGGCGCGGTGTACCCGCAAGCCCAGGGCTTCGGGGAACTGATCACGACATTGGCGTTGGGTGTTTTTTAAACGATTTGCTGGTGAGAGCGTCTGAACCATGTTGTGACTCCATCCTTGAATTGAGTGTTGAGCCTGCCTGTCTTTTATCCGAGTTCCACATTGACGGAAGTGGAGCCTCTAATGGCCTTTTCTTTGGCTGCCGTTACCGTTTCATCTCTGGCTAAAACAACCCCCATACGCCGTTGGCCACTGACTTCGGGTTTACCAAACAAGCGTAATTGCGTATCGGGTTCGGCCAGCACTTGCTGCAGGTTGCCAAATCGCACCTCGGTTGATTCCCCCTCGACCAGAATAACGCTGGATGCTGACGGACCGTGGAAATGGATATTGGGGATGGGCAGGCCCAGAATAGCACGGACATGCAGGGCGAATTCGGACAAGTCCTGCGAGATCATTGTGACCATACCGGTGTCGTGAGGCCGGGGTGAGACTTCGCTGAAGTAGACGTGATCGCCCTTAATAAACAGTTCAACCCCAAACAGGCCCTTACCTCCTAGCGCTGCGGTAATGCGTTCAGCAATGACCTGTGATTGCTGCAGTGCTTCGTCGCTCATTTCCTGTGGTTGCCAGGATTGGCGATAATCACCATTGACTTGAACATGGCCAATAGGCTGGCAGAAGCTGGTATGGCTATCGTGACGAATGGTCAGCAGAGTGATTTCGTAGTCGAAGTCAACAAACCCTTCGACGATGACTTTGCCTTTACCGGCACGACCGCCTTCTTGTGCGTATTCCCAGGCAGCTTCTATCTGTTCTGCCGAGGTCAGGGTCGTTTGGCCCTTGCCGGAGGAGCTCATAATGGGTTTTACAACACAAGGCAGGCCGATGTCTTCGATGGCGGCCTGATATTCAGTGTAGTTCTCGGCAAAACGATAAGGTGACGTGGGAATCTTGAGTTCTTCGGCTGCTAGGCGGCGAATGCCTTCTCGGTTCATGGTGAGCTGGGTGGCGCGGGCTGTTGGAATAACGGTGTAGCCCTCAGTTTCCAAAGCTACCAGGGTTTCGGTTGCGATGGCTTCGATTTCCGGCACAATCAGGTCGGGCTTTTCTGCTTCGATAACTTCTTTTAGTGCCTTGCCATCTAACATGGAGATGACATGGCTACGATGAGCCACTTGCATGGCTGGTGCATTTTTATAGCGATCAACCACTATGACCTCTGCGCCGAGCCGCTGTAGTTCGATTACAACCTCTTTGCCAAGCTCACCTCCGCCGCACATCAATACGCGTGTTGCTGAGCCGGATAACGGCGTTCCGATCTGTAACATGCTCTCTCCTCCAGCCTGAAAAACTGCAATCATTATACGGTGCATTTCTGGGTAATCACCAGTAGAAAAAAGGCGCCGGTCTGCCGGGTGCTCTATTGGCATATTGTGTCCCGGTTTAAAGTGGACAGGTGAGTTGGTTGTAAACGTGTACGGACGAAAGCACGGTTAGCACAGGCCTACCGTGAGCCTGACCTTTCCCCGGCGATCGCAAACATAAAGCGCTCTTTCACTTCGCTCATATTGTCGCAGGTGGCTAACAGAAAATGCAGTTTTGTATAGACCGCTTCCAGCGTCATCTCTCCTGCTGAGAGCACGCCGATCTGGTTTAATATGCTGCTGCATGCGTACTGTCCCTGAAAGACGTCTGCTTGCAGGCACTGGCTGCTGTTGACAAGTAATATATTGTGCCGGGAAGCACTGTGTAAGGTTTCAATAAAATCTTTGTTGCTATCGGGCAGATTACCCACCCCGTAACTACGCAGAATCACAGCGTGTATGCCTGGGATATTACAGACGGCTTCGGCTGTTTCTCGGCCAATGCCCGGATAGATGGGGAGCACTGCCACAGCGTTGGCAGCAAAACCGGGGTTAGAAAAACGGGGGCCATCAGCGCTTGCTAAAAACAGGTGACTGTGGAGTTCAATGTGTAAGCCAATTTGCCCCAGCCAGGGGTAGTTTGGGCTGTCGAATGCATCCAGGCCGGTCGCTTTGACTTTACTGCTGCGATTGCCCCGCAGCAGACGGCCATTAAAGTACACACAAACTTCATTTACGGGGTGAAAAGCTGCCAGAATCAGCGCGGTTATGAGGTTGTCCAATGCATCATTTCTCAGTTCGGACAGGGGTATCTGCGAGCCGGTAAAAATAACGGGTTTGTCCAGCCCTTGCATGAGATAGGACAGCATGGAAGCGCTGTATGCCATGGTGTCGGTGCCATGTAAGATAACGAAGCCCTGATATTGGCGATAATGCGCTTGCAGAATCTGAGCGATCTGATTCCAGTGCTCTGGATTGAGGTTGGCACTGTCTATTAACGGAGACAGTTCGAGCATATCGAATTCAGGAAGTGCTGCATGATGGGAGTGCGCCAGCCGTTCCCTGATTAATGTTTCAAAGCCGGATACCGGAATATAGCCTTCAGGTGAGGCCTGCATGCCGATTGTGCCGCCGGTATGAATGATCAAAATTTTGTGCGCCATAATGAACAGCCCGAACCCGTTAGTTGAAAGTTTGCTGTGCTATTGTAACATCCGGGTTAACCAGATGTTTCCTGAGCTGGGTTAAGCCTTGCAGTGTGATTAACAGGCGAGCCGTTAAACCCCTTGGCTAAAACCTCTCGACCAAAGGGCTGGCCGCCTACAGGGGCAATGATGATAGCTTCATGGTTTTTCTTGAAAAGCTATTTCAATTTGGTTAGTTATTTGTGCTTGTGTTGAATTTTAAGGAAATTGGCTCAAGCTTTGTTGTATGCGTGTTTACTTTCATAACGAAAAAGATGAGGAAAACAGGATGACAGGTTTTAAAAAAGTTCTGGTTGCATCAATAGCATTGGCAGGTATGGCTGCCGTTGAGGTACAAGCGGCGACGGAGTGGAACGTTTCTCTTTGGGGTAAGCGTCGTGCCTTTACCGAGAATGTGGAAAAACTTGCCGAGTTGGTTGAAGCGAAAACGAACGGCGAGTTTAAACTGAATATTTCTTACGGTGGACTTTCCAAGTCACGTGAAAATCTGGATGGTATCGCGATTGGTGCTTTTGAAATGGCCCAGTTTTGTTCTTTCTACCATACAGATAAAAACCCGACAATTACGGTAACTGAGCTGCCATTCTCCAAAGATGTATCGCTAAAGCGTGTCGCTGAAATCTATACCGAAGTTTTCAAGCACCCTATTGTGGTAAAAGATTTGGCACGCTGGAATGCAACCCTGCTTATGCCGACCCCACTGCCGCAGTACAATATCGTCAGTAAAGGTGAGCCAATCAAGGAGCTGACTGATTTTGACGGCCTTCGGGTGCGTGGTCCCGGTGGCATTATGGGTGTTTTGGGCAAGCTGGGTGCCGTTAGAACCGGTGTGCCCTTCTCTGAAGTCCGTCAGTCTATGGATTCTGGGGTAATTGATGCGGCTTCGTTTGCTCCGCACGCGCACTTGGCGACTAAATCTTACAAGGTGGGTAACTGGGCGACGACTAACCTGAACCTTGGTTCTGCGAACTGCCCTGTTGTGGTCAACAGTGAAGCTTTGGAAATGCTGAAGCCTGAATACCGTGAGGCACTATTGGGCTCGGTTGATGAGGCCATTGCCTACTATGTAAATAACTATGAAAACAAGACGGTCGGTAAATTTGAGCAGGCTAAAAAAGAGGTGGGTTTGACTCAGGTTACCTTCACGCCGGTACAGACCGCTGAGCTGAACACGTTGTCTGAATCTGTTCGTCAGGAATGGATCGAGAAGTACAAAGGCAAGTTTGACTCACAGGCACTGTTTGACTTTACTGCGGATCTTTTTGCCAAGTAAGTTCTTTCTTGGCTACGGCCAATGTCATCTGTTGGGTGGCATTGCATGCCGGGTGTCTGCATCGCAGGCACCTGTCTCTATCAATTTATAAAGGCTGATTTTTTACAGGAGACTGTCATGTCTGCTACAGCAACTGTCTTAGAAGATGGGACGATACTCAGTCGGGCAGATCGTTTATTTTTCCGCTTTGAATCTGTCTTAAATTTGGCGGGTGGCTTAGCTATTTTCCTTTTAGTCCTCCTGGCGACCATCAATGTTCTGGGGCGCTGGATATTTTCATCGCCGGTCAATGGTTATGTGGATTGGGTTGAACAGGCAATGGCGTTTATTGCCTTTCTGGGCATTGCCTATACCCAGCGCCAGGGCGGGCATATCCGAATGGATATCCTGATTGGCCATTTGCGTGGGCGTTGGTTGTGGTTTACTGAATTACTGACGACGATCTTGATGTTCCTGGTGGCGCTGGTGCTGGTCTATGGTTCGTACCTGCACTTTTGGCGTGCCTATTCAATAGGTGACTCCTCTTTGGATATTAACCTGCCAACCTGGCCTGCCAAACTGATTGTGCCTGTTGCCTTGAGTATCCTTGCTTTGCGCTTTGCGCTACAGATTTGGGGCTACCTACGGGCGTTTAAACAGGGTGGCGATGAGCCTGTGGCTGTGCCCTTGATTGAGTCTGCAGCACAGGTTGCAGCTAAAGAGGCTGAATCTGTCAGTGGTCGTGATGATCAGGAGGTGTCGAAATGAGCGATCTGCTTGATACTATGGCGAGTATGTCCTCCATTGACATTGGCCTGTGGGTAACAGGCATCATGATGGTTTTGGTTGTCTTGGGTGTCAGGGTAGCGTTTGCTGCGGCGATGGCTGGCTTTCTGGGTTTGCTGTGGATCTTCAGTGCTAAACTGGGCTTTGAAAAAGGCTTTATGGTTGCGCTGAAAATGGCGGGAACCATACCGCACTCGAAAGTTTCTTCTTTGGCGCTTTCTCTAATCCCGACGTTTATTCTCATTGGTTTTCTGGCCTATCATGCCGGATTGACGCGTGCCCTGTTTGAAGCGGCCAAGCGTTGGGTCGGTTGGTTACCGGGTGGCATGGGGGTCGCAACGGTATTCTCGACTGCCGGCTTTGCCGCTGTATCGGGTGCTTCTGTAGCAACGTCTGCTGTATTTGCCCGCATCGCCGTACCGGAAATGCTGAAGCTAGGTTATGACAAACGCTTTGCTGCCGGTGTTGTGGCAGCGGGGGGCACATTGGCTTCCCTGATTCCGCCTTCTGCTATCCTGGTTATCTACGCGATTATTGTGGAGCAGGATGTAGGTGCGCTATTGATGGCAGGATTCCTGCCAGGGGCTGTATCCGCCTTTATCTACGGTGGCCTGGTCATTTTCTTGGCGATGACCCGTAAAAATTTTGGCCCGCCGGTAACAGGCTGCAGCTGGAAACAGCGTTTTGAGTCACTGCCTGGTGCGCTGCCGATCTTTTGTGTCATAGCCATCATCATGGTGTGCATTTACGGTGGTGTCGGTACGCCAACTGAAGCAGGCGCTTTGGGTGCTTTCGTCATTCTGTGCATGGCTTTGTTTAATGGCAGCCGTTGGCCAGAATTGAAAAGTTCTTTAATGGAAACGGCCAAGCTGTCAGCGATGATCTTTGCGATCATATGGGGTGTATTGCTCTATGTGCGTTTCCTGGGATTTGCTGATCTGCCATCCGCATTCTCTGATTGGATTGTCAGCCTTGATCAAAGCCCGATGTTAACATTGCTTTTAATCCTCTGTGCTTATGCTGTTCTGGGTATGTTCATGGACGCGATTGGGATGTTGCTGTTAACGCTCCCGGTTGTTTATCCGGCTATTATTGCCTTGAATGGTGGTGAAGCCGTAAGTGCAGCTGACTCTGCATTCGGTGTCTCAGGTGTTGGCTGTGCTATCTGGTTCGGGATTATTGTGGTGAAGATGGCTGAACTCTGTCTGATTACACCACCTATTGGGCTGAACTGCTTTGTTGTGGCGGGCGTTCGCCCTGAATGTTCGGTGCAGGATGTCTTCCGTGGTTGTATGCCATTCTTTGTGGCAGATGTTATCACCATTGCTGTATTGATCATGCTGCCGGGTATTGTACTCTGGCTTCCGGGGTTGATCGGTTATACCTGATGCCAACTGAGTTGGAATTGTTGCAATTACTGACCTTGAGCCTAGTCGGTATTGCCACTGGCTGGCTCAATGTTGTTGCCGGTGGAGGCTCTCTTCTTTCGGTTCCTGCTTTGCTGTTTATGGGCTTGCCGGCACCTGTTGCCAATGGCACAAACCGGATTGCTATCCTGCTGCAAAATGTGATGGCCACATGGACTTTCTTCCGTCAAGGCCTGCAAGATTTCAAGCTTAGTTTCTCACTCTCTGCTATGGCTTGCATTGGTGCATTGTCAGGCGCCAATGTCGGCGTGCAGTTGCAAGGTGTATGGTTTGATCGCCTATTGGCGCTGGTGATGTTGCTGGTTTTGTTAAGCATGCTTTTTCAGAACAATGCCAAGCATGCAACCGACCCTGGCCCAATAAAGATAGGGCGCTTGCGCTATGGGGCAGGCCATGCCGCTATGTTGCTGGTTGGGTTTTGGGGAGGCCTGATACAGATTGGTGTAGGCTTTATTCTGATGCCGGTCTTGCAACGTATGTTTGCGCTTGATTTGGTGCGGGTTAATGCGCATAAGGTGTTTATTGTTGCCAGCTACACTTTGGTAGCGCTTGTGGTATTCGCTGCGCAAATTGATATTGCCTGGGAAGCAGGAATTGCTTTGGCTGTTGGCACAGTCGTGGGCGGCTGGTTAGGTGCGCATAGCAGTATCAGGCAAGGCCAGGCATGGATACGAAGGGTATTTCTACTTTGCTTGATCGCCATGATTGGAAAACTGCTTTTGGGGTAATGAGCCGTAGGGGTCGTTGTAGCAGCGCAACTTTGCGTTATGCAGAGTTGGTCGTTACAGCTTTTGAGGTTTCAGGCAAGCGGAATTTCCTGGAGCCCAAGCGCGCATTTGCTGAACACACTGAGTCGTATTTCTTTCTCAAACCAGGGAGTTATCAGCTATCACGGGGTTTGCATACCCCGCTGCACAAATTCAATATGCCCCATACGATCCATCCAGGCTTTAACGTATGGATATTGGGTTGGATTAATCTGCTGCCACTCATAACGCATGGCCCAAGGATAAATGGCAAAGTCTGCTATAGAGAGATCATCTCCGATGATGAAGTGCCGGGTGGATAGCTGCTTATCCAATACTGCCCATAGCCGTTTGGCTTCATCATTATATCGTTCCTGGGCATAGGGAAGCTGTTCCGGGGCAAATCGATTAAAGTGGTGTGCCTGACCTAGAAACGGCCCAAACCCGCCTGTCTGCCACATAAGCCATTGCAGGCATTCCAAACGTTTGATGGGATCTGTGGGTATAAATTCACCGTGCTTTTCAGCCAGATATATAAGAATTGCGCCACTCTCAAAGAGCGAAATAGGTTCGCCGTTCGGGCCTTCATCGTCGCTGATTGCAGGAATCTTGTTATTCGGGCTTTTTGCTAAAAAATCGGGAGTGAACTGTTCGTTCTCCAGAATATTGATCGGATGAACCCTGTAAGGCAAGCGCAACGCTTCCAACATAATTGAAATCTTTTGGCCATTTGGTGTTCCCCAAGTGTAGAGTTCTATCATCTTAACTCCTTATAAGTTCACAAAGTGGTGATAAATGCCGATGAGCTCCTGTTCGCTAAACGTTACAATAACCAACTGCTGTCCAGGCTTAATTAAGTCAGGGTTATCACCGAGGATGCCCTTCTGGTAATTGTAGATATAGGTCTGTTCGACTTTATGCTTCAGAATTTGGCCCAAAAATGAGCTGCGCTTATCATCCAGACGTTCATCTGCTTCTTCGGGGATGTCGACGTACACTGTTTTATCTAACCCAGGCAGGCTAAGCCCAGCTGTAAAAGTGCGCATCAAACCATGTTGAATAATACCCCATAATCCATCGCTATCGCCCTCATTGACAGCGTGAATAAAATAGACCTTTTGCGACGACTGGTCAGGGTCATCAAGCAGCTCTTGCAATTTGACCTGCCCACTCAGGGTTAAGGGTTGTAGTGTATTTGAGGGGATAATGCGTTTGTCACTGCTACTTGCAACTACATTACCCAGAGGGTTGATCGCAATGGTTGTCTGACCTTCTTTCTGCTCGTCTTCAGATGGGTCGTCGGTGATCAACTCTGCTGTTGTTTGAGTTGTGCTTTCCGGGAGTTTTATCAGTTGATCGGCAGTAACAAAGTTATCAGCTTGACTGATGAGGATAGGTTGATTAGTGCCCTGAGTCAGTTTGCTGATATGCGCACGGGCTGCAACCTGTTCTACGCCCGGTGTTGTTGCGTCTGAAATAGTGGCAGGCTGCGTTCGTTCCTGACTGTCGATATACAGATAACCGGTTACGGCTGCAATAAGGATAATAAGGACAACTAGAATGCGTTGCATAGACAGCACCATTTTTTATTCTTAGACCTCTTAATGTAACGGGTAATTCAAGTTATGGAAACTGTTACCCGACCCCAATTTGGATCGTCGTTATCTAGGAGGGTATGTGAATTAGGCAGAAAACAGCTTTTTAGCGCTTATATTAGGGCGAGGGGTGGATGATATTCTAAAAGTAATAACCCGAATGTAAATGGGCAGAATAAGGGTGAAGGCAGTCATGTACCTCAACAACCCCGGATGTCAGCGGTGGTTGTGTAACGTTCGGTTAAGAAGCTTTTTCGCTTCAATTCAGTAAATAATGCAGTAAAGATTGGAGGCTCATCTTTAGAAAAACGAACCCTGAGTGCTATATGTTTGCCAAGGGGTAAAGCGACAGCTGTCGGGCTTGGCTTCTTCGATCATTTCTACAAAATAAGCCGCCAATTCTGGCGCTTCAGCATTATCAGGTGTATGTAGAAAAATATAGGGTGAACGCCCTTCATCTAACCAAGTTTGGAGTTTGCCGACCCAAGGAACCAGATAATCTCTACTCCACTGCCAGTCTAACGGTGCTATGAGTCTGAGCATTGGGTTGGTGGCTGTGGCAATCGCATGGACGGGCACTTTGGGTTTGTGTTCCTTTGCTTGTAAAGAGACTGGATCAGTGGCTGGGTGTGCGAATAAAGATCGGGTATCAAAGCTGATCCTGTTAATGCTTTTTTCCATAAGTAATTGGTTGAATTCGCGTTCAATAGCGCCTTTGGCAAAAAAATCATGATGCCTGATCTCGATGGCGTAGCTAAAATCGTTTGGCAAAGTATCCAGATATTGTTTAAGCGCGACTAAATTGTCACCAGAAAAAGAGGCGGGTAACTGGATACAAAGAAGGCCAATTTTCTCTTGCAGCGGACTGAGTCGTTGTAAAAATGCTGTTGTTTCCTGAGAGCAGCTTCGCAACTGATTCTTGTGGGTAACCTGCTGTGGAAATTTAAAACAGAAGCGAAACTGATCCGCTGATTCTCTGGCCCATTGTTCGACCGTTTCCGGTTTGGGCAAGCCATAAAATGTAGTGTTGCCTTCGACGGTACTAAAATAGCGTGAGTAGGCACTTAATACATGAGTGCCGGAGGGTCGTTGCAGTAAGTGCCCCTGCCACGCGGCGTGCTGCCATTGAGTCAGGCCTATATAGCAAATGCCCTGTTGAGTATTACTCTCGTAATTTGCTGTTTTCACTGTACTTTAACTATTTTGAGTGTAGATTATATTTATCACGTCGTATTAAAGAGAGAGAAGCATGGATTTTGCCTCACTGCTAGGAATTATCTCAGGTCTTGCCCTGATTATCTCTGCAATTATTATGGGAGGGAGTGCCGATGTCTTTGTTAACGTGCCGGGCATGATGATTGTTGCAGGGGGGACGATTGCAGCAACGCTATTGACTGTTCAATTCAAAGACGTGCTCAATGCTTTTAAAGGCGCATTTATCGTTTTCACCCAAGATAAAACCAACCCACAGGAAATGATTGACACAATGCTTGAACTCAGTCGCGTCAGTCATCGTCATGGCCTATTAAAGTTAGGTGATGTGAATAGCGCCTCTCCGGTACTAAAACGCGCCTGTATGCTTCTGGCTGAGGCCGCCTCTGAACAAGTTATCCGTAATACTATTCAAAACGAAATTGATTCACTGATTGCGCGTCATCATTCCACGCAGGATGTCTTTCGTAAAATGGCTGCTTATTCACCCGCCTTTGGTATGTTAGGTACTTTGATTGGTTTGATTCAGATGCTAAGTAGTTTGGATAACCCCGATATGATAGGGCCTGCAATGGCAGTAGCGTTGTTAACTACTTTCTATGGTTCTCTGTTGGCTACCATGGTGTTTTTACCAATTGCAGGCAAATTGAAGGCACGTACTTTGTCAGAAGTCACTAATTTGGAAATAATTCGTGAAGGCTGCATTAGCATTTTAACCAACGACCACTACATGCATGTTTATGAACAGCTGTCTTCATACATACCTGCTGCGCAGCGAAAAAAAATAAAAATTGGCAAAAAATCATAGGGCTGCAACTATGACGCGTAAAAGAGAATTATTGGCAGAAGATGAATCGGGCAGTTGGATCTACACCTTTGCAGACCTTATGACGCTTCTACTGGTTTTTTTCGTCTTGATGTTTTCCTTGTCCAAAATTGAAGTCGATCAATTTGAAAAAACAATGCGTTCACTTAATGAAGCATTTGAGGGCGGAGATAGCGCCAACAGCCTGATCGATATGCCACACGAAGCGCCGGTTAAAACTGAAATTCCTGACGAGATAAAAGAGGTGCTTCCTGCATCTGATATTGCCGAAGACGCCGCAAAAAAACCAAACGAGAATGAAGCAAAGTTCCAGGATGTCGCTCTCGATGCGGAATGGACTCGAATGGCTGAAGAGGCTGGAGAGGAACTGTCCGCTGAAATTGCCCGTGAGTCAGTGGAAGTGGGGACGCCTAAAGATGGAAAACTTGTTATTTATGTAAAAGGCGATGTTGTGTTTGAGCCGGGGTCGGCAGAGTTTCATAAAGAAATGATGACCACATTTGATACCATTGTTCTGTTGATGAAAAAGAACCCTGATTACAAGCTTAAGGTTAACGGGCATACAGATAATACTCCTATTCAGACCGCACGCTTCCCATCCAACTGGGATTTGTCTGCAATCCGGGCGACCAATGTGATGCGCTATTTAATTCGTGGTGGTGTTGAACTGGACAGGGTAACAGCAACGGGCTATGGTGCATCAACCCCACTTGCATCTAACCGAACAGTGGAAGGGCGCTCACGGAACCGGCGTTTAGAGCTCGTGTTAGAGAAGGAGGATAAAGAATGATCAAACCTTCCTTTGAGGTCGAAGTTTCTGAACAGGAGAGCCGACGAAAGGCTTTCCGCGCAGAAGCGGGTAGTAATGTTAAAATGGCGGTTGACGGCAAAGAAGTCGTTCTACTCGATATCTCTGAAACGGGTGTGGCTTTCGAAACGGATAAGCCTCTTTCCGGCGTGATTGAGGGTGTGGTGATTGTTTTTCAGACACGTAAGAAATATCGCTTAATACCAAAACTGAACGTAACCTTCTGTGATGATGGCCGTTGCGGTGCAGAATTTGTGGGTTTGTCACATAAAGCGCATATGGCACTATCTGAGTTGGTTGTGCAGTTGCAAAAAGCTCGTATTCGGCATGAGCTTGAAGAAGCGCATCAACCAACGGATGTGTAATCGTTTTTTTATTGAAAGGCCTTTTTAATGCTTGCACTGTCCGTAACTTATCTATAGTATTTGCGCCACATTGATGCGGGGTGGAGCAGCTTGGTAGCTCGTCGGGCTCATAACCCGAAGGTCGTTGGTTCAAATCCAGCCCCCGCTACCAAATTTTAATAGGCAGATCAGTAACTTACTGATCTGCCTTTTTTGGTTTTCAGCATAAAATAAAGTGTTTGGAAATGCGGTCCGCCCAACATGAGACAAGGCGCTGGGGCAGATCCGAACGGGCAGCATCTCGTTTATGCATGTGTTTGTGCCGTTTCCGGTCGATTTTTTAGTCAACCCCGAATTACCTAAACAACTCCGCACGTGAGCCAATACGTACCCGTATCAGGCAATTCCCTTCTATACGATAAAAAACCAAATGCACTGGTGTAGCGTCCGGGTTAATACCCCATCACTATGAAAATCCTCTCAGGGGTATATAACTATCCTGACAAAGGGAGTCATTGCATCAGGCCCAATATGGGCTAATGGCAGGGCAAACGATGAAGTGCGGGTTTAACAGGGAATTCGGGTTTTGATTGTAGGTTAGAGGCTTCAGTGTTTCCAAGTTAAGCACTAGGCCACCCGCTGCCATAACTATAGCGTGAGCGGCTGCGGTGTCCCACTCGCAAGTGGGGCTCAGGCGTGGATAGAGGTCGGCATGGCCTTCGGCAACCAAGCAAAGCTTTAGAGAGCTGCCCATAGCAACGATTTCTGCTTCGGGTAGTCTTTTCATAAAGGTCTTGAACGCTTCAGACTGGTGGGATCGGCTGCCAACTACCTGCCAGCCGGTGTTATTTTTTGGTGTAGCAGCTACGGCTATCGCTTGACTGTCCCCCTGTTTGCTTTCTTTATAGGCGCCTATGCCTTTTGCTCCCCAATAGAGTGTATCGATAGCGGGTGCATAAACCACCCCGAAAACCGGTTCGCCATTTTCAATTAAGGCCACGTTGATGGTGAATTCGCCATTTTTTTTGATGAATTCTTTAGTGCCGTCCAGTGGGTCAATTAACCAAAAGGTTTGCCAGTTCAGACGCTCTTTTTTAATCGCATCGCTGGATTCTTCAGACAGAGCTGGGATATTTGGTGTGAGTGCTTGCAAACCTTCTGTCAGAACTCGGTGGGCCGCCATATCCGCTTCTGTCAGGGGGCTGTTATCGGATTTGTCATAGATAGCGAAATCGGTCTGGTAGATATCCATAACGGCTGCACCGGCTTTTCGGGCCAGTGTGCTCACAGGGGCGGACAGTTCTTTAGTTTGCATCGCTATTCCTTTCTAATATTCCAGGTCTGCCAGGATAAAGATAAAACCCATTGGGTAAAGGGTTACCAGCAGGGACATGGGATATCGAATATAACCCGGATTTTTATGGCGGTATACATTACCCTGGACGTTGCACCAGTGCATTTGATGTTTTTACTTGATCTCCCTCGATGTGAGCGCACATGCTCACTCCGACGCCGCTACGGCAGCGTTTACGTTCGCGAGTACACTCAAATCAAACGATCCCTGCGCGAAAATTCCGCCAACGGGTGCAACGCCCGGGCTACAAGTCTTGGAAGGCTTACGGTGGTTGATGTCTGAATAAATCCCATAACCCTGTCGCCGTGCACAAAATGCTACCAGATAATGTTCAGTTTGCATCTCTTTTCGTCATACCGTAGGCACTCAGTTTTCGGGTGGTTATACCAGCAGCCCTGTATTTTAGGTGCGCTTTGCTTGCACCCAGCTCATCATTGCAGAAGTAAGCTTGTATAGCAGTAGCAAATTAAAAAACGAAATATACTGATACAGCATCTGGACAAGTGGGGGCGCTTACTTCAGGGTGTACTGTAGTGGCGATGGCAAACAGTGTAATGCCTGCGGTACTGTGGGTGATTTTTGCGGTTTTTTCTTACGTCCTGATTTTTCGCGGCTATAATGAAAGTGTTTGGCATCGAGAGGCCTACCAGTGGCACTTTCCTTGCTATATTGAAGACGACTGACATTTGTTAGGGGTGCTCTATTCGATAAAACAATCTCTAGGATGAACCGTGAGCTTAAAGCCATCATGCATGGCACATAAAAACTGTAGGGAAACGACAATGTTAAATAAATTTTCTATTCGATCAATTATGAGCACCTTGTTTCTGGTCAACATAATATTGTTGGTGCTTAGTGTGTTAGCGATATTTTCACTATATGAGTCGGCAAAGGCTAACAATGTACTAAGTGATAATCGCCTTGCATCTATTAAAGCAGCTGATGAGTTCCGCCAAGGCTCTGATGACCTCACCCGATTAGCTCGTACCTACGCCATTACGGGCGATGCAAAATATGAAAAAATGTACTTCGACGTTTTAGATATACGCAACGGTAAAAAGCCACGTCCTGAGAAATACGATCAAATATATTGGGATTTAGTCCTCGATTATGGTGATAAGCCCAAACCTGACGGTAAGCATGTGGTGCTCAAAGACTATATGAAAGAGTTAGGTTTTTCCGATAAAGAATTTAAGCTGCTGGCGCAAGCCGATAAGAACTCTAACGGGCTGGTCCAGCTTGAAGTTGAGGCTATGAACGCTGTTAAAGGCTTGTTTAAAGATGAGCACGGTCAATATACCAAACAAGGTAAGCCTGATCTGGCCTATGCTGCACAGCTGTTACATAGTAATGAATACCATGCATACAAAGCTGACATTATGCGGCCTGTGGAGCAATTCTTGGATGAGCTGGACAGCCGTACCAAGCAGGCGGTAATTGATAAGCGCGAAGATGCTATCAGCGAATGGGTCGCCATCGTTCTTATTTGTGCTTTGTTTGTGTCTTCTATCCTTAGTCGCTTTATTGTTAATCATTATGTTGTGAAACGTCTAATTGCAATGCGTGATAGTATTCAGGACATGGAGCGTAGCAATGACCTTACCTTGACCTTGCCGGAATCCAGTGACGAAATAGGTCATATTGGCTCAGCTATTAACGCCTTATCCAAGAAATTACGTGAAGGTATCGAACAATTTATCGATGCCAGTGGGCATGTTTTGGACACGGCCTCACAAGTGTCTTTGTTTGTAGAAAAAACCCAGGAAGACGGCAAAGAGCAGAATTCCCAGCTCACGATGATTGCGGCCGCGATGGAGCAAATGGTGTCAACCCTTAAGCATGTGGCGGAAAACGTCAATAAAGCATCGAATGACACCTCGTCTTCTGAAGAATCTGCAACGGCAGGTAGAGCCTCGATTGATCGCACTCACCGTGTATTTGAGCAGCTCGATGAGTCTTTCCAGCAATCCGCTAATATCATTAAACAATTAACCCTTGAAAGCTCCAATATGTCGAATGTTTTGGATGTTATTAAGAGCATTTCTGAACAGACCAACCTGTTGGCACTTAATGCTGCCATCGAGGCCGCCCGGGCCGGTGAACAGGGCCGGGGCTTTGCGGTCGTAGCAGATGAAGTTCGTACTTTGGCCCAGCGCTCGCAAGAGTCAGCTGGTGAAATAGAGGCCATGCTGACTCAATTGCAAAACAAAGCTCAAGATGCAACCCGATCCATTGAGAAGAATGCCGAGGAAATGCACAACACCCGAGAAAATATTAGTGAGGTATCTAATATACTCAGTACTATTGCGGCGGCGGCAACGGATATTAATCAGCTTAATGTGGGCATCTCAAGTGCAACGCAGGAGCAGTTGGCTGTTTCGGAAGAAATTAATCAGAACGTGAACAACCTCAACCAGTTCTCTAACAACTTTATAAGTGAGCTTAACGAATTTTTAGAAGTGTCCAGAAGTTTACAAAGCGTTGCTGCTAATACTAAAGGTGTGACTGATAAATTTCAGGTGAGTTAGGTGTACGTCTACACGACGGAGTAACACCTGAATGATAAAGAGCACCCATATGTGTGTGCTCTTTTTTGACGAATTTTATCATTTGATGATTCGGTGTCTACTATTTAACAAGGACTGTTGTTATGGCGAGGATTCTACACCACGGGGCTGTTAATGGAGTGACAGGTTCATGCCATCAGCTGTTTGATGCAAGTGGCAATTCTGTTCTTATTGACTGTGGCTTGTTTCAAGGTTCTGAAAAAAGTGGTCGTGAGGCTGACCCTCTACCGATTGAATTTCCCATAGAACAGGTTAAAGCGCTGGTGGTTACCCATTGCCATATCGATCATGTAGGGCGGATACCTTACCTCCTTGCGGCTGGATTTAAGGCGCCGATCTATGCGACAAGGGCTACGGCCAGATTGCTCCCTTTAGTCATAGAAGATGCGCTTAAGGTGGGTGTCACCAGGGATGAGAGTCTAATCTCCAAGGTGATTAAGCTCTTAAAGAGGCTGCTGGTGACTGTGGAATATGGGAAGTGGGTTGCTATTCCCGGCTTTGGCGCCACTGGTGTACGCTTTCAGGTTGCCGGGCATATTCTTGGCTCGGCTTATGTGGAGTTGAAACTGCCTGATGGAAAAGTTGTTTTTTCGGGTGACCTGGGGGCACCTTATTCACCGCTGTTGCCTGCTCCTAAAGCGCCATATCGGGCAGATTGTCTGGTGATTGAAAGCACCTATGGTGATCGGTTACATGAAGCACGGCGAACACGTAGCCGTAATCTTCAAAAGATAATAAAGCACTGTTTGACCGATGCAGGAACGATTCTGATACCGGCCTTCAGTATTGGTAGGACACAGGAGCTTTTATATGAAATTGAACATATTATTCATCGTGAAGGGGGGGATTGGCATAACCTGGATGTGATCGTTGACTCGCCTCTGGCTGCCGAGTTTACTCAGCATTATCAAGAGCTGCGTGACCTTTGGGATGCTGAGGCACGCAGGAGAGTTTCATCTGGCAGGCATCCACTCTCCTTTGAACAGCTGATAACAGTTAACAGTCACGTTGAGCATATTCGTTTGGTCCAATACCTTAAGCGTTCCGGTAGGCCCGCAATTGTGATTGCTGCCAGTGGGATGTGCGCCGGTGGCAGAATTGTTAATTAATACAGGTAAACCCCCAGCTTTGCTGGGGAGACTCGCATAGGTTTCACCGAGACCGCGGTAACGGTTACTTTCCGTTCTCGACCAAGAGAA
>PDWJ01000401.1_pt1 | contig 67063 bp, 51 predicted proteins | sample 1430881 | NCBI WGS metagenome assembly PDWJ01 (sample SAMN01162460, study PRJNA174530) | Oral metagenome, whole genome shotgun sequencing project. | biome: Marine environment; feature: Marine mammal; material: Swab sample of the gingival sulcus; isolation source: swab sample of gingival sulcus... | reverse complement strand
TTTCCGGCACATGCAATGTGCCGGACAGAGCCAGCATCAACATTAAGGAGAAAACTACTATGAGTATCGTCAAGGAAGTCACACGAAATATTTATTCAGTCGGAGCTATTGACTGGGACCGGCGTCTGTTTGATGAACTAATCCCATTGCCCGACGGAACGAGTTATAATGCGTATATCGTACAAGGCAGCGAAAAAACGGCATTGTTGGATACCGTCGATCCTCCAATGGCAGAGATCTTGATGAGCAATCTGGCAGAACTTAAGCTCGGGACGATTGATTATGTCGTTATCCAGCATGCGGAGCAGGATCATTCCGGGACATTGCCACAAATTCTTGAACGCTATCCTGAGGCAAAAGTGATTGCCACAGCGAAGTGCAAAGGGATGGTCATGGACTTTCTGGCTGTTGCTGAAGAAAAAATCATCACGGTTGCTGACGGAGAACGTCTGTCATTGGGCGATAAAACCCTGGAGTTTTTCTATACCCCCTGGGTTCACTGGCCGGAAACAATGGTGACCTACGTGCAAGAAGACCAACTCCTGTTTAGCTGTGATTTTTTTGGCTCCCATATTGCGAGCAGTGATCTGTTTGTCACGGATCAGGCTAAAGTCTATGAAGCGGCAAAACGCTACTTTGCCGAGATTATGATGCCCTTCAGGACGATCATCAGAAAGAATTTAACAAAATTACACCCCTTGGACATCGCGATGATTGCTCCGAGTCATGGTGCGATTTACGACAAACCGGACTTTATACTCGACGCGTATGAAGACTGGGTGTCCGACAAAGTCAAGAATGAAGTCGTGCTGCCCTATGCCTCGATGCACGGCAGCACAAAAATGATGGTCAATTATCTGGTCAGAGCACTGATGAAACAGGACGTCAGTGTCAGACTCTTCAACCTGCCCCAGACCGATATCGGAGAACTGGCGATGGCTTTAGTTGATGCGGCAACCATTGTGATTGGAAGCCCGACCGTGTTCGTCGGGCCGCATCCAAGCGCCGTGTATGCCGCCTATTTGGCAAATGCGTTGAAACCGAAAGCGAAGTTCGCGTCGGTCGTCGGGTCCTATGGTTGGGGCACTAAAATGGTGGAACAATTAGCCGGAATGCTTCCCAACTTACAGGTGGAGATCCTCGATCCGGTTGTTGCGAAAGGTTTGCCAAAGGCCGCCGATTATCAGGCCCTCGATACGTTGGCCGACACGATTGCCGCTAAACATCGAGAACTGAAACTGTAATGCCGAAAAACAAGCGAGAATACGAATCCCTGACAGAATTTTAAGCCCTGTCAGGGCTAACAACTCATGCTACACGACGGATTCTGATGTTGACGAAAAGCTATGAGGGGCCGGAAACGCTGTATATCGACGGAACTCCAATTTCTGAAGGCACCATTTACGGCAGGCGTATCTGGATATATTTTTTGAGACCCTGGATCTGCGTCTCGGAAAACAGCAGATTGTATGGGGCAAGGCGGATGGCGTGTTCATTACGGATATGGTCTCTCCCAAAGATTCACGGGAATTCCTGCTGTCCGACGGCTTTGAAGTTCTGGCGGGTGCGAGCGAATATTTTTCTTGGGAGTAAGGGGACCTTTGGGCAGTACCATGACAATAATATGTTGTATGCCAAGGTGAAGTTATAGCTTTTAAGCCTGAGACAATGATAAGGAGAATAGGTTATCAGGATAGCCATCTCACAGAGTGCTTCGACAATATTACATTGGTGTACTGTACTCGTGCACTCTTTGTTTATGCATGGCATGGAGGACGATCGCAGCGTTCCTCACGTCCGCAGCATCGCTGTCCGCCTTCATGATTATGACTCTGGTTATGTGACTGCCCGCAACACGAAGCTGTCGGATGCGATCCGCCGCCTTTCATAATAAATCCCGCGCCTTTTCCCAATAAACGGCGCACTTCATGCTGACATTCCGGGCAGAGCTTGATCGGCTCATCGGTCATCATTTGGAATAGCTCGAACAGGTGTCCACAACTTGTGCATTGATATTCATACGTTGGCATAACTCAATATCTCCTTAAAAAACTACTGTTTCGACAACGTTCACGTGAAGGGTCGATGGAGTCCACCACCCCCTCAACAACAACTTGCAAACGCACTACAAGGATTGCGTATAAGCAAGAATTGTTCGGTTACGGGTTTTACTCAAAATCTGCCATAGCACCAATTATATTATGATGAATCTGTCAATAACTATTTTAGTACTCTTTGAAATTTAAGGATAGATGCTAACTCACCTTATGCACTTGAATCAATTCACCACTGAGCGGTAAACGAATCATCATACGGGGATTGCATAAGTGAGTAACACCCCATCCTTGTAGGTCTTACGCAATAAAGAACCAATCGATCATAATGTGAGTTTGATATAAAATTTTGGTAAAATATGTGTTAACTGCTGGATCGTATTTAAGATGACAAAGCGCTGGTTGGGAAACATCAATTCCATATCGCTGCGACTATTTTCAAGAGTTGAAATACAAAACGTCGCGATTCCCCGGCGCGTGTTTTCCAGCGAGGCCATACGCACATCATGTTGGGCGTAGCGGGTTTGTGAGCTATACTCTTGATCCAGTGGCTTACCGTCGGTGATCAGAAGAATGAGTTTCTGCCGTGCAGGAAGCCGACGTAAACGATTGCCCGCATGACGCAATGCTGCCCCCATACGAGTCGTGTTCGTCGGCTGCGCCGAAAGAATCCGCGACATGCTGTCTCTGTCCCAGGGATCCTCAAAATCTTTGAACACCTGGAAGTCACAATGTTCACGACCATTACTGCTGAACCCGCAAATAGAAAATGTGTCCTCCAACGCGGCGAGTCCCTGACCTAAAATCAAAGCCGCCTGCTTTTCAATGTCGATTGCCTTCTGGCCGCCAGCCGATTCCCCGGTCGAACCGCTGACATCCAGAAGTAATAATACAGCAATATTGCGTTTTTTCAAGGATGGCCGTTCAAAAAATTCGACTTTTGGGCAGGGCTCCTGCTTTGAAGCAATGATATACTCGACCAGAAGCGATTCATTCATCATATCTCCTTCTGGCAGGCGTTTCTCTTTTCCGGTCTCGTCAGGGCGTAACACTTCGAACAGACGCTTGATCTTCTGTCCTTCATGCAGCACATCTTGCGAAATCGTCCAGCGTTTCGAGGTCTGGACGATCGTTTCATATACATAACACCACTTTCGGAGGTAAAGATGCTCGTCCTGGCTCCACTCGTCATACACATAGCACAATGCGGTTTCACCATCATTACTCCGGCTTCGAGACAAAAAACATTCAGGGTCGTTGGGAATCATTGATTCATTCGTAGGCAGTGCCTGAGGAACAAGGTCCTGGCGCTGCAAATCAAGAATCTGTTCATCTGACGGAGGAGCGCTTGCAACCAGAGGATACAGGAAATCCGGAAATATGCGCATCGTGCGAAACAACTGTGTCTCACACGCCGGATATTCTTTCACAAAGATCTCCGTCGGCAGGGTTTTGAGGACTTCTGCCGTCTCGAAGACCATCCGACATCGCCCAGTAAGTTCGAGAAGAAGCCGGACAGAGGCAGAGGAATGTGACTCACCACGAACGACATCAAAAAAAAGCTGTTCCGAACTTGTGACAGTCGGAGCCATTCGTTTATATTCCTGCTGAAGTCCATAGTTCACCAATGCTCGACTTCCGGGCCAACGCTTCCGAACGTACTGGACAACCCGCACATACTCAATCAGAAGGAACAGATTCAGGCTTAAGCATGAATGTCCGACCAAATCGGCGGCACCGGTGTAGTCGGGATGGCCGTGAAGGACAGGAAAACTCTTCTGACACAACATGCCTGCCGCTACGATGCACTGCAAGAGATACCATTGTTTATTGGCTTGCCGAGATTCTTCATAGCGTAACCTGCCAGGCAGATATAGCCAGCGGTACAAGCAGAGCATACGAGGACTTCGATCGATGCGACTATAAGGATGGATGTGTCTCAGGGGTTCAACCGCCACCTGCTTTCCTGTCAGGGCCAAAAGCAGTTTTTCCAGTTCAGTCGCCACATCTTCCAAACGGCATTCCCGAAGAAGATTTTGAATAATGGCTTCAGAATTGTTCAATCGGCCTTCCAGGAAATCCTGTCCCATCTGGCGATTAACTTCGTAACAGCTGATGGCTTCCTGAATGTAGCGGTCGATTTCATCGAAGCTCAACCGACCAACAAGATGGTGATAGCCTCGGAGAAACGCCACTGACAACGATTCACCGATCGGCAGGAGATGCTTGACACAATTCATTGCGTATTGGATCTGTTCCGGCGAGTTCCCCAATTTTTTCTGTCGTAGAAGCCGAAAAAAAAGCGTTCCGTGCGAGGGCTTCTGTCTGGCAAGCCGGAGAGCGATGTCGATCATTTCATCAAAAAGCAACGAAAGATCCAACATCCAGGTATTTTCTGGAATCAAAATGCTGAGAAATTGTTTGAGTGTGGCCGTAAATCTGGAATTGGCCGACTGTCGCAGCTCGCACAACGCACGATCGAGCATTTGCTGTTGTTTGGTGGGGAGACCCTGTGACGAGATGGTTCCAGAGAGAATATGTAATAAGAGATCCCGATGTTTCCACATTTCTACATGTTCAAACAAATCTCTGTTTTTGTCAAGAGGGAATGGAAACTCTTGACACGGCAGAGGCGATCTCTGTAAGAGCCTTATTGAGACTCTTCACCTGTCGTAACTTTATTATCAGTTAAGGAAAATATTAAATCTATGATCGTCAAAATAGATCGCAAAAAGTGGGAAAATTTCTGGTATTATTATAAAATTCATTTCTGGGTGGGAGTATTCATTGTTCTGTTTATCATTATGACAATCAGAGATTGTTCCCAGCGAATCGAACCGGATGTGTCGTGGGGCTATATGGGGAGCGACCTCACAGCCGAACGCATTCGATCGCTGGAGCAGGAATTGCTGCCGCTGGTTCAGGATGCCAACCATGACGGCAAAACGCATCTTCGCCTATATGCCCTGAGCGATCCCCAGCAAATTGTGGTGATGATGGCTTCGGGGGATACGCAACTTTTTACCTTTGATGCAGAAGTCTTCACAAACTTTGCGACAGGCGGAGCGTTTCAAGTGCTCGACACACTCATCGAAGCGTATCAAGTTGACGTCAGCGCTCATCCTGAAGTGCTTTTACAAGCCCAGGAGACTCCCGAAAAACATGTGTATGGTTTGCCACTGGAAGGAAATGTACTGCTGGAACAAACAGGGTTTCGTCTTGAAGGGAAATATCTTGGGGTCCGTGTCGCTAAACATCCAGGGAAATCCCTGGATAGCATCGCGTATGAGAATGCTTACGCCATTTTGCAAAGACTTCTCCAGGAATATTGAAGCAACGTTGAGAAGTTCACACCTGAAAGGTCTTCGGAGATTTCAAAGACCTTTCAGGTGTGTTGTTTTAAGCGGCCTGGCGTATCCGCGTCCGTCGTTCGGCGGCATACTCAAGCGTATTCAAAATTTGCCGCAGGTAATCGCGAAGCCGGCTTTGTTCTTTTTGACTGAGATGGTCAAATTGGTTATTTTGTAAAAAATCGATCAGTTCAACCTGAGTGTTCATCAATGCATCCATACAATTTCTCCTCCTTCGCCAGTGCTGTTAGGTCTCAACTCGAAAGTGTAACCCATCTGACGTTAGCAGTATTAAAATGTTTCTGAATGTAAAAAATATAATTTCGTTTAATATTTGTCTTTATTTCTTTTAAAATTTTCTCAATATAAACAAAATAAAAACACGTTTTGCGAAAGTCAAGTTAATTTTTTACAAAATATAATAAATTCTATGAGTCTTTAAAGACAGGACGTCCTGTAATTCGCTGTTATTAAGTGAGAACGAGGAGGAGCAGAGGCACAGACACAATCAGAATGAATTTGAAACGACCTGCTTCGACAGCCCCACTACGAATAGCTTGTTTGGGTTCACAGGTATGGTTTACAGCATGTGTCCGCCAGCGCGCCGTACTTCCACCCCTTCAGGACGAGAGACTGGTATATTTCCCTTCTCCCTGAGACTCAAGCCGTCAGGCTCTGCCCTGTTGCCCCTTTGGAGCGGAAGAATCCCATATCTGTCAGCTTGTTTCGGGGAAGGGCTTTGGATGAGAAAAGAGCGAGCTTCGGCCTGTTCAGCTTCTCGTCTGGGCCTTGATGTCCAGGAACAAAAAAAGCTGCCGTAAAAACGGCAGCTTTTTTCAAATCGGAAGATGGGTGTCATCTTGAAGATGGCGTCCATTGTGTATCACAAGCGAGGACGCATGTGCGACAAGACTTTACGCAGCACTCAATTGCTCCACAGATACGATCGCACCGTATTTGGCTTTCAGCGCTTCAAGACCTGCTTTTTGAGTCTCATATACTTCGTACAATTTCGCCGGAATGCCTTCTTCTTTTTTGTAGGCTTCTTCCTGCATGTCGAGCCGGGCGATGATGTTGTCGAGATACAGTGCGAACTGTCTGTCGTACAACGCTTTCGGGTATTCTTTGTCGATACCGTCAAACAGTTTCTTCAGGTCTTCGTATTTGGGAATAAACCCGATCGGTGTTTCAATCGCTTCAGCGTCGCCATTGACATACAGTTCCAACCAACCGAGCCAGACTTTCACGTCACGTTTTTCGCCCAGCAACTTTTTGCCTTCTCCGCCGCGAGCGCCTTCGGTCAAGAAATAGTTCAAACCGGCCATCACCGGTTTATTTTTCAGCGTATCCGAGTTGAAGAACACGAACTGCGCTTCCATGTAATCGCCTAATGCGCCGGGGATAAAGGGTTCGTTGGCCCAGGGCTGGCGACGTACGCCAACTGCGCCGATCTCAGTGGCTGTTGCGGCAGACACGATCGATGCGCCGATCGCCACACCGGCATCAGCATTTTTGGCGGCCCACACCGGAGGCATGGTGTCGCTGTCACGGCCACTGTAGGTAATCACTTTCACTTCGACACCAGCCGGATCTTCTCCATCCTGTTCGTTGTAGTTTTTGATTGCGGTGTTATCGAGGGTACACCGTGAGTTCGGATGAGACATCGGAACCAGTTTGCCATCGGCATCGGTTTTTCCTTCTTCCCACTCGCCCTGGAAGTTGAAGCCCTTTTTTGGTGATTCTTCGCCGTTTCCGACCCAGTGCGGCACACCGTTTTCGTCGATCAGCACGTTCGACCAGATGACTTCGGCGCCTTCGTGACGCAACGCTTTAATCAGGTACGGATCACCTTCTTCGTTCACATCCTGCACAATACCGAAAATGCCTTTTTCTGGGTTGATCCCACGTAAGGTTCCGTCAGCCGCAATCCATAATTGCGCTAAATCATCGCCGATAAAATCGGTTCCGACCATAGCGGTTGTCGTTTTGCCGCAGCCTGACGGCGCAGCGCCGGCAAAATAGGTTTTACGCCCGTTCGGACCTGTCATACCAGTCAGGAACATGTGTTCGGACAGCATTTTTTCTTTACAGTAATAGGTCGCTAAATCCACAGCAAAACGGTGGTTGCCTTTTTTCAGCAGCAGGGTATTTCCTGCGTATGTACAGAACATCGAAAAGGTGGTCAACCAGCTTCTGTCCATGTAAATACGGGCATTCGGCAAATCTTCCGTACGGTTCGGGCCTTCGCTATGAACGTTGGTCAACACGTATCCGGCACGATCGATTTCGGCATCGAACTGTTCGTACACGCTGCGATACAAAATATTCGCAGAGTGCATCACGTAAGTCGATGTGGTGATTTCAAGAGCGGGCAGAGAAGCTTCAGCGCCTACCGGACCCCGGCTGAAGAATCCGATCAAGAGAGTCTTGCCTTTGCCGATACCTTTCATGTTCGCCTGAATGTAGGCGAGAGAGTCGCTTCGCAGTTCTTTTTTTGCCAAGCTGCTGGTTTTTTCATCTTCATTGACGATATAGAAGGTCTGTTTCACAAGACGAGCTTGCTCTTTGGCCAGGTCGAAGTGAATCGTATGATCCTTCATAGCCAGAGTCTTTTCTTCGCCTTTTGCAAGACTCATTTCCCGGACTTTCTGCACATCTTCCGCTGATCCGGTATTCACGAATATGGCATCCGCTTCCACCATTGCGATCGCGTTCGCAATTCTCAATAAGGCTTCTTCATTGGTGATTTTACTTAACTTGGCTGAACTCTCTGCATCGAGTTTATCTGAAAACAGCGCTTTGGCTTCATTTAATGTTTTAATCCCGCCAACTTCCGACAGAATATCAACACCTTTTTTCAGTTCTAACATACGAATTGTCTCCTTTATGTATTGTACAATTGAGCGTATTTCTCCAACAACATACCGTTCTACCCGGCATCTTTCCATCGAATGTATAGAGTTATACACCGTATTCGACTTCTATGATAGGACTCTTGCATCATCCTGAGAGAAAACAACCTCGAAAAGAGTGCGTTGGAAATGCCAGAGAGAAGTGAATTGCGAAACTGATGTATAATGGAAAAGATACTCTGAAGTTCGTCACCCTACGGAGGCCCTGGAAAACTGTCAATAGAAAAAACCGGATTGTATAAAAATTTACGCTTGCGATACATTTTCGCGTTTCGGTCAAAGATGTCAAATGAGAAGTCTTCTCGACCAGGCAGAATCGACTCGTCCGTGAACCTCTCGTTGAAGAACATGGTAAGCCGGGGTTCCGCTCCCGTCGAACTTGGATATATCGAGAATCAACCGGTGTATGATGCGACCATCTTGTATAATTCATCAGCCCCCAAATCAGCCCCATTCCCTTGCGGACGAAAGTCACAATCGACACATTGCGTTGTCCAGCTATGTTTCATCATTTTCCCCCTTTGCAAAGACAGAAACCACGAAGACATACGAAGAAAACATACGAGAGAACAACTCTCTTCGCAATCCTTAAAAGTATTTATTTTCACGATGAAACTTCGGAGGGTACTTCGTAGGCAAGATGAGGGAAAATCGTAAAAAAATCTTGCCAGACTTTGTGTATTCGGTATAATATAGCATTATTCATCAGTATTGACACACCCTTGACAAGATTTGAAACCCTGTTAGGGGGCATACTGGTATCAATGCTCGTGAATAGCGCTGTAACCTTCAAAAAAGTTTCATAAAACGTTTCTATGACTTGTAGCATATATCATGTGGATTGTCAAGCTCATCACATTTATCGAATATCACCCGTATCTGTTTTTCTGCGTTCTCCTTCTTATTGCGGCTGTTATAGGGTTTTTTTGGAAAGAACACACTCGCCCTTCTTACAGGCAGCAGAAAGATTTGGAACAGTTGCTTAAAGGGTTTGAAAGGTCGGAGCATGTCGGGATGGATCCGATGGAACATGATGAGTAGGATAGAATTCCTGACGGGTTTGGTGGGAACGTGGCAATTCGGAAAAAAAAGATACTGGCAGACAACTATCTCTGAAACCTGAAAAGTTTTAAAAACCCTTCAGGTTTCAGGCCGGAGCTTAAGGCATGTCAAAGCATTACTAAATGATTCCACTTGTTCTGAGCAGGCTTGGCGGGACACTTGTCTCAATATCATTCGCCATGATATAATTTTTCATAAATCGCCGAAGATTTCTAATAGCATGGAAATAGTTAGCCTTCGCGGTCCCGACAGAACACTTCAGGATGCGGGAGACCTCTCGATGCGACATCCCCTCGCATACCCGTAACATCACGGTCGCTTTTTGTTTTTCAGGGAGTTTTTCAATAGCTTCGTTCACAACATCTTGTAGCTCAATCTTATACAATGCCTCCAGCGTATCAGCCTCTTTGACCGCATGATAGGCAGAAAGTTCAACATGATGTTGGGTGCTGTGTTTACGTAAATAGTTAATACACGAATTCGTCGCGATACGATAGAGCCAGGTATGAAAACTCGATTTTTTCCGAAACGTCCTCAATGCTTCATAAGCTTTTAGAAACACCTCCTGACAAATATCGGCAGCGTCATCTTGATTCCGCAGCATGCGATATGCTAAGGTATAAATCGATCCGCTATACCGCTTGACGAGTAGATCAAACGCCTCCTGGTCCCCCTCAAGGGTGAGATCGATCAATTCGAAATCGCTTCGTGTTTCTAGAATTCCCTGTCTATCATTCGATGTCTCTTCAACAGTCTTTTTATTGTGTGTCTGGGGAGGCAGTTTTTTTATCTTTGCCTTTTCATATGTAAAAAAGCGTTGCCACTCCGGTACATGAAACAGCGGGTGAATTACCGGCTGCTGCAATGTGGGCATTGCAGAAGCTGTCGTTTGTTGTATGGTCATTATTTTCGCTCCGTCGTGAATAGGCACAAATACATAGTGATTACTCTCTCATCTATGGTGTTTCGCAACACTTATGCCACATGGGCGAAAATTCAGAGGGATCGGATAAACGAAAAAGAAGGAATGTCGTAAATCATTATTTATAAATGGTTTATCATCACAAAGTTTTTACATTTTTTTGCGAAGGAGGAGAATCCCAGAAAAAGACACGACTTACAAAGCAGGGCTTCGCAAGGAATTACAGGGAATTACAGGGAATTACAGGGAAAAGCAGGGAATAATGAGGAAAAGTGGGGAATGCTGTGTCATTTTATACCTTTTCCATCTCTAAAAAAATTCTTGTCGGAGAGATTTAAGAGAAAGTTACCCTGAAAAATTTTTTTGTCAATAATTATTTTTAAATTGTATCATAACATTTTTTAAGCTCGCATGTTCTCCCTCAGCACAAGGTTAAAAGGTTAATTTGCCCTTTCACTTTACCACAAAATCATCAGAAAGATCTCCATGGACTTGACAATCCTTCATTCTGCCTGATAACTAGAATGTACAGAGCTCATTTTTAAGCATGTTATACTGTGAATTCTTTATACATTACGGAGGTCATACAATGGCAGAGATTACCTTAAAAGGCAATCCGATTCATACGAGTGGTGATTTACCAGCAATCGGCAGTCATGCACCGGATTTTACATTAACCAGAGCTGATCTTGGCGATGTCTCGTTAAACGATTATGCCGGAAAATCTATCGTGTTGAACATTTTCCCGAGTATCGATACATCAGTCTGTGCAGCATCGGTGCGAAAGTTCAACGAGGAAGTCCAAAAACTGGAAAATACCGTTGTGTTGTGCGCGTCGTTAGATCTTCCCTTTGCCCACGAACGCTTTTGTGGTGCAGAAGATTTAAATGATGTCATTCCAGTCACCGAACTCCGTGAGCGGGAATTTGGTGAAGCCTATGGAGTCCGCATCATTGACGGTCCCTTAAAAGGCCTTCTGGCGAGAGCCGTCGTCGTCATCGACGCAGATGGCAAAGTTGTGTACACGGAATTGGTTCCTGAAATCGCGCAGGAACCGGACTATGCCGCAGCATTAAAAGCGCTGAGTTAAGCCGTTGTGGGGTTTGATGGCTTTAGTTCTCCGTGGAGTCCACCTCCCAAGTGGCCTCCACAGAAGCGGTCATTCCGAAATTTGCCAGATGGAGGCCATTTTGAAAGTGGACTCCATCACAAACTTTTAAAACCTACCGGCCCTGCCCCTTAGAAATCCCGTGAATCCCGTCAAAAAATTTTACTCTTTTAAGTGATACTTTTGGATACGGTACTGTAGTGTTTTGTAACTGATTCCCAATAATTCGGACGCTTTTTTAATACTCCACTCGCTTTTTTTCAGGGCAGCCTCGATTAAACTCCGTTCGAGATGTTCGAGCGAGATCCCCTCATCTGGAATCGTGAAGCTCATCGGATTGTGAGGTATCTGAGGTTCAGGAGGTTCTTGCAATTTTTCCGGAAGAATCTCTGGTTCGATCACATCTCGATCGGCAAGAATCACGCTGCGTTCAATGACAGATTCCAACTCCCTGACATTGCCTTCCCAGCGATAATCCATAAAACGCTTCATCACTGCCGGGGAGATCTTCTTGATCGTTTTTTCATGCTTGGTGGTATATCTCGTCAAAAAATGCCGGGCCAGATACGGGATGTCTTCTTTACGGGCCCTTAACGGCGGTAAAAACACCGGAACGACATTCAGGCGATAATACAAATCTTGCCGGAAACGTCCTTCTTTGACTTCTTCCTCAAGATTTTTATTGGTTGCCGCCAGCAGACGCACATTCACCTTTAAAGTTTTTGTGCCGCCGACTCGCTGAAACTCGCCTTCCTGAAGCACCCGTAAGAGTTTAGCCTGAAGTGTAATATCGAGATCGCCGATTTCATCTAAAAACAAGGTGCCATTATCAGCTTCTTCAAACAAGCCGTTTTTCTGCTGACTGGCCCCGGTAAAGGCCCCCTTTTCGTAGCCGAACATTTCACTTTCCAACAGACTGTCGGGAATGGCTGCGCAGTTGACCGCCAGAAACCGCTGCTCCTTACGCTTGCTATGATAATGCAGTGCGCGAGCAACCAGTTCTTTCCCGGTTCCACTCTCCCCATAAATAATGACGGTCGACTCGCTGGGAGCAACTTTTTCAATCATTTTGAAAACAGCCTGCATCTTCTGCGAATAGCCGATAATGTTGTGAAATTCATAGCGTTCCTGAAGTTCCTGACGCAATGACCGGTTTTCATCAGCCAGAAATTTTCGGTTTAACGCTCGTGTGACGACAAGGGTTAATTGCTCCTTTTCAAGAGGCTTTGCCAGGTAATCATAGGCCCCTTTTTTAACCGCCTCGACCGCTGATTCAAAAGAACCATATGCTGTAATCACGACCACCACAATTTCCGGGTCAAAGGCTTTGATGTGCTGGAGGAGTTCCACCCCGTCCATGCCAGGCATCCGTAAGTCTGTCAAGACAACATCGACCGTCGAGTTTTTAATATACTCTAACGCCTCATCACCACTCCCCAGGGCCACGACCTCATGCCCCTGATCTTGGAGAATATCCCGAACGATATCACGTTGAATTCCTTCATCATCGACAACAAGAATTTTTCCGCTCATAGAATGAATGGCAGCCGCCCTACGCGGAGGCTCACCTTTCCCAATGAGCCACCGCGTAGGGCGACGCTGCCTATTTTATTTGGCAAGAGGTAATATCAGCGTTATTGTCGTTCCCCGGCCTGTTATACTATCGACCCGAATTGTCCCATTATGATCTTCAATCACTCGGTTCACAATAGACAGTCCCAATCCTGTTCCTTCTTTTTTTGTCGTAAAATAGGGTTGAAAAATATTTTCGAGGTGTTCTTGAGGAATGCCCGGGCCAGTATCGGAAAACACGATTTCGCCATAACGCAGGATATCCTTTCCCTGTCCATTATCCGAACCGTTTCCATTCGATTCCATTGACTGCTTCATAGCAAATCTGGCTGTAATGTCAAGTCGTCCGCCCTGCTCCATAGCCTGAATTGCATTCAGCACAATATTAAGACAGGCAGTTTTCAGTAAATTCTCATCTCCAAGAATCATAAGATTTTCCGAATCTACCCGAAGCGTAAATTGTACCTGATGATTTGCCGCTTCAGTTTCCAGCAGTTGAATAATCTGAGTCAAAAATGGTTTGACCTGGATAGTATGTATTTCCGGATGTAAAGGACGGGAAACCTGGAGGAAATCGGTGACGAGTTTATTTAATCGTTGCAACTCGGTTTTAATATTACTGACATAATTTTCAAAACGCTGACGTTCAGATTGTGGCTCGGGAGAAAATCGATCGCGTAAGTGGTCGATGATCAAGCTGATCGAATTAAGAGGATTACGGATTTCGTGGGCCAGACGCGCACCGAGTTCGCCAAGCGCTGCCATCCGTTCCGAGCGGTGAAAACGCTGCTCCAAGGCTTTATGTTCCTGTAGTTTTCCAGTCATCTCATTAAACCCGGAAATGAGCGTCTGCAATTCTCCACTGCTTTTGACAGAGATTGTCGTGTCGAAATGTCCATCAGCAACAGCTTTCGAAGCGGTCACGAGCTGATCGATCGGCTTCGTAAAACGATTCACCATCAACACGGCAACCATTGTGCCGCCAATGAAGATACCGACAATCCAAAAAATGTTGGAATATTGCGCTTTTTTAATAAGGTACTCTAAATCGTTCATCACAAGGACAACATTAATGTATCCTTTTATTGCGCCATTTTCATAAACAGGGAAGGTGACATCATATTTTTTGAGATGTCTTTTCAGCAGGGTATCCCAAAAAGCTGCGCCATCAGCCGCCACTCGACGTTCTTCGAGTTCAGCCAGACTCAGGCCGACATCTTCGGGTATCGAACTGGCAATCACCGTATAGTGTAAATCCAACAGGGAAAGTTGTGCGATCCGCCCGCCCTGACTCATTCTGACCAGCAGCTTATGCTGGACAGTCCGATCTATATTCGTTGTCAGGAGTTGTGTGATCTCCAGCACATTTCCGACGCTTTCGACGGACTTAATATGCTGAACAACCTGCTGGAGGAGTTCTTCCTCACTCCGATCGAAGATCACGTAGGATACGAGAATCGTCGCTCCCAACAGCATCACCATTAAGACGGTCAATTTCCCCTTCAGAGACATGGTATATTACGCGCCACAAAATAAGACCTGACAGGTGTTAGACACCCGTCAGGTCTATTACCGATTTAAGCCTACTCTTCTGCGCTGACAACGACGTACAGCGTGTTTTCGCCACGTTTGACAAGAGCCAGGAAATTTTTCTTATCTCCGACATCCTTCATGGCTTTTTTATAATCGTCAAGCGATTCGATCTCCTTTTTATCGATCTCTTTGATCAAGTCGCCGCGCCGCAATCCTGCTCCGGCAGCCGGGCTTCCCGATTTCACATCCGAAATCACCACACCGGTTTCGTCTTTATAACCGAGTTGTTCCGCAACCTCAGCGCTCAAAGCTTGAACGCTCAACCCGAATTTCTCGACCATTTCAGAGGATTCTTCAACGCTGGCGCTCATGCCATCCGCCTCTTGTTCACCGACCTTGACTTCGATGGTTTTCTCTTTACCATTTCTGATAACCACCACATCTACCTTTTTGCCGACTTCAGTAGCTGCAACAATATTTTTCAGGCTATTGGGCCCATCAACCGCCTGGTCGTCAAAGGAAATAATGACATCTCCACGCTCAATGCCGGATTGTTCTGCCGGGCCATCTTTCAGCACATCACCGACCAATGTTCCGGTCGCTTCTTCCAACTCAAAGCCCTTTGCGATTTCCGGCGTTACTGGTTGAATCATCACGCCAAGCCAGCCTCGCACAACTTTTCCCTTGGTAATCAGGCTTTCCTGAATGCTTTTGGCCATATTCACCGGGATTGCGAATCCAATTCCCTGGTATCCACCGCTGCGGCTAAAAATTGCGGTATTGATCCCTATCACCTCGCCATCAATATTCACGAGAGGTCCGCCGCTATTTCCGGGATTGATCGCCGCATCGGTCTGGATAAAATCCTCATAATCGTTGATACCGATATTCGAGCGGCCTTCGGCGCTGATAATTCCAGCGGTCACGGTTTGTGAGAGACCAAAAGGATTCCCGATGGCAACAGCCCAATCACCGACTTCGAGCGTGTTCGAATCGCCCAGCTTAACAGTCGGGAGATCCTCTCCCTCTATTTTAATCACAGCCACATCGGTTTTCGAATCGGTGCCGATAATTTTCGCGGTAAACTCGCGTTTGTCAGACAACGTGACTTTAATTTTGTCAGCATTCTCAACAACATGGTTGTTGGTCAGAATATAGCCGTCCTTGCTCGTGATAAAACCGGAGCCGAGGCCCCTCTGTTTATACTCACGCCCTTGTGGATTCTCACCAAAAAAGCGCCGAAAGAATTCATCGCCAAAAAACTCGTGAAATTGTTCCGGAGTCTGCTGGCTGACATTTTTCACGGTTTGCTCCGTACTGATAAACACAACAGCCGGCCCAACATCTTTCACAATATCGCGAAAGGCTTGGCTTAAATTTGCAAGCTGCTGTTTTGTCGCATCTTCGGCATAGGTACTGCTACCGATGACGAGTCCTGTCATAAGGACAACACAAGACAAAACTACTATTTTCGTGAAATGTCCATATGTATTGAGTGCCATTTTTTTCATAATCATAAATTCTCCAAGATATCTCGACAAGACTTCTCGAGAAACCACAGGACAGACGACAGGACACAGATTCCCATAATTCTATCTGAGATTTCTCCGAAATCATCTTTTGTCGAATTTTTATAGTTCTTTCCCTAGCACGACGTTATGTGGAGAAGAAACTGGATAACCAGCCTCATTCTCGCTCATAGCTTACTTTTATACAAGGAATGTGCCAACACAGAAAACCCACACACATTTTTCCTGAAACACCTTATGAAACAATATAATAACACCTTTTCAAAACTCCGGTTATATGAAATTCTCTTATACCTTATATCAGGTATAATTTGTAAAAAACACCAAAGGGATCTCCTGTTTAACTCTTTGATTTTATTTATGAAACACAATACTATTTTATTTACAAAGCATACCCTATTTAAGGTACTATTCCGATTGTGCATACGTTTTGCTTCACATGACATTAAAAAGAAACGTAAGGTTAAACTTGACACATCACGATGAAGATCGTATATGGAATTTGAAAGAGTTCGTATCACATGCGTCCCGCTGTGACAAGCGCTACTGGGCAGCACGATAATGAGGTGACAGAGGAATACACGAGAGGGCATGCTTGTACACTTAGGTAGGAATCATGCGGCCGCATCCGTATAAGACTTTGAGATTCATGTTTTTAAGGAATAGAGGAACCATGCCGATATTTATACAATGGAATCTGGCACATAATTTTTCAGTATTCGATGACATTATGAGTCAAACGCTGGATCAACTTTCGGAACCTGTTGTCAAGCAACACAAAGAAACTCGTTCCACCTGGGTGCCGGTTGCCGATATGTACGAAACTGAGACCTCTATTGTTATTCGAGTCGAATTGGCTGGAATTTCGAAAGAATCACTGGAAATTGGTTTCCAGGGAGGATATCTGCTTCTTCAGGGCGAACGCCCGTTCAACGAGGCCATGAAATCCGCGACAATCCATCAAATAGAACGAAGGTACGGGCCATTTCAGCGAAAACTTTTGATTCCGATTTCTATTGATTCACAACAGATCAGCGCCTCGTATACCCACGGAATCTTGCACATTTGTCTACCAAAGCAGCAACAACGACACACCGAATATGTCAACGTACCGGTGGATTTTACGTAAAATATACATACAGATTGAGAAGGAGTAAAAATAGACACTATGGAACAGCTAGAAACGATCAACGGTTCAACGATAGATGATGTAGAGAGAGAGGAAGACACCAATGCAATTCCTGAAAAAATTCCAATCCTCCCGTTGCGGAATGCGGTGATTTATCCATACCTTTCCATGCCAATAGCAGTATCCAGACCCGAATCGATGAAGCTGATAGAAGAAACCCTGTCAGGACAAAAACTGTTTGGAGTCGTGGCTCAAAAAGTCTCTGATGTCGAAGAACCGGAACCAGACGACCTGTACGAGATCGGAACCGTCGTGAAACTTTTAAAAATGATTCGCACCCCTGAAGGCGAGATGTACGTGCTCGCTCAAGGAGTTGCCCGAATGGCGGTGTTAGCATATACGCAAGAGAAGCCATACTTTATGGCAGAGATCGATACTCTCGATGATATGCTCGAAGAAGAGGACAACAAAGAACTCATCGCGACCATCAAAAACCTCAAAGATCTCTTTAACTCAGTGGCTCAGCTCGCCTATAATATCTCGAACGAAGTGTTGACGATGATTCTCAACGTCGAAGATCCTGGTACGTTAGCAGATATGATTGCGGAAAATCCAAGTTTCTCCCTCGAAGAACGCCAGGAGATCTTGGAGATGCTCGACGTCAAAGCCCGACTGCAACGTGTGACAGTCCTGCTGAATCGAGAGAAAGAAATTTTGGAACTCAGCCGCCAGATTCAAACCCAGGTCCAAAGCGAAATGGATAAATCGCAGCGGGAATATTACTTACGTGAACAACTCAAAGCCATTCAAAAAGAATTAGGTGAAGGCGACCAACACACTGTTGAAATCGATGAGTTACGGAAACGCATCAAGAAAACGAAAATGCCGAGCGAAAGCCGGAAAGTGGCGCTCAAAGAGTTGGATCGCCTGTCCAGGATGCACCCTTCAGCTGGAGAATATACGGTTTCCCGGACCTATCTGGACTGGATCCTCGATCTCCCCTGGAAAACCGGGACACGGGATAATCTGAAAACCGACGAAGCCGAGAACATTCTCAATGAGGATCACTATGGGCTGGAAAAAGTCAAAAAGCGTATTCTGGAATATCTGGCTGTCCGACAACTCACAAAAGAGCCTAAAGGCCCGATTCTCTGTTTTGTCGGTCCTCCTGGAGTTGGGAAAACCTCATTGGGGCGTTCGATTGCCAGAGCGATGAAGCGGAAATTCGTCAGGATTTCCCTGGGCGGCATTCGTGATGAGGCCGAAATTCGAGGACATCGCCGGACCTATGTCGGCGCCTTGCCGGGACGTATTATTCAGGGGCTGAAAAAAGCCGGTTCGAACAACCCGGTGTTCATGTTAGATGAGATTGATAAAATTGGGGCTGATTTTCGCGGCGATCCATCTTCCGCACTCCTGGAAGTGCTCGATCCGGAACAGAACAATGCCTTTTCGGATCATTATCTGGAACTTGATTTCGATCTGTCGAAAGTCATGTTCATTACGACAGCGAACGTTTTGTCAACCATCCCGTCCCCACTCCTCGATCGGATGGAAGTGATCGAGATTGCCGGATATACTGAAGAAGAAAAAATTCATATCGCCCAGAATTATCTTATCCCAAGGCAGTTAAAGGCAAATGGTCTGGAAGCAAAACAATTGACCATCGACGTCAGTGCATTAAAACTGCTGATCGGCTCCTACACCAGAGAGGCTGGTTTACGAAACCTGGAACGAGAAATTTCCTCTATTTGCCGAGGAGTTGCGAAAGAGGTCGTCGATGGGTTAAAAAAACCGGTCTGTGTGAAAGCCAAAGGCGTTCACAAATACCTCGGCCCAGTTAAATACTTTTCTGAGATTGCGGATCGGACCTCAGAAACCGGGGTTGCGACAGGATTGGCCTGGACACCTGTCGGTGGAGATATTCTTTTTATCGAGGCCACAAAAATGAAAGGCAAAGAGCGCTTAATCCTGACCGGGCAACTTGGCGATGTAATGAAAGAGTCGGCGGAAATTGCCCTGAGCTATGTCCGTTCAAAGGTCAAAGACCTGAAAATTCCCGAAAATTTCCAAGAAAATACCGATATTCATATCCACATCCCATCAGGCGCAATTCCCAAAGATGGGCCGTCAGCAGGAGTAACATTATATACCTCACTGGTCTCACTCTTTACCGATAGACCGATCCGCAGCGATCTAGCGATGACCGGTGAAATTACCTTACGAGGTCTGGTATTGCCTGTTGGCGGCATTAAAGAAAAAGTCCTTGCCGCTCGGAGCGCTGGGGTCAAACATGTTGTTCTGCCGGCCAAAAACGAGAAAGACCTCGAAGAAATACCTGCAAATGTCAGGCAAGAGCTCTCATTCCATTTTGTGAACTCAATGGATGAAGTCATCAAATTGGCATTGACTCGAAAAAGATCTCGAAGCCGGGCCCAAAAATCAAATAGCATGACTGCAAGGGCATAAATAAGAAAATTTTAAGGAGTGTCAAAACTGCGCTTTGACACTCCTGCCACTGACGAAGGAGGAAAGCCGTATGCGACGCTATTGCATCTGTCGAAACATATTTATCCCACTCTGTTTGTGCTGCATCATCATTTTCGGGTGGTGTGAGCATTCGCAAGGAGCCACGCAAGAGGACACGGCGCTGCGAGCCATTCAAGATCAAATTATCACCCTTCGCAAGGAATTCAAATTACAGATGCAGCAGGCCGGAAGCGATCGGCAGGCCATTTATGAAAATATTCAACTCAAGCTTAAGGAGATTACAGAGGCTCAAAACACCTCGAAGAAAATCCAGCCAGAACTTATGGCACAGGTCGAGCAATTATTGCCGACCTTAGAGACCTATGGCAAGCAAATCGACAAATTCGAGCAGATGGTCGCTGCAATTGAAGCGGGAACCCATGAGACTCTGGACTCGATAGAAGCGCAGCTTGCCACAATAAAACAGCAGGGAATACGGAAAACGAACCGGTCACAATATACTGCCATCGGTTCCGACAGTGAACCTGTTATCGATTCTGGAGAAGAGCCAGGAAGAGACGTTGGTTCAGAGGATCCGACAAGGCCATCTCCACTCGATCTGGCTCCCGGCAAGCTGTTTCGACTTGCCTACGGATTTTTCAGGCAGGGTGAATACGACGTGGCGATTGGGGGCTTTCAGAAATTTTTAATTGATTTCCCCAAGTCAGAGCTTGCCGGAGCAGCCCAGTATTGGATTGCGGAATCCTTTAACAGATTGGAAGAATACGATCTGGCCATTCAAGAATATTCACTGCTGATTCAGACCTACCCGAGAGATGCGAAAATCGGCGATGCCCAGTATGGCATTGGAATGGCATTGCTGAAGCTTGGCAGAGCTGACGAGGCTCGGCAGAAATTCCAATATGTTGCCGACCACTTTGGTGGAACCATTGCTGGCCAGAAAGCTCAGAAACGACTGGGAGAATTCTAGAATAATTTTGCCACAGAGACACAGAGACACAGAGTCTGAAAAGTTATAAGTGCCTCAAGTGTAAAGTGGGAAAGAGTCCAAATTTCAACTCACTGATCACTGTAGCTCACTGTAGCTCACTTCTTAAACTTTGTGCTTTCGTGACTTTATGGTGATAACATCTTATCCTACCGGAACGCGAGTGAAAATTCTGACAGTTAGCGATACAGTTGAGCGAAGAGTATATAGCATTAAAGCCAAAGAATACTTTCCAGATATCGATTTGATTTTATCCTGCGGCGATCTGCCGATCTACTATCTTGAATTTCTGGTGACGATGTTTAATGTCCCGCTCTATTATGTTTTCGGTAATCATCACACTAAGCCGATGATTACCGCACACGGAGAAGAGGTCAAAGCGCCGGGCGGATGTATTAATATCGACAACCGGATCGTTGAATATCATGGTTTGCTGATTGCCGGATTCGAAGGCTGCATGCGTTATAATAACGGCGACAGGCAATATACCGAATTTCAAATGTGGTACAAAATTCAACGCCTGAAACCCCTCTTTTGGAAAAATAAGCTTTTTCGGAAACACGCCGTCGACATCGTCATCACGCATGCCCCGCCTTTTGGCATTCACGACAAACCCGACCTCTGTCACCGAGGTTTCAAAGGCTTCCGAAACCTGATCGACAAATATCAGCCCCACTATTTCATCCACGGCCATACCCACCGCTACAGCCTGAAAGATGCGTGGAAAACCCAGTACAGGAATACAACAGTCATTAATACTTGTGGGTATCGGGTGTTAGAAATATAGTAGGCATTTTGTTAATGCTTCAGCAAAAAGTTATTGACAAATAGCAAGATGAGACATGAGTCATATATAGTCAAATCAAGTATGATATTTTTTTAAAAAATTTTCAACAGAAGCATATTCTAAAAGCATTTTTAAATACAGTACTTTCTAATGAGCTTTCAGCCCAATTCAGACATGACGATATCAAAATACGGACTTTATTACGAAATCGGAACGACTAAAAACTATCGAAAAGGAACGATCGAGTGAAATCGCAAAGAATTTACTCGACTGGATAAGCCCCAAAGAAATTCAAGCCTTAAAACGAACCAGTTTGGAATAGACACACTTCCTTTAACCAATCCTTAAAATGCTTTCTTCTACACTCAACCCTCTGTCGTTCAAACAAAAAAAGCCCGCAGTTTCATCGAAACAGCGGGCTTTGGAACTAACTTCAGAAACATTCTTACTTTTTAATGCGTTTGCGGCCAAGACCAATCAGTCCTAAGAGGCCAACGCCGAGAAGCAGTACCGTCCCTGGTTCAGGAACCGGGGCAACGTCAATAGCAATTACCTTAATGTCAGTTTCATCAAATGGTGCCACATCTAAAAAGATTTGAATATCTGATGGCGAACTCAAACTTTGGGCAATATGTATATACTCCACCCCTCCGTCATTGAGATCTGCCAGAGTATAATATACACCATTATCATCCTCAAAATAGAACCCGAATACACCAAAATTTTCTTTTGTAACACCGCCTGCAGTCGCCTTCCAGGAGCCACCGTCTTTTGTAAATGCGACCGATTCAAACCCAAAGGTCTCAGTACGGTCAAAGACTTCCAAGCTATCAAGAAGATTACCACTATCATCTACCGTAAACAAACCAAAATCAGCACTATGAATGGCAGATGCATCAAAATTTAGCACGAACGACGCTGTATCAAGGTTCGTATCCGTGTCTGTTAATGTCCAAAAATCTGAATTTGACCATGCATAATCAGTAGGTAAATTAGGCAACGCCATTGCGCTTCCTGCCAACACAAATAAACTGACGATTGTTAATGCGAATACTTTTTTCATAATATACCTCACATGTTGTTATGGTGGCAACCCGGCTGCCTTGTTCGAAGGTCCGTAGCTTTCCGTCCTCGCCTCACGACGAGTTTGGCTTTTCACATCCTTCACAATTTAAAAATGTATCCTGAATTCTTCATAACACATTACTTTTGTTATTCTTACTGGTATATACCTTAGCAACACGCGTGCCAACTTTTGACATTTTTAAAAGTTTTCTCCAAAATCCCTTTAAAGCAGGCAAAAAAAAAATTTCAACCAAGTTTCTCCCCCCAGATTTTTCATGGTTTAAAAGAGAAACAGAGGTGGTTTTGTAAAAATTTTCGACAGAACGTTTTCTCCTCAACGTCTTTACCTATATAACTTATTGTAAAATAAAAAGATATTTTAACAAATCCAAAACTGTAAGATTATTCGACACACCAGCCCTTCCCTCTAAGAATTATTTCATATAACTATCAGTAAAATAAATGTTAACATACAAAATCACATGATGTAAAATTTTCCGACAGATCATAATATTTATGGCCCACACTCTCAACAACAGCCTAAAAAAATTGATAACCTCGGTCAGAAGCACAGAGCAATCCAATGGCTATAATATTTTCGATATTTCTTGACATCCTTTTACAAAAGCAGTATTATTTTAAGTAATACTATTCTATCAACAAAAATAGAGGAAAAACGAGTTCACTTTACGTGAGTTTGACTTCCCCGGTGGTGGGGAACAGAGGAAAACAGCCCAGGTATGAATACTTGGGAAACAGAGATATTCGCATGGGCGCCCCGGGGGGACGTTTGCAAGATAGCTTCAAAGAGGGCGTATGTTCCTCCGGGATGAGACGGTGGTGAATTGCCCCGTGTTCCTACCAATAAATTGGTGGGCTTTTGTGACTGTCCCTCCGGGACTGCGTAACATGAAAACGTAATAACAGCAATGTGGCAATAGAGGAAGCCAGTCGGAGCCCAATTTCATTCGTATTTTCCTTGCTTTTCCATCGCCTGCCTTTCCCTGAAACGAGCACAATAAATATCTTGACGAAATCACTGGAATACATCATGCAGTTTAAGGCTTTCTGTTGAGGAATCCCTCTCTTTCGAGCCTTGATGAGACTGCTCATTCATTTCTTGTCATGTCGAAGAAATCAGCGGTGCTGACAAACATCGCTCAGAGATACCTGGACAAAATTATCTGCACATGTCCCTCCGTTCGCCCTGAGCATGTCGAAGGGCCAGATGTGGTTCCGACACGCTCAGGGCGAACGGGTTGTTTTTTGGGAAAATAATTCTGTTCAGGTACTTAATTATTTCATTATGAAGTATCTACTACGATTGGTAAGTTTTTATCTCTTCTGGGGCATTTTGTTGACGTTAATATCTTGCAGTACCCGGGGAGTTTTGCCACTCCCGGATCAACAAGAAGGACAGGCTGTCGAAACTCCCTTGGACCCACCGTCTCCGTCTTTCCGTATCGCAACACCAACGGCTTATTATTATTATGAGTTGGGAACCCTGGCGATCAACAGTGAGGCAATTCAAGAGGCAATCGAGTTTTATCAACGCGCGATCCAGATCGACGACGAATCAGTATACCTGAAAGTAGAGCTTACCAAACTCCTCCTGAGCCAGAGCATGAATGGAGAGGCTGAGACACTGATTCAGCAAGCCCTCGACGTTAATCCGGAACATGTACAGTCCCTTATGCTCCTCGGCAGTCTGTATGCCAATCAGGAACGATTTCAGGACGCGATTGAATTGTACCAGAAGGTCTTGCAGATCGATCCGACATATACGAATGCATACCTATTCCTGGCCGACATGTACACACGCCTCCCCAAAATACAGCAGGCCACAGAAATTTTACAACAACTTGTCGCCGTCCATCCCGATTCCGTCAGTGGGCTTTATCGGCTCGGACGAAACTACTTGGAGATGGAAGAGTATGACAACGCCATTGCATATTTCGAAAAAGCGCTTGAATTCAGCCCTGACAACATTCAACTGTTCTCGGCCCTGGCATTGGCCTACGAGTATCAGCAGAATTATCAAAAAGCGATCGCGATGTATGAAGAGATGTTATACTTGAAGCCAGGTGACGGAAGAATGATCGAACAATTGATGAAACTTCACCTATACCTGGAGCAGTACCAACAATCTCTGGGCTATGCAGAAAAACTCCAGAAAATCGCCCCCGAACACGAACGGCTGAATTTACAGATCGGCATGATCCAATATGAATTAGAACAATACGACGTTGCCCTGACCAGTTTGCAGCGCTATACCGATATCTATCCAGACAATCTCGATGCCCTGACCTATCTGGCTCTGACGTTCGAACGCGTGGCACACTATGAAGACGCACTCGAAACTTGGATGCGCATCCTCGAAATAGAACCGAAATCCTTTGAGGCACGATCCAGAATGGGGTTACTACTGGAGCAGATGGAGCGCTATGATGAAGCGTTCGATGTGTTCAAAAAGAATCGGGAACTGTTCCCCGATGTCACCCAAACCTATCTTTTTCTCGGACTCGCGTATAATCACAAGGAAGATTATCGTTCAGCCCTGGAAGTGTTCGAAGAAGGTCTGGAAAGAGAGCCCGATAGCGTCCCGTTAAACTTTTATCGCGGGGTGGCGTTCGAGCGGCTCGGGGAATTCGAAAACGCCATCGAGGCATTCCAACGGGTCGTCGAACTAAACGCCGATTACGCCAATGCGTATAATTATATCGGGTATATGCTCGCTGAACGAGGCATTCGCCTGGATGAAGCATTCGAAGCGATCCAGAAAGCGTTGGAATTAGAGCCGGACAATGGCGCGTATCTTGATAGCCTGGGCTGGGTCTATTATCAAAAAGGCATGCTCGATGAAGCGATTCGTGAATTAGAACGCGCCGTGGCCTTACTCGATAGCGATCCGATTATTCACGAACATCTTGGCGATGCTTACACGAAAAAAGGCGATTTGGAAAAAGCGATCGAACATTATGAGAAATCCCTGAAACGAGAATTCAAAGAAGATGTACAAAAAAAGCTTGACGAGTTGAAACTGAAGAGGAAATCTGTAAAAAATCATCAGACACCGGCAACGTTGCAGCCAGCGAAGCAAAAAGTTGATTAACGTCCTCAAGTTCCTGAAAATAAGACTGAATATTATGACGCGAACGATCAGAAAACGAAAGACCTTGCAGAATCGTAGAAGGGTTCTACGCCTTCTTCTGGTTTCCCTGTTATTCTTAACCGGCTGTCCTCAGCCGAAGCTTCCTCCTATCCAAGAACCATTTCCCCCACTATCAGATTTGACGACGGAAACCGTTTCTCAGCTAATTGACAAACGAGCGGCCAGTTTCAAAAGTTTGTGGGGCGAGGGCAAGATCGCTATCCAAAACTGGGAAGAACGCTACAAATTCACAGAAAACTTCATGTTACAAGCTCCCGAGAGCTTCCGCCTGGAGACCCAGGGATTTTTAAATCAACCGGTCATTTTTTTGACCTCAGACGGCAATCTCCTGTCGTTATATTCGAAAAAACACCATACGCAGTATAAAGGTGTGGCATCTCAAAAAAATTTATTTAAATTGAGCGGAATCAATTTATCTGTTGAAAATATGCTGCTGGTGCTGTCCGGCAATCCGCCCAAACTTCCCCAGGTGACATCCGAATGGGGCCTTGAGGTGTCAGATTCGGAAACCCCGATAGAACGCTATTTTTTCCTGGAGCGTATCTCCCTGCCTCAAAAGACTATTCAGCGTATTCGCTTCGATATCCAGCACCGGGCAGTTGTTGGAATTGACGAATATCTGTTGGAAAGTGGCAAATTGCTTTTGCGTGTCACGTTTAGCGACTTCAGGGCCAATGTCGGAGAGTACCCTATTCCGGCTCTCATTCAAATTGAACGCCCCTTCGATAATATTCAAGTGCAAATAGAATATAAATCCTTTGTCGCGAACCAAACACTCGAACAGGAATTTTTCAGCTTCGAACCATCAGCAGGCGCAAAAGTCTTATTTCTCGATGATACTGCCAATGAACAGCTCGAACGGCTGGCGCCTTTTGAGGAATTCCGAGTAAAAGAAGAGAGCCAATAGTTTCCAACAGCGTGTGACGACAAAAGCATGGCAAAGGCAAAACAAGACAAAAAAGAGAAACCCAGACAAACACAATCCCGGCGGGCGCCAAAAGTCGCCGAGCGTCCCAGAACGAATTCGTCAAAACCTGAGATCCCTCTCCAGGATAAACTCGAACAACGGGAACAGGCTCGGGGAACGCGTCACGCGATTCAGGGGATCATTTTTGGAGCGCTCACGCTGCTGTTATTGGTCAGTTTGCTCACTTATCATCCAAACGATTCAACAGCCATTTCTCAGGGGACAACCCAGAATATCGCCGGTGTGGTCGGAGCAATCGTCTCAGAAATTTTATTCAGACTCTTTGGTTATATTGCGTATAGTTTTCCTTTACTGACCCTTTTAGCCAGTATCGATCGTTTCCAAACAATCCCACGTTTTGTCAAGTATGGGAATGTGATAGGGGTTGTTCTGACCATCGTCTGCTTGTGCGCATTGTTCAGTCTGCCAACATTAGGGACAGCCACGAAGTTTTCACCGGGAGGCTTTTTGGGGGCAGCGATTGCCGCGTTTTTAGTGAGCTATTTCAAGGTGTTCGGGAGTATTACTCTGCTCATTACCGGACTTATTATTTCAGGTCTGCTGTTAAAAGCCCATTTATTCCACTACCTGGTAACCCCAGAAACGCCAGCCATCCGGGATAATCCGTTCGAACGTTTTCCCCAAATTGTCACTCCGCAGAAAAGATCAACTCCGAAAGAAAAAAAGAAAAAGCCGTCCAAAACCCTGAGGGAAAAGCTCACCAAATCGTCAAAAAAAAAGCCGTCCTCAAAAAAATATCCGAACTCAAAAGAGCCTGAAATACAACTGTCTCAAGGGTATCAACTCCCTTCACCCGATCTCTTGAATAAACCGCCGATCGAAAAAATGCAGGCCGGCATGAAACAGAGCTTATTGAATAATTCTCGAACTCTTGAAGACAAACTGCTTGATTTTGGGATCGAGGGGCAAGTGGTCGGTGTCCTGCCCGGCCCAGTAATTACACGTTACGAGTTTCAACCTGCCGCCGGGGTGAAAGTCAGCCGTATCGTCAATCTTTCCGACGATTTGGCTTTAGGCATGAAAGCAGAATCGATCCGTATTGTGGCTCCTGTGCCTGGGAAAGACGTTGTAGGGATCGAGGTTCCGAACAAGACACGGGAAACCGTGTACTTACGTGATCTGATCGAATCGAACAGTTTTCTCAACCACCGCTCGAGACTCGCGCTTGCTGTCGGAAAGGATATTGGAGGCCATCCCTATTTCGCCGATTTAGGGAAAATGCCCCATCTTCTTATTGCCGGAGCAACAGGCTCAGGAAAAAGTGTCTGCCTAAATACACTGATTTGCAGCATCCTCTTCCATGCTACACCAGAAGAGGTGCGCTTCATTATGGTTGATCCGAAAATGCTGGAACTCGGTGTGTACGACTCGATTCCCCACTTGCTGATTCCAGTCGTCAAAGATCCTCAAAAAGCATCGAACGCCTTGGGGTGGGCGACTGAAGAGATGACGAGGCGTTATGGTATTCTCGCTCAGAAAGGTGTTCGAAATATCGCGCAATATAATGATGCGATTCAAGATTTTCAGGCTCATCAACATCCTGGAGAATCCCCGCCCAAAGAATCACCACTACCGTATATTGTCATTATCGTCGACGAATTAGCCGATTTAATGATGGTCGCGTCCGGAGTTGAAAAACCAATTACCAGATTGGCTCAGATGGCGCGTGCTGTAGGGATTCATCTCATTTTAGCCACACAGCGTCCATCTGTCGATGTGATCACAGGGGTAATCAAGGCTAATTTTCCGGCGAGAATCTCGTTCCGCGTGTCGTCGAAAGTCGATTCCCGCACGATTCTCGATACCAATGGAGCCGAACTGCTGTTAGGCGATGGCGATATGCTGTTCCTGCTACCGGGAACATCCAGAATTCGTCGCTTACATGGCTCATTTCTCTCGGAAAAAGAGATTAAACGCCTGACGACGACATTGAAAAAAATGGGAAAGCCGAACTACGATCAAACAGTGTTGCACTATCATGGGGAAACCGAAGGTGGGAAAGACGAAAATGAAGCAGAAGTGTATCGGAAAGCTGTGGAGTTGGTTGTCAAAAACGGCGAAGCCTCGATCTCCATGCTACGCCGTTCCCTGAGAATCGGCCACAGTAAAGCCGCGCGTTTAATCGATACGATGGAGCGCGACGGCATTGTCAGCGAATTCAAAGGCAGCCGTCCCAGAGATATTATGATTACGGCTGATCAGTTGCATGAACGCTTTTCCCGTGATGAGGAAGCGTAGTGCGTTGTTCAAGAAATCTTCAGGAGTGCGAAAGCGAAGCTTTCGCTGTCAAAGCTCTGCTTTCGCACTCCTGGAATCTCCTACCAACCAGTAGGACTTAGCACTGTTTTCAAGAAGGAGGTTATGAATGAAATTGTTGAAAGCGATTGCTGTGATGTTATATGTGTGTTTTTGTCTGTCCACGCTCACGTTCCAGGCAGATGCCAAAGAAAAAACCCTGACATTAGCCCTTGAGAGCGACCCGACGAATATCGACCCGCGTTTTGGCACGGATGTAAATTCAGCCCGAGTCTATCAATTAGTGTCCAACGCCCTGATCCGCAAAGACCCGAAGTCGAATCTGATTCCCGATTTGGCGGAACGCTGGGAAAATCCTGATGATAGAACCTACGTGTTTTATTTGAGACAGGGCGTCAAATTTCATGATGGGACTGAATTCACGGCTGAAGACGTCAAATACACGATCGAATCAATGCTCGATCCGGAGATAAATTCTCCGAAAGCCTATGCCTTCGATAAGGTCGAAAGTATCGAGATTCTCGATCCCTATACGATTAAATTCACCCTGAAAGAAGTCTATTCCCCCTTTCTCCTGGAAATGGTTCAGCCGCTCGTACCTCGGAAAGCGACAGAAGCCCAGGAAGGGAAGCGCTTTATGGAAACCCTGGTTGGAACCGGCCCGTTTAAATTCGTTGAATGGACACATGATGAACAGGTTGTGTTCGAAGCAAATCCCGACTATTTTGACGGTGCGCCAAAAATCGATAAGATCGTGCTCAAGATCATCCCAGACGATACCGTCAGATTTCTGGAACTGAAACAGGGAAATGTCGATCTCGTCCAAAATGCGATTCCACCGGATATGGTGCCTATTGCAAAAGAAACCAAGGGCTTAAAGGTTCTCGAGAAAGAGAGTGTGGTGATTTATTACCTGGGATTCAATCTCGAAGACTCGATTTTGAGTAATGTGAAGGTTCGGCAGGCGATGGCCTACGCAATTGACCGACAGACGATTGTTGACCATCTCATCAAAGGTCAGGCATCATTAGCGACCGGCCTCCTGTCTCCGGCAAACTGGGCCTATGAGGCCGATGTCATGACCTACGGGTACGATATCGAAAAAGCCAAGGCGCTGCTCGACGAAGCGGGTTATCCCGATCCTGATGGCGATGGACCTGAACCACGTTTAAAATTGGTGTATAAAACGTCAACAGCGCCATTACGAATCCGAATCGGTGAAGTCTTACAAGATCAGTTAAAAAAAGTCGGTATTGAAATTACGGAAATTCAAACATTTGAGTGGGCCAAGTTTTATGACGATATCAAATCCGGGAATTTCCAAATCTATACACTGCGGTGGGTTGGCATCACAGAGCCGGATATCTGTCACTCCATTTTTCATTCCAGTATGATGCCGCCGAACGGAAGAAACAGAGGCCGTTATGTCAATCCGAAAATCGATGAACTCACTGAGCAGGGACGCCAGGTTATCGATGTCGAAAAACGGAAAGCTCTTTATAGCGACGTTCAGAAGATTCTGGCCGAGGATCTTCCCTATATTTATCTGTGGTATCCTCATAATATTGTCGTCATGAATGAGCACGTGCAAGGATTTACGATGTATCCTGATGGCGACTTTGCCTCATTGAAAGACGTTTGGATCGAGGACTAAGCATTCGTGTAAAGTGGTCAGGTTTGTTTGCCCACAGATATCTACAAGCGCGAGGCACACAAACCTGCCCACCGCTTTATGTGTCATCTTTTTATGAGGAAAATTTATTTACTTCCCAACCTGTTCACTTTAGGAAATATTTTTTTTGGTTTTTTTTCGATCATTTCCACCATCAACGGAGCCTACACAAGGGCGGCGTATGCGATCGTCATCTCAGCCTTCTTTGATGTCTTCGATGGCCAGGTTGCGCGCGCGACCAACTCGACGAGCAAGTTTGGCGTAGAGTTCGATTCGCTGGCCGATCTTGTCTCCTTTGGCATGGCTCCCGGTGTGCTCGCCTATCTTTGGGTATTAAAACCTCTTGGGCGATTTGGCTGGTTAGGAGCTTTTCTATTTTTAGTATGCGGTGCATTGCGACTCGCCCGTTTTAACGTTCAGGTGGAAGTCGTTAGCAGCGACCGCTTCATCGGACTGCCTATTCCATGCGCAGCAGGAATGCTTGCCTCAACGATTCTCTTTCTCGAACACTATGCCGAATTTATCGGAGCCCCCCATCACTATTCATTCGCCATCGCGGTCCTTGTCTACATGCTCGCGATCTTGATGGTCAGTAATGTGCGCTACCGCAGTTCGAAAATGATTACGCTCAAAGGAAAGAGCCCATTCAAAATCATGGTTACCGCGACAGTCATCCTTATTATTGTGGTATCCAGACCGGAACTCACTCTTTTCATCATAGGTATCACCTATACGCTTCTCGGTTTGTTCGAAAGCATCCCGGGGCTCAAGAAACGAGTCGACTCTTCCCAAACAGGCCGCGATCAGACGCAAAACTCTGAATAACATCTTACATTTCTATAACCGTTGAAAGACAAAAGTCGATGTTATCTTCTGATTCTTTTGCCTCTTCTCGTGTTATTCTGATCTTATGAAAGAAGCGATGTTATGTCTTCAGCAAAAACATGGGAGTGTTTCATGTGTGCTTTGCTCCCATCGTTGCACGATACCTCTGGGAGGGAAGGGAATTTGCGGCGTTCGTGAAAATCGGGATGGAACCTTATACACACTTGTGTATGACAAAATTATTGCAGCCCACATTGACCCTATCGAAAAAAAACCTCTCTATCATGTTCTGCCGGGGACAACCTCATTTTCGATTGCCACGGTTGGATGTAATTTTCGGTGTCTTCATTGTCAGAACCACGATATCGCCCACATGCCAAGAGAACATCCGTTCAAAACATCAGTACCTGGGACATCGACAACTCCACAAGAGATCGTCAATGCGGCAATTCGCAATCACTGCGATTCGATCGCATATACGTACACAGAACCAACCATGTATTTCGAGTTAGCGTATGACACGTCGCGTCTTGCTCACGAGAAAGGCTTAAAAAATGTTTTTGTCACAAATGGCTATATGACACAAGAAGCTCTGGAGACGATCGCACCTGATCTTGACGGCGCGAATGTCGATCTGAAAGGATTTCGAGATACGAAATATCACAAAGTCTGTGGGGGAAGATTAGAGCCGGTAAAAGAGACGATTCAGCGCATGCATGGAATGGGGATTTGGGTCGAGGTCACCACTCTTATTATCCCTACGCACAACGACTCCGAAATGGAACTGCGGGAAATCGCAGAATTTCTCGCCGATATAAGCCCTGCGATTCCCTGGCATATCAGTGCATTTTATCCACAGTATAAAATGACCCATCTCCCGCCGACATCAGCAGCGATCATCTATCGCGCTGTTGATATTGGTAAAGAGGCTGGACTCCGCTATGTATACAGCGGAAATCTTCGCAACGAGCGTTCTGCCGACACCTGGTGCCCATCATGCGGCAAATCGTTGATCCGTCGGTCGGGATTTTATGTTATCGAAAATAATCTCGTCAACGGAACGTGCCCGGTCTGCGACACCGGCCTGGATGGAATCTTCTCTTGAGTCCCGCTGGTGGGCCGAATAGCAGCCCATCCTGCATTTAGAGCTTATTCGCACCGGTTTGTGCCACAAGTGTATTCGCGCGGAGCAGCGACTCAAACGTCCCGGCATCTGTCCACCATCCATCAAGAATACCATACGTCATCGCGCCTTGCTCAATATAGGCATTATTCACGTCGGTAATTTCTAATTCACCGCGTGCTGACGGCTTCAAGGTTTCAATAATCTCAAACACTGTATTATCGTAGAGGTAGATACCGATGACTGCGTAAGATGATTTGGGATGCTGCGGCTTTTCTTCAATTTGCAGGATATGGTCGTTATCTAGCTCCGGTACGCCAAACCGAGAGGGATTCGACACTTCTTTTAATAAGATCTTCGCACCGGTCTGTTGTTCTTGAAACGCGCGCACAGCCCCACAGATATTTTTTTCAATAATATTGTCGCCAAGTATCACGCACACGGGGTCATCATCGACGAAATAACGGGCCAGCCGAAGTGCTTCGGCAATGCCGCCATGTCCTTCCTGATACGTATAATCCAGGTGTTCAAGCCCAAACCCTTTCCCGTTCCCAAGCAAACAAAGGAAATCTCCAGCGCTGTTCCCCCCAGTAACAATCATAATATCCTGAATTCCGGCATTGACGAGGGTTTGAATCGGATAATAAATCATCGGCTTGTCATACACCGGCAACAAGTGTTTATTGGTGACCTTCGTCAACGGATTCAAACGGGTTCCAAGTCCCCCGGCAAGTACAATTCCCTTCATAATCTTCATCAACTGTCAACTGTCAATTGCCAATGAGCAATTGTCAATGGGCAATTATTCAACCATCCTTTCTTCCCCAGTCGTATGGAATGTCACTGGTGTGAGGCTCGACTCTAAATTCATCAGGCTTATCATAGTTATACGGTTCTGTGGGAATGTTAATCACAATCGCTTCACACTCGCTGACGGCTTTAAACCCATGAAAGACAAACGGCGGAATCTGAATAAGCAACGGTTGATGCTCCCCGAAAAAGAATTCGTTGACAACTCCATATGTCGGAGACTCTTCCCGGCTATCGTACAATACGAGCTTCATCATTCCCCGCACAACCGCCATATTATCGGTCTGTTTTTTGTGATAATGCCATCCCTTGACAACGCCAGGATAGGCCGTTGTCATATAAACCTGACCAAATGAGGCAAACATGTCATCATCAGTCCGTAAGATCTCCATCAATCGCCCCCGTTCATCTGGGATGACACGAAGATTTTTCACCTTAACCCCCTCAATATACGACATGATTTTTTTCCTTTTCTAAGAATTACGTATTTATCTCGATGCTTCAAGAGATTTCTGCACGAATCGATAGACCTGCCCGGTTTTTTTCAAATAGACCTCATAACTGTATTTTTCTTCACTCAATCGAATGGCGCTCAGTGCGAGTTGTTTCCCCAATTCAGGATCATTGATGAGTCGCAGCGTGCCTTCAGCAAAGGCTTCGGCGTTATTATCTGTGAGCATTGCAACATCAGGAGTGAGGACCTGCGTATGGGTCAGGATATTGGTGGCCACAATCGGCCTGCCGGATTTGAGGTATGAATAGATTTTGAGCGGCGTGTTTTTCCCGTCTTTCCTCGGAGAGACAAGAATATCAGCCAGCTCTGTATACACCGGCATTTCGTCAACAGGCTGCTGTCCTAAAAAATGGGTTATCTTTTCAATCCCCAGCAATCTGGCAAATTCTTTCATCTCCTCGATCTGGGCCGGATGCCCTCCAACGAGTACATAGCGAATTCGCTCATACTGTTTTGCCACATGTTTTGCGCTTTCAAGCAAGAGATCGATTCCCTGATACGCTTCCATTGTTCCGGTGTACACGACAATCGTTTCATCGCGAATATCCAACTGCTGTTTGATCCGCTCGATTTCCGAAGAAGAAACAACTCGATTTTCATCGGTGACCGGCACATTTTCAATCACCAGGTAGGGATGATGCCGATGTAATTTTTCGACACGCTCACCTAAATACGGACAAATGACGATCGTTTTACTTGAATTCTTCAACACCCAACGCTCGATCGCCTCCCCGAATTTAAACAAGAGCTTCGACTTACTAATGCCGAAGTTACTCAACTGCTCAGGCAGGCTGGAATGCATATCGTAAACGTGAGGATACCCGAAAAATTTCCGAAGAATCGCCCCGATAATCACCGCCTCTTCATGAGTATGCACACAATCATAGCGACGGGTGAACATCATCCAAAAGGCTTTGATAAACAGCGGAATATCGAGTGCAATTTTTGCAAGGGATGGGCCGATTTTAACATTGCTAATAAATGGTAATTTTAAAGAACGGTAGATCGCGACACCTTCGATCTCAACATCCTCTCCGATAGGGTACGTGACCAAATCAATTTCATGGCCGAGCTTCGAGAGCGCATTCAAACGGTGAAACTCACTAAATGGCGTCCCACGCGGCTGAAAAAACGGCTCAGGAGCAATCATTAAAATTTTCATACATTTTCTCCTTTAACCCAATCTGTGTCACATTATCGGAATTCCGATAATGATATACTGTGTTCGGGATAGTGTGACCAGCAGAAACTGTCAAGAAAAAGCCTGTAATCTCTTCACGGTCTCTTCTCTTCTCCTTCAGTATCCGACAAGGGGAGACGCAACAGCGTATATGGCTCAACAGCTTGGTCAACCTTCATGAGTATGTGCATTCCTCCACCGTGAGCAATCACAAGAGGGGAACGATTCATATCGTACATTGTCTGAACGGTTTGGGAAAATGAGCGCTTCGGCATCGTAAATTCTACGACATCACCACAGGCAATCCGGTTTTTCACCTCAACCTCAACCAACGAGCTTTCCGGCTCATAATTCCGAACAACCCCTCCAAAACGATATCGTGAATATGAGGAATAGCCACGTTCATAATTTTGACGGCTTTCTTCGGGAATCTTGTGTAAAAATCCTGTTGTAAATTCGCGGCTTGCCGTGGCATAGATGTCGTTCCAGACCGTTTTGTCAAAAGGAAGACCTTTCGCTATCGTATCAAGAGCTTTGCGATAAGCCCGCCCAATATTTGCGAGATAATAGACTGACTTTGTCCGACCTTCGATTTTCAGTCCTTTGACGCCAGCATCCCATAATTCCCGGACGTGTTCAATCGCACACAGATCTTTCGAATTCATGATATACGTTCCGTGCTCATCTTCGTCGATTGGAAAAAATTTTCCAGGACGCTCCCGTTCTTCGAGTACCAATTCGGTTTCCCGTTCATGAAGCGCATACTGCCAGCGGCAGCTATTGGTACACACGCCTAAATTTGCATCCCGGTTCGTAATATAACTCGAAAGCAGACAGCGCCCGGAATATGAAATGCACATGGCTCCATGAACGAACACTTCCAGATCGACTGCCGGAACACGTTCATGAATCTCCCGGATTTCAGCGATAGAAAGTTCTCGCGGTAAAATCACACGTTGAATCCCCTGGAGCTTCCAGAACTCGACAGCCGCCCAATTCATAGTATTTGCCTGTGTTGACAGGTGAATTTCAAGATCGGGAAATTCCTGACGAGCATACAAAATCAATCCCGGATCAGACATAATGACAGCATCAGGATTCAGGACCATTAAAGTCCGTAGTGCTCGCAATGAGGGTTCTATACGGTTATTATGAGCGAAGATATTGAGTGTGACATACACATATTTCCCTCGCTCATGGGCATATTCAATTCCTTCAGCTAACTGCTCCTCGGTAAAACTATTCGTTCTGGCCCGTAGAGAAAATTTTGGGATTCCGGCATAGACGGCATCAGCTCCATACGCACAGGCGAACTTCAATTTTTCCAGTGTCCCGGCTGGCATCACAAGTTCTTGTTGTATTTGGTGTCCCATGGGATGTGGCAGACTCCTCTTCTGGCACTTCACACTCCATAATTGATCATCACAGAGAATTGGCAAGAACCAACAACCAATTCTCAAAAACTATCTGACATCCTTAACTCAGGCTGCAGGAAAGCCGTCAAGAAAATTAGTCTTTTTAGAAAAACGACAACATTTTCTCTGCGACGATTCATCCTTCTTGTACCTCTAGTGTCGGATGAATAAACGAACTTTAGAGCCGAAATCTGAATCACGCATCGAAGAATCAAAATTTTCCGCATCAGCGCTTCGGAAATAGTCACGACAACGACATTTTTAGTAGCATGGTACGCAACGACAGATCTATTTGGATCCTGGCATCTCTCATAAAGCTTGCATGTCCTTGGTATCTCGGGACTCTGCTGCATCAAGTATTACTCCAACCCCTATTAATCAGCATATTTTTACTTGCCATCGTGACGCTTGCCCTCCTTCCTGTGTTTGACCATAACACACTTCATCGGGCATCTCTTCCGCGATCGCTGTTTTGGCCGGAGCCTCTACGAGAATTCAAAATGAATTTTCCGATTCCTGATGAACTTTCCCACCATGTGACCTTCTGGAAATCTGTGTTCGGTCACTATACGCACCGACAAATAGTTCTCCATGATAACACCTATCCCCAGGTCGTATATGAAATCGTTGATCTCGATTCAGCACCGGGCATTGGCCCCTCTCTCAAAAAATATAAACGTCTCTTATTGAGTATACACCAGAAAGAGCAATCGAAACGTTTACACACATTAACAGCCGATGAAAAACGAGTCTATGACTTGTTTGCGGGAATTACAGAGAAAGAGAAATTCCGAAAAGCCGCACAAAATCGGATGAGAGCACAACCCGGACATCGAGAAAGTTTTATCAAAGCCATTCGGCGTTCAGAGGTCTATCAAGAAAAGTTTGAAGAGATTTTCAGGCAGTATGATCTCCCGATAGAACTCACCCGGATCCCATTTGTCGAATCGTTTTTTAATCCCAAAGCTCGCTCGTATGTCGGAGCAGCCGGATTATGGCAGTTCATGCCTGCGACAGCCAGACAATATGGACTCCGGGTAACCAAAAAAATCGATGAACGCTACGATCCGTTTAAATCCGCTGATTCGGCAGCACAGCTCTTAAAAGCGTATTATAAAATGTTTCAATCCTGGCCGTTAGCGATTACAGCGTATAATCATGGGCCGGGCGGATTGCAAAAGGCGATCAAGCAGTTACAAACGACTAACTTTGGAGAGATTGCCACATCCTATAAAGGTTCAAACTTTGGGTTTTACTCTCGGAATTATTACGCTCAATTCCTGGCTGCCACCTATATCATGATCGAACCTGAACGATATTTCGGAAAGTTCGAACGTCTTCCCTCTCCCCACCCAGATAGCGTCGCCCTGCATGGCGACAAAAGTGCAATTCCAAATGAAGGAGCCGTCCACCAGATCATCCATCGACAAATATCAACGGAGAGACCACTATACCGGGTGACACTGACAGCCTATCCTTCCAGACCGGGAACTGAATCATAGGAAATTTCAAAGAAACATATTTTTATTTGACAAATTCTCACGGTTTTCTCATAGATTGGCTATGCGAAGACTCCGCTAGTTCACTCTTTCCGTTTGACATGATGTTCTCACCCACACGGACACTATAGGGGGGGATGTATGAAAAAAACGATTAAACATGCGGCACAATTAGTAACAGTCTCAAAAAGCGATCAGTGCTCTGTCTCACCTTCTGATGCTCTTGGTATTATAGAAGATGGGGCTCTCGTTATTGAAAACGACCACATTGCCTGGGTAGGCCCCACTCAAAGCTTACCGCTCGAAATAAAATCTGACATTGTTATAGATGCGTCCGGGAAAGTGGTCATGCCAGGTTTTATCGATCCCCATACCCACATCGTTTTTGCCGGTTCGCGTGAGAAAGAATTCGAAGCCCGGCTCAGTGGTGTCCCATACAAAGACGGAGCCATTACTGGCGGCTGGATTAATCATAGTGTCATTGCCACCCGGCAGGCCAATCGTCAGGAACTCTACTATCTGGCATATAAACGCCTGGATCGCATGCTGCGTCGTGGAACGACGACCATCGAAACAAAAAGTGGCTACGGGCAAACGATCGAAGATGAAATCAAAATTCTTCAAACGATTCGAGATCTGGATGAAAATCACCCAATCGACATCATCCCCACTTTGATGAATCTCGAAATCGCTTCTGAATATCGTAAGGATAAAGATGCCTACATCAAGACGATCACAGAAGAATTGATCCCCAGAGTTGCCGAAGAAAGACTCGCCGAATTCTGCGGAGTGTTGTGCGATCATGATGTGTTCTCCCATAAAGAAACCAGAAAAATTTTAGAGGCCGGAACCAGACACGGGCTGCTTCCCCGCATGCATGCCGATGCCTTCGATCCTTACAAAGCCGCTGAATTAGCTGCCGAAATGGGCATCATTGCAGCATCCCATCTTCTTCTGGTCAGCGATCGAGGCATCGAGATGCTGGCGGAACATGATGTGATTGCCGAACTGTTGCCGGGAGTCCCGTTTTTCACGGCCTTTGTCCGTTATGCACCGGCCCGGCGTATGTTAGAAGCCGGCATCAAAGTCGCTCTGGGGACAGGCTGTAATCCGGGCTCCTGTATGACCGAATCATTGCCGCTGGTCATGACGATCGCCTGCACACAAATGAAAATGACCCCTGCTGAAGCCATTCTCGGGGTCACAGCGCAAGCCGCGAAATCATTGCGACGCTTTGACGAAATCGGAAGTCTGGAAGTCGGCAAAAAAGCCGATGTGATTATTCTCGATATGCCCAATTATCAGTACCTTCCATACCATTTTGGCGTGAATTTCGTCAACCGAGTGCTCAAGAATGGGAAAGTGGTCACGGAACGGCAAACCTGATTGAAGAAGCGTACTGCGCACGTCCTCGGTTGCACATGCTCGCATGGCCGCCGAATTGGCGAACATTTCTCAATCGAAGACGTTCGTCATCCAGAGAGGAAGAGAGCATAACAGATTTGAGGAGTGTGAAAAGTACGTTTTTGCACGTATGCTATCATGAAAAATATTACTGAGTACTTCATTCCGACAACTCTCTCCGAAGCGGTGAATCTGCTCCAGAAGCACCCAGGGAAGGGGAAATTTATTGCCGGAGGCACGAACCTGGTCGTCGAAAAAGACCCAACACTCAACTATCTGATCGATCTTCATAAGCTGGGACTCGACTATATCCACGAGGATGAACAATACATCCGTATTGGGGCCTGCACGACGATCGAAGCGATCTATCATTCACAGCTTGCGAACAGCCTTGCCAGTGGTTTATTTGCCCAAATTGCGAGCTGGTTCGCCAGCAAACAGATCCGCAATGTGGCCACCATCGGCGGCAATGTTGCTGAAGGCACCTCAGCAGCCGATACGGCTCCGGCTTTGCTTGTCATGGATGCCCAGGCCATCCTGTTCGGAGAAGGTGAACGCACAATTCCCCTTGTGGAATTTTTCCGTCCACAAGGCGGAACCGTATTGCAGAAGGAGCTGATCAAAGAATTTTTACTTCCTAAAGACTACCAACAGGCAAATGGAAAATTTTTGAAAAACAGCAAAACCCATGAAGATATTTCGATTGTCAGTGTCACAACAACAATCCTGATGGATGGATCACGTTGTCAAAAAGTCCGTATTGCCTTGGGAGCCGTTGCGCCGGCCCCAATCAGGATTCCGGAAGCCGAAGCCGTTCTCGAAGGTCAAATTCCTTCAACCGATTTAGTTGAGCAAGCAGCGGAAATGGTTGTTGAACACATCCACCCCATCGATAATTTTCGGGCTAGCGCTGCGTTCCGCAAAGAAATCAGCCGCGTCTACACAGTACGCGCATTGTCCGATTGTCTGAAGCTGTAAGAGCCTCACCGCAGAGGCGCGGAAGCGCAAAGAACACAAAGAAAAATGGTAAAAAAAGTTTTTTTTTGAAAAACCTTTGTACTTTTGTATCTTTGTGGTAAAAAAATCATGCAAATTTCAGTTCGTGTTAATGGAGAATCGAAACAATTTCAAATCGGAGCCAGCGATATCCTACTCGATGTTCTGCGCCGCGAAGGCTATACTGGAGTAAAAAAAGGCTGTGGGAGTGGTGATTGCGGAGCTTGCACCGTCATTGTCAACGGCAAAGCTGTCAATTCCTGTATGATGATGGCCGCTCAAGCCGACGGTAAAGAAATTACCACGATCGAAGGCTTATCGCACGACGGGAAGCTTCATCCGCTGCAAAAGGCATTTCTCGATCACAGCGCCGCTCAATGCGGCTTTTGTATACCAGGCATGATCCTATCCGCCAAAGCCTTTCTGGATGAAACCCCACAGCCCACTGAAGCAGAAGTTCGAAAAGCGATTCTGGGCAATATCTGCCGGTGCACCGGCTATAAAAAACAGGTCGAAGCGATTATGTCAGTCGTTGAGAGCAATGAAGAATGAACAATGAACAATGAAAAATTGATAGCTGGTAATTTTCAATTGTCACTTATCAATTGTCAATTCTCAATTGTCAATTTGAAACCCAATGAACACCGAAGCATTACGCATTGTCAAAAGCTCTGTCAACAAAATCGACGGTGTCCGACTCGTCACTGGCACAGCAAAATATACTGATGATTTTGATATGCCGGACCTGTTGCATGCTAAAATCCTGACAAGTCCGCATGCCCACGCCAGAATCATTGCAATCGACACAGAACGAGCGAAAGCCCTGGATGGAGTACGCGCAATCATCACAGCCGATGATGTCACGGCCATTCGCCACACAAAGGCCGGCCAGAGTTATCCGGAGCCCTCGCCCTACGACCATGTTATCTTCGACCGCAAAGTCCGCTTTATCGGAGACCGCGTGGCTCTGGTCGTGGCTGACAGTTTGAAGATTGCCGAATATGCCTGTACATTAATTGAGGTCGAATATGAAATCCTGCCGAGCGTGTTTGACACTAAGCGTGCCATGCAGTGCGGCGCACCTCGTATTCACGATGAAGACGATGCCCGTGGTATTTATGACGCTTCCCGTAACATCGCCTCTTTCAGTGCGATCGATCTGGGGAACGTCGAACAAGGCTTTCGCGAAGCAGACGTCATCGTCGAACGCACCTACAGCACGCAGCGGACGAAACATTGCGCCCTCGAAACCCACGGCAGCATGGGCTATCTTGATGAAAACGACCGTCTGGTGATTATTAGCAGCACGCAGGTTCCCTTTCATACGCGACGCCAGCTTGCCTATATTCTCGATATGCCAATGACGAAAATTCGTGTCATCAAACCCCGCATGGGTGGCGGGTTCGGCAATAAGCAAGGCATGTTTGTAGAGGATCTGGTCGCTGTTGCCGTTTTACAAACCCGTCGACCAGTCAAAATTATTTTCGACCGCAGCGAAGAATTTGTCTGTGGTTACAACCGCCACCCTCAAACGATCCGCATCAAGACCGGCGCGAAAAAGGATGGAACTCTGATAGCCCAAGAGATGCACGTCATCGGCAACACCGGAGCCTACGGCGATCATGCGCCCACCATCCAGGAATGTACCGGACGCAAAGTGCTGCCCCTGTATTCGATTCCTAATATTCGTTTCGACGTACATGCCGTCTACACGAATCTTCCGGTCAGTGGCGCGTTTCGGGGCTACGGCGCAATTCAAGGCTTTTTTGCTACCGAATGCCAAATCGATGAAATCGCTGCCAAACTCGGCATGGATCCGTTGGAAATACGGCAAAAAAATCGCATCCGCAAAGATGAGACCGATCGCATTGCCGCAGCCTTTGGCGATAAAGAAGCGCGCGTTATGTATAGTTGCGGCCTGGGAGAATGTATCGAACGCGGAGCCGAGGCAATCGGCTGGTGGAAAAAACGTGGTAAGTCTGGAACCGGCGTGGTGAAACGCGGAATCGGCATGGCCTGCGCCATGCAGGCCAGTGGCATTGCCGGAGTCGATTGGGGCAGCGCCACGATCAAGCTCAATGATGACGGCACATTCGGCCTCTTTGTCGGAGCGACGGATTTAGGAACCGGCAGCGATACGGTGCTGACACAAATTGCAGCCGAAGCGTTAGGAGTCGAAGTCAAGGATATTTATATCATCGCTTCCGATACGGATTTAACGCCTTTCGATGTCGGAGCCTATGCCTCTAGCACGACCTACGTATCCGGCGGGGCGGTCGAAAAAACAGCGAAACTCGTCAAAACCGATATTCTCAACGTTGCCGCTGAGATGCTGAATGAATCTGTCGAACAACTCACCTACCACCCGGCTGGCACACTCACAGCCTCCTGTTGTATCACGAACTCGCAAGGAGAACAACGCTCCTTACAGGAAATTGCGATCTATGCGATGAATCAGGGCACACAACAAATTTCAGAGACCGCCTCTAATCTGTCCCACACGAGTCCGCCGCCCTTCACTGCCCAGTTCGCCGAAGTCGAGGTAGACATCGAAACCGGGCAGGTTCGAGTACTGGAGTATGTCGCGGCTGTTGACTGCGGCGTCGCGATCAACCCGGATCTGGCGAGTGGACAAGTCGAGGGAGCAGTCACCCAGGGAATCGGCTATAGCCTGTTCGAAGAAATGGTGTTCGACGAGGAAGGCCGGCTGTACAATCCAAATTTTGCAGATTATAAATTGCCGAACGCTTTTGATATGCCGAAATTGCATACCATTCTGGTCGAAACTTACGAGGCCAGCGGACCCTATGGTGCAAAATCCGTCGCTGAAGTACCGATTAATGGTCCGGCTCCTGCGATTGCCAACGCCATCTATGACGCGACCGGCGTCAGAGTCACTGACTTGCCGTTTACAGCAGAAAAGGTGTTGATGGCTTTAAAAAAAGCAAAGCAGTAAACAAAGAGGTGGACAAGTTTCTTGCCCACACAGTATACGCCTGATGGCTTGCCCACCTACCGCAATTGACGACGGGTCGTTATTTGGTGGAGACGAAAAATGCGGCGAGGGCTGCGCTGACCATCCCCTGAAATGGAGCCAACCAGAGATTTGATAGTTTCATCAATTCCAACGGAGGAACCGAGGAAAAGGGGCTCAGGAAAATCGTAAAACTGACAGTGAGCAGGTAAAAAATCGAAAGCACCAGAGAAAGTCTGAACGCAAAACGATCGACAGTTTTTGTTTCCAAACTCTTTCCCATAGGGCCAGAGAGCACCACACCGCTTGTAATGAGCGACAGCGTAGGCACAATTGTCGGCAGCAGCCAGGCCCAGGCTTCTTTCACTTTATCGCCGTAGCGTCCGAATATAGTCTGCGTTAATAAGACCAGAAAAAGAATGCCTCCTCCGATAAACCACACGACTGCCAGTCGTTTTTTGGAATCGGTCATTGAAACGCGCATACTGTATCTCTCCTCATGAAAATAAACCTGGCGGGTCTTACACACCTGTCAGATTTGAAACTACCGGGTGAGAGGACTGCAAAATCTCATTTTTCCAGGACATCCCAAATATTCGCCTGTTTGAGGTGTTCAATGCCGGGTAACGTACTTAAAGCTTTGAACTGGGCCTCATGATTCCGGGTGGCTTGTTCGAATTCATAAATTAACGCCACACAATAGTGTCGTTCAGTATAAGGAATTCTACCGATTGAATACGGAAGAATTCGAAGGCCGGTCGACAACCATTCCATCGCATCTTCTCGGCTGATGTCGTCATCCGAACTCTGTCGAAACGGCGATGAGGTCACAATAAACGTAATGATCCGAAAATGTCCTTCCTGGGCAGTGAAAAGGGCTTTTAAATAGGATGCCAGGGAGAAGGATTTTGGCGGAATGACCTCGACCGACCAGCGGTCAGGGGGCTGTTTCGAGCTTCCATCAGGATGAAATTGTTCCAAACGGGTGACTAATGCAAACCCACCCGGAACCGCATAATAGCTGCGTTCAGTATAGCCGGTACGATCTAACGCTGTTTCCAAGCTCTGAGAGACAGCGTCTAAACGTACTGGAGATAAGGAGCTTCCCGTCAGATAGTGAGAGGGAACTTTGGCGGCGGCAGAGGCTTCCGGTGGCGGCCAGGGAAACGTCGGTAATGATTCGTATTCATGGGCGATATCGAGCTGCCGCGGGCGAGCCTCCGGGATTTCTTCAGCATTTTCTCCGGTTTCCACCATGTACATCGTTGTTTCCGGCCTATCGATAAGCCGGCATTCCCGACTGACAGCTCGAATCGTTCTTTCGGTCTCCGTATCAACGGCTTCCAATGAGAGCGTCACATCTTTCGAATTGGACTGCACGACGCCGTACACTACGGCTTTGACCCCCATAACGTGCCAAACAGCACTATCCGACTCTTGGGAGGCAAGCATCTTTTTGAGATAATCGCCACTCAAAACCCAAAATTTCCCTGAAAATCCGGTCATGGCAAGAAAGACCTTTTCAGTCATATCCCGCTCAAAGTCTGAACTCTGCCCCAGGGAGTTCGTAAAATCGACAATTGCGATCGTATCGATGCCTTCCTGGAGTAGTTCATGTGACAATTCCGCCACTAATTGTCCAATCTCGGTCTCATCGACCGTGCTCGGCCCGCTCACCTCTTTCGGCAGTGGGATACCGGTTGAACAGCCGGACACAAGCCACAGCACGAGGCCGATAATCCAATAATGTCGTCGTTTTTTCATGTACGTTCTATGAAACAGACTAAACTTGAAGGGTCTTCAAAACCTTTCAGGTCCATGCTTCCTCACCATATGGTTCACCGATGGCTAAAAATATTTTTGATAAAACCACTGTATTTTCTTTTACTTCCCAGAAAATTATACCGGAATGTCTTTCTACTGTCAAGCAGATAATTCTGAGAGAAGGGCTTTTCTTTTAGATGAGAGGTGGGATGATCATTGAAAAATTTTCGAAAAAAATCAAATTTCCGACAACGGATCAACGGATGTTGGAATAACCGGACATGGTGGAAAAATCCGTCGTATTCCTCAATCCGTTGCTGTGTTGTGAGTTCTCCAGTACTCTAATACGCTCTGAAGCGTCTCTTCAAATGGGACTTCAGGGCGCCACCCGGTATATTGGTGCAACAAAGTGTAGTCGCCGAGCATAAGAGAAACATCGGAAGGACGCAAACGGGCAGGATCTTGCTGTACGTCTATCACAACCTGACTGTGTTGCAATAATATGTCGAGCGCTTGCCGGATCGACCAGGCCGAACCTGACGCAACGTTCACAGGAGTTCCTATCGGACAATATTCGAGCGCCAGAGAATACGCTCGCACAATATCCCGCACATCGGAAAAATCGCGCCGGGCTTCGAGGTTACCAACCGACATAACCGGATGTTGTCGGCCCTGCTCAATCGCGGCAATCTGTCTGGCAAAATCCGAACAGACAAAGTTGGAAGACTGTCCGGCCCCAGTATGGTTAAACGCACGAACCATGACGATTTGTGAGTTGTAACGATGGATATATTGATAACAAAACGTCTCCTGGGCAGCTTTGCTATTTGCATACGGATTGATCGGACGTAACGGGAAAGTTTCGGCAACCGGTTGTCGATCTTCCGGAACAATGCCATACACTTCAGCGGAACTCACCATCAAAATCCTGGCGTCTGGACAGGTTTCATGAAGAGATTCAAGCAGATTTAACCAACCGAACAAATTGACTCGCAGAACTGATTCTTGACCGTTCTTCCAGGATTGATGTACGCTGCTCATCGCTGCCAGATGATACACCTGTTCAAAATCAGTCTGAGCCGTCACATGGCGGACCTGCTCGACATCAGTAAGATCACATGTATGCAGCGTGATACGTGATTTAAGCGTTTCAGGAAACCGCTCGAGTTCATCCTGATACAAAAATGTTCCATGCACCACATGCCCCTGCTGAACCAAATATTCACAGAGATGGGTGCCAACAAAACCCGTTGCTCCTGTAATAAGAATCTTCACCAGAAAAAAAGAATCCTTCGAATGCCTGGAGTCTTTGGAGTATTTAGAGTGCCTACACAAGCCACTAAATCCTCCAAATCCTCCAAATACTCCAAGTGTATACTCTAGTCACGCATTCTCCAATAATCGAGAATATCTTGCAATGTTTGCTCGAAAGGTACCGTCGGTTCCCAGCCTGTTGCGGCATTGAATTTCGAGTAATCCCCTAATAAAATCTGCACGTCAGACGGGCGAAGCCGGGCCGGATCTTCTTCGACCGTAATGTCAGCATCCGTCATGTTTAACAGCCTGTCAAGCACACTCTGAATCGTGTGTGTCGTGCCGGACGCGATGTTATAGACATCGCCCGGCGTACAGTTGCCATCAAGGGACAACCAATATGCTCTCACCATATCGCGCACATCGGTAAAATCACGTTTCGCTTCGAGATTGCCGACTCTGATGACCGGCGGCCGTTTCTTCTTCTCGATGTCAACGATCTGTTTGGCAAAATCTGAGCACACGAACACGTCTCCCCGGCGAGGGCCGGTATGGTTAAATCCACGTGTACGAATCACTTTCATGCCGTAACTCTGACTATATTGATAGCCCATCATATCCTGGCCGACTTTACTCACAGCGTAAGGGCTGAGAGGACGCAAAGGATTCGTCTCTTTGATCGGCACTTCGTCTTCATGTACCATGCCATATTCTTCGGAAGAACAGGCAATCTGAATCCACGGATCGATCTCGAGCGACCGGACCGCTTCGAAAATATTCAACTGCCCTGTGATGTTCGTGTTCAATGAATCAGCTGGAGAAATCCAGGACGTCGGCACAAAGCTCTGTGCAGCCAGATGAAAGATTCGATCGGGACGGACCTCTTGAATCACGCTGAACACCGAGGTTAAATCGCGTAACTCACATTCAATAATTCGAATATCATCCTGAAAATGGCGAATCGTCTCTGTCCGGCTTCTCCAGCGGCGGATCCCGACAATTTCCACATCAGGATGTTCTTTGAGAATATAATCGACTAAATGGCTTCCTGCAAATCCTGTAATGCCTGTAATTAAGACTTTCATAAAAGGTTACGTTTTTTATATCATGCATAACGCTTGATCGAGCGTTGCGCATGACAATCTTATGAGTGAAGTTCGTGAAAATATGCCGCCAGTCCTTCTTTCCAATGGCGCAGCGTTTGGCCGGTCGTTACCGTGAACTTTGACGTATCTAATACTGAAAAAGCCGGACGAGGCGCCGGACGTCTGAGTTCGACGGTTGAAATTGGCTCAACGATCACATGGGATAGGTTGGCAGATTCAAGAATCGCTTTTGCAAAATCAAACCAGGAACATCGGCCACTATTGGTCACATGGAGAATTCCCCGTGCATGATGAGATAACAGCGCCAGAATAGCGTCAGCAACATCTCGGGTATAGGTCGGAGAGCCGACCTGATCGTTGACAACTCGCAATGTGTCTTGCTGCTGTGCCCGCTGTAAAATTGCCGAGACAAAATTTTTCCCATGTATCCCATAAAGCCAGGCGATTCGGACAATCAAAAAATCCGGACCGGCAGAACAACTCTCGTGTTCCCACAGATTGAGGATCTGCTGTTCTCCACGTAGTTTCGTCTTCCCATACACCCCAATGGGATTGGGAAGAGCATCTTCGGTATATGGAGAATCCTGCGTTCCATCAAAGACATAATCAGTGCTGATATACACGATTTTGGCCTGATATTTTTTGGCGACCAACGCCACATTTTTCGTCCCGATTTCATTCAGGCGCAATGCGCCTGCCTCATCCGATTCAGCTCGATCAACGTCTGTATACGCGGCCGTATGAATGATGACATCCGGGCGCGATGATGATACCAACGTTTCGATCTGCGCGATATTCAAAATATCGCAATTATGCAAATCGCACTCGACGACCTCATAGCCGGCTCGTTGAAAGGTGTCCACGGCATCCGTCCCGAGCATTCCCCGCGATCCGGTAACCAATACTTTCAGATGTTGTCGTGCGTTGTTCAATGAATTTTCAGGAGTCATCGGGAGTGCAATCTGGCAATGGCTTCACGACGAAATCGCGACAAGCTCGGCAAGACTTCGCCCTTATTGTAAAGACGGTTTTGCACTCCAAGCCCACCAATCGAGAATGTTATCACGCTTGATACTGCTGCTGATAATACTGTTGATACTCCACGTCCTGGTCTTTAATACGCCGCCACCATCGCTCGTTCTCGACATACCAATTCACAGTTTTTTTCAAGGTTACCGCAAAATCGGAGGCTGGCTTCCATGAAAAATGCTGGCAAAATTTTGACGTATCCACAGCATGCCGAGGAACATGACCCGGTCGATCTTTGACAAACTGCACCAGCGATTGAGGTTTGCCCAGGGTTTCCAAAATCAATTCTGTAATCTGCAAGACAGAATACTCCTTATCAGCCCCGATATTAAACACTTCGCCATCATAGCCGGAACTGTGCAGCAGCAGATCGATCGCTTCGCAATGCTCTTCAACGAAGATCCAATCACGCGTATTATGCCCGTCTCCATAGACAGGCAGGGGCTTATTGTCAAGGGCATTTGTGACAAAAAGCGGAATAAGTTTTTCCGGATATTGGTACGGCCCATAATTATTACTGCATCGCGTGATGATAATGGGAAGATTATAGGTTGCCCAATAGGAGAATGCCAGACGGTCAGCGCCAGCCTTGCTCGCCGCGTATGGCGAAAGCGGCATCAGGGCATCGGTTTCTAATGAGGGCCGGCTGACGCCATCCGGCGACATGGCCGTTCCATACACCTCATCTGTGCTGATTTGAATAAAGCGTTCCACCGGATACTTCCGCGCAGCCTCAAGCAGGACAAAAGTGCCATAGACATCGGTCGAGATAAAACTTCCGGCGTCCATGATCGATCGGTCAACATGAGTCTCAGCCGCAAAATGCACAACCATATCAGCGTCCGGCATCAACCGTTCTACCAAGTCACGATTCGCAATATCCCCCTTGATAAATGTGTAATTCGGACTTGTTTCAATGTTCTTTACATTCTCCGGATTCCCGGCATATGTCAATTTATCAAGGTTGATCAATTGATAATCCGGATAGCGGCGCAGCATATACTGCACGAAATTACTTCCGATAAATCCGCATCCACCTGTCACCAAGATCGTTTTCATTCGTTCATCCCTCCTACAAAATTTTTAAATATCCCAAGAGTCCGATGACAACCAGAACAAGCACAAGAATCCCCACAACAGCCAGAAAATAATAGGCCGCATTTTCGGTAGTACTATAGTTTTTTTTCGATGATAACTTCTGTTTCTTTTTTGATTTTTTCGCCTGACGTGCCATAAATAACGACTAACCTGTAGGATAGCTCAAACGAAGCGAAGCCGACAATCACCTGTGTCGGTTCCGCGTCGCCTGAACCGACCTGCTCAGATCGCACACATTCTTTCCGGGATGCTCTACGTTCTTATATTATTTTACGCACTGTGCGCTCAATTCCTTCCGCATCCAGACCGTAAGTATGACGGAGCATGCTTTGCGTGCCGTGTTCAATATATTTATCCGGCAAACCGATACAGCGTATGACAACAGAATGAAGCCCGTGTTCCTGAAACAATTCCAGAACGGCGCTGCCGAATCCTCCTTGAAGTGCATTCTCCTCAATTGTCACCATTTTCCCGATCCGTTGGCCGAGCTCAAGAATCAATGCGACATCCAGCGGTTTGACAAAACGGACATTCACGACTGCCACAGAGATATTTTCATCTTCCTGCAAATTTTTTGCCGCTTCTTCTGCGGCCGAAACCGTATTCCCTATCGCAAGCACAACGACATCGTTCCCATCTCGTAACAATTCCGACTTGCCGATTTCAAGCGCATGAAGCTCAACATCTCGTTCCACGCCAACGCCAGCCCCACGAGGATATCGCACTGCCACCGGCCCCGGATAGTCAACAGCGGTTTTCACCATATGCTGTAATTCATTTTCATCTTTCGGAGCCATGACGACCATGCCTGGCAAATGGCGGAGGAAAGAATAATCGAAGACTCCATGATGAGTTGGTCCATCCGCCCCGACTAACCCGGCACGATCTAATACAAAAGTTACCGGAAGATTTTGCAGGCACACATCATGGAAGACCTGATCGTAAGCGCGCTGCAAAAATGTTGAATAAATGGCCGCAACAGGCTTCAAACCTTCGGTCGCCATACCAGCCGCAAAGGCTACGGCATGCTGTTCGGCGATTCCTACGTCGTAGAATCGATCGGGAAATTGTTCGGCAAACCCTTTCAAACCGGTTCCGGAACACATCGCAGCGGTAATCGCCACAACCTCTGAGTCTTCCTGCGCTAAGCGAACGAGCGTCTCTCCAAACACCTTTGTATAACTCGGCGCAGACACTTCTTGTTTCATAAATTGACCAGTATCGATACAAAACGGTGAGGCCCCATGATACGTTGTCGCATCTCGTTCAGCCTGTTCAAAGCCTTTTCCTTTGCGAGTCACCACATGAATCAAGGTCGGCCGGTCGACGTTATCCCGCACACTTCTGAAGGTTTCATTCAATTGATGAATATCATGGCCATCAATGGGGCCGACATATTTGAAGCCAAGCTCCTCGAACAAGATGCCAGGCGTAATAAAACCTTTCAGAAACTCATCAAAACGCTTGCCGAGTTTAAAAACCGAATCGCCGATGCCGGGGATCGTTCTGACAAGATGCTCAATATCGGCTTTTAAGCGGTTATAAAAATTCCCTGTGATGATATGATTGAGTGCACGTGATAAGGCTCCGACATTCGGAGAAATCGACATGTCATTGTCATTCAAAATGACGATAAATTTCCGTTTTTCCCCACCAGCATTATTTAAGCCCTCTAACGCCATGCCAGCCGTCAATGAGCCGTCACCAATCACGGCAATCACACTGAACTCCTCTCCCTTCAAATCTCGGGCATCGGCAATCCCCAGGGCAGCCGAAATCGATGTGCCGCTGTGCCCGGCCCCAAAGGCATCGTAAGGGCTTTCCGCACGTTTACAATAACCAGAGAGTCCGCCGGGTTGTCGAATCGAAGAGAACTGTTCTCTCCGTCCGGTTAAAATTTTGTGGGAATAGGCTTGATGACTGACATCCCAGACAATCTTATCGGTAGGAGAGTTAAAGGTATAATGTAAAGCAACCGTTAGCTCAACCACACCAAGATTCGAAGCCAGGTGTCCTCCTGTTTTCGAAAGGGTTGTAATAATCAACTCACGGATTTCATTCACAAGTCGTGGGAGTTGTTCTTCTGAAAGTTGCTTTAAATCACCAGGATTTTGAATATGCTCTAGTAATGTTTCCATAATATGGATTCCTTAAAAATGTTCGTTGTCAGCATTTCATCAGTGTGTTGAACGCTGGAACGCCCACGATGAACTTATGTAAAGGTTTGCATTTAGAACATCATGTTTGCCTTTTCCAGAAGAACGCAAGAGAAATTCGCTGTTGGTTGATGTTTTAATGAGTACGGGCAGCCATAAAATCTGCTAATTGCAGAAAGTACTCTGCCCGGTCACCAAACATCCTGAGAGACTGTTTGGCTCGACTGGTCAATTCTCGCACCATCGATTTTGATTCATCCAGGCCATAAAGAGCGGGATAGGTAGCTTTCTCATGCTGAAGATCGCTTGTAGGGTTTTTGCCTAATTCCTCGGCAGTTCCTTCAAGATCGAGAACGTCATCGACAATTTGAAAGGCTAGTCCGACATGGTCGCCATAGGCGCTCATCACATCAAGTTGCTGTTCTGTCGCCCCAGAAAGCATTGCTCCGATTCTGACAGCAGCCGAAAGCATCTTGCCGGTTTTGTTTCTGTGAATCGCTTCTAACTGCTCTTGCGTAATCAGCTTGCCTTCGGCCTGCATGTCAAACACCTGTCCACCAACCATACCTTCCGCACCTGCTGCAAGAGCTAATTCCTGCGTGGCAGCCAGAATCGCCTGTGGTTCGAAAGAGGACGTATAGTAAGGTTCGCTCATCACCTGAAACGCCATTGTTAAGAGCGCATCCCCGGCCAGAATCGCCATCGCCTCACCATAGACTTTGTGGTTTGTCGGCCTTCCGCGCCTGAGATCGTCATTATCCATAGCTGGCAGATCGTCATGGATCAGAGAATAAGTATGAACCATTTCAAGCGCTGCGCCGGCGAATGCCACAGTCTGACAATCTCGACCCAGCATCTCAGCGGTCATTAACAACATAATCGGGCGTAAACGTTTCCCACCGGCAAAGACACTGTAACGCATCGCTTCGAAAAGAAGAGGAGGAGTCACTTTGGCCGGAAGACATTGCTCGAGAGCCTGCTCGATAATCTTCCGCTTTTGTGAAAGATATTCGTGAAAGGGCTGTGATGATTCCATTCCAGGTATCCTGTCGGTTATCCAATAAACATTCTTTGGTGAGGTTATACTTCGAAGTCCACCCTACACAGGGTGGACCGGTTGTTTGGCCCACCATCGATTTCATGAAGCCCTAGTCCTGAAGATTATTCATATCAAACAAACGAGTTTGAGGGGTTCCGTCAGTCACTTTGAGTAACAGTTCGACTTTTTTCTCGGCCTCTTCCAACTTTTGTGTACAGAGCCGGGACATCTTCACGCCGTGTTCGAATGTTTCGAGGGCTTTTTCCAGGGGTAATTCGCCGGATTCTAACTCGGTTACTGCCTTTTCGAGATGCTCTAATGCTGTTTCGAATGTCATCTTTTTCATGTTCTTGTCAACCCTGCCAGGGTTTCACCCCCTGGCAGAGTTAAAATCAGGAATTTGTTTCATCCGAGTTTCTTAGCTTTTTCCTCTTTCACTTCACAACGAAAGTCACCGTCAGAGACCCTCACAAACAGATCTTGCCCGAGATGGATATCACTCAGTTGTTTGATCGGTTGCAGGGTTTCAGCGTCGCGACAAATCGCATACCCTCGCGCTAATAAGGCTAACGGGCTGACACTCTGCAATTTGCCAGCAACGGTTTCAAGCTGGTAGCGTTTTTTCTCCAGCCCATGCCCAATATTTGCAATGAGTCTCTGCTGCATCTCATCGACTCGTTGGGCCAGTTCGCCGATACGTTTTCGCGGGTCTGGCAGACGCATGTCATATTGTACTGCTCGTTCTTTAAGACGGGCCAGAAAATTCGCGAAGCTGTTCTTCAAACGAGTTGTCAAAACAGTCACTGTGTTGATGAGCCCCTCTTTATTCTGTACGACGAGCTCCGCTGCCGCTGAAGGAGTCGGGGCGCGCAGATCTGCCACAAAATCAGCGATGGTAAAATCAATTTCATGCCCAACGGCCGAAATCACGGGTATTCCCGACTCAAAAATCGCCCGAGCCACAACTTCTTCATTAAAAGCCCACAAATCTTCCAGCGATCCACCGCCGCGTCCGACAATCAGCACATCAACATCGGAGAGCTGATTGAACATCTCAATGGCATGCACGATTTCCGCCGGGGCTTCGCTGCCCTGCACTCTGACCGGCGCGATCATAATATGCAAATTGGCAAAACGCCGATTCAGCACGTTCAGAATATCTCGAATCGCAGCGCCAGTGGCGGAGGTGACGACACCGATTTTTTTCGGCAGGAGTGGCAATGACTGTTTGAAACGTTGGTCAAACAATCCTTCCTCGCCAAGCCGCTGTTTAAGCTGTTCAAAGGCAGCCTGCAAGGCCCCGGCGCCGCGCGGTTCGGCATAATTAACAATCAACTGGTATTCCCCACGCGGTTCATAGACCGAAATTGAGCCGCGCATCAGAACCTGCATGCCGTTTTCCGGCAGAAATTTCAGGTGTCTGGTCTGAAATTTAAAAATCACTGCCTTTAACTGGCCACCAGCATCTTTGAGGGTCATGTAGATATGGCCGGACCCGGGAGTCGCCAGGTTTGAAATTTCGCCTTCGACCCAGATCGAAGAGAACTGCCCTTCTAATTCTCCTTTGATGGCTTTGGTCAGATCGGTTACCGAATAGATGTGTTGTTCAGTCTGTTCCATATGTTACCATCTTTCGGAAAACGGGGCGGGATGTCAAGCCGAAACCGACAACGGATTACAGAAATGAACGGATGTGGAAGACAACAGCGAATCGACGAACGCAACAGATTCAGGTGCCCACTCGTTCCGGAGGGACAATACACACTTAGCCCAGACATTCATGCCTGAAGGCACAAGAATTCCGGAGGTTCCTTCCAGGATGGTCGTTTGCAGCAGATTGGGCAAACGAATGCTGCGAACATCCCTCCGGGACGTAGTTCCATGAAATGAAGACTCTCCAAAATTTTCCGTTGGGCTTCACCCCAAACCCCAGTTCTTCAAGAACCAAAGTGCTCACGATGTATAAAACCGCTGCCAGACTTCTCAGTTTGCCAGTTTCTCCGATGCTATAGCCTAACCGTTATGATAGATGCAGGGTTGTAGAAATTTCGTCAACAGAAAATTGAAGACTTGACAATATTGTCCGATACCACGACTATCGTTTTAAAAATTTTTAACCACAGAACGACATAAAAAGACGCAAGGTTTTCCATTGGTTCTTCGTGTGACTTCGTGGTTCAATCACTCTTCAGCTTATTAATATTGCCAACCGAAGGAGAGAGTATGATCTGGCAGAAAGATATTGAGTATATGGAGCTTTCAACGTTGCGAGAGATTCAATCAGAACGGCTTGTGGCGTTAGCACAGCGGGTCTATGAACATGTTCCGTTTTATACGGCGGCATTCGATCAGAAAGGCCTCGTCCCGACTGATATTCAGTCACTGGATGATATATCCAAATTACCCTTTACACGCAAAACTGATTTACGCGATAATTATCCGTTTAAACTGTTTGCCGTGCCGATGAGCGAGATCCTCGAAATCCATGCCTCCAGCGGCACAACAGGAAACCCCACGGTGGTTGCTTACACCAAGAACGATATTAAGGTCTGGTCCGAGGTCATGGCGCGGACTCTGATGACTGCCGGCGTGACACAAGATGATATTATTCAGAACGCTTACGGTTACGGCCTGTTTACCGGCGGCCTCGGCGTGCATTACGGGGCGTTGGAATTAGGAGCAGCCGTGATTCCGATGTCTGCCGGAGGGACAAAGCGCCAGCTCAAATTAATGGAAGATTTTGGTTCGACCGTGATTACTTGCACCCCATCATATTCCCTGTTTATGGCTGAAGAAGCGATTGAAATGGGGATCGACCCGACCGCGTTCAAACTCAAGGTCGGGATCTACGGGGCCGAACCCTGGACACACAATATGCGTAAAGAAATCGAAGCGCGCTGGAACCTGAAAGCCGTCGATATTTACGGCCTGTCGGAAATTATCGGCCCTGGCGTTGCGATTGAATGTATTGAAGGACAGGAGGGCCTGCATCTCTTCTCCGACCATTTTTATCCGGAGATTATCGAACCGGGTGGCGAAAAACCGGTCGCTGCCGGAGAAAGCGGCGAACTCGTCATTACCACACTTACGAAAGAAGGGCTTCCGTTGATCCGCTATCGTACTGGAGACATTGTGTCGATAACCGACGAACAATGTCCGCATTGCGGAAGAACGTCCCCCAGAATCAGTAAAGTCAAAGGACGGACGGATGACATGCTTATCATTCGCGGCGTCAACGTCTTCCCATCGCAAATCGAAAGCGTCCTCTTGAACATCGAAGAGGCGGAACCGCACTATTTACTCGTCGTCGACCGGATTGGTTCGCTCGATCAGCTCGAAGTACAGGTCGAAGTTAGTGAAAAAATCTTCACAGATGAAATCAAGGGGCTAGAAACCCTCAAGAAAAAAATTCAACGTGAAATCGAAAGCACACTGAATATTGTAGTCAAGGTCAAATTAGTCGAACCACGGGCAATCGAACGCAGCATGGGCAAATCTGTCCGTGTCATCGATAATCGAGAATTGTACTAAGGAAATTATTGCCACGAAGGCACGAAGACAGGAAGTTCGTCACTTTTTTTTACTTTGTGCCTTTGTGCCTTCGTGGCGACAACATCATGAAAGTCAAACAAATTTCAGTGTTTTTAGAAAACAGAAGCGGTCGTCTGGCAGAAGTCACCCATGTTCTCGGAGAAAAAGGATTAAATATCCGAGCCCTGTCTCTGGCCGATACCTCTGATTTTGGAATTTTACGCATGATTATCGAGCATCCTGACGAAGCGTACATGATCTTGAAAGAAAAACATTACACTGTCCAGGAAACCGAAGTGGTGACCCTCGAAGTAGCGGATCAACCTGGAGGACTCGCTGGAGTTCTGGACATTTTGTATAAAAACAACACAAATGTCGAATATCTCTATGCCTTCCCCGAACGCGATTCGATCGATAAAGCTATCATGGTTTTCCGCTTTGACGATCCGGATAAAGCGATTGAAGTGATGCAGCAAAACAATATCAAAATCATGGACGCCAGCAGGGTATATACGATTTAAGCCACAAATTTCACGAATTTCACGAATGCTCAAAACCGTTGGAGTTTTCTCGAAGAGAGGCTCCAACTCTCGACAGATGATCTTCCCTGTGAAGATGGGCCCCATCGCAACGACTTTAAATCCATGTAATTCGTGTCATTCTGTACTTCGTGGCTCTTCCTGAATGAAAATTGATCTGAATTGTGATATGGGAGAAAGTTTCGGGCGATATACCCTGGGGCGAGACTCCGAGATGTTTCCTCTGATCAGCTCTGCCAACATTGCCTGTGGATTCCATGCCGGCGATCCATCCGTGATGCACAACACCGTTCGGATGGCAGCCGAACATGGTGTCAGTATCGGAGCTCATCCGGGCTTCCCGGATCTGGCTGGTTTCGGGCGGCGTAACCTCGCGATGTCTACCGACGAGCTGCGAGATTCCGTCATCTACCAGATCAGTGCCTTACAAGGATTCGCCAGAGTCTGCAACGTCCCTGTACAACATGTCAAACCGCACGGGGCATTATACAATATGGCAGCCGGAGACACAATCATGGCGCATGCTATCGTCGATGCGTTACGGCAGCTTGACGACAACCTGATTCTTTTTGGACGAGCAGAAAGTCCGCTAATCGACGTCGCACAAACAGCGGGCCTGCGCGTAGCTCGCGAAGTGTTTGCCGATCGCGCGTACACCGAAGACGGTCGTCTCGTGCCACGTAGTCAGCCCGGCTCTGTGATCACGGACTCCATGACCGTTGCTGAACGAGTTCTCAAAATGGCGACGGAGCGCACAGTGGCATCGATAACAGGTGTCGAAATCGAACTGAATTTCGACACGATTTGCGTTCATGGCGATACGGCCGGAGCAGTCGAGCATGCTCGACAGATTACGCTCGTGCTTCAACAGGCAGGTGTCGATATTGTTCCTGTGGGGACATTTTTATAAAAATCCACCGCATCTCGTGGGATGGAGCTGCTTTTCAGCCCTCCATGCTGGATCATCCAATATCGGTAGGTTGAGAAGCAGCCCCATCCTACAGTTTCGTATATAAAGGACTTTCTCATGAAAAAACCTGCTGTCTCTCTATGCTGGCTGTTTATGCTTCTGGGACTCACTCTGCCCGTTTTTGGACAAACAGATGGTGTAGTACCGGAGATTCCTCACTATTTTGCAGTTGCTTTCGAACAGAACGGTCGCCTGATCCCAATCTCCAACCATCAGGTCGTTCTTGAAAAAAAATCTTTCAGCATCGTCCTCTATTTCAAACAGCCAGAGAATGTGCTGGTAAATGCTTCATTTACTGCCGACTCTTACAACCAGGCTCGTAGCGGCGCATCGTTCGACAACATCAAAGGGTTTTCAGATCTTGGTATGGCAGAAGAGCCATTTAACCCAAACACACTCTTAATGCTATCAAATTATGCGCCGCATTATTGGTATTACGAAAATAATGCCAACCATCGCTTCAATGATGTAAAAAGTAAAAACGGCATACTGATCTGCCGCAGAATCGTCGGACAGATCATGTATCGTGATACAAACCGGAAGCACGTTTCGATCAAAGATATGACTGAAACAACTCTCTACTTGGTCTTCATGCGTACTCAATGGACCCAAGGCTTTCGCCAACAAATTGAAAAACAGCGAGAGTTCATCAAGGTCATTTTCCGCTAAAACTGATATCGAAGTTTCCTCCGTTCTTTCTGAGACTGTCGCAAGCTTTCCTGATGATTCGACACACTCAGGATGAACGGACGAATTGCTTCTGTCATCCTCTTTACTCATATAACAAGCCTGACTCTTTTATGATGACATTTCGATTATTTGCGCTTATCGCTCTGCTGTTGCTGCTCGCAGCTCTTACAATCTCCTTTCTCTGGGCTCAAACCGACCTTTGGGAGATGCCGAATGTCGATCTTTGGGGTCCACAAATCCGGCTCTTTCCAACTGTCTTCGCGCTTTGGCTTCCGGCACTGTACATATTTTTTACAGCCATGTGGAGCTACCTGGCCCAACAATTCCCAGAGGTTCAGAGACGACGATTCATCGTTTATGATCTCTCTAGTTATGGCGCCATTTTCCTTTTCTTTCTTCTCCTGATCATCAATAAGGAACTGACTGCACCTATGATGTATCTCAAAGCGCTGATGCTCATCCTCCTCGGCTTCAAAAGTACCATCCTGTTTCGCATCCTCTACCTGCATTCTAACACGATTCGCCCCTGGCTCTTATTTGCGTTGAGTTTCGGACTCTATTCCTTATCATTCCCCTTTCTTCATATCAAGCCCGACATGCCGTTTGGCGATATTTTTCAATCGCCCTCCTTGTTTTACCTTGGACTTCTCTTTGCCAAATCGATCGGGTTGAGCGTCATGATGCTCGAAATGTTTCGGCTCAGCCTTGATATGACGAAATCCCTCAAGAGTGCATTTCTCAGCTGGCTCATTGTTTCATTCACATTCCCGGTTCTGGGATTTCCAGGAATTTCACGTATCCTCAGCAGCCTGTTAATCATCTTCGTCCTGCGCTTAATTCTCACACGCCTGGATACTAAAGAGCTGATTACTGGCCTCTTAGAACCAGCAAGTCTGACCATTGTTCTCAAACTGATCATCGTCTTATCCATTATTGGGGCGGGAGGGCTTGTATTTTGGAGCAATGTCAGGCCTGGTTTCGGATTTCATACTTATCGAACGTTCGAAACGGCCATTGGAACGCTCTTGAATGGGCAATTCGGCCTTTTTTCCTATGCGCCAGCTTACTGGTTATCTCTTTTTGGCTGCATCTATCTCCTCTTTTTCAGAGTATGGAATGGGATTGTGTTGATTATTACCGGCAGTTTGTTTTATAGTGGCTATCATTTCATCAACTACGGCATCCTTGAAAAAATCACGAGTCAGTATGATAGTTTCCCATTTCTCCCATTCTTAGGAATTTTTATTGCTATTGCCCATCATCGTTTCGGAAAATTTCTCTCTTTCCAACTCTGGCAACGTCTTTTACTGTCTGTGACGTCTGTCATAACTGCCCTGCTTCTGCTTTTTTCCCCCAATCTTCCCTCAGTATTCAGTAGAATTAGCGCCATTCATTACACCATTATGAATATCACCGGTCGTGATTTCAGCGGCCAGCTCCCATCGATGGCTTTTCGCGCATTTTCGATCCCGACGTTGTGCTGGCTCTGCAGTATCGGCATCTTTGCCTTGCTTTGCAGCTACCTTCGAACGCGTTCATTTTCTTCGAGCCGACTCTGTCGGAATTACATGCATCAAGGACGGCATGTTCGTCACGAATTCCTCAACGTTTCGACGCTGGTATTCATTCTTCTTCTCAGTGGAGCAGGGAGCTTCGCATTCAGCAGAACATTATCTCCCCTTCTGTCCGATCGTTCTCTTCAACTCTCCACAAGTGCAACACAAAAAGTCTTTGAGATTGAGATCCCGCCTCAACAAGTAACTCTCCCTAGTAAAGGGCTATTTATTGTTTCGAATCTTACCAACGGTGTCACTATTCCTCATAAAACCCCGATTATAAGCATCACGGTTTTCGTTGAGGAAGAACAAGGATTCAAAACCTTTACGCTTAAAGCTGGCAAGGATACGGCTGAAGAAAATTTAGAGCTTCCGTACATCAACCAAAATAGCAAACACGGGAGAGCTTCGATCTATCATTCTCGCCCTCTGGAAGCTGGTGATGGGATGCGTTTCGAAGCCCACGATTATTATACGCGATACCTCTTCAGCAGACCCATACATATCAAAAAAATCACACTGAAGCTGTTAACAGCAAAGAACTTGAAACTACCACCAGGAATTCGGGTTCATATCAAAGAAATTTTTCTGCTTAGGTGATGTGACTGTGATAAACAGGACGGCTCATCCTTTCGATCATTGCATGCCTCCAATGTGGGTCTTGCCTACTTGTTACTCCGTTCAATTCTCCAATCCCTGTCAGTTTCGCATAAATCACCTTGACAAATTTTTTAATCCACTTCATAATAAATAAATGTATGTTAATCAAAGATATTTATATTATGTAATTAATACTATAGTTTATACGATATTGATATTTTACGACTGAGCATGTCAGTCGAACTGAACAATTCGACCAACAACGGAGAATGTATGACCTTTGCAAATCCTTATATCGCTGGTAATCCCGTTCACCAACAAGAAAAATTTTTCGGACGTGAAGATATTTTATCTGATGTATTGCGAACCCTGCATAATCCGGAAACGGATGCCATCGTATTGTTCGGTCAGCGGCGAATCGGAAAAACATCAGTCTTACTCCGTATTCAAAAAGTACTTCAGTCCCAAAAAACATATACCCCCGTCTATTTCGATTTACAAAATAAAGCCTCGCTCCCGCTTGCCGAAATTTTATACCAAATGGCACAAAAAATTTCCCTGGTAATCAACATCCCTCTGCCAGAACGCGAACAATTCGATCAAAACGGACAATTTTTCCATGAACACTTCCTCCCAGATGTCCTCACCAGCCTTGTCGATCAAGAACTGATTCTCCTGCTTGATGAATTCGACGTCCTCGATCTTCCCTATGGCGAAAAGGACAAGGTGAAAAGAATGTTCTTCCCCTATCTGCACCAATGGATGAAACAGGCGACACGCATCCAATTCGTATTTGTACTGGGGCGGCGACCGGAGGAATTATCTACAGATACACTTGCTGCGTTTAAAGAACTTCCCTCCCGCAAAGTCACGTTAATGACGAAAAAGAATTGCGAAATTATCACCCGCCAATCAGAAACGCAGAGCGATCTGACCTGGAGCGATGAAGCTGTCGAACGGGTTTGGCATTGGACGCAGGGACACCCGTATTTTACCCAGCTCGTATGCAGCGAAATATGGGAAGCAGCTCACATACCAATGGGATGGGGCAGAGAAGAGAGGAGTCATCTATCTCAAAATTTTTCATTCGTTTTACCTGAAATGGTTGACGAAGCGCTTGACCGAGCCATTGAACAAGGCGCCAATGCGTTTCAGTGGATTTGGAACGGCTTACCCGCGGCAGAACGTGTTATTATGGCCGCAATGGCAGAAGCCGGCGATGAGCCGATGAATTTGGAACATCTCGCGCAAATCCTTCATCGCAGTCGGGTTCGCCTGATACTCAGAGAATTAGAAATCGCCCCGGAAACATTGGTCCGGTGGGATTTATTGACCCCAATCGACCATAATCACTTCTGTTTTTCCGTGCCACTCCTTCGCCGGTGGGTGGCTGCTGAAAAACCGCTGCGCCGGGTCAAGGCAGAATTAGACAATCTCGAACCGCTGGCAGAGTCATTGTACCGGAGTGGCGAAGGTTTCTACAAAATGGGCAATCTCACCGAAGCAGACCGGCTGCTTCGCAATTCCCTCAACGTTAATCCCAATCACTTCCGAGCTCGTCTGTTATTAGGACAAGTACTTCTGGGACAAGGCGCTCCCACCGATGCCGTCGATGTGCTGGAACAAGCCTATCAGTTCGATCCGCGTTCCGCTCAACCCGGCTTGATTGGAGCGTTATTAGCCTTATCGGAAATCCAAAGCGGTAAAGAACTTCTCGCGACTTATAATCGTATTTTAGAAATAGAGCCGGCACAAGTGACGGTCATCGAGAAAAAACGATCCCTCTTGCTGAGCATTGCGAAAAATGCTGTCAAAAAAGGAAACTTTAACGCCGCCCTCAAGCTCTACCAATGCCTTGACGATCAGGAAGGGATCACAAGCGTCATGCTCGGCAGACAGAAATTGGCGAAACAACTCGCAATTGCGAGGCAGCATGAGGGCGCAGAAGATTGGTCTGCCGCAATCAACATCTATCAAACCCTCCTGAATGATTTCCCAGATCGGAAAGATTGGCAAGCACGCCTGAAAACCGCTATTCAGCAGAAGGAACTCGCCGAGACCTACCTCCAGGCTTGCAACGACTTAGAACAGGGAAAACCCAAAAAGGCTCAACAGCTTTTCGGCAAAATTATCGGCATCCAGCCAGATTACAAAGATGCTCTCCAGCACCTTCTTTTTACAGTAAAAGGAATTCATTTGGACGAAATCTTGAAAGAAAATCGGCTGGCGAAAAAGCATCAGCATGTTGACTACCTAGGAGCCGGCCTGTATTTGGAAATGGTCCATATTGCTGCTGGAACATTCCTTATGGGATCGCCGGAAGATGAAGAAGGCCGCTTTGACCGAGAAAGTCCACTGCATGAAGTCGGTGTCACGTCCTTTTTCATGGCCAAATACCCGATCACGCAGGAACAGTGGGAAAGTATCATGGGCACAAATCCCTCGAAATTTTCAGGGGCCAGACGACCGGTTGAGAATGTGTCCTGGCATGATGCGATGACCTTTTGCGAACGGCTCTCCGAAAAAACCGGCCATAGCTACCGTCTGCCGAGCGAATCGGAATGGGAATATGCTTGTCGCGCAGGGACAACCACGGCATTTCATGTAGGCAAAACCCTTACGTTTGAGTTAGCAAACTACGACGCCACTCAGGCTTACAGTCCGGGGCAAGCTGTCGGCCAATATCGGGGAGAAACGACCGATGTTGGCAGTTTTCTGCCTAATGGTTTCGGGTTGTACGATATGCATGGTAACGTGTGGGAGTGGTGCGGAGACTCCTGGCACAGTGATTATCGCCGCGCCCCGTCTGATGGACGGGTTTGGGAAAGCGGCGGCAATAATTTGCGGCGCGTGTTGCGTGGCGGAGCCTGGGATATTCTGGCAACCGGCTGCCGTAGCGCCTTCCGCGATTGTGATAATCCCGCCAATCATGAAGCCAGCTACGGCCTACGGGTCGTGCTCTCTTCAACATGAAAGCGCATCTGGAAAAGAGGGGCTACGATGAAAATATGATTTACAGCAGTCGATATTTTCTGATTTTTCTGTAGAGTGTCCGCAGTGGAATGCCCAGTTTCATCGTAGTGTTTGCCATGTTGTCAAAATTTTGCTCCAGTGCTAAGGAAGGTGTCAGAAATGACAAACAAAATGACAAAGATTCTTTTGTTGAACAGCCGGCCATCTCTGCCGTCGCAGGAACGACACACGGGGGCACCTGTCATTCCTGCGAAGGTGGAAATCTCTGTCATCGATCTGGATCTCAAAAAGACATATTCATACTTACTATGATACTCATCCAAGTAACATTTAATCGTTGCTTGAAACCCATAAAAGAAAAAGGTTGACAGAGATAGCATATTTTGTGAAAAAAACAAGAGTTCTTATTGTTTGTATTGAAACTCAGCGTACCTGATGACTCTCTTCTGATCATCAGTTGAACGAACTAGTGAAGTCCTGTAAGAAAGGAGGAGAGCGGATGTTAAACACGCTCGATCAAAAGTATGAAGATGCCCTGGAAGCAATTTCAGTCTTACAAGATATGTTATACAATATAAAAAAACTGAGGAGGAATCTCAGCAAGAACAGTTGGTACGCAGGGGACACGACCTGATTCAAAAAGCATTTGAAATTTATAAAAGCACGTAGGGGGAAACACCGCACATCCCAGCATGTCAAGTATCACAATGATTTTATTACAATGCAATCCACTGGTGAATGTTCATTCAAGAATAGTAGGAAACCACAAAGGAGTTAAGACGGCCGATTCTTGAGCCGATTGAATTTTCAATTCCATTTCAAAGATGGTAATACCAGCTCATTTCTTCTTCAGAATCTCTGTCAGAGATACCCCCATCACGTTTAACAGCCTAAGACACAATCTTGCTGCCGGATTGTCCAAGGTTTCCGATAGCTTCAAGGATCAGGTGCTGCCATTGAGAAATAATACGCTGCATCACAAAGCGCTCAGGCAGCATAACTTCGACACTGACATAGGCATCAATCTCATTTAATGCGCCAGTTGCGTGGGCCAGAGCATCGAGCTGTTCCTGGCGATCTGCGGTTCCGAAATAGTGTGCCATATCCCGCCCGATGTGGCCTAGACGCATCAAAGACCGCATGACCGCCGGTCGGAGCGCTTCATCAAAAAACACACAGCCCGCAATATCTGCGCTCACCTGTTCGGCCTGGGCAAAGGCGGATAAATCCTGATACGATAAAAACGCTGCCATGGCGTTGTAGGAACGAATAATTTCTTTCCCAGCAGGGTAGGAGGAAAGTTTTTGATAAATAATTTCATAATCGTTGAGTGAGAAGTCTTTCTGTCCGATGGTCTGCTCGTCCAACAAATCGTACAACATACCAGCAAATTTCGTCAAGCTGGTTTCCTTCTGGTTATACAGATTCAGCCACCATGACGATCGTCTGAAACGCGGATGTTTCATTGCCTCGACCGGACGTAAAGCCAGTTCCCCCAAAAAAACATGTTGAACGCTGACATATTGGTCCCAACTTTGCGCTGAGACAGGGAGCAATAAATATTCCTGCATGGTGGGAGTGTTGAGCACACCATATAAAAATCGCAAGGGTCTGGGATGTTTATGAACATATTTATATAATACCGCTTTTACTCCTGTTCGCCGGAACAGGTTGCGTCCGGTTTCCTTGAGAATACGAAGCCCTTTTGCTTCATCCTGACGGATCTGACGCAGTAAGACCGACCGAGTGAAGGGCAACGGTAAGATTGAGAGGTCATCCCAAAAAATCGGATGGAGAGCAGGTTTCACAAGGCCGGATACTGCCAGCACGCATTGCAGAGGATAGAGCATGGCCCGTAAGGCTCCCAACACAAAGGCACCGGACATCATGCCTCGTGCCAGCAGAGCGCCAAAACGGACGCCAAGCAGTTTTTGCAGCATAAATTCTCCGCCAAACGAGAGCACCGCCACCACAGCAAATGCAATACTCAAGGCAATTCCGATTTCGAGATCGAGAGTAAAGGCCATCCCGCCAAGCACCCCAAAAATCGCACCAACCGTAATAACGACGTCAACCACGTTTTCGAACGTCACTCCCAAAGCCACGCTTAACGAAACTCCTCCCACGACACCGGCGGTGACACCATACACCGTACCAACCATTGTTCCGGAAGCGACGCCTCCCATGACACGGCCGACCATGCCAAAGGCCATTCCGATTGTCATGCCAAGCGCGATTCCAAGCATGCCGCCGTCGAGCCAACGATTCCAATCGATCGGGACATCGAATTTCCAGGCGCTGACCAACGCAACAGTTCCGCCCAATACAGCAGAGAGTAACATGCTCACTATTGGCATCATGACAAAGAGATTACGATAAGCAGGGGTTTTCCATTTTCCCCAAAATCCGATTGGCTCTTTCGTATCGAACAACCCGGGCAGTGATTGATGGAAATAGCATTTCAAGGCCGTAGGCCGGAAGTAAATCCAATAAGCAAACAGTGCGTAATGCGACGGCTTGAACGGATGGAGCCGTTTCGGGATGTTGTGATGGCTATAGCTTGGGAATATTGGCATAGAAGTGGAAATGATGTAATAGAGAGGTAGAACGATGGAACTTCGGCTTGTTCTTCCAATCTACCTATTTATCGGTAATATCCGCGTTGGCTCGCGGCCTGTTCCGATCACACGCAGATGATCGGAATAAATTTCAACAATGGCAAACGCATTACTCTCTTCGGTTTCGGCCATCCCATGTATATTCAGGTAATGAATTCCTTGTTGTTCAATATAATTTCCGGCATGATTGTGGCCGTTTATATATGCCTTAACCGCCGGATACCTTTCGAGCAGTGCGATAACGTCCCTATCATTCCACAGTGTATGTATATCCAGCGGCAGCACTGGAAAATGGCAGAACACGATCACCTCTTCGCCACGAGCAAAGGCATGTTCTAATTTTTGTTGCAACCATTCGAGTTGTTGATGGCTGATTCCGCCGTTCCAGGTTTGGGCGTTCGGCCTGTGCTCGCTTTCAATTCGGGTGAAGAGTTGTTTGGCCTGGGCATAACGTTCAGAGGATTCAGGGGGTGCATAAAAACTCAAGTCGTTTCCATCAAGCACGATAAAACGCCAGGATGCATAGCTGAAGTCATAATATCCTCGTTCAAGATTGAGCAGGGGTAGGATCTTCGTTTTCTCTTCCGGCTTCACCAAAAAATCGTGATTCCCCAACACATGATAGGCCGGCATATCGAGACGGTTCCAGATCTCTGCGACCGGAGCGAAGCTGACAAACTCACGGTCGATGAAGTCGCCAAGCTGGACGACAAAATCCGGTTGTTCTCGCTGAAAACAGGCAACAGCTTCAGACAATTTTTCCAGAGATTGGCGGAAATAACGTTCGCCGTGAGGGTCAGAATCACAATAC
>PDWJ01001697.1_pt1 | contig 67081 bp, 49 predicted proteins | sample 1430881 | NCBI WGS metagenome assembly PDWJ01 (sample SAMN01162460, study PRJNA174530) | Oral metagenome, whole genome shotgun sequencing project. | biome: Marine environment; feature: Marine mammal; material: Swab sample of the gingival sulcus; isolation source: swab sample of gingival sulcus... | reverse complement strand
TCCCGGGCCGCAGCTCTCGGGTTTGCCCGCAGGGACCTCGGTTGGGATCGTGGTTCGAGATCCGCCGCAGGCCTTGGGCGGGAAGTAGAGGTCGTGCGCCGGTTTGACGTCGGGCTTGGGCGGGGCGACGGTGTCATGGGCGAGGGTGTCAGCCGGAGAGACTGTACTGTCGGCAGAGGACGCTGCGTCGCCGCAGGAGCTGCAGCCAACGAGACCGATGCTCGAGACGAGCGTCAGCGCTACGACGACGCGAGCATGGTGGCTCATTGTGAGACCGTCCACTCTGCTTGCCAGCTGCCGCCGTAATAACGCCACGCGGCGGCGGTGGCGCTCGGAGTAGGCTCACCGGCGACGACGATGAGGCTGCCATCGAGGGGGGAGACGACCAAGGCAGCGGCGCGAGAGGTTGGTGGGGCTCCCGGCGCGCTGCCGTCGTCGAGCTGCTGCCAGGCCTGCGTGTCGAGGGAGTAGGCCCAGAGGTCGTTCAGGGTTTCGCCGTCGCCGTTGATCCCGCCGAAGAGGTAGACCGTGCGGCTGAGGGGGCTGTAGGCCAAGACGGCCGAGCGTCGAGCACCGGGAGAGGTGGTGGATCCCGCGTCGAGGCGCTGGGCGTCGGCACCTTCGAGGATATAGTCGACATCGAGGCGGTAAGAGAAGAGCCCGTCCTGCGTCTCTTCACCGAGGAGCCCGCCGTAGAAGAGGAGCTTGCGTGCGCCATCGTCTTCGCGGATCCCGTGAGCGACCTCGGTGCGCGGGCCGCAGGAGAGCTGGATCTCGGCGGTCAGCCACTCGTCGGTCTGGAGGTCGAAGATGGCGACGGCGACGGGGTCGTCGGGTTGGCGGGGTGACTCGAGCTCACCGAAGAGCGCGACCAGGGTGAGCTGGTCGGGGTGGGAAACGAGCACGGCGTGGCGCTGAGGCAGGGGTTCGCCGCTGGCGAAGCTGCGGGTGGCGACGGAGCCGCTGCTGGCGGCCGCCCCGGCGACGGCAGCTGCCGCCTTGCCAGGAGCGGTCTTCGCGGCCGCTGTTCGGGCGGCCATGGCGGTGGTGAAGAGCGTGGTCTTCTGGCCCGCGAGTTGGGTCAGGGGAGCTCGGCTCGAGGCGCGTTTGCTGACCTTCTGCTGGGTCCAGGCGCTGAGGGATTTGCCCGCAGGCACGGGGAGGGTCTTGGGAATCTTGGAGAGACCTGCGGTCGGCGACCCGGTGGAGGCGCTCCTCGCGAAGGCCTCGGTTTTACCCAAAGCCTGCCAGCCGATCTCGTCGCCCTCGCGTTGGCCGAACCACAGCCCAGCGGAGAGGCTGCCGTCTTCTCGGCTGCCGCCGAAGACGAAGAGAGCCTCGTCGAGGCGCGCGGCGGCGAAACCCGCAGTGGAGAGGAACTGCTCGGGATCGCCCCAGAAGACGCTGTTGCGCGAGCCGTGGGGGCTGGCGGTGTTGGTGTCGAGCTCGGTGACCGCCAGCGCCTGGGTGGCGATGCCGTCGACGGGCTCTGGCCAACCGATGCCATCGGGGAGGGGGCCGCCCTCGGGGGGGATGGGGCTGAAGACCGTGAGCTTCTCCTCCCAGTGGCTCAAGGAGGCTCGCAGCCAGAAGAAGGAGCGCAGATCGTAGAGGGGGCGGTCGACGATGACGACCTGCGGTGGATCGCTGAGCCCGCGGAGGATCTGTGGCTCGCTGAAGCTGTCGTTGCGGCTGACGGTGGTGTTCGTCGGGCCAGAGTGGAGCCAGACGCGGACGAAGGCTTGGGTGGTCGAGGAGGTGTCGTAGACAGGGTTTTGCGGATCGTGGACGTGGGGGAAGTCTTGGTGCTTCCAGTACCAGCGCACGGTCTGGGTGCGGGCCATGTTCGGGGCGGTCCAGAAGGCGTCGCTGTCGTCGTCGTCGCAGCCTTTTTCCTTGTAGTCGGTGCACATGGGGGTGCCGGAGAGGCCGAAGACGCGGAGGTGGGTGGTGGGTGCGATGGGCTCCTCGCACTCGTTGAAGACGCCGTTGTTGTCGGTGTCGGCGGGGGTGCAGGAGCCGCTGGCGGCCTGCCAGCGCATGCCGAGGTAGCCAACGTCGGTGAGCACATTTGTCGTTGGGAAGGGCTCGCTGCTTGGGCAGTAGTCACTGCGACACAGGCTGTCACCAACGGGCTGCCCCGTCGCAGGGTCATGGCAGGCACAGTACTTGAACTGAACGCCATCGGTGTTGACGGTCTGGGTGTCGCGGTTGAGCATGTTGGAGAGGCTCTGGCGGATGGAGAGCCGGGCGTAGTCTTCTCTGTGGGTGATCCAGCCATTGGTGCCGTTCGACTGGAGTGTCGCTCCTTCGCTGAGCAGCCGCTTGCCAGCGAGGTTTGGCGCGATGCCGGCGCAGGGCTCGGGGTCGCAGGCGTCACCCTCGCCATCGTTGTCGCAGTCGTGCTGGGAGGCGTTGGCGATCTTGGGGCAGTTGTCGTCGCTGTCTTTGACGCCGTCGTGATCGCGGTCGTCGACCCAGTTCAGGGTGGTCGGGTCGAGGCTCTTTTCCCATTGGCAGTCGTGGAAGCTCTGGCCGTTGGGGCAAATGGGATCGAGGAAGCTATTGAACAGATAGGCGTAGCCGCCACCCTTGCCGGGGGTCGTGCAGTGGGCATCATATCCGCGCGCTGCCACGCCGCCTACGCGGTACACATCTTGTCCGTTCTCTTGCAGCTTCATCAAGAGCGGGCCCCCTGAGTCGCCCCTGCAACGACGATGTGCTCGATGTTGCTCCGAGTGATGGTGCCGACGCCTCTAAGGGGATTCTGTTTTTCAGTCCTGGCAGAGAATCCGACCATCTCGACGGGGGTGCCATGGTAGAGGGGGACCTCGCCGTCCTTGGTTACTGGGTGGAGCACAGGGGGGACGGTGGGGAGCGGATTGACCAAGGGGATGGGTTGAGCTCCAGGGTCACTCTCGCTGAGTCTGGTCGTGCTATGCAAGACGACCACGTCGCCCATCGCCGGGAACCACGCGTAGTCGACGCTGACATAGTCGGGATACCTGGTGAAGGCGTAGACGCCTTTGGTCCATCCGGAGAGCTGTTCGGTCTCATGGCCGATGCACTGCGGAGGATAGCAGCCCCCGTTGGAGCTGCATGCGAAGCCCGTCTCACATGGGTTCGAGGCCCCACAGGGGTTTTCCTGGTCCGTCGCTTTCTGGCCAGCGTATCGACAGGTGCATCCCATGGCGGGGCCCGTAAGAGGGCAGCGGACGCAGTGGGCGGCGCTGAGGATCAGTGAGTCGGTGACGAACGTCCCTGTACAGACGCCCGTGTTGTGGTTGCCAATCGTCTGCAGGTAGACGATGGCCCGGTAGATCCCTCCTGAGACCTCGGTGCCACCGAGGATCGCCTGCGAGCTGCTTCCTACGCTTGCGACCTTGCCTGGCCCACAGGCCGCGGCGGCCATGAGTGCAACACTGAGTAAAAGGACTCGATACATCAGAGCCTCTTGTCGTAGGGGCCAGGCCCCCGAGGAGATGATCGCGAAGGGCCCATAGCCCCAGGAGATTATCGCCGTTGGAGCCGCGCAACACAACCATGGCGTTCGAGGGATGAGCAGGGTGTGAAATCCCCCTTGAACGGGTTTCGAAGCTGTGGGAGGAGCGAGTAGATGTCGTGGTGCATCGCGGTAGCCGCGCCAAGGGCGACGAGGAGCCGACGCGCTTCGAGGCGCCGCGCCGCAACGCGCTGTGGCAGGCCGACTTCACCGACCTGCGCGTCGGTGACGACAAGCTTCACCTTGTGGTGATGCTCGACGACTTCTCGCGCTTCATCGTCGGGCACGCGCTCTCCGACAGCCCGTCGTCGGAGGTCGCCGTCGCCGTCCTGCGCCGGGCTGTTGCCCGCCACGGCAAGCCGGAGGCGCTGCGCACCGACCGCGGCGGCGCCTTCGTCGCCAAGGACAGCGAAGACGACTTCGCTCGCGTGCTCGAGACGGAGCTGATCGACCACGTCGTCGGTCGCGCCTACCACCCGCAAGGCGGCGGCAAGGTCGAGGCGGTGATCGGCACGATCAAGCGCGAGCTCTGGGACGTCGAGCACTTCGGCAGCTGGCAGCAGGCCGAGCAGCGCCTGGCGCGCTTCATCGACGACTACAACGAGCGCCGCGCCCACATGGGCATCGACGGCCTGACGCCGGCCGACCGCTTCCACGGGCGCGCGGACCGCGTGCTCGAGACCATCAACGCGCTGTCGCGCCGCCGGCAGGGCCTCGCCATGGCGACGCTGCCCGAAGGCGCTGCGATCGAAGAGCTCCGCCGACGATGAGAGCACACATGTTCGAGGGATTGCTGATGGTGCGATCCATATCCGCCCCCGAATGGAAGAGACCTTCAGCGCCAGCCCCTTTCGCTTCATTCTCGATCGCCCCCACGCCAAAGAGCACCTCACGAGCGCCGGTGAACAACTCGAGCAGCTCATTGGCATTCCCGCTCAGCAATGGGCGGCAACCGCGCTGGCGACGATGGAGCATGGCGACGCAGCAGCAGTCATCGCCGAACTCCAAAAGGCCTACGCAGATGATGGGTCTCGCAACGATACGCTTCGTCTCGAAGCCGGATACTTGGAGCGAAACAAAGATGCCGTCGCGTATGCCGACTACCGCGAGCAAGGCTGGTCAACGGCCAGCAGCGAGATCGAAAGTGGCCATAGCCACCTTGTCCAGGCGCGCCTCGAGATTTCGGGGGCCTGGTGGCATCCCGACCGAGTCGACGACATCCTGGCGCTGCGGATGCTCAAAGCCAACGGCTGGTGGGATGAGTACTGGACCGACCAGCGCGACAAATGGAGGTTACGTGCCCGCACCTTCGCAGATTAGCGCCACAAGGCCTCGAGCCCATTCGCCGAACTGCAGGTCCCAATACTCGCTCATGCCGCGATTTCGAGGCCTCGTGCATCGTCTCGCACCACGAATCGTTGTTTAGAGACCCTAGTGAACTCCCACAGCCCGACCCAAGCCCTCAGGCGGTCAGAACCAACGGGCTACGATCACACCCATAGCGATTTAGCGTGTGGAGAATCTGCTATGCTTGCCAACGATGGGCCAACTCTCCCGCTTCTGGCTGCTCGTCGCGCTCTTCGGGCTGGCCAACCTCTGTTGCTCTTTCGACTACGAGCGCTTCGACCGGCCTTGCCACGATGACCGTGACTGTGTGGACAACGGCACCTGCGACACCCTGCGCAGCATCTGCGCGCCCGCGACCTACTCGCTTCCGCAGGCTCAGGTCGAGACCTGGGCGGGTACAGGCAAGACAGGCAGCGCTGACGGGCAGCGGCTCACAGCGAGCTTCTCCGGCCCGACGGGGTTGGCGTGGCTCTCCGCCAGCAGCACCTTGGCCGTCGCCGAGCGTGGCGCCCATCGCCTGCGCATCATCGCAGACTACGCGGTGACGACCCGCGTTGGTGACGTCGCAGGCTTCGCGGATGGGCCGCTCTCGAGCGCCCGTTTCACCCTGCCCTCGGGGCTCTTTGCCGATGGCGAGACGCTCTACGTCGCCGACACGGGCAACCACCGCATCCGATTGGTTGCCGCCGAGGTGAGCACGATCGCCGGGGGCGCTGAGGGCGGCCTGGTGGACGGCTCCCTCACGGCCTCGCGCTTTCGGGCGCCCCACTCGCTCGCGCTCTTGGGAGATGGGCGGATCGTCGTCACCGATCAGGACAACCACCTGATCCGCGTGATCGATCGTACCCATGACGAGGTCGAGACCCTCGCGGGCGACATCGTCGGCTTCGCCGACGGGCCGCTGCGCGAGGCTCGCTTTCGAGGCCCCGCGGGGATGGCCGTCGCCGCCGACGGGCGGATCCTCGTCGCCGACAGCGGCAACAACCGGATCCGCGTGATCGACCTCGACGCCGGCCACGTCGAGACCCTCGCGGGTCGTGAGGCGGGCTTCGCCGATGGTCCCACCAGCGAGGCGCGCTTCTCCGCGCCGCAGGGGCTCGTCGCGACCAAGGCCGGGGTGGTGTACGTCGCCGATACGCTCAACGCCCGGGTGCGGCGCATCGCCGACGGTGTCGTGAGCACGCTCTGTGGGGCGGGCGCGGTCGCGACCGTCGATGGCGTGGCGACCGACGCGCGACTGGAGCAGCCCACCGGGCTCGCCCTCAGCGCAGACGAGCGAGCGCTCTACATCGCCGACCAGCAGGCCAACCGGATCCGCCGCGTCACCCTGCCTTAGCCGCCGGGCTTCGACGATCGCCCTGAGTCGCCCTGCTCAGCGAGGGCCGGGCGACCTGGTTGCCGGCGACGAGGTGCGCGAAGGAGGCGAAATCACAGCGTAGGAGCGAGGAGGGTACACCGCGTCGGTTTCGCAGACCAGCGCGGCCGACGGGAGGGGAGGGAAGCTGGGCCCCTAGAGCGCTGATCATCACGGCGTAGGAGCGAGGAGGGCGCCTGCTGGTAGCAAGCAACCGACGAGCAACAACCGCTGTGATGTCGCAGACCAGCGCAGCGACGGGAGGTAAGGTGGTCAGCGCTCTAGTGAAAGGCGTTGGAGAAGGTGACGAGAGCGCGCATGTAGTTGACGCGCTCGAACTGCTCGGGGTCAGCCGAGTTGAGCTGGCTCATCGCGCCCTTCATCTGCTCGATCGACTCGTACTCGTGCTTCTCCATCCACTCGGTCAGGCCGGCGAGCACCACCGCGGGGTAGCTCGTGCCGCGGCGCAAGAAGGCCGACGCCATCTCGGTGATGTCGGCGCCAGCGAGGATCATCTTGATCACGTCCTCGGCGCAGTGTACGCCGCAGGTCGCCGACAGCCCCATCTCGACGCGGCCCTTGAGGATGCCGATCCAGCGCAGCGGCAGACGCAGCTCGCTGGAGGTCGACAGCTCGATATCCGGGTGGATCTTCAGGCTCTCGAGGTCGATGTCGGGCTGCATGAAGCGGTTGAAGATCACCAGTCCGTCAGCGCCGGCCTCCTTCATCTGGCTGGCGACGTTGACCAGCGAGCTGAAGTAGGGGCCGATCTTGACCGCGAGGGGGATCGTCAGCGCCTCTTTGACCGCCGAGATCAGCTCGAGGTAGCGCGCCTCGACCTCGGCTGGGCTCATCGCGGCGTCGGTCGGAACGTCGTAGATGTTCAGCTCGAGGCCGTCGGCTCCGGCGTCCTGTATCAGCTTCGCGTAGCGCACCCAGCCGCCCTTGGTGTGGCCGTTGAGGCTGCCGAAGACGGGGATACGCACGGCCTTCTTGATCGCGCCGAGGTTGTCGAGGTAGGCCTGCGGACCGGTGTTGTAGGTCTCCATCTGGGGGAAGAAGTCCATAGCCTCGGCGAAGCCGCCGCCCATGTCCTGGAACTTGGCCTCCTCCATCTCGTCATGGGTGATCTGCTCCTCAAAGAGCGAGGGCAGGACGATCATCGAGACGCCGGCTTCTTCGAGCTCGCTCACCTTCTCGACCTTGCCGGTCATCGGCGTAGGGGCCGCCACGATCGGGTTTTTCAGCTCGAACCCGAGGTATTTCGTCCGCAGATCGACGCTCACGACTGCACCTCCTTGCTCTCCGCCGCGCGAAAGAGCGGGACCGCCCGCTCGATGCCGGCCAGCTGCTCGTAGAGTCTCCAGCGCTCGTTGATGTCTTGTTGGGCGAGCTCAAAGAGGCGCTTGGCCTGCTCCGGCTTGGAGCGCGCGAGCATCGCGAAGCGGGCCTCCTGCATTGCGTACTCGCGGAAGGGCATCGTCGGCTTGCGGCAGTCGAGGTTGAAGGGGGCGCCTTCGGCCTCGTGATGTGGCACGAAGCGGTAGAGTGGCCAGTAGCCGCTCTTGACGGCGTCCTTCATGTGGGACTGGGAGTAGGTCATGTCGATGCCGTGGGCGATGCACGTGCTGTAGGCGATGATCAGCGAGGGGCCTGGATAGGCCTCGGCCTCGAGGAAGGCCTTGATCGCCTGGCGCTGGTTGGCGCCCATCGCGATCTGGGCGACGTAGACGTTGCCGTAGGCCATCGCGATCATGCCCAGGTCCTTCTTGCCGATGGGCTTGCCCGAGGCGGCGAACTTGGCTACGGCGCCGCGCGGCGTGGCCTTCGAGGCCTGGCCGCCGGTGTTGGAGTAGACCTCGGTGTCCATCACGAGGCAGTTGACGTTACGGCCCGAGGCGAGGACGTGGTCGAGGCCGCCGAAGCCGATGTCATAGGCCCAGCCGTCGCCGCCGACGATCCAGACGCTACGGTCGACCAGCGAGTCGGCCACCGCCAGCAAGCTCCTGGCCTCGGCCTTGCTGTTGCCCTGGAGCTTCTCCTCGAGGCCGCGCACGCGCTCGCGTTGGGCAGCGTAGTCGGCCTCGCTGTTCTGCGGAGCCTCGATGAGCTGGGTCACCAGCTCGTCGCCGAGCTCGCTCGAGAGCTTCTTCAGGTAGGAGTGGGCCTGCGCGCGCTGGGCGTCGAGCGCTAGGCGCATGCCGAGGCCGAACTCCGCGTTGTCCTCGAAGAGCGAGTTATTCCAGGTCGGGCCGCAGCCGGACTGGGTGGTGGTGAAGGGCGTGGTCGGCAGGTTGCCGCCGTAGATCGAGGAGCAGCCGGTGGCGTTGGCCACGAGCATACGCTCGCCAAAGAGCTGGCTGATCAGCTTGACGTAGGGCGTCTCGCCGCAGCCAGCGCAGGCGCCGGAGAACTCGAAGGTCGTCTCGAGCAGCTGGTTCGACTTCATCTGGTCCATCGCGACCTTGGTGCGGTCGAATTCTGGCAAGGTGAGGAAGAAGTCCCAGTTTCTCTGCTCGCGCTCGAGGTGGTCGAGCTTGTACTCCATGTTGATCGCGCGGCGCTTGGCGACCTTCTTGTTCTTGCCGAGGCAGGTGTCGACACAGACGCCGCAGCCCGTGCAGTCGTCCGGGGCGACCTGGATCGTCATCAACGTACCCTCGGGGAGGTCTTTGCCGCGCCACTTTTTGTGCAAGAAGCCCTCGGGGGCGCCCTCTAGGTCCTTGTCTTCGAAGACCTTCATGCGGATCGCGGCGTGGGGGCAGACCAGCGAGCAGACGGCGCAGTCGATGCAGACCTCCGGATCCCAGATCGGGATGTCGCGGGCGACGCTGCGCTTCTCGTACTTGGTAGTGCCCGTCGGAAACGAGCCATCGGGGGCGAAGGCGCTCACTGGCAGCTCTTCGCCGAGGCCCGCGATCATCTTCGAGGTGACGTTGCGGACGTACTCTGGGGCGTCCTTGACGGCGAAGCTGACCATGCCGATGGTGCTCGTGGCGCTGCTCGGGATCGTGACCGCTTTCACGCCGTTGACCGCGCCATCGACGGCGTCAAAGTTGCGCTCGACGACCGTGCGGCCGCGCTTGGAGTAGGACTTCTCGATGGCGTTCTTGATCTGCTGGATCGCCTCGTCCTCTGGGAGGATGCCCGAGAGCTTGAAGAACGCGGTCTGCATCACGGTGTTGATGCGGCCGCCGAGGCCGGCGTCGACGGCGACCTGGCCGGCGTCGACGACGTAGAACTTCAGCTTCTTGTCGATGATCTGCTGCTGCGTCCTCTTGGGGATCTTGTCCCAGACCTCGTCGACGCTGTAGGGGGCGTTGAGCAGGAAGGTCGCGCCCGGCTCGGCGGTGCCGAGCACGTCGAAACGCTCAAGGAAGTTGAACTGGCTGCAGCTGACAAAGTTCGCGCGATCGATCAGGTAGGTCGAGTTGATCGGCTTGGGTCCGAAGCGCAGGTGCGAGATGGTGACCGAGCCGGCCTTCTTCGAGTCGTAGACAAAGTAGCCCTGCGAATACATCGGGGTGTTCTCGGCGATGATCTTCACCGAGTTCTTGGAGGCGCCGACGGTGCCGTCGGAGCCGAGGCCCCAGAACACGCCGCGGGTGACCTCGTCGGGCTCGGTGGACCAGCTGGCGTCCCACTCGAGGGAGGTCTGGGTGACGTCGTCGTGGATGCCGACGGTGAAGTGACGCTTGGGCTCGTCTTTGCTTGCCTCGTCGAGGCAGGCCTTGAACATCGCCGGCGTGAACTCTTTGGAGGAGATGCCGTAGCGGCCACCGATCACCCGCGGTAGAGCCTTGCCCTTGGCGGCGCTCCACTCCTCGAAGAGGGCGGCGACGCTGTCGGTGAAGAGGGGCTCTCCGATGGACCCCGGCTCTTTGGTGCGGTCCATCACGACGAGGGTCTTGACCGACTCGGGGATCGCGTTGACGAAGCCCTTGGTGTCAAAGGGGCGGTAGAGCCGCACCTTCAACATGCCGACCTTCTCACCTTCCTTGACGAGGCGCTCGATAGCCTCCTCCCCAGCGCCAAAGCCAGAGGCCATGATCACGACGACGCGCTCGGCGTCGGGGGCGCCGACGTAGTCGAAGTTGTTGTAGCGGCGACCGGTGCGCTCGGCGAAGCGGTCCATGCACTTCTGCGTGATCGTGGCGGCGGCGAGGTAGAAGGGGTTGCAGGACTCGCGGGCCTGGAAGAACACGTCTGGGTTTTGCGCCGTGCCGCGGATGATCGGCCTGTCCGGGTTCATCGCCCGATCGCGGCAGGCCTGCACCAGGTCTTCGTCGGTGAGGTCGCGGATCTCTTCTTCGGTGAGCTGTGTGATCTTGTTCACCTCGTGGGAGGTGCGGAAGCCGTCGAAGAAGTGCAGAAAGGGGATGCGTGACTCGAGGGTCGCCATCTGGGCGATCATCGCCATGTCCTGGGCCTCTTGCACCGAGCCGGAGGCGAGCATCGCCCAGCCCGTGCCGCGGCAGGCCATCACATCGGAGTGCTCGGCGAAGATCGACAGGGCGTGGGTCGCCACGCAGCGGGCCGAGATGTGAAAGACCGTCGGCGAGAGCTCGCCGGCGACCTTGAACATATTCGGGATCATCAGCAGGAGGCCCTGGGACGCGGTGAAGGTCGTCGTCAACGCGCCGGCCTGCAGTGAGCCGTGGCAAGTGCCAGCGGCGCCCGCCTCGCTCTGCATCTCGATCACGTCGGGGACGCTGCCCCAGATGTTGGGCTTGCCTTGCGCGGCCCAAGCGTCGGAGTTTTCGCCCATGGGCGAGGCCGGGGTGATCGGATAAATCGAGATCACCTCGTTGGTGAGGTAGGCGACGCGCGATGAGGCTTCATTGCCATCGAGCGTCATGGTGGGTCGATCGGCCATGTCTCTCCTTCCACTTTCGTTGTGGGCTACGTCAGGACCTCGTCGAGAGGCGAGCTGTGACGCAGCACCGATGGGCAACGCCGAGAGGCGCGTCCGCCCCAAAAATGGGTGGGCGTGTCATCAACAGCGAGCGTATGAGGAACCGAAACGTGGGTCATCTGCCGAGGTTCGGCTATCACGCTTTTTGCATTGTTGTCCAGAGGAGGGCGCCTGCTTTTAGCAAGCAACCGACGAGCAACAACCGCCGTGATTTCGCAGACCAGCGCAGCGACGGGAGGTAAGTTGGTCAGCGCTCTAGCAGTCTGTTGATGTCGGAGCACCCCCCACACTCCTCCCGTCGCCGGGCAGCACGCAACCGACGAGCGACAACCGCTGCGATTTCGAAGACCAGCGCGGCGACGGGAGGTAAGGTGGTCAGCGCTCTAGGGCGTCAGGCCTCTCGGGAGGGCACCGTGGGGCGACGCCAGAGCTGGAGACTGAAGGTCATGGTGCCGCGACCCCAGCGGCTCTGGGCGGCGTTCCAACGCTTCATCGCGGCCAGCCGATTGGCGACCTTCGGATCGGCGGGGCGCTCGCTGGCGAGGCGGGTCATGTTCTCCAGCAGCCGTCCCTCGAAGGCCTCCCATTCCTCGTCGGTGGAGTCGCGGCCAGCGACGATGTCGAGCCCGGCCTCGTCAAGGATTCGGGTGCGCCCGAGGGCCGACGAGATGGCGGAGGCTGGTAGGTCGCCGAGGGCGTCGAGGTACTCGGCTCTGGGCGGACGTCGCCAGACCACGTCGCCATGGAGCAGCCAGCCGCCGAGGGGCACGAGCGCCGCCAGGCGACCGAGCGACTCGTGGGGCGTGGGCATCAGCGCTGGGCCACCAATCGAGCAGACGATCTCGAAGGTGTCCGCACGAAAGGGCAGGGCGCGGGCGTCGGCGCAGAGCAGCGCCACCGCGCCATCGCCTCCGCCACGCGGTACGCCTTGTTTGCGCAAGGCCTTTACTCCACGAGCCAGGGCGCGTGGGTCATGGTCGAGACCTACGCCTCGTCGGGCATGGCCCAAGGCGATCATCTGCGCCAAGCTCGTCGCGTTACCGCAGCCGAGGTCGATCGCGCTGGCTGTGCTCTCGCCCGGGAGCGCCCCGAGTACGCTCTGCAGCCCTGCCAGCGAGAGCGGAGACCAGAGCGCGAGCCCTTCGTATCGTTTGGTCAAGTCCATCTCGCGGCTCGCTCATTGGCCGCCCTCGGTGCGAGCCAAAAGCTCCCTCGATTGCTTGTCTCCAGCGACGAAGCGGGAGAGCATGCTGTCTTTGGTGTCGCGTTGGTGTCGCGCCGCGAGAGCATTCGCGCGAAGGAGCGCCACATCTTCGCCGCGAGGATCGTATCCCAGTTGAGCAGCACGTCGAGGTCGAGGCGGCCGATCGTCAGCAGCTCATAGGCTCCCTCGCGGCGAACCGCCGCCGACGGTGGCAGGTCGTCGAGCAGCGACCTCTCGCCGAAGCATTCGCCGGGGCCGAGGGCCGCGAGGAGCACCTCCCTGCGATTATCGCTCTCCCCGACGTGGCGGAAGACCTCCACCTCGCCGGCCTCGTGGATGTAGAGCTGCTCCGAGGCCTCTCCTTCTTTGACGATCCGCTCGCCGTCTTGGGTGGATGGACGCTCGATGCAGCGCTCGACGTTGCCTAGCTCGTCTTCCGAGAGGCCGGCGAAGAGGTCGATCCTTCGCAAGAACGCTCGGACGCTGAGCTGATCACGTGCGGCGCCGCTGCTCACGTTCCGCCCCTTTCTGCCTCGGGTCTGATGCGGTCATCGTCAGACTCCCCATCGCCTCATGCTTCTCCCGTCGAAGGTTCGTGATCGCGCCAAGGATAGGGCGTTTGGTATGGCAGACCAAGGCCTCAGCACGTTCGCCGTACCAGCCGTATGGCTTGTGTCTTCGGCGACGACATCGCCTCGGCAGCTCAGCACCCGGCTCGGTCCCGAACCTGTGGGGAAGCTCGCAAGATTTACTCATGCATCTTCTGCTCATGGTCTGTTGGGTACTCTTGGCGCGAGAATTGACGTTGTCTTAGACCGCTGAACTCGACAATCCATCTAACAACAGGAGAAATGGAGTAACCATGGTGTCCAACAAGAGGTGTTTGCGGTTCGTGCTCGGCGTCGTCCTAGGTGCTGGAGTTCTCGTATCGGCTCCCGCAGATCTGCTGGCTGCGCCATCGGATGCGGAGATCAAGGCCAATCTCAACAAGTACATCGCTCTATTCGAGAAGAAATCACGGCGAGCGGACGCCTTCCTGGCCAAGCGCGCGCTCAAGCAAATGAGTACAGACCCCGCCCGCGGGCGCAGGTTCTACGAGGGCCTGAAGCAGCGCTGGGACACCAAGTACGGCGATCTGAGCACCTTGAGCGTCGACCCGCTCAAGAGCCTCGCCGAGATAGCGAAGGCTAAGGCTGCCAAGCAGTGGAAGGTCCTAGAGGTCACCTGCATGTATGCAGACGCCACGATCGCGCTCCTGGATGCAGCCTGCAAGGCCGCCAGGGAGGTCCACGTCGCCTTGGGGAACCAAAAGCGCCTCAAGGCGATCTGTGCTGGCAATGCACCCTTCACCAAATGGCGTCATCGAAGCAGGGTCTGCAAGGCCGTGGCGGCGAGCGGCGCCCAAGGTGCCATGAAGGCGTTCGGGTCGGCGACCTGCGCGACGGTGATCTCCGTGTTCGAGAAGAACAAAGACAAGACCGTCACCGTGAGCAGGCATAAGATGTCCAAAGAGCAGCAGAACAAGAACTTCGCCACCTTCGCGCTGAAGATGGCGAAGTGCAAGAAGTGGGACTACCTCTTCACCAACATGATGCATTGGGGTGGCGGCTCTGGCCCCGGACGGCGCATGCTCGATGCGCTGGCGAAGGCCGGGCACAACATCGAAAAGCAGGTGTTTGCCTATATGAAGCGCCACAGAGGTAACCTCTTTACGTTCAAGAACGCCAACTACGCGTTGGACCATCTGGTCGGCTACCTCTGGGACAACAAGCTGACCGGGAACTGCAAGACGTGGGTCAAATGGGCCTATAAGCTCCCGGACAACGTCTGGGGCAACATGAACTGGTATCTGCGCAAGGCGCGCTGCAAAGGCGCGGTCAAGGTCGCGCTCAAGCGCCTGGGCTCGGGGATCGTCAGCGTTCGTGAGGGCGCGTGTACAACCGTCGGCGAGCTCGGGGGGCGCAGACACGCTCGCAGGCTCCGGCCTTTGGCCAAGGGAGATGGCTATTTCAAATGGGTCCGGCGGGGCTATCGCAGGTATCGTATCTGGCCCGTTCGTGAAGCCTGCGCGGCCGCGATAGCTCGCTGCAAGGTTCGCTAGAGCGCTGATCAGCTTACCGGACCGAGCTGCGCGAAGGATGCGGAGTCACGGCGTACATCTTCCACCCGTCGCCAGGCACGGCCCGGCCGACGGCAATCAGTGACGTGAGGAACGGGTTGAAGTCCATGGCGCCAGCGTAGCGCAGGTCATGGTCGGTCGGCCCATCCGTTTGGGGCAGAGGCGGCTACTTGAGCGACGTCAGCGCCTTGACGAGCTTCGGGTCCTTCGCGGCACATTTACTGAGGTGCAGCATCTTCGGCGCGTAGGCCGTGACCCGCGCCATCTGCTTCTTGGCGATCTCCTGCAGCTGCTCGGGCTTCAGCTCGGTCTTGAGCTTCTTGGCTTTCTCGAGCAGCGCCTTGTTCGCTTCGAAGGCGGCGAGGACGGCCTTGCTCATCGCGGCGCAGTCGTCCTTATGCTCTTCGGCGATGTCGGCGATCGTCTCGTTGAAGGCCATCGCCTGCTCGACGGTCTTGGTTGGGTCCTGTTTGCAGCCTGAAAGGCTCAGGGCGAGCAAGGCGACGGAGAGCGCCGCGGCAAAGAGCTTCATCGATGTCTCCAGGGTTGGGGGGTGCAAAGAGCGTAGCAGCGCGGTGGTGGTGCGCTACGGGAAACGAATGATCAGGTGGCCCAAGAGCGCTGATCAGCTTACCGGACCGAGCTGCGCGAAGGATTCGGAATCACAGCGTAGGAGCGAGCAGGGCGCCTGCTGGTCGCACGCAACCGAGAATCACAGCGTAGGAGCGAGGAGGGCGCCTGCTGGTAGCACGCAACCGACGAGCAACAACCGCTGTGATTTCGCAGACCAGCGCAGCGACGGGAGGTAGGTTGGTCAGCGCTCTAGGCCTCAGAACGTTCGCCGTACCTCCCGTATGGCTCATGTCTTCGGCTACGACATCGGCTCGGCAGCTCAGCACCCGGCTCGGTCCCGAATGCGTGGGGAAGCTCTTAGCCGTCTGTTGTCCGCTTCGCTCTTGGTGGTGGATCAGTTCGCCGTGACGTAGCCGGTGACTTTGTAGTCTTTCGGCAGCTCGACGGTGTAGGCGATGGTGATCGTCTTTTTGCTTCGCGGGGGGAGCACGAGGCGGTAGGTCACGATGCCGTCCGCCTTGTTCCACTTGTAGGGTTTGGTGCCTTTCGGGTCGAGGTAGGCCTTGATGTCTCTGTTCTGCGAGACAGGGATGTTCTCCTTGACCAGGATCACGCGGCGTCGCTTGGTCCAGTTGCCGACCTGCACCAGGTAGCGATGCTTTAGCTCCTGCGTGCTGCCGAAGGTGCCCGCCTTGTAGCGCTTCTCCTCTTTGGTCCAGCGATGCACTTGCAGCTGGTTGTCGACGCCGAGGGAGAGCGTGACGGGCTCGCCCGGGGCGCGCTGCTTGATCCGCGTGCGGGCGGTGAAGCCGCCGTCGCGGTAGATTGCCAGTGGACCGGCGAGCATCGGGAAGGAGAAGGGGTTGTCCAGGCGCACTCGGTGGTAGACGAAGGGAAAGAGCTTGGGCACGGTCTCGTAGGCGTAGTCCCCCCGGCGCGTGACCTTGGCCAGCTCGACCGCGATGCCGCGGCCGTCGGCCGGCACGGAGACCTTGCCCGCCGCGCGGAGCTGCATGGCCAGCCCGCGCCGTCTGCCGCTCTGCCCCTGTGGTCGAGCCGAGCCCGTCTGGAGGTGACGTCGGCGCTCGAAGCGTCGGGCGAGCACCTTCTGCCTGCTGTAGGGCTTGTGCGCGCTGACGTACATCGTGCTGATCGTCGGTGGTAGGTTGCTGCGCTGCAGGTTGGCTGTACTCACCGAGAGGCGGATGTCGTTCCAGTCTTCGCCGGAGCCCTGCTGGACAATCGCCTGCGCCACCAGCGTCACTCGGCGAGCACGGGTGTCGACGCGCGCTTGGTAGGCCACGCGCCAGGTCGCCCCGGGGACCACGTAGGAGAGCAGCACCCGCGGGCGTCCCTGGCAGCTCGTGAGCAGCACCTTGGCGCGGTAGGTCTCGCGGCGCTGCTTGCGCCGGATGCGGTTCAGCTCTCGGCGCAGCTCGCGGCGCTCGCGGTGAAGCTTTCGCGACGCGACGCGGATCGCCCGCTTCTTGGCGGTGGCCGCGAGCTTCTCCTTGCGCACCAGATCGAGGGCGGCGTCCCAGGTGCGAATAGGTGCCTTCCTGCCGCCGGCCTGGTAGCCCCAGACGCGCTTCATGTGGGTCTTGTAGCCTGAGAGCTTGGTGAGCACGGCGTCCGCAGCGCGCTCGTCGGCGCTGAGGGAGCGGAGCTGCTCGTTGAGCACCTTTAGCCGCGCGACGAGCTTCTTGGCCTCGCCCCGCGGCCCGGTGACCTCGGCTTGATAGGTAACGCCGATGACCTTGCCGCCAGCGACCGTCGCGCGCAGCGTCTTGGGATCGAGGGTGGAGGGGAGCTCGCCGAACTCGGCGACGCCCTTGGCGCAGTCGCCGACGCTCTGGCGCGTGACCTGGGCTCTGTTGCGGTAGACCACCGCAGAGATGAGCTTGCCGGGGGCCGCGCGGTCTTTCTTGGCGACCACCGGCGCGGGTTGTGCTGACACGTTGGCGCTGACCAGCAGCGCCGGCATGGCGACGATGAGCATCCAGCGCTGGCGTGAGCGCTTCTGTAGGTGATCGTTCATCGGCTCAACCTCCGCTCTGGCGCAGCAGCCAGTCCTTGGGGCGCGTGATGCGGAAGCCAAATGAGAGCTTCTTGACCTTGCGAGCCCCGATCGTGCCGATCCAGACCACGCGCCCCTGATCGTCGGCGCCGGTCCAGCCGGGCTTGCGGTCCTTGGTCGCCTTGGCTGCCTGCTTCTTCTTGCCGGCGACCTTGTAGACGACGTGGCCGATCTCGATCTTGCGACCGCGCTTCCGCGGCACCTGGTCGCGGACGTCGACGGTGATGGGATAGCGCCGGTTGTTGGCGATCTCGATCTCGATCGTGTACTCGGTGACGTCGTCCTTGAAGAGCACGCCTTCGGTGACGGTACGCTGCTTGAGGTGACGCACGACCTTCACGCTGTCGTCGACCCCCAGCGGCAGCGACATCTTGTGGCCGGGGAGCGCGGTGTTGATGTAGCTGCGGCCGCTGAACATCGTGCCGGCGAAGAGGTTGGCGTGACCGCTGAGGATCGGGCGACCGCTGGTGTTCTTCAGCACCGCGAGCACGTAGGCCAGCTTGCTCTTGCCAGGAAGGATCCGATAGATCGGCGAGACGCGGAAGCTGGTGCGCAGCACCGGGATGCGGCGTTTGGCACCGGTGGCGGGGACCGCGTGGCGTCCAGGGGCATAGAGCGTGAAGAGGTAACCCTTCGCCGCCGCCGCGGGGGAGTTCGAGGGCAGGTAGCGCGGCCGGTAGCGGAGGTCGGTCCAGGGGACCCGCTCAGCTCGGCGTCGAGGGCTAGAGGCCAGCTTGCCCGCGACCGCCTCGTCTCGGATGGCCGAGGGCGGTGGGGCCCGCTTCGAATCCGCCGAGCGCGTCTTGCGCGTGAAGCTCCGCGGCCGGGGCGAGCTCTTGTTGTCAAAGTCAAAGGGAACCGGATCGGCGACGGGGGCGACGCGGCGTCGTGATACGCGTCCTCTTGGACCGCCTCGGCGGAGCTTGAGCAGCTTCTGGAGGTAGCGCACGGAGGCGCTGACCGCCACCGGTCGGCGCGGCGCCCGCCAGTGGCGCGGCGTGCTCTCGTAGCGCCTTCTTGGCCTGGGTGTGAAGTCGCGCTTCCGGCCGAGGGTCCAGGTCGGCAGCTCAGGGACCGCGATCAGCGAGATCGCGCGGGCGGTGGAGAAGCGCAGGCTGGCGTTTGGCCAGTCCTCCCCCGAGCGTTGCATCACGTCGGCATAGTAGGTCGCCTCGACGCGTTTTTTGACGTGGTCGTAGCGGAGGTCGTAGCTCGGCCTCCAGCTGACCTTGCGCACCAGGTAGGAGACCATGATCGTATGCTTACCGCCGCGACCCTTGACCGTGGCGGTGACGGTCAGCTGAGGTCGCTCCACCGCCGAGAGATCGAGCTGCCGCGCGGCGACCACCAGCTTGTGGCGCTTCTGAGAGAGCTTGCCCCGCTGCTTACGCAGCTCCTCGAGGCGCTTGCGGGCCTGGGCATTGCGCTTCTCGACCCAGCGCAAGGTCGACCGCCAGGCGTCGACGAAGATCCCCTCGGGCGGCTGCGTGCGACTCGTCGGGGGCTTCCGCAGGTAGAGGTCGCGGATAAAGGAGCGCTGCTCGCGCCAGACCCGCGCCTCGTCGTCCAGCGCTCCGATCTTGTCGTCGAGGGCCTCGAGCTGGGAGACCAGCTTCGTGGCCTCGGCTTGCCGGGGCAACCGACCGCGGGTCATCGCCACCTCGACGCGCTTGACCTGGGTGCTCTTACTTCGCACCTGAACGCTGTCGAGGTTGACCGTGGTGGGTAAGGTCGCGACGCGCACCCGCGTCTCGCCGCCTTTCAGGGTCGCGGTGGCGCGGCGAACGACCTTGGCTCGCGTGCTGTAGACGATCACACGGTCGACCTTCGAGCTGGCGTCTACGGTGATCATCGCCGCGGCGTTCGCTGGCGGTGTGTGAGCGCCGATGGCCGCGGTGAAGAGCGCCGCGGCGACCAACGAGCGTTTGCGCATCGGCATGCCTCCTTCTGTCATCAGTGGGAGTGCGACGTGTTGAGAGCTTCCCCACACATTCGGGATCGAGCCGGGTGCTGAGCTGCCGCGCCGCTTTCGTAGCCGAAGGCATGAGCCATACGGGTGGTATGGTGAACGTTCTGAGGCCTAGAACGCGGCCGGCAGTGCGGTGCCCGGCGACGGGAGGAATGTGTAGGGGTGCTCTTGAACGTTACGAGTAGGCAGATCGTCCTGGTGGTCGCTGTTATCGTCTTGGTGGTCGCTGTTATCATCTTGGCGGTCGCTGTTATCGTGCGTCTTTGGCAGGCGACGTCTATCAGACTCTAGAACCCTGTCAACGCTTGGGCTCTTTCGAGCTTACACCCGCTCGTATTCGGGTCGCTCGTAGGAGATCAGAGGCGCTCTTGATGCCGTCGCTTGCTCCACAGTGTCCAGCGAACGTCCGCTGGTTTCAAGGTGTTGGGCAGCCCATCGAGCGAGGGTTGCTGCGCTTGCTCCGCAGCGTCCAGCGAACCTCCCCGGGGTTCAAGGGTGGTCACGCTGCGCCGGGCGTGGCCGAGCTCAAGGCGGTGGTCGCGCTGAAGCGCGAGCTGGCGCGGCCGAAGCCTCGCGCACCCTTCGGCGTGCTCTGCTTCAGCGAAGGCCAAGACGTGCTCTGAGGCGACCCGGGTTGATCCTGTGGACCATTTGACAGCTGGCTGGTGGCCCTCTAGGTTGAAGTTCGACACACCGCGCCATAGCGGCCGCGTTGGCTTGAAGTGTTTGATATCGTGAGTTTTTGCGGTGACCGCTCCCCAACTGGTAGGCAGTAGACCATGACGACCTGGCTCCACGACAAGACCACCGAGTTCATCGCCCGTATCGAAGAGGCCAAGGCGCAGAAGGCGTTTCCCTTCTTCCGTCCCTTCGAGAACGTCGGCCCTCGCGTCAAGGTCGGCATTGGCAGTTACCTCAACTTCATGTCCAACGACTACCTCGGGCTCTCGCAGCATCCGGCGCTGATCAAGGCGGCGATCAAGGGCACCGAGCAGTACGGCACGGGGCTGGGGAGCGCGCGACCGCAGGCGACCAGCGTGCGCCACGAAGAGCTCGAGCGACGTCTAGCGCGTTGGCTCAATACCGAGGCCTGCGCTGTCTTCACCACCGGCTACCAAGCGTTGGTCGGCGTGATGCAGGCGTTCCTCGACGACGACACCACGCTGATCCTCGACAAGCTCTCCCACGCCAGCATCATCGACGGGGCGCTGCTCGCGCAGGGCAACCACCCCGATCTCGAGATCCGCTTTTTCAAGCACAACAACCTCAAGTCGCTGGCAAAGCTGCTGGCCAACGCCGAGCACGACAAGAAGCTGGTGATGGTCGAAGGCCTCTACAGCGTCGACGGCGACTTCGCGCCGCTCGCCGACATCGTCGATGTTTGTCGCGAGCACAACGCAGCGATCGTGCTCGACGACGCCCATGGCCTGGGCACCCTCGGGCGCACGGGCCGCGGGGTGGGGGAGCTCTTCGACGTACAGCGCGAGATCGACATCGTGATTGGCACGTTCTCCAAGTCTTTCGGCGCCATCGGCGGCTTCGTCTGCGCCGATCAGGAGCTGATCGACTTCATCAAGCTCACGGCGCGCAGCTTCGTGTTCTCTGCCTCCTTGCCGCTGGCGCAGGTCGAGGCCGCGATCACCGCGCTGGACTTCATCGAGAACGACACCTGGCGGCTGCAGCGGCTGGCGCGCAACGCGGCCTTCTTCCGCGAGGGGCTGCTCGACATCGGCTTCGACGTCGGCGACAGCTGCACGCATATCACGCCGATCATGATCCGCGATGAGCTGACCACGCTGAAGTTCGGAGCCTATCTCTTTCACGGCGCTGGCGTGATGATGATGCCCTTCGTGTCTCCTGGCGTGGCTCCAGGTAAGGAGCGGCTGCGCTGCAACGTCACGGCGGCGCATACGCGCTCGCAGATGGGCTACACCCTCGAGGCGCTGGCAAAGATCGGCAAGATGCTCGGCGTGCTTCCCGCGGAGGCGGTGACGCGCTATGGCAACGTCGAGCGCGCGATCTGGCTCGTCGAGCATAAGCTGCGCAGCCTGCAGAGCGGCGGCTTCGGCTACGTCAAGCAGGAGCTCGGCAAGGCCGTCGACTGGACGCGATCCCGGCTACCCTTCGCGAAGAACGGCGCCAACGACAACCTCGGCGCCCCGTGAGGCCAAGCAGGCCAAGGCGACCGCTCGCGGGCTGCTCACTTGAGCGAGCTTCTGCGCGCCTCCCTTGACCTGGCCTGGGAGGCACGCCTATCGTCGGCTCCCGACAGGGCTGTGGCCTGTTCGGAAGCGGAGCGAGCATGGAACCACTGGCTGTCACGCTGATCGTCGCGGGGGCGATCGTCTTTATCTGGGTGTTGTTGAACATGCGAAAGAACCGACCAGACGGGACCTTCATCCGAAACGTACCCTCGTATCGCACGATGATGGGATACATCATGCCCACGCGAAACGAGGCGATCGTCTTCTTTGACAACTACATCGACGCTGGGCCGCTGCTCGAGTACCTGGAGAAGGCCAAGCCGAAGCTAGGCTGCGACGTGACCCATTGCCTGGTCGCGGCCTGCTCGATTGGGATCCTCGACAACCCGAAGATGAACCAATTCGTCTCCGGGCATCGCCTCTACCAGCGTAAGGACGGTTACATCTCGTTTTCGGCGAAGCGCAAGCGAGGTGACTCGCGAGCCAAGCTGACAGCGGTGAAGTACAAGATCGACCCGGAGCATACCTTCGCGGACTTCTGCGAGTGGGTCGACGGCAAGCTGAACGTCAAGGTCTACGGGGAGTCTACGGCGGAGGACCGGGAGCTGGGTCTTTACACCAAGCTCCCACGGCCGCTGCTCAAACGCGCGGTAGGCTTCGTTCGTTGGCTCGACTACCACAACATCTTGCCCAACGGGTTCATCGAGGGGGACGCGTTTTACACGTCGATCTTCGTGGCGAACCTGGGCAGCGTGGGGATGGCGCCGGGCTTTCACCATCTCTATGAGTGGGGCAACGCGCCGCTGTTCATGATGGCGGGCAAGATTGAAGACAAGCCGGTGGTGGTCGACGGGCAGGTGACGAGCAAGCCGATGCTGCATGTGCGCTGGTCCTACGACGAGCGCATCGATGACGGTCTGACGGCGAACTACGGGATCAACACGGTCAAGCGGGTCCTCGAGCAGCCATACCTGTATTTCGGCTGCTTGGCCGACGACGGCAGTGACGCGACCAAGTTTGGGGAGGCTCCGAGCGTCCATCACGGCGACCGGCATAAACAACCCTGGGACGTCTAGCGCCGATGCTGGAGTTTCTGCATCGGATCGAGCGCGACGACTTGGCCTTCGGCGTGGTGCGCGCTGAGGGGGTGAGAGGTAGAGAGGCGCCGGAGGCGCTGGCTCGGGCCTTGAGCGCGGTGATCGCGAAGCGGGCGTCGGGCGAGCTCGACGCGGTGACGGACGCGCGGCGGAAGCAGGCGCGCGACGTGCTCCGCAACGGCCGCTACAAGCCGACGGGGCGCGGTAAGCCAGCGAGCGAGTATCTGCTGCGGGCGGCGCAGGGCGCGGCGTTTCCACGGATCAACGGGCCCGTCGACGCAAACAACCTGGTGTCTCTCGAATACATGCTGCCGATCTCCGTGCTCGACCTCGACCGGGCGGAGAGCGAGCGCTACGAGCTACGTCTCGGGGCCGAGGGGGAGCGCTACGTCTTTAACAGCGCAGGGCAGACGTTGGAGCTCTGTGACCTGGTCTGCGGGTGCGGGCTGGACGAGGGCGGGGTGTCGAGGCCGCTGATCACGCCGATCAAGGACGGCATGGCGAGCAAGATCAACGCAGAGACGCGTCGGGTCGCGGGTGTCGTCTATGTGCCTCTGGCAGAGGGGCAGGCATTGGTGGGCGAGGTGGCGGAGGCGTTGGCGAGGTGGCTGGCGCGCTGCGGCGACGGGGTGGACGTCTCTGCCGCGGCGCTGATGCCAGGGCAGGTCGTCTCTCTCTAGGTCGAGTGGCGAAGCGATGGAAAGCAGTCGATACCTTGTCTATAGCGTCGAAGGCAACCGTCAGTGGCTAGACGGCGGCGCGATGTTCGGCAACGCGCCGAAGGCGCTCTGGTCGCGGTGGGTTCGCGCCGACGAGCTGAACCGCATCGAGCTGGCGTGTCGGGCGTTTCTGGTGGTCAATCAGCATAACGGTCAGCGTTATCTGTTGGAGAGCGGGATTGGCGCGTTCTTCGAGCCCAAGCTAAGAGACCGCTATGGCGTGAGCGAAGAGCGGCATCTGCTGCTGGACAACCTGGCGGAGCTCGGTGTCACGCCAGAGCAGATTGACGCGGTCGTGCTCTCGCATCTGCACTTCGATCACGCTGGCGGCCTGCTGTCGCCCTGGCGTGAGGGGCAGGCGCCCGAGCTGGTGTTTCCGCGAGCGCGCTTCGTCGTCAGCGAGGCCGCGTGGGCCAGGGCAAGGCGACCACATCTGCGGGATCGGGTGTCGTTCATCTCGGAGCTCGTGGAGCTGCTGGGCGAGAGCGGGCGCCTGGTGAAGGTGAAGGCCGGAGATCCGCATCCGCTCGGTGAGGGTTTTAGCTACTCGCTATCCGATGGGCATACGCCTGGGCAGCTGCTGACGGAGCTGACCACGGATGTGGGCTCGGTGGCCTTGGCGGGCGATCTCGTCCCGGGGGTGGTGTGGATGCACCTGCCGATCACGCTGGGCTATGACCGCTACCCGGAGCTTTTGGTCGAAGAGAAGGAGCGCTTCTTGTCGCGGGCCGAGCGCCGAGGCACGCAGCTGCTGTTCACGCACGACGCGGAGGTGGCGTGCGCCACCGTGAAGGTCGATCGGCGTGGGCGTTTCATCGCTGGAGAGACGCAGGCGTCGCTCGCGCCTCTCGCCTTGTAGGAGCATCGATGTCGACTCGTGAAGCGCTGATGCTCGCCTTGGTCGTCTTGGTCCCCGTTGGGTGTAGGCAGGAGCCGAACACCTCGGAGAAGAAGAAGACGGCGCCCAAGGCCCAGAAGGTGGCGGAGGCGCCAACGACCAAGCCAGCAAGACCTAGAGTAGGCAATAAAGCCCTTTGGGTCGCCTTTCAGGAGGTCCTGGCCAACTGCGAGGTGAGCGAGTGGGGCTTCGTGGGGCGGGACTCCTGCAAGAAGCCGAGGCTCGAAGAGCAGCTGAAGAGGCGCGAGAGAGAAGCTGGACAGAAGGCCACGCTGCTGACCTATTGTGCCGCGCTCGGAGGAGAGAACCACATCGGGCGAGCGCTAGCGAGCTACCGCATCAGCAGCTTGAACTCCGCGCAGCGGATGGCCGAGGCCGCTGACGAGGAGCTCTTGGAGTGCCTGTTGAGACGCTTCGCCGAGGTCCGACGTTCACAGCATGTGCGGCGTCTGGCCTTGGCCGTTACCTATATGGGCACGGCGTTGAAGAGAGAGCGCGGCGTCATCGCGGCGGTTGAGAAGCATCCGATGCGCGAGGCGCGCGAGGCGTCCTATGGGGCCCTATGGGCCAACGGCCGCTTGCGCGTCTTCGAGGCGTTGGCCAAGGCGATCAAGAACAGCGGTGATCCGAAGCTTCAGGTCGCTGCGATCAAGAGCTTTGGCTATGGAAGCCGACCTACACCCGCAGAACGGAAGAAGATCTGCGACTTGCTCGCACCACACTTAGCCGATCGCGACATGGATGTGGCCTCGGCAGCGGCCTACAGAGTCGCCGCCCTTTGTCCCGCGCGCAAAGACGATGTGGTCGCGGCCGCTCGGGCGCTCATCGCCCAAGGCAGGTTCACCCTGGGCTACGTGAGCGCCATGCGTGCTGCCGCGGGGTTATATCGTTACAAGGCTACCGACGCACAGCGCAGAGCGATAGTCGCCGTCCTCCAGAGGGTGCTAGAGTCCGGTAGGGTCGTTGCGCTGACACGCAGCTCCGCTCTCGCGACCTGCTTTGACATCGACCCACGAGCCGGCAAGCGATTGGCACGAAGGTACCTCAAGGACAAAGCGAAGTTTGTCGCTGACGAGGCTGCCCGTATCTCGCGGAGGCGGGCTCGGTGACCCTTCACAGCGCTCCCCGTTCGCCAACGAGCCGTCTGGCAAGCCAACGAGTCGTCTGGCAAGCCAACGAGTTGTCCAGCAAGGGTTTGATCGCGCCAGCAAGAGGTTGATCGCTATCCGGCGTCGACTCAGCAGAAGTGCGGCGCCCTATACGGGTCGCGCTCTCGCCGCGATCAGGAAAGCGCCTACCTACCCGAGCGCGCTGGCGATCGCGTCGCAGGCCTCGCGCGCGCCGAGGCTGAGCGAGAGCGTGCCCTTTGGCCCTCGAGCCTCACGAGGGTTGATGCGGATCAACGTGCCGCCGAGGCGCTGCACGAGCGACTCGCATTGCCAGCGCACCGAGGGGATCGCCGTGCCGGCGCCGCATTCGACGGCGACGAGGTTCGCGTCGCTATCTTCAACCTCGCGGACCCAGGTGTCGTAGCGTTGGTGCTGCGCTTCGGTGCGGTCGCCAAGCCAGCCGATGTCACCGAACATCAGCACGTTGGGACGAGCGAGGCCGCCGCAGCGGGGGCAGCTCGGCAGCGGGGGCGCTGCCTGGAAGGTCTCTTCGTCGACCTCGACGTCGGTCCCCTCAGCGCTCCAGATCGCCTCGTGACAGGGCCGGCAGCATTGCAGGTGGTTCAGCGAACCGTGGCATTCGAGTACGCGCTCGTCATCGAAGCCGGCCCGCTGAAACTGGCCGTCGACGTTGGAGGTGAAGACGAAGGCGCCATGGCGCATGGCGTCACCCCACCGGCGCAGCAGCTCGAAGCCCGCGTGTGGTCTCGTACGCCGATAGAGCCCGAGGCGGTGGCCGTAGAAGCCCCAGCCGAGCTCTGGATCGCGGGCAAACCACCGGGGGTTGGCCATGTCGACGAAGGAGTGGCCGGCCTTCTTGAAGGGGGGATATGCCCTCCAGAAGCCCTCGTCGCCGCGAAAGTCGGGCAACCCGCTGTCTACGCCCATCCCAGCGCCGGCGCCGACGAGCAAGGCGTCAGCGTTGGCGATCGCTCGGGCCGCCGCTTCGATCGTGGCCTGTTGACTCATCTCAACTCTCCTTGTCCCTCTCGTCTGTCTCGTCCCTCTCGTCTGTCTCGTCCCTCTCGTCTGTCTTGTCCCTCTCGTCCCTCTCGTCCGCCTCATCCGCTTTGTCCGTCTCGTCGAGCCCAGCGAGCTCGTCGAGGGCGGCGTTCGCCGTCTCGTCCGGCGGTGTCGCCAACGTCTCCAACCTTGCGATTGGTGGCGCGGTCGATCCAGACGGATCGGTGTCGGCGAAGTAGCGCGCGACGGACTCTGCGGCGCGCTGGCTCATCCCCGGCACGGCCCGCAGCTGCTCCACCGTGGCCTGCTGGATCGCGCGCAAGCTGCCGAGGCTGCGCAGGAGCGCTGTCTTGCGCTTCTGGCCGATCCCCGGGATGTCGTTGAGGCTCGAGCGGAAGGCCCGCCGCTGACGCAGGCGCTTGTGTTGCCCGATGGCGAAGCGATGGGCTTCGTCGCGCAGCCGCGAGAGCAAAAAGAGCTCGGCGGTGTTGGGCCGCAGCGGCAAGGGGTCTTTCTCGCTGGGGAGGAAGACCCGGTCCGGGCGATCATCCTCGCTCGCGCCCTCTTCTGGCCGAGCGCCTCCCGCGACGCGCTGGTGCGCGGCGCTCGGACCAAGGCGCTCCTTGGCCAGACCAACCATCGCTGGGAGCTTGGTCTCGGTGGGGAAGCTCGCGTCCTTCAGCGCGGCCAGCCCCGACGAGAGCTGCCCCTTGCCGCCGTCGATCACGATCAGGTCAGGGAGCTCCCAGCCGGCGTCTCCCTCACGCGCTCGGCGCAGACGCCGCGCCAGCACCTCGTAGAGCGCCGCGAAGTCATCTGTCTTGCCGCGCACGCGGAAGTGACGATAGCTGCTGGTGTCGGGCTCCCCGTCGCGCATCACGACCATCGAGGCGACCACCTGTTGGCCGTGAAACTGCGAGATGTCATAGCACTCGATATGCCGCGGTGGTCTGCTGAGCCGAAGCCGTCGCTGGAGCTTGGCCAGCTGCGCCGCGACGTCGGCGTCCTTACGCCGGCGCGTCTCGAAGTTGCTCTGGGCGTTGCGCCGCGCCAGCTCGACGAGCTGCCGCTTGTGTCCGCGCTGCGGCACCCAAAGCTCCACCTTGCGCCCCGCGCGCTCACCGAGCCAGAGCTCGAGCGCCTCGGCGTCGCTCTCCTCGAGGGGCAGAGGGAGCAGCACCTCGCGGGGCAGGCCGGTGGTGCCCGACAGCCCCGACTCGTAGTACTGGCTGAGATAGGAGGCGAGCAGCTCCGCCGCGGGGAACTCCTGGCCGGCGAAGGAGTCGGCGCGTCGCCCCACGATCTGGCCCTTGCGCAGCACCAGCACCACAAGATCGATCGCGTCGCCCTCGCGGTAGTAGCCGAAGACGTCCTGGTCGATCAGCGTCGTGCCGACGACCTCTTGTCGCTGCAGCGAGCGCTCCACGGCGTCGATCTGATCGCGGAGGTGCGCGGCGAGCTCGAACTCGAGGGCATCGGCGGCCTCCTGCATTCGCACGCGCAGCGCCCCAACGAGCTCGTTACCCCTGCCGCGCAGAAAGAGCGTGACGTCGTCGACCTGCTGTCGATACTCCGCCGCTGGCACCTCGAACACACAGGGCGCGGGGCAGCGACCGATCTGGTATTGCAGGCAGGGGCGCGAACGGCTGCCCAATACGCGGTCGGAGCAGGTGCGGAGGCGGAAGTGGCGGTTGACCACCCGCAGCGTCTCGCGGGCGGCGGAGGCGGAGTGGAAAGGGCCAAAATAGCGCGCACCGTCGGCGGCGATGCGCCGCTTGACCTCGAGCCGTGGGAACTCCCGCTTGGGGTCGAGGCGCAGAACGATGAAGTTCTTGTCGTCCCGCATCATCACGTTGAAGCGCGGCTTGTGCTGCTTGATCAGGGTGTTCTCGAGGAGAAGCGCCTCCTTCTCGTTCTGTGTGATGATGGTTTGGATGTCGCCGAGGAGCCGCGAGAGCAGCGGCACGAAGGCGCGCTCGTCGCCGGAGCGGGTGAAGTAGGAGCGCACGCGGCTGTAGAGGTTCTTGGCCTTACCGACGTAGATCACCTGCCCGCGCTTATCCTCGAGCAGGTATACGCCAGGCTGCCGTGGCAGCCGGTCGAGGCGCTCACGCAGGGCGGGGTCGAGGCGGTCGAGGGGCGCGTCGCTCATCCTGGGGTCCGACGTCGGCAGCAGGAGGGCAAAGCCGTGGAGGCAGGAGAGGTTGAAGCCCCGCGAGAGGACTCGATGGTCCGCGAGTCGTCGAGGCCGAGGTGTCGAGGGCAGAGACTCGCGCCGTCTGGGGGCGCAGGTGAGCGGTCGTCGACGCTCGCGCTAGGCACCCGCCTGCTCGGCGGTGGCCTTGGCGAGCGTCGCGCGGCAGAGCTCGACCTGCTGGCGGTTGACCAGCCGCACGACGATGCCGGGGCGGTCGAGGTAGGGGACCTTGAGGAAGAGGTGGAAGTTGCGCAGTCCCTCCTCCTCGACCGGCGGCTCGCCCTGAGAGGCCTTCCCGGCGCTGCCGGTCACCAGCCGCACACGCTCGCCGGGCTTGATGGTCAAGCCGGCCTTCAGCGTGGTGACCGTCCGGGGGCGGGCCTTGCCGCCTGGGCGACCCGTGGTGATCGAGCAGCCAGCGGCGCTGAAGGGCGCGTCGCCGTTGTTGGCGACCACGATCCACTCTCCGTTGAGCAGCTTGCGGTTGTTGGTCTGCTGAAGCGATTCGAGCGTCAATCCAGTAGCCATATCGTATACCTCTCTCGCAGGTCGCGAGGTCAGAAGACATCGCATACAACGCGCCCTCGCGCCAGGGGCGAGATCGAGCCCGTCGCGATGGGGAGGAGGGGAGGAGGCTAACGTGTGAACGACAGCGGCTCTTTGCAGGCGCCACACGTCGGGTTGCCGGTGCGGAGCTTGGTGAGGCTGACGCGGTTCTTGGCGTCGCAGTGGGGGCAGAGCGCCAGCACATAGCGCTCTACAGCGGCGCCGGCCGCCTCGTCTGGGCTCGACCCCTCATCGCCATCAAGGGCCGCCTTCATATCGGCGAGCGGATCACCCGCAGCCGCCGCGCCGCCGCGGCCCTCTCCGCGCGACGCGGCGGCCCCCGGGGCTGCTCCTTGCTCACGTCGGATCCGCTCGATCTCGGCGTCGTATTCGAGCTCGCGAAAGCGCTCCTCGACCTGTCGCCGGTCACCGTCGAGGATGTCGTCGTAGTCGGTCATCCAAGTCCTCCGCTGCCCACAGCGTATCATAGCTCTCAGTGGTCGCGGCCGGGGCGCCTTGCCCTGGGGCAAGGCGGTGGGCTACCATCCCGTCGACTAGACGATGGCGTATCGCCTTCGTCCGAAGAGTGCTGGTCGCACAACGGGTTTTGGGCGACCGTGCGGGTCACACGAGAGCGTTTTTGGGGCTCTTCTTCGGATGGAAGAGGCGGAGTTCTACACTTGAATCCTGAGGCAAGAGCCGCCAGACGATGACACCGACAAAGTTCGGACGCTACGAGCTCCTCGAGCGTATCGGTGGCGGCGGTATGGCAGAGGTCTTCAAGGCCCGCTCTTCGGGTGTCGCGGGCTTCGAGAAGATCGTCGCGATCAAGCGGATCCTCCCCAACCTCGTCAACGACCGGGAGTTCGTCACCCTCTTCATCGAAGAGGCGAAGATCTCCGCGAGCTTGACCCACGGCAACATCGCCCAGGTCTTCGAGTTCGGGCAGATCGACGACACGTACTTTATCGCGATGGAGTACGTCCACGGTCGAGACTTGCGGGGGATCCTCAAGCAGTTCGTCTCCGCGCGGCGGACGATGCCGATCCCGCTGGCCGTTCACGTCGTGCTCAACGTCTGCGCCGCCCTGGCCTACGCCCATGGGCGCAAGGAGGGGGGACGGGGTGGCATCGTCCATCGCGATGTCAGCCCTCCCAACGTGCTGATCTCCTACGAGGGCGCGGTGAAGCTGATCGATTTTGGCATCGCCAAGGCCAAGATGCGCACCTCGAATATCACCGGCAACCTGGCCGGCAACTTCGGCTACATGGCGCCGGAGCAGGCCAGCGGGCAGCCCGTGGACCATCGTTCGGATCTCTTCTCTGTTGGGAGCATCCTCTACGAGTGCGTGGTCGGGAAGCCGCTCTTCGCCGGCGAGACCGACCTCGCGGTGCTCGAGCGCGTGCGGGTCTGCGACTATGTGCCTCCTTGCCAGGCCAACCCACGGGTGCCCCGTCCCCTCGAGCAGATCATTCTCAAGGCGCTGCATGCCGATCCGACGCAGCGCTATCAGAGCGCCAACGAGCTCCAGCGTGCGCTGGAGTCGTTTTCCCAGGCGTCACGGCTGACCTTCAACGCCAAGCAGCTCTCACGCTGGATGAAGACGACCTTCGCGACCGACCTCTCGCACGAGCCGGGGCCCAAGGGTGCGCCAGCGGCGCAGAGGAGGCCTCCGGCACCCGCGGCGACGGGGGCGAGGCCCAGAGGCTTGCCCTTCTCTACGGTCGGGCAAGCCCCTCCCGAAGGAGAGCGCCCACGTCGTTCGACGCTCCGTGGCTTCGACGCGGAGCGCGGAGGCTCTCCACAGCTGGGCCCGACCATCGCGCTGCCGCAGGTCAACCCTGGCGATGCCATGTTCTCGCCGACTGGGGCGCCGGAATCGCCCGCGCCGCCGCCCCCTTCGCGTCCCGGGCGGCGATCAGCGCGCCCGCCAAGCGCCTCGCTGGCACCAGCGGCGGCCTTGGGCGACGTAGCGAACGACGAGGTCGATGACGACGCGGCCACCACGATCCAGGACGCCTCGCACCCGTCGGCGATGACCTCGCCCGCGTCGGAGCCCACGCCCGCTCCGCCGAAGCCAGCACCCCAGCCCGCCTCGAAGCCGCTGGCCAAGCGGCAGTCTTTCGCCCAGCGAGTGGGCGAAGCGCAGCCAAGGTCGAGCCGACCAACGCCTTCCCCGGCTTCAGCCGAGGCCAAGTCCACCCACAACGTTGGCAGCCTGGCTCCTTCGGCCAGCTTCGGAGATTTCTCGGAGAGCGAGCTCGAGGACGAGGGCGACACCATCGCCGCTGACATGGACGGCCTGCACATCGCGACGCCGCGGGTCACCTCGCCCCGAGATGGTCAAGCTGGCGCCCCGGCGTCGACCTTGCTCGGCATGCAACGAGAGGATGCTGCCGCTCGGATCCCCAAGTCTGGCGTGCCGATCCCCAAGCCTAGCGTGCCGATCCCCAAGCCCGACGGCGCTGATTCCAAGGCTGCGACCATCTCGTCTGACAAGGCGGTCAGCGCGGACATGGTGGGCGCGGAGCTCAAAGGGCGGAGGCAGGAGCAAGCCGCACCACCCAGGCCGATGGGAGGCGATCAAGAGACGATCCCCGCCGAGGCTCACGTTACGGGCGCTCTGGTGCAGGCGGAGCTCGAGCGGCGGCGCGTCGCTCAGGATCTGGAGGCCAAGACGATCCCCGTCGACGCGGAGCTCAGCGGCGCGATGGTGCGCGACGAGCTAGCCCGGCGCGTGGCGGCGGACGCTGAGGCGGCTACGCTGGTGCCCGAGTCGGCTGACATCGACGACACCGTCTCGCCGCCGATCCGCTCGATTCGGAAAGCGCCGCCGTCGGCAGATCTGTTGGCGACTCTTGTCGGGCAGCCGGACGACGTGGCGGCCTCGAGCGCGGCTGCGGCGAGCGGGGCGCTCGACACGAGCCTCGACCCCGTCGAGCTCGAGTGGGATGACGGCCCGACCTACGCCGATCCAGACGCGATGGCCAACCTCGCGAGGACCCTCGAGGACGAGCGCCGCGCGGTGGTCAATGACGACTGGGACAACGACGAAGAGGAGACCCGCGTCGGCTTTCAAGTCGAGGGCGTCGGAGCGATCCCCTCCTTTGAAGAGGACGTGTCCAAGGCGTCTGCTGCGAGGAACGCCTCCGGGGAGTGGTCGCCCCAGTCTCCGGCTCCCTCGGCGCGGTCGCTCGCGCCACCCTCGGCGGTTACTCGGCCGGTCACCTCGCAGCTGGGGGCCGCGCCATCGGCGGCACCGCGGCCACGGCGGCCGGCGCAGCAGGCGCCGACGATGGCCGCTGTCAGCAGGGGCGGAGGAGCGCCCGCTCCTCCACCTCCGGTTTCAGCGGCGCCAGCGGGCGTGCAGGGGGCGACGCAAGCCTGGGGTGCGGTCGCGCGGGCTCCCTCCGCCACGCCACCACCGAGCGCGCAACCGATGGGCGCGTCGCCAGCCCCGCAGAACGCTTGGGGGGCGCCGCAGCTGGCGTCTCAGCCCCCGCCGCAGATGGGCGGGCCGACGCCGATGGCGGCGCCGAGTCACGTCTCTGCGGCGCAAGCCCCACCGTTGGGGCAGCTGTCGCCACCCGGGCAGATACCGCCTCCTGGCGAGATGACCCCGACGGATGCGCCGCAGGTGAGCGACACTGGCGCTGCCCCCATGGCTGGGGTGGAGTTCAGTCCGGCTACTGAGCCTGCGCCGCAGATCGAAGCACCGAAGCAGACCGCAAGGAAGCGCCCAGGTTGGTTGCTGCCGGTGATCATCGTCGCCGTGCTGCTGCTCTTCGGCAGCACCGCAGCGGCGCTCTACGTCTTCGTGTTCGCCCCAGGCGACAGCGACGGCGAGGGCAGAGGGAGCGGCACGGTTGCCAAGAAGAGCGACACGTCAAAGCCGAACGATCCGAAGCCGGAGGACCCAAGGCCGGAGGACCCAAGGCCGGAGGACCCAAAGCCAAAGGACCCAAAGCCGGACGACCCGAAGCCGGACGACCCGAAGCCGGGCGACCCGAAGCCGGGCGACCCGAAGCCGGGCGACCCGAAGCCGGGCGACCCGAAGCCGGGCGACCCGAAGCCGGACGACCCGAAGCCGAAGGACGGCCCGAAGCCGAAGGACGGCCCGAAGCCGAAGGACGCCCCGAAGCCGAAGGTTGGCCCGAAGCCGAAGGACGCCCCGAAGCCGAAGGTTGGCCCGAAGCCGAAGGTCGACCCGAAGCCGAAGGTTGGCCCGAAGCCGAAGGCTGGTCCGAAGCCGAGGCCACGTCGCCCGCAGCCGAGGGTCGTCAAGCCCCGGCGGCCCAAGCCGAAGGCAGGCCCCCCTGGCTTCCTGATCGTGGTCTCGCGCCCGCGATCGAAGGTCTACGTCGACGGTCGCTTCACGGGACGCTCGACCCCAATCCGGCCGAGCAGCCCCTTGAAGCTCTCGGCGGGCACGCATCGGGTGATGCTGAAGGTGGGTCGCCGGCGCTTCACGTTTACGGTAACCGTACGGTCGGGCGAGACCGGCCGACTGGTGAAGTTGCTTCCCATCGACTAGCCTGAGCCTCTATCCTGATCAGGATGATGTCGATCATGAAGGCGTGGCGTTTCTCCGGCGTGCTGCTGCTCGCTATACCGTTGGTCGCGTGCCCAGGGGACACGGGCGGCCCGACGCACGACAGCAGTGGTGGGAAGACGGTCTCGGTCAGCGGCCGAGTCGTTGACTTCGAGTCCTGCATCACCACCGCCGGTTGTCAGGGCGTCGGCGAGATGCGGGTCGCGCTCTTCTATGACACCACGGTGGTCTCCGAGCTCACGGCCGCCAACGGCGCCTTCACCCTCGAAGAGGTGCCCAACGGGGTGCGCACCTACCTGTTGGTCACCGACGCGTCGGGCAACGACCGGTACCTCTCCACGCTGCAGGCCGCTCCTGTGGCGACAAGGGGCGAGACGGTCTTCTCAGTGGAGACCTTCGCGATCTCGCGCAACAAGGCGCTCTACCGTTCGATCGGCAATGAGCTGTCGGCGGACGTCGCGAGCAAGGGGATCTACATCGGGCAGGTGCTCGACCGCGCCAGTGACACCTTCAAGGCCTTTCAGGGCGCCAAGGTTACCGTCGCGCCGACCACGACGGTGCGCTATCTCAAGACCAACCTCGATCTCGATCCCACCGGCACCAAGGCGTTCTTCCCTCCGACCCGCAAGTCGACGGGTATCTTCGGCCAGTTCGTGGTGCTCACCGACTCGGCGCCCCAGGACTACGCGGTCTTGGCCGACGCGGCGACCAAGACGTTCACCCCAACCTTCGTCCCGATCGGCGCCGGCTACGTGACGATCGGTCTTCATCGTGGTCAGGACAAGCCCGGAGGCGGTGCCGGTGCCGGTGGTTGAGAGCACCGCCACACAGCCCTCCTGAGGAAGCCAGCGGAGTCCAGGGCTAACGATCGGTCACGTCTTCCGGGGGAGGTTAGTCTGGGCAGAACCTGTCGCTCGCCTCGCCGGGCTTGCGGTGGAAGAGATCAGCCTCGGCCTTCTCGAAGAGCTCGGCGCCGCCGAGGGCTTGGGGTACACCGGACGCAGGCAGCGTCAGGCCGCCGCTGAGCAGCAACGCGCCCCCGGGCAGCGACGTGACGCGGTGGCCGAAGCGCCCCGCGCGCAGAGACTCAATCTCGCTCAGCTGGTCACCCTGCGCTTGGTAGAGGTAGCTCTTGTTGCAGGCGCGCCCGCTGGGACAGGTCAGCGGTGCCGCGAGCCCGCCGCTGAGCAGCACCTCACCCTGCGAGAGGGCGCTGGCGGTATGGTAGGCGACGGGGATGAAGAGCGCCGAGGCCACATTGGAGACACGCAGATCACCCGCGACGGAGGTGATCCTCTGTATGGGGAAATCGGCCCGGAGCGTCTGGGCCTGGCCCGACTCGAGCTCGAGCCCACCGACCAGCAACACCTCGCCGTCGCCGAGGCTGCTCGCCGTAGCGTGTGCGAGCGATCGCAGCCGCTGGCGCGAGCCGACCTCGAAAGAGGCCAGCTTTGCCATGACGTCGCTGGCAATGTCCAGTAGCTCGATCGCCTCGACGTCGCGCTGCGCTGGCTTCGAGTCGAAGTTACCGCCGAAGACCAGCACCTGCGAGGCCGAGAGCTGAGCCGCCGCCGCCGCCACGCGGGTCCGCGCTAGGGCGAAGGGGCCGCGGTGCTCGGTGCTGGCCGCGGGCAGCTGCTCCACGGTGTCGACCGTCGCGAGATGACCGCCCGAGTAGTCGTCGAGGCCACCGAGGATCAGCACTGAGCCATCCTCGAGCTGCGTCATCACACTGAAGATACGGCTGGCGAGCGCTGGTGGCGCAGGCCGCGCCACGAGCCGCGGCGGGTCGGTGTAGGGGTAGAGCCGCAGCGCCAGCGTCGTCGCGGGCTCGGCGGTCTCGGTGGGCACGATCGGCAGCAGCTCGTTGGCGTCGCCGAGCTTGGCGACCGGGCTCAGAGGTTGGTCGGCGCGGCCGCGCAGCCCTCCAATGAGAAGCAGGTCGTAGGGGCCCTCGGCCGGGCCACCGATCAGCACGGCGTGGTGCCAGGCGCGGCCTACGCCCTCGAGCTCGCCGAGGTCTTGGAAGGTCCCGCTCCGCGGATCGAAGAGGGCGGCGCCTGGGTGAACCCAGAGCCCGTCGCCGCTGGCGCCGGCTGGCGGCTGGTGGGTCAGACCACCGACCACGAGCACCTGCCCGTTGGGCAGCGCCGTCGCCGAATGAAACCCCCGCGGCGCGTCGAGACCGATCGCGCAGGCGAAGCGGTCGACGGGGCGCAGCAGCACCGAGAGGGGGCCTACGCGCGGTCGCTGGTTGAGCCCGAGGAGCACGCCGCGGGCCAGCAGCTTCGGTGGGCTGTCATCAGAGAAGGCCTCCACCTGGAGGTCGATGCGGCCCTCCTCATCACGCTCGAAGCCGAGGTCGCTCTGGCCTGTCGTGCCGCGCAGCGAGACGACGCGATCGCAGAGCAGCTTGGGCGAAGCCGAGAGTCTGCTGCGCTGTACCAACGTTAGCCGCAGCTTCGTAGCGCCGAGGGCCGCCAGCGTCTCAGCTCGCCCCGTCGTCTGACAATCGCCCGTCGTGGGGGCGACGCGGAGCACGAGCTCCGGTGGAGCGGGGTCGTCGCTGCAAGCGAGGAGCAGCAGCGCTCCAAGCAGCGCTCCGAGCGAGCGCCCCTTGAACACCAAGCGAGAAGCATGCATCCGTCTCACCAGCTGATCCGGTAGCTATCGGTTGGCACTGTGTCGGTTGATGAGGTCGCCACCAGCGACACGATCACCCCCGTCGCGGCGGCGCTGCCGACGAGCGCCCAGAACCACCAGCGCTTGTAGAAGGAGGGGCCGCGGGCGACGGGCTTCGGTGGCTTGGTGAGTCTCGTCGTGCGCCAGATCCCCAGCGCGAGGAGCTGCGGCTCTCGTGGCGGTCGTGAGGTCTTGGCGCTGGCGCTGCCACGGAGCGCGCCGCTGTCGACGTCGTAGAGGTGGCCCTTCAGCGACAGCCCCGCCGGCCGCTTCTCGACGAGCACGAGCAGCGCTTGGGCTAGGCCGAGCTCGCTGAGCGTCGCGGGGAAAAGCACCTGCTTGCGACCGATCTCGGGGCGCATGTCGCCGAGCATGGTCAGCAGCTCGTGAGCCTCTTCGGCGCGGCGCAGGCTGACCGCCAACGTCTGCTCGCGCGCTCCGACGCGCGCGGGGAGGACGACCTTGCGGAAGCCGGCGAGGCGCACCGTGACGTAGTGGGTGCCGAGGGTGAGGTTGCTGATCACCACCGGGGTCGCGCCGGTGCGGCGGCCGTCGACGAAGGTCGCCGCGCCAGAGGGCATGGAGGTGACGCGGAGCGAACCGCTGCTGAGCGCGGCGTGGATCCTCTGTGTGAGGCGCAGCAGCGCCTCCCAGCCCCGCGGCGTACGGCTGCGCAGCTTGGGCAAGGCGCGGGCGCGCCAGACGCGCAAGGCCACCAGCCGGCGCGCGGCCTGGCGCCGGCGGTGGGCCGCCAGCTCGGCGGCGGCGAGGTGGAGCTCTGTCTCAGCGAGGGCGCTCTTGGGCACCTGCTGCAGATGGGAGCGCATGGCCTTCAGCGCGCGGGTGAGCAAGCGCATCGCCCGCCGTGGCTGTCGCGCGTCGAGGGCGGAGACGCCCTCTTGGAGCAGCCGCTTCTCCTTGACGTCCAGGTGCGCAGGCTGGCGAGAGAGGCGCTTCGCGGTGTCGACGAGCTGTACCTCGCGGTCGTGTCGCAGGGCAGCGAAGAGCGCGGTCCTCACCTCGCGGGCGGTGGCTCGATCGGTGCCCTTCGCCGGCAACACGATCAGCCCCACCACCGGCCGCGCCGAGGTCGCGGGCTTGGCCGGGGCGCTCGAGCAGAGCGCTAGGATCACGAGGGCTGCGAAGGTGCCGCTAGCTGCTCGGTGGGGTCGCGTCGAAGGCATAGAAGAAACCGCTGGTGCTGCCGATGTAGACTGTGTTGCCTGCGACCACGGGCCAGGCTTTGAAATCGTGGCTGGTCGAGCTGCCAGGCTGCGCCGACCAGATCAGCTCGAGGTCGCTCGTCAGCGCGTAGAGTCGGCCTGGGCTCGTCCGCGCCGCGAAGACCTGTCCCCCCGGTCCGATCGCAGGCGAGGTGCGGCGCATGCGCCCGAGCTCGAAGGTCGCTAGCGCTTTGCCGCTGGTGTCGAGGGCGTAGAGCTTCTCGTCGAGGGAGCCAACATAGAGCACGTTATCGGCGCCGAGCACGGGGCTGGAGATGAAGCCCGCCTCCGCGGTGAAGGCGAAGCTTGGCAGCGCGGCGCCGGTGAGTGGGTCGCAGGCATGCAACGTCTGGGCCATAGACGCAACGTAGACCGCAGTGGTCGTGATCAGCGGCCGCGTTCGGATGTCACCGCCAGCGCTGAAGGTCCAGCGCTCGGTCATCGCCGCTGGGTTTTCGACGTTGATTGCGTGGAGTGAGAGGTCGGAAGAGCCGATGTAGACGGTCTTGCCATCGCCAGCGAGGGCGGGCGAGCTGGTGACGGGCTCGTTGAGCCCGGCCACCGGCGCCGAGCCGATGAGCTGGCCGTTGGAGGCACGAAAGGCCAGCAGCGACCCTGGGGTGGCGACCTCGCCGTAGGAGCCGATGTAGACCACGTCGGCTCTCGGGTCGTAAAGAGGCTTCGAGCCGAAGTAGAGCCCGCCGTCGCGCGACCAGCGAGGCTGGCAGGTCGTCGGATCGAAGCTCCAGAGAGTCTGGGTGCTCGCCATGAAGACATGGTCGGCGCCGTTGATCACGCCGACCGTCAGCGGGGTTTTGATCCCGTCAGGCTTCCCCGCCACCGCGGGGGTCTGGGCGCTGCAGATCGGCGTACCGTTGGTTGGATCGAGCACGTGCACCACGCCGCTGTTGGTGACGACGACGACGGAGCCCGTGGAGGTGATCGCGGCGCCCCAGTTGATCGGCGCCCCGGCGTTGAAGCGCCAGCGTAGCCGGCTGCCGATCTCGAGCGGGCGAGTGACGGAGGTCTCGTGGCCGACCTTGTCGCGAGCCGTGACAGTGAGCTCGATCTCATTTCTGGTCGCGGGCTCGTAGCTCAGCGCGAGCTCGCTCGGGCGCAGGGTGCAGACCTGTTCTTTAGCGTCGGGGGGCTGGCAGCTGACCTGCTGGTGGGCGTTTGGGGTAGAGAGCCGTGCTACGACGCTGGCGACTCCCGCCATGTCGTCGACGCTGACACGCACAGCGACCTGGGCGTCCTCGATCCCAATCGAGGCCCCGGGGGCCGGGGAGATCAGCGTGAGCTGAGGGCCGTTGTTATCGACGCAGACATCGATCTCCTGGCTCAGCGTCTCGCCCTCGCTGTCCACAGCGCGGAGCGCTAGCTTTAGCGTGCCGTCTTGGAGCTGTCGCGTGTCGAGGTCGACGATGAAGGGGGCCTCGTTGTCTTCGAGGGGCGGGGTGGAGCCACCAGACACCACCATGACCTGCACCGAGCTGAAGCTGCCGCCCCCCTCGGGTTCGAGGCGCAGCGGCACCTCACCGAAGAGCACCCCGCCAGCGCCGCAGACCCCGGGGATGACGCCGAGCAGGCGGATCCCGCTAGGGTGGTCGCCACCACCGCAGCTGCCGAGCACGAGGGCTGCGGTGAAGAGGAGCGCGAGCGCCGGTGTACGAGCCGTAGAGAGCATTCTCAATGCTATCACTGCCGACGCCGCTGGCGTACCCATTGGGTGTGGCGAAGGCCCTCAAACTCGCCGTAGCACCACGATGGCTGCGTTTTCGCTCCGCGATCTCGGCTCGAATGGCGTCGCCTCGCTCGGTCGGGCCTAAGAGCACCCCCACAACGTCTTCCCGTCGCCGAGCACCGCACTGCCGGCCGCTCTCTAGGCCTCAGCAAGCTCGCCGTACCATTCGTATGGCTCATCTCTATGGCTACGAAATCCCGTATGGCCCATTTCTTCGGCTACGAAAGCGGCGCGGCAACTCAGCAGCCGGCTCGGTCCCGAGTCTGTGGGGAAGCGCCTAAATCAACAGCCTGCTAAGGCTGGTGCTTGTAGCAGACTTTGACCTTCGCGCCGGCTTGCGGGTACTTCATGATCACGATCTGATTCACCACCGTGTCGTACTTCCAATGGGTCCCTTCCTGCGCCTTGAAGCCGTCGAACCAGACCTCGATGGTGCCGGCGAGGGGCTTCTTGCTCAGCTTCATCTTGGTTGTCGCGGTGGCGACGTTCTGCCCCAAGGCGTTAAAGAGCTGGGCCCAGTTCGCGTTGCAGATGTGAAACTTCAGGCCCTGGGTCATGTTCGAGAGCGCGATGTACTGCTGGCCGTCGTTGGCCACGCAGCCGCCGTTGGTCAGGCCGACGATGCTGTGGAAGACGTAGTCGGCGTAGTCCGGGCTGCGAGCCTTGATGAAGGTATGGAAGCTGTTGGCGTTGAGGCTGCTCTCGTCATCGGTGACGACGACGAAGTGGCGGATGCTGCCAGGACGCATGAAGGCCTCGAGCTGCACGATGTGCTGTTGGGCCTTCGTCAGCGAGTTGTGGCTACGAATCCTGTCGTTGATCTGACGGAAGCGCTGGCCGTCGCCGCAACCCGGTCCGGCGAGGGGCTGCGGCAGGCAGATGTCGTAGGTGCCCGTACCCCGCCTGGCGAGCAGGAGCACATGGTAGTCGACCTTCTGTTTGCTGATGAACTGCGCGAAGGCGTTCATGTTCGCCTGCACCATCGCGATCTCGGTCGACATCGAGCCCGACTGGTCGATGATCCAGACGATGTCCACGGGGCGCGAATGGAGCCCGAAGGTGAAGGTCTCGCAGTGACCTTGTGGCGGGCAGGGCTCGTCTTTGCCATCGCAGTCCTGATCGATGCCGTCGCCGCAGATCTCGGCGGCTGGCAGCGTCGCCCCCTCGCAGCTACCCCAGGCCGAGAACTCGCCTGCGCCGACGCATTGTTGCTTGCCGGGCTTGCAGATGCCGACGTTCAGCTTCGCCGCTGGACCGGGAAAACAGTCCTGTGAGGCGCCCAGGCTGCAGGCACATTGCTCATCGACGTCGCCGTCGCCGTCATCGTCGAGGCCGTTGCCGCATTGCTCTTTGCCTGTGGGCGGGGGCGAGGGCGGCAGACCGGCCTCGCTCCGTGGCGTGATGAAGCCGCTATCCGGTGCCATCGCTCCACCATCGCTGTTTTCTCCACCACCGCCACTACCGATGGTCGCTGCGTTGCAGGCTAAGAGGGTCGAGGTGAGAATGAAGACGCCACAGATTGCATAGATGTTGGAGCGCATGACGTGGACTGCGGCAAGTTTGATGCCGAGATACAGGTCTCCTGAGCACAACGAAACGACTAAGGTTTTGTCAACCGGCTGCCAGCGCTGGTGACAGCTGTTCCCTGCGATCTGGTGTCAGCACTCCACAGGTGGTCCGTCCAAGGGGCGAGAAGCGTGGCCCTGGAGGCGCGGACCCGCCAGCTTGTCAGCGGCCTGGCCGACGGCGCCGCCGACCCCGGCTTGTCACCCGGGCTCGTCGATACCCTGAAGGATGCCTCGCGACACCTCCCCGAGCCCCCCCGCGCGCCTGCTGCGCGTGATCACGAGCTTCCCCTACCGAGCGCTCGTTTCTCTCGCTTCGGTTGCTTGCTACCAGCAGGCGCCCTCCTCGCTCCTACGCCGTGATTCCGCATCCTTCGCGCAGCTCGGTCCGGTAAGCTGATCAGCGCTCTAGGGTACGTTAGGATCGAAACGTGATGCTGTCTCCCCGCCTTCTCCCTCTTTCTCACGTGTTGCTCGCGCTGCTGGTGCTCCTCTCGGGGTGCAGTCAGGAGGCGAGGCTCGCTGCCGACCTCGGCGGGCGGGCAGACGCCCTTCTCGACGCGCCGCTCGTCGACGCCCTCCATGACGCGAGGTTCGCTGACAGCGCGGCCGATCGCGGCGCTCCGGGCCAGGACACCGCCGTCGACCTGCTCGGCAAAGACGGCGGAGGTCAAGACGGCTCCACGCTTTCCTTCGAGCTGACGGTGATGGCCGCCAACCTCACCAGCGGCACGGCGCAGTCCTACACGCCAGGTCACGGCGCGCGCATCATCGAGGCCTTCGCGCCGGATGTCGTGCTGATCCAGGAGTTCAACTACGGCGCCAAGACGGCGGCCGATATCAGCACCTTCGTCTCCAGCACCCTCGGTGCCGGCTACCACTACGTGCGCGGCAACGGCTCGATCCCCAACGGCGTGATCAGCCGCTACCCGATCCTCGCCTCGGGCGTCTGGGTCGATCCCGAGGTCTCCAACCGCGACTTCACCTGGGCTCGGATCGATCTGCCAGGGGCGAAGGACCTCTACGCGATCAGCGTCCACCTGCTGACCTCGAAGGCCTCCAAGCGCACCAAGGAGGTCAAGGCGCTGCTCGCCTTCATCCAGCAGCACGTCCCGAGCGGCGCCCTGCTCGTCCTCGGTGGCGACTTCAACACCACCAGCCGTGGCGAAGGCTGCATCGCTGCCCTACGCCAACGCTTCACCATCGCGGCGCCCTATCCTGCCGATCAGAGCGGCAACGGCCACACCAACGCCCACCGCAACAGCCCCTACGACTGGGTCGTGGTCAGCCCCGCGCTCCACGCGCTGGAGGTGCCGCTGCGGGTCGGTAGCCAGAGCTTCGCGGCGGGCTTGGTCTTCGACAGCCGCGTCTACACGCCCCTATCAGAGGTGCCGCCCGTGCTCATCGGTGACTCAGACGCGCCGCAGATGCAGCATATGGCCGTGCTGCGGCGGTTCCACGTCACGCCCTGAGCCTCCTCGACGTCTTCGCCCTCCCGTGATGGTCAATCCGCCCTGGGCGAAAATGGCCAACGACCTTGGCGTCGAGCGCCGCTCGTTGCTCAAACTTCGGGCGGAAGACCCTACACATTCGGGACCGAGCCGGGCGCTGAGCTGCCGCGCTGATTTCGTAGCCGAAGACACGAGCCATACGGGTGGTACGGCGAGTTGTTGCTCGTCGGTTGCTTGCTGCCAGCAGGCGCCCTCCTCGCTCCTACGCCGTGATTCCGCATCCTTCGCGCAGCTCGGTCCGGTAAGCTGATCAGCTCTCTAGAGCTGACCGTCGCCGCGCTGGTCTTCGACATCACAGCGGTTGTCGCTCGTCGGTTGCGTGCTAACAGCAGGCCCTTCTCGCTCCCACGCCGTGATTCCGCATCCTTCGCGCAGCTCGGTCCGGTAAGCTGATCAGCGCTCTTGAAGGCGGCCGGCAGTGCTGTGCCCGGCGTCGGGAGGGGTTTGTGGGGGTGCTCTCAGGGTGGCATATGATTGGCTTCGCGAGGAGAAACAGACTCGAGAGGAGGGCTCGATGACGCGCGCGCGTTCAAGCTCCGACGGTCAGAACAACGCAACCACCACCTCCGGAACCTGCGCCACCTGCGATGCTCCTGCGCTCGTGCGCTGCACCCGCTGCGACGCCGCGCTCTGCGCTGATCACGCCCCGCTGGCGGGGTACCTCTGTCGGGCTTGTGAGGATGCCTACACCAAGGCCCGCGTCAAGCTGACGCTCTGGCCGTGGTTTCTCCTGCCCTTCCTCAGCGCCTTCACCTATCTCGCGCTGAACCTGCGCGAGCTGTGGACGGCGGGCCCCTACTCGAGCAGGGGCTTCACTGGGTATCCGTTCTTCGACGTCTTGATCTACATGGTGGTCGCGGGGCTGCTCTTTGGCAGCCTCGGCAGGGCGCTGCGAGTGGCCGTCTTCAATTATCGCTTTCGCAGATAGGACCGGGCTGGCTGCTTCTCACTCCCGTGTTTCGATCGCGTCGATCGCGTCGATCGCGTCGATCGCTTCCAGCCCCGCTTGCGCGCCACGTGGAGCCAGATCGCCCGCGACATCCGCGCGATCACCTCGTCGACGCGCTTCAGGCGCTTGTAGTCGCGGGACATCACGACCACGACGTACTCGGCGCGGTCGTTGCGAAAGGCGATGCCGCCATCGTGGCTGACCTTCGAGATCGTGCCGCCCTTATGCGCCAGCTTGATCGAGCGCGGCAAGAGCGGCGGCAGCTTGCCATGGAGCCGCTGGCGCTTGAGCACCGCGACCATCTGCTCGCTGGCCTTGGGCGAGATCACCTTCCCACGGGCGAGGCGCGCATAGAGCTGGGTCATGCCTCGGGCCGTGACCTCGTTGGAGAGGCCGCGGTCGAAGGCCTTGATGTCTTGCACGCCGCGCAGCACCTTGATCCCGCGCAGCTTCAGCCGGCGCAGCGTCTTCATCGCCTGCTTGGCCCCGACCTGCTTCAAGAGCAGGTTGGTCGCCAGGTTCGACGAGATCGTGATCATCTCCTCGACGAGGGTCGACACCGGCAGGCTCTTGCCGATCATCCGTGGCGGCAGGTCGCGTGGCCGACGCGGCACGGGCATCTGGTAGGAGCTTCCGTCGACGATCGAGCGAAAGCGGTTGACGACCGTGATCGGCTGGTCGAGGCGTAGCTTGCCACGGGCGATGGCGTCGAAGACGGCGACCATCACCGCAGTCTTGTAGGTCGAGGCCGCGTGCATCCACTCGTCGGGGCGCAGCAGCAGCTTCTGGTTATCGCGCAGATCGACGAAGCCCACGGCGAAGGTCGAGGGATCCTCGTCGGCGAGCTTCTGTAGCTCGCGGCAGAGCCGGCGCAGCTGCGGTGTGAGGCGGCGCAGGGTGCAGCCTCTCTTGGCGGCCAAGGCGGGGCGAACCTCGAGCGGGCTGCCGGTTGCCGTGGCGATCAACGTGGTGAGCAGCGTGGCGAGCGCGAGAGCGAAGCGCATCTTTGAAGGCTGCCATGGTCGCGCGGCCGACGCGAGCGTCGGACTCCACGGCTCCACGGTGGCGAGCGGGCGGTGTAGGCTGCCCAAGATGAGCTTCGCGCGAGTCGAGAGCGTTGTCGCCCGCGGTGTCGAAGACGGCGCCTTTCCCGCGGCGTGTCTGCTAGTGGCCAAAGACGGCGGCGAGCTGGTGGTGCACCAGGCCTTTGGACGGGCGCGCCTCGACAGCGTCTTTGACCTGGCGTCGTTGACCAAGCCGCTGGCCACGGTGGCGACGCTGATGCGGCGCGTGGCGGCCGGGCGGCTCGACGTCGACACGCGCGTTGAGGAGCTGATCCCGAGCGCACGGCGAGCGCCGATCGGCCAGGTCACGGTGGCTCAGCTCGCAGCCCATTGCGCCGGCCTACCGGCCTGGCGGCCCTTCTTCGAGGCGCTGCATACGCTGCCCTACGCCGAGGCTCGCAAGCGGCTACGCCGGGCGCTGCTTTCTGAGCCTCTCGAGGCGGAGCCTGGCGAGCGGAGCGTCTACAGCGACCTGGGCTACCTGCTGCTCGACTGGGTGCTCGAGCGCGACAGCGGCCTGCGCCTGCATCGCCTGGCGCACCAGGAGGTGTACCGTCCGCTGAGCTTGGGTAGCACAACCTTCCGTCCCCTCGATGAGGTGGACGCCTCATCGGCCGAGAAGGCCGCCGACGCCTGGCCCTTCGTGCCGACGGAGCGCTGCCCGCGCCGAGGGCGGCTCTTGGGCGAGGTGCACGACGACAACGCCCACGCCATCGGCGGCGTGGCGGGTCACGCGGGGCTCTTTTCGACGGCGCATGAGGTGCACCTGCTCGCGCGGGAGCTGGTGGCGGCCTACGTGGGAGCGCGGTCGCTCTTCGAGCGCGACGTCGTGCGCGCGTTCTGGGACGCGCGACCCGCGCGCTCGGCGAGGGGACGCGTCGACGGTTGGGCCCTCGGCTGGGACCGCCCGACGCAGGGCGCGCTCTCGAGCGCGGGCAAGCGGCCGCCACGAGTCGCCGTGGGACACCTGGGCTTTACCGGCACATCGATCTGGATCGACCTCGAGCATCGTGCTTGGGTGATCCTGCTCACCAACCGCGTCTACCACGGTCGCGAGCCCAACCCGATGAAGGCCCTGCGTCCACGCCTCCACGACGCGGCCTGGCGCGCCCTGGCGTCGCGGCGTCGCGGTTGACTTTGGAAAAACGTGAGCGATCGCTGGTCCTCCGCTGGCTTCGTGGCCCGTCGATCAGCTACCTGCGCTGCGCCGGCTTGGCATGGCGTGCGGTTTGACATGGCGTGCGGTGCGGTCTAGTACTGGGCTGCTTCTCACGCTCTTCTCTGCCCACCTGCTCGTTTTCATGGCGGCGCGACGTACGCCGCGCCGTCTTGCAGGAGCCTCGAGCGCCATGTCATAGAGAGGTTGGCATGAAGCATACGACGATGATGACGTTCGCTCTGGCTGTGGCGGCCGCTGCGGTCGTCCTCGGCGCCTGCAACGGGCATCAGGCCAAGCAGCTGCGCACCGCCGTGATCCCCCTCGGCAGCCCGGTGGGCGGCTGTGTAGGCGTGGAGAACCTGGTGCGCGGTGACCGCAGCACCACGATAGAAAAGAGCCTCCTCGCCAGCGGCGGCTGTCGCTATCGTATCCGCTGGAGCGGCGTGCTGCTCGACACCGCGGCTCTCTCTGACGCGCTGAGGCCCGGGGGGCGTCCGGCGGTCGCACAGGTCGAGCTGCGCTTCGAGCCGCTGACGCTCACCGACGAGGTCGGTCAGCCGATCGACGTGACGCTGCCGGCGCTGCGCTTTGAGCTCCGAGTGGGCAGACAGAGGCTCCTGGCGATCAATGGCGAGCAGCTGAAAAACCCGCTCGGGGCGCCCGAGACGGTGCGCTTCGAGGCAGCCCTTCGCTCGCTGCTGGCGGCCCACCTGGTCAAGCACGCCCCCTTTCGCGGAGTCGCCGAGCTGACCCTCGAGCTCAGCGACGCAGTGCGCAAGGCGCTCGCGGCGAAGAGCCGTGGGCCGCTCCTCGAGCTGCGTTATGTTGCGGTAGTCACGACATCCACCGGCAAGGACGCTGCCGCCCCGACCAACCCCACGGGACGTCAGCCCGCCGCGAGTCAGCCCGCCCCGACCAACCCCACGGGACGTCAGCCCGCCGCGAGTCAGCCCGCCCCGACCAACCCCACGGGACGTCAGCCCGCGGCGCTCTAGCAGAACCCCATCGGGGTCGGTTGAGGTTAGAAGCCCTGCTGTACCAGGTAGCTGGCGACGTGGCGATAGAAGGCGACGTGGTCGAAGCTGTTGCCGACGCCGGGGTTGTCGCCCGCGAGCTGGCCGATCTGGTCGAAGTGATCAGCCGGGATGCAGCCCAGCCAGGTGCCCCATTGGGTCGAGGCGGTGTGCACGATGCCGTCGTTGGCCTTGGGCGAGAACAGAGAGCCCGCGAGCACCGTCCAGGTTGGGACGAGCAGCAGGTCGATGGGATCACGATCGCTGTTCCATTGCTTGATGAAGGGCGGCGCCAGCGGGGCCTTGCAGGTGTTCTTGGCCAGCGTGAGGCCGGAGCGACCGCCGACCGAGTAGTATTTGACCTGAGGCTGATCGGGGTGCTTGAGGTTGAAGTCCTTGACGCTGTCGGTGGCGAGAAACTCCATCGAGGCCTTGAGGTCGGTGTCTTGGGCGATGTCGCCATAGAACGGCCGGCCCAGCGCGGCGGTCACGGCCTTGAGCAGCTCCTTGGAGAGACCGGGGAGGTTGCCGAGGAGGATGTCAGCCAGCTCGTCGCCGAGGTGCGGCGTGGCGACGGTGAAGACCGCGCCGACCTTCTGTGGCGAAAGCGAGGCGACATAGCGCGAGTCGAGACCGCCCTGGCTGTGGCCGATCAAGTTGACCTTCGCCGCGCCGGTCTGGGCGAGGACCTTGTCGACGAAGGTCGCCAGCTGCGGCCCGCGGATGTAGCTCGAGTTGAAAGGATCGAGGACCGCGATGTGGACGTCGTGTCCGTCCTTCTCGAGCGCGCCTTTGACATGATGAAAATAGGTGAAGGGCCCGATGCTCTCGAAGCCGAAGAAACCGTGGACCAACACGATCGGGTAGGGCGGGCCTTTCCCGACGTTGGGCTCGAGCAGCTCGCCGCGGTTGCGCACCACCGGCGGGGGCACCGGGAGGGGAAAAAACGGGGCGCCGCTGTCGGCGCCGCTGAGGTCGTCCAGAGCGGGTACGCCGTCGCTGCCGCAGCCTGCGCTGATCAGGAGCAGCCCGAGCAGCGTCAGGAACACCCCCGTCGGTTGCTTGCTACCAGCAGGCGCCCTTCTCGCTCCTACGCCGTGATTTCGCATCCTTCGCGCAGCTCGGTCCGGTAAGCTGATCAGCGCTCTAGATCAGCAGCGCTGGATCAACAGCGTTCGATCAACAGGCAGGTCGTCGGGGTCCGACGGCTATTCGTCGCTGGCGCGGAGGGCCTCGGCGTGGCTGCCGTAGATGTGCGCGGCGATGCCGTGGGCGTTCAGCGCGTCGCCAAACTTGATCCGCATGAAGGCGCTGGTGGTGTAGCGCCGCACGTCGGTGTGGTACTGCTCGTTGAGCGACTTGAGCGTCTGGGCGTACTCGTCGATCAGCTCCGGCACGATGTCGAAGCCATCGTAGTTCACCACGGAGCGGACCTTCTTGCCCAGGGGCTGCAGCACCTTCTCGATCGCCTCCCGCAGCTCATGGATCTGAGTCTCGCTGCGGATCCGCAGCCCCGCGAGGTTGAGAAAGCACGTCTCGCTCCTGTCGTCGTAGGTGGCCCGCGCCTCGACCGGAACCGCTAAGAGCTCGGTCTTGAGGCCCATCGTGCCACCGGTGAAGAGCCGCAGGTCCATCGGCTTCGGCGTGCCTTCGATCACCGGCGCAAAGCCCATCTGATCCAGCACGTCGCGCTCGAGGTCGACGCCCGGCGCCACCTCGAGCAGGCGCGGTCCCTTGGCCGTGAGATCGAAGACCGCGCGCTCGGTGATGTAGAGGATTGGCTTCTGATTTTGCACCGCCACCTCGGCGGCGAAGGTGATCTCCTCGACCTGATCGACGAACTTCTTGTTGCGCCCCTCCTGCACGATCTGTAGCCCGTGATCGTCGACGGCGACCTTCAGCCCGCCCGCCGTGAACGTGCCGACGAAGACGACCTTGCGCGTGTTCTGGCTGATGTTGATGAAGCCGCCGGCGCCGACGAGCTTCTGCCCGAACTTGCTGACGTTGAGGTTGCCGTGGCGGTCGACCTGGGCGAGGCCGAGGAACGCCAGGTCGAGGCCACCGCCGTCGTAGAAGTCGAATTGATAGGGCTCGTCGAGGATGGCGTCTACGTTCTTGCCCGTGCCGAAGTTCGGCCCGCCTTGGGGAACGCCGCCGATCACGCCGGGCTCCGCGGTGAGCGTGAGGTAGTCGATCACCCCCTCCTCGGTGGCGACCGCGGCCACGCCCTCGGGCACGCCGACACCGAGGTTGACCACGCTGCGAGGCCGCAGCTCGAAGGCGGCGCGGCGAGCCATCACCTTGCGCTCGGTCAGCTCCATCGGCTCGAGGGCCGACAGCGGCGCGCGGATCTCCTGCGAGAGGTGCGGGTCGTAGCTCACGGCGAAGGTCTGCGGGTGGTCCTCCTGCCTGGCGACGACGACACAGTCGACCATGATGCCCGGGATCTTGACCTGCCGCGCCGGGAGCGTGCCGCGCTCGGCGACGCGCTCGACCTGGACGATCACGATGCCGCCGGAGTTCTTCACCGCCATCGCCATCGAGAGGGTGTCGAGGGTCAGCGCCTCCTTCTCCATCGTGATGTTGCCGTCGGGATCGGCGGTGGTGCCGCGGACCATCGCCACGTCGATCGGCATCGGTTTGTAAGCCAGATACTCCTTGCCGTCGAACTCGACGATCTCCACCACCTCCTCGGTGGTCCGCGCGTTGAGCTTACCGCCGCCCTGCCGCGGGTCGACGAAGGTCCCCAGGCCGACGGAGGTGATCGTCCGCGGCCTTCCCGCGGCGATGTCGCGCAGCATATGCACCATCACCCCGAGCGGGAGGTTGTAGGCCTCGACCAGGTTCTCCTGCGCGAGCCGCTGCAGCTTGGGTACGAGGCCCCAATGGCCGCCGATCACGCGGCGCAGCAGCCCCTCCGCTGCGAACATGTTGACGCCGCGGCTGTCGCTGTCGCCCTGTCCCGCGGCGTAGAAGAGCGTCAGGTCGCGGGGCTTGCCCGTGCTCTCGAAGCGGCGGCGCAGGGCCCGCACCACGCCCTCGGCGAAGCCAACCCCAACGAAGCCGCCGGGGGCGATCGTGTCGCCATCCTCGATCAGCTCGACGGCCGCCTCGGCGCTGACGATCTTGCTCTTGCGGTGAATCGCAGAGATGAGCCCTGCGAGGCTGTGGTCGGTTCCGTTCACGATATGCTCCTTCCAACCCCGATTGACGCGCGCTACCAGTATTCACTCTCTCAGGTGACTAGTACGTCGCGGCGTAGGAGCAACCTACAAATCACTCCCCACCGCAGACCCCGAGCTCGGCCCGCTTACCTGCTCGGCGAGTGGGGGCGCGGCCGCATCGGGACGGCTACAGACATTGGTCTGCGCCGACGTCGTTGTCCGTCGTGCGCGCCTCGCCGTCGATGTCGTCCGTGACGTCGGCGAGGGGCTCGCCCTCGCCGTCGACGGTGCTGTTGCTGCAGCTCGCGAGGTGCAAGTCGCCCTTCGCCGCGTCGACAAAGAAGGCGGCCTTGGCGTTGGTGATGTTGCCGCCGAGGCTCGCCGTGGCGCCGTTGCGGCTGGCGATAGCCTTGTTGGTGAGGTTGTTTTTGACCACCATGCCGCTGCTCGAGCTCCAACGGTACTCGATCGCGTTTGTGTAGGCCGAGGCTGAGGAGAAGAAGACGGTGTTGTTCAGCACCTTCACGTCATGTCCCCGCTCGACGCTGATCCCGACGTCGTGCTCGCCGCTCCCGGCGTGCTGCGAGAACACCGTGTTGTTGCGCACGATCGTGCCGTAGACCTCGGCCTTCAGGCCGACGCCAATGCCGCGGGCGCAGTCGATGATCATGTTTCGCTCGATGGTGTGGGCGCTGCCCTGTGGGCTATCCCACATGTGGATCGCGTGCTCGGCGAGGCCGCCGGTGTAGGTCTGGTTGCCTCGTTCCGAGGCTTTCTTCCCATGAGCCGGCCGCTGCACACCACCTGCGTTGCAGTAGATGCCCTCAAAGCGATTGTCGGCGACGAGCCAGTCGCGGGATTGATGAGTGTCGATGCCACCGGTGTAGCAGCGGGTGCCTCCGGTCTGCGAACCGTAGCCCCAGACGTTATCGCGTCCGGCGCTGGTCATCAGAAACGTGCTGCAGGTGACCTGGACCTTGTCGACGAACTGACCCGAGCTAGGGCTGGCCTTGACGAACTGCTGGCCGCCGTCGATCAGCCGTACGTTGTGGAGCACGGCCTCGTCGCCGTCGGCCCAGAGGTGCACGAGATGAAAGATGCTGCGCTTCACCGTCAGGTCGGCGATCACCACGCCCTTGGCAGCGATGGTGATCGGCGCTGAGCTCGAGCCGTGGTCGAAGTAGGCCGAGTCGAGGATCACCGCCTCGGCGTTGCCCGACTTCGACCGCAGGGTGACGTTGGGCTCGGTGAAATAGAGGCCCGTGTAGTCGCTGCTGTCGGTCGACTCGGGGAAGGTGTAGGTCCCGTCGGCGAGCACGATGATGTCGCCAGCGTTGGCCTGCTGAACGACCTGCCGCAGCGTCTTGGTCGCGCCGCTGACGGTGACCTTGCCCGCCGCCGCGGGAGAGACCTCGATCACCGTGCCAGCCTTCGCGCGGATCGCCTGCGAGCGCGCCACGCAGGCCGCCTTGGCGCTCCCGCCGCCGCCGCCGTCTGGCGTGATCGTGCTGTCGGGTGTCGGCGTGGTCCCATCGAGCTGGGGCGACTGGCCGTCTTCGCCCGAGGGCGAGTCCGCTGCCGAGCCGTCTGTGGGCGCTAGGGTATCAGTTGGGAGGCCTTGGTCGGCGGTAGACGTGCTGCTGTCGTCGCTGCACGCGACGACGGCGAAGGAGAGGCAGAGGCAGAGAGAGCACGTGACGACGCGCATCGGCGGACTCCTGACTGAACGGTGAAGCGCCAGAGTATACGGAAGAGCCAGAGTATACGTCAGCCGGCGCGCCCTGTCGTCGTCCTCGACCCTTCATGCGCCGCTCTACCCCGACGGGCGCCGCTTCGAGGCCCCGCGGAAGAAACCTGAAGGGGTGCTCTTGACAGGGTTGACCTCGCCCTCTCGCCGTTCGTCGCGAGGGGAGCTGGCGCTAGCCGGCGCAGACGTCGACGACCACCTCCCAGAGCAGCTCGACGCCCCAATGGAAGCCGTCTTCGGGGATCCGCTCGTCGTAGCCGTGGAAGAGCTCGCCGAACGTCATCCCGGTCGAGAGGTCGAGCCAGACCGGGGAGAAGCCGTACCAACGCGCCCCCAGCCGCGAGAACTGTGAGCCGTCGGTGAAGCCGGGGATCATCGTCGGGACCAGCGGCAGGGCTCGCTCGCCGCGGCGACCGACGGCGCGCTGGATCGCGCGCCAGACGGGGGAGTCGACCGGATCGTTGATCGTCGCCGGCGCTTCGTGGAGGACCTCGAGCTCGAGCTCGTCGCCGAGCAGCTCGCGCAGCTCGCGGCAGAGATCGGCGGCTGTCTGTCCGGGCAGCAGGCGGCCGTCGAGCTCGCAGGAGACCTCGTCGGGGATCACGTTGGTCTTGTCGCCGCCGCGGAGCACGGTCGGCGAGACGGTGTTGTGCAGCAGGGCGTCGAAGAGCCGGGTGGTGGTGCCCGAGGGGAGCACCCGGTCGAGCAATAACGGCGCGAGGCGCTTGTTGAGCAGCCTCGGGAAGACCAGCCGATCGGGCAGCGGCTGCAGCGCTGCCACGGTCTTGACGAAGGCGTTCATCACCGGCGTGTTGTGCTGCGGCAGGCGCGCGCCGGCGAGCGTGCTCAGGGCCCGACCGAGCTTGCCAGGGGCGCTGTCGGCCTGCGGGATCGAGCCGTGGCCGGTGGGGCCGCGGGCGGTCATACGTAGCCAGGCGACGCCCTTCTCGGCGACCTGCACCGGCATCACCCTCGCCTTGCCGGCCTGCAGCGGGAAGCCACCGACCTCGCCGAGGGCGAAGCCCGCGCGGACCAGCTCCGGGTGCTCGTCGACCAACCAGCGCGAGCCGTAGGTGCAGCCCTCTTCTTCATCTGCCACGGCGGCAAAGATCACGTCGCGGGTCAGCGGTACGTCCCGGCGGGCGAGGAGCTTCATCACCATCGCGCCCATGGTGACCATGTTCTTCATGTCGACGGCGCCGCGGCCCCAGATGAAGCCATCGGCCAGCGCGCCGGAGAAGGGCGGGTGGGTCCAGCGGCTCTCGTCGCCAGCGGGCACGACGTCGGTATGTCCGGCGATCAGCAGCGGCGGGAGGCCCATCGGCGCGGCAGCCGCCCGGCGACAGACCAGGTTGGCGCGACCTGGCGCCGACTCGAGGATCTGGGGGTTGAGCCCATCGGCCTCGAGCGTCTCTTTCAGCGCGCGCGCGGCGATGATCTCGTCGCCTGGCGGGTTGGTGGTGTTCAGGCGCAGCAGCCGCTGCAGCAGGGCGGTCGCTTCGCCGAAGAGCTCGCTGCGCTCGTCGGCGGAGAGGCGCGCGTGGGCGGGGATCGGGTTGGGCATTGGCGGAGTGTAGCAGGCCCATCGACACGCCGCCCCGCGAACGCGGGGCGGCCATGGGCGGCGCGAGGCGAGCTAGCTGGCCTTCTTGCGGCGCCGCTTGCTCTTCTTCTTGCCGCCGGTGAGCGTGGTCGCGCCCTTCACCGTGAGGTGCGGGCGTAGCCGACGGTAGGTGCGCCGGCCGATCCCCCGGACCCGGATGATCTCGTAGGTATGCTTGAACTGCCGTCGGGTGCGGTACTTGACGATCCGCGCGGCCTTGGAGGGGCCGACACCGGGCAGCAGCTGCAGCTGATCCGCGCTGGCGGTGTTGATGTTGACCTTGCCGCTGAGGCCACTCTCGGCGCTCGCGGCGCTCTTGTTCGGCGGGGCGCTCTTTCGCGGCGCGGCGACGGCGTTGGAGGCGCCGATCGGCGCGGCGAGCAGCAGCGCGGCGGCCAGCGGTGCGAAGCAGGCGACCTTGAGGATACGAGCGTAGATGGTCTGGGTCGGGTTCATGCTGAACTCCTCCTCGATAGGCGTACGGCCCATCTCGTTGTGGCCCTCGTTTGGGGCCGATGTCTTCGACGTGCCCCGCTCTACTGGGAGGCGAGGCCCGCTGGCCAGCGGTCGCTCGCTTCTGAAGCAAGGGCGGTGCCATCGTCGCTGATCGCCTGATCTCGCGACCTTGCGCACTCGAGGCCGATCGCTGCGCGCCGGTTTGGCCGGTGGCTCGGCGACGGTATCCGTCTCCTAGCGAGATGATTGGGCTTTTCACCGTATCTCGCGTTGTTGTCGTCGTCGTCTTGCCTCAGCTGCAGGAGCGTGCGAAGCAATGAGCGCTCACCCACGAGCCGAGAAAACGCTGCCAAGATGAGCCGTTCCCGACTTCTGCTCTATGCGCTCCTCGCCGGCGGGCTGGTGCTGGCCCTGATCGGCATCGTCCGCGAAGGCCGAGATCCGGCGCTGGCCGGGGCGCGCGATGACGCCTCGGCCCAGGTTGGCGGTCGTCGTGGGAGCGGGAAGGGGAGACGTCGCCTGTCGGTTGCTCGGATGCTCGGGTCAGGGGGCGGTCGCGCGGCGAGCAGCGTCCCTCGGGTGACGATCAGCGGCGCCGTGCGTCGTTATCGGGATCAACGCCCCGTGGTTGGCGCCACGCTGGTCTTTCGTCAGCGCGACGGCGTCCGGCAGCAGGTCGCCACCAGCAGCGACGCGACAGGGCGCTATCAGGTTCGTCTGGTCCCGGGGCGCTACGCCCTGGAGGTCAAGGCCGGCGGCTACGCCGGGTTGCGAGAGCCAGAGCAGCTGCTGGTGCTCGAGGGGGGCGGTGCCTTCGCGCTTCACGTCTCGCTCTACGAGCGGGTGGCCCTCCGCGGGCGGGTCGTCGATCTCCGCGGGCAGCCGGTCTCGAGGGCCACGGTCAGCGTCGTGCGCGCCATCCACGCTAGCGGGGTCGAGCTTGACTCCCGGGTCAAGGCCAGCTCGGCCGCCGATGGCGCCTTTGTGTTGGCGCTGCCGCCGGGGGCCGTGACGCTCGAGGTCACGAAAGGCGCCGACCAGCAGCTTGTCGGGCCGCTGCACCTCGCCGACGCCGGGGTGTTTCCCGCGGGCCTGGCGGGGCTGACGGTGACCCTCGGTGGCGGGCTCTCGCTCACCGGTCAGGTCATCGGTCCCGAGCGTCGACGTCAGACCCGCGCCGGCGGCTACGTGCTCTTGCGCGACGAGCTGGGTACGCGGCGGGTGGGCCTCGATGGAGACGGTCGCTTCAAGGTCGGTGGCCTGGCGGCGGGGCGCAAGCTGCTGCAGGCCACGGTGCCAGGGTTCGGCCCGAGCCGCGTGGTCGGCGTGACCGTGGCCAAGGGCAGCGGCAACAACGTCCGCCTGACCCTCGCGCGCCTGCTCCGGGTGAGCGGCAAGGTGGTCGCCCTCGACACGTCGACCGGCGGCGCGCTGCGCGGCGTCGGCGGGGTGCGCATCTCGGCGCGCCCCGCGACCCCCGGCGGCAAGGCGACCTGGCTCCTGCCGCCAGCTCGCACCGTCAGCGCCGTGGGCGGCAGCTACACCCTCGACGCCGTCGCCGATCTACCGCTGGAGCTGAGCGCGCGAGCCCCCGACGGGCGGCGCGCGCGGCGCCTCGGCGTAGCCCCCGGCAGCGCCGATGTCCGGCTGCCGCTGGCCGTCACCGGCGGCGTGGCAGGGATCGCCACCGAGAGCAAGCGTGGCGAGGGCCTGCGCGCCTTTCGGCTGCGGGTCGAGCGTGCCGGCGCCGAGCCGCGACGGCTGCGAGTGGTCAGCCGCGGCGGCCGCTTCAAGGTCAAGGGCTTGGCGCAGGGTGTGGTGACGCTGGTCTTCAGCGCCGAGGGTATGGCGCCCAAGGCGCACGAGAAGCTCTCGGTGATCGCCGGCGTCAACGTGCAGGCCGACGTCGCGCTCGACGCCGCCGGCCGGCTGGTCGGGCGGGTCCGCGACAGCCGCGGCGTGGCGTTGCCCGGGGTTCAGGTCAGCGTCGCCGGCGCTCGCACGAACACCGACGGCCTCGGACGCTACCAGCTGCGCGACGTGCCCCCTGGGCGACGAACGCTGAGCTTCAGCCGCGAGGGCTATCGGCCGCAGGCGGCCAAGGGCGTCTCGGTCTTCGCGGGGCAGCAAGGGCGGGTGCCGACGGTGACCCTCGCCGCCGACGAGGCCGAGGCCGAGGTGCCCCTCGTTGGCTGCGAGATCTCTCTCGGCCTCGAGGGGGGGGCGGCGGTGGTGCGGGGCGTCTCTGGGGCGGCGCAGCGGGCGGGGGTGCGGGTCGGCGATCGGCTGCTGGCCCTGGACGGCGTCGCCGTCGCCGGCAACGCTCTCGCCGAGGTCGAGAGGCGGCTCCGCGGCCTGCCTCGTACAGCGCTGGCGCTGCGCCTGGCTCGCGGCGAGGCGACGCGACAGAAGAGCCAACAGAGGTCGAAGCAGCCGCTGATCGAGATAGGCGTGCTGCGCGGGCGGTAGCGCCGGCGCGCCGAAGACGCGTGTAGCCACAGGACACACAGGCAAGGAGAAACGCAGCATGTCGCAGAAGAAGAAGCTGGTGCTCGCCTACTCGGGAGGTCTCGACACCTCCGTGATCCTCAAGCTGCTCTGCCAGCAGGGCTATGATGTCATCGCCTTCGTCGCCAACGTCGGCCAGGAGGAGGACTACGACGCGCTGGCCGAGCGCGCCAAGGCCACCGGCGCGAGCAAGGTCGTCGTCGAGGATCTGCAGCGCGAGTTCGTCACCGACTTCATCTTCCCGGCGATCGCGGCCAACGCGGTCTACGAGAGCCGCTACCTGCTCGGTACGGCGCTGGCCCGCCCGCTGATCGCCCGTCGCCAGGTCGAGGTCGCCCTCGACGAGGGCGCCGATTTCCTCAGCCACGGCGCCACCGGCAAGGGCAACGATCAGGTGCGCTTCGAGCTCGCCTTCGCCGCCCTCGCCCCGCAGCTGAAGGTGATCGCGCCGTGGAAGGATCCGGCGTTTCTGCAGCGCTTCAAGGGCCGCACGGACCTCTTGAGCTTCGTCAAGGAGCATCAGATCCCGGTCGAGGTCAGCGCCGAGAAGCCCTACAGCGTCGACGAGAACCTGATGCACGTCTCCCACGAGGCTGGCATCCTCGAAGATCCCTCCAAGGCGCCAGGGGAGGACGTCTGGTCCTTCGGGCCCTCGCCGATGGCCGCTCCCGACGAGGTCGTTCGGATCGAGCTCGACTTCAAAGACGCGGTCTGCGAGCGGGTGAGAAACCTCGGTGACGGGCACGAGGAGACAGACCCCCTCGAGCTCTTCCGCTACCTCAACGCGCTCGGCGCCAAGCTCGGCATCGGCCGGATCGACATCGTCGAGAACCGCTTCGTCGGCATCAAGTCGCGCGGCATCTACGAGACCCCCGGCGGGCGGATCCTCCACAGCGCCCTGCGCGACCTCGAGGGCATCGCGATGGACCGGGAGGTCCAGCACCTACGCGATATGTTCGCGCCGAAGTACGCCGAGCTGATCTACAACGGCTTCTGGTACAGCCCTGAGGGCGACTTCTTGCGCGCGGCCTTCAACCAGTCGCAGTCGCTGATCGACGGGAAGGTGCGGCTCGCGCTCTATAAGGGCAACGTGATCTGCGAGGGCCGGGAGTCGCCGACGTCGCTCTACGACGAGGAGCTGGCCTCGATGGACGTCGAGGGCGGCTACGACCAGGCCGACGCCGCGGGCTTCATCACGATCAACGCGCTGCGGCTGCGGGCGCATAAGTTGATCCTCCGCGATCCGACCACCCGATGACGCGGCTATGGGACCGGGGCACGGCCCTCGACGCGACCATCGAGCGCTTCACCGTGGGCCGCGACCCCGAGCACGACCGCGAGCTCGTCGCCTTCGACGCGCTGGCGAGCTACGCCCACGCCACGATGCTGGCCCGGATCGGCGTGCTCGAGGAGGGCGCCCTCCCGGAGCTGCGCCGCGAGCTGGCGGCGATCGCCGAGGAGGCGAGGGAGGGGCGCTTCGCGATCGCTCGCGCCGACGAGGACGGCCATACGGCGATCGAGAACCGTCTCACGGAGCGCCTCGGCGAGGTGGGCAAGCGGATCCACACCGGCCGCAGCCGCAACGATCAGGTGATCGCGGCCTTGCGGCTCTATGGGCGTGAGGCCTTGCTGGCGATCGTCGGCGAGATCGCCGCGGTGGTAGAGAAGCTGCTCGCCTTGGCCGAGGCTCACCGGGAGACGACCTTCCCCGGTTATACGCATACGCGGCAGGCGATGCCCTCGACCTTGGGGCAGCTCTTCGGCGCTCACGCTGAGGGGCTCCTCGACGCCGAGCCCTGGCTGCGCGCGGCCTTCGCCCACACAGACCGCAGCCCGCTGGGCAGCGCAAGCGGCTATGGCGTGGCCCTCGGCCTCGATCGGCCGCTGGTGGCCGAGCTCCTCGACTTCTCCGGCGGCGTGCAGGAGAACTCGATCGCCGTGCAGAACGATCGGGGCAAGACCGAGTTCCTCGTGCTCGCGGCGGTCTGCGCTCCTGCGGTCGATCTGGGACGGCTGGCCACCGACCTGATCGCCTACTCCACAGACGAGCTGCGCTTCATCACGCTCGCGCCGGAGGTCACCACCGGCTCGAGCATCATGCCCCAGAAGCGCAACCCGGACGTTCTCGAGCTGGTGCGCGCCACGGCCTCGCGGCTGCGGGCGCGGCAGGCAGAGGTCGGCGCGATCTACGCGTCGCTGCCCTCGGGCTACCAGCGCGACCTGCAGCTGACCAAAGAGCCCTTCGTCGAGAGCCTCGGTCAGGCCCGAGACCTCTTCGCCGCGATGGGCGCCGCCCTCGACGGCGTGGAGGTCGACGTCGCGCGCTGCAAGGAGCTGCTGCTGCCGGTGACCGGCGCCACCGACGAGGTTTACCGCCGCGTGGCCGCCGGCGAGCCCTTTCGCGCCGCCTACAAGGCCGTCGCCTCCGATCCCCTCGCCGCCGTCGGCGACGCCGACCTCCGCGAGGCCTGGCGGCAGCGCAAGCACCTCGGCGCCCCCGGCGCCCTCGACGTCGCCCCCCAGCGCCGCCGTCACGCGGCGCTCTCGGCCTGGGTCGCCGCCGAGAAGCAGCGCTTACAGAAGGTCTGGGCGCTGCTCGAGGTCGCACCATAAGAAAAAGAAGAGTACGAATAACGTGGACGAGTGTCGTGCCATAATGAGGCTGCGCTGATGGCGATCCCCTGGTCGACATATAGGCCCCTGCTGGTAGGTGTGCTGCTGATCTCTGCGTGCCGCTTCGATGGGAGCGGTCTCGCCGGCCTGCGGGAGGCCGGCCCCGACCTGCTCGGCGACGGGCCGGCGTTCGAGCAGTCCACGCCCGACGGGCTGGACGGCGGCTCACCGCCCTCCGACACCATCGACGGAACGCCACCGACGGATACACGACCGCGCGACAGCAGCTCGCCGCCGACGCCGCCTTATGTCGTCAGCACCGACGGCTGGGCCTTGTGGGCGCCGCTGAACCCGGACTATAAGCCGATTACCGCGATCTGGGCTACCGGCGTCGATGACGTCTGGGCGGTGAGCCACGACGGGCTGGTGATCCACCGCACGGCCAGCGGCTGGCGGCCGGTTGCGACGCCGACCAAGAAGAACCTCTACGGCGTCTGGGGCAGCGCCCCCGACGACGTCTGGATCGTCGGCGCCAGCGGTACGGTGCTGCACTTCGACGGAAAAAACATCACAGCGGTCTCTGTCGCCAGCACCAAGGCTCTGAACGCAGTTCACGGCACCGCCCCCCATGACGTCTGGATCGTCGGCCAGGAGGGCACGATCCTACACTACAATGGCAACAGCTGGAGCTCGGTGAACAGCGGCGTGACCTTCGACCTGCTCGGGGTCTACGCCGCTTCTCCGACCGTGGTCTGGGCCGCGGGTAACAGCAAACAGGCGCTCTTTTGTGATGGCTCGAGCTGGAGCGCACAGGACACCGAGGGCGACGGCTGGCGCAACGGGGTCTTCGCACGATCCCAAAACGACGTCTGGCTGGCGGCTGACTGGGGCGTCTCGCACTACGATGGCGTTGGTTGGTCCAAGACCGGGCAGGACCCGCCGATGCCCCACTCTGTGAACGCGATCCACGGCGACGCGGCGGCGATCTGGGCCGTGGGGGGCTCGAAGGTGATTCACCACGGCGGCGCTGACTGGCTGGTGGCTCACGACTTCGGCGGTGCCGTCTCGCTGACCGCCGTGCACCGGGGTCAGGGCGTGACCTACGCTGGCGGCTCGGGCTGGCTCGCCCATGACGCCGGCGCGAGCTGGGTTCGCGTGATCGAAAACCCGAGCTACCTCTTCTCGGTCGATGGCGCGGCGGGGCTCGTCTGGTTCGGCGGCAGCAGCGGCTTCATCGCCTTCGAGGACGGCCGCGGCTGGCAGCGCGTCGACTGGGAGGTCTCCCATGCCAGCAACGTGCGCGGGATCTGGGTCGACCCGACCGGCATCGGCTGGGCGGTCACCGAAGACGGCCGCATCGCGCGCTACGACAAGGCCAAGCGGCAGATGCTCCAGCAGCACGACCACCTCAAGCACCTCTACGGGATCTGGGGCGCCAGCGCTAGCGCGATCTGGGCCGTCGGCGCCGAGGGCTCGCTGCTCTTCTCCAACGGCAACGGCAACTGGACGCCGAAGAGCGGGGCCGGCAGCGCCGACTGGCGTGGGATCTGGGGCAGCGGCGGCAGCGACATCTACGTCGTCGGCGGCTGGGGCAAGATCGCGCACTATAACGGTACGACCTGGGCCCCGGTGGCGGTCGGCGCGCTCATCCCGGAGCACCTCCGCGCCGTCCACGGCCGCTCGGCGAGCGACCTCTGGGTTGTCGGCGACAAGGGCCTGGTCTGGCATTTCAACGGCACGAGCTGGAGCGCCGACAGCCGCCCTGGGATGAACCAGAACAAAGACCTCACCGACGTCTACGTCGCGCCGAGCGGGCGGGTCTGGATCACCGCGAACGGCGACGCGGCGGTCTATCACGCCATGCCCGGCGACGCGGCCTGGCAGACCCATGTGATCGATGCGGGGACCGGCGCCTACAAGGTCAAAGGGATCTGGGGCGCGGGCGAAGAAGATATCTGGACCGTCGGCTTCAAGGGCAACATCCGCCACTATAAGGAATAGCGCAAACGGGGCAGGAATAGCGCTAGCGAGGCGACCAGGCAGGATGGTGCTCAGCTCCAGAGGGTGTCGAGCGCCTCGAGCTTCTCGTGTCGCTTCACGGCGGCTTGGAGTGAGGCGCCGCCCTTCTTCGTTGTGCGATTCTTCTTCGTTGTGCGACCCGTGAGGCGGAGCGCCAGGTGGTGCAGCCGCTTGGGGCCGTGGGAATGTCCACGGCGATCAGCAGCAGCTCGCGCGGGGTCCGGTCGAGCAGGACGGGCGATCGCGGTGCCGTAGCATCATCTCTTCCAAACGTGAGGGTTTGACGGGGGTGGCTCTTCTCGAGACGCGGCGATCGCAGGTCTCGCCGCCCACGGGTGGGCGCAGGTCTCGCCGCCCACAAAGAGAGCGGCTCGAGCGCTGACCCGCTTACCTCCCGTCGCCGCGCTGGTCTGCGACATCACAGCGGTTGTCGCTCGTCGGTTGCGTGCTCCCAGCAGGCCCTTCGCGCTCCTACGCTGTGATTCCGCATCTTTCACGCAGCTCGGTTCGGTAAGCGGATCAGCGCTCTAGTCGAGCATCTGGTCGGCGCGTTGTTTGGCGCTCGTGGCGAGGGCGCGCCAGGCGGGCAGCCTCGACTCGATGCCGAGGGACTCGGCGAGCTCGCGAGGGAAGGTCAGGCGACGGGTGTTGAGGCTGTCACCGCCCAGCTCGGCGGCGAGCGCCACCGCGATCTGCAGCACGCCGTCAAGGGAGCCTGGATCGGTCGGGGTCTCGTGATGGTGCAGCACCGCCTCGACGAGCACACGGGGCAGGCCCCAGAGGCCGAGGAGATAGGCGCCGAGCAGCGGGTGGCCGACGGTCTCCTCGTTTTCCCGCTCGATCTCATAGGCCTGACGCCCGGTGAGGGCCGCACGCGCGAGCATCGCCTCGAGGTGCTCGGGGACGTTCATCGAGAGCACGAGCTCGCCGACGTTATGCAAGAGCCCCGCGGCGAAGGCGTGCTCGGCGTCGCGGGGGGAGCTGGTCAGCTGGCCGGCGATGTTGGCGACGAGCAGCGAGTGGCGCTGCCAGCGCTGGCGCAGCCGCGGGGCCAGGGCTGGCAGCTCGAGCACCTCCACGGCGAGGGCGAGGGCCTTGATCGTGCGCGCGCCGATCAGCACCACGGCGCGCCCGATGTCCCCGATGCAGCCCGAGCTGGCGAAGTACGAGGAGCTGACGAGCTGCAGCACCTTCGTCGCCAGCACCGTGTCTTGCTCGATGATTCCCGCGATGTCGTTGGCGCTGGCTTGGTCGGAGGCCAAAGCCTGGCTCAGCTTGGCGTAGGTCGAGGGCAGCGGTGGGAGCTGGTCGACGTCGTGGAGCAGGCGACGCGCTCGCCCGGAGGGTAGCAAGGTCTGCAGCCAGGCCAGGCGGCCGAACATCCGCTCGAGCTCGGCGTAGCGCAGCGGCTTGGCCAAGTGCTGGTGCGTCGAGGAGAGCAGCGGCACGACCTCGTTCGCCTCAGCGTGTCCCGAGAGCGCGAGTCGCAGCGCCTCCGGGGAGCGCTCGCGGGTGACCCTCATCACCTCGGCGCCGGTGCCGTTGCGCATGTCGCTGACCACGATCTCGAAGCGGTCTTTGTGGAGCAGCGTCAGCGCCTGCGCGCGGTTGGTGGCGGTGAAGAGCTCGATGCCCGCGGGGCCGGCAAAGCTGATCAGTCGCTCCAGGCTGCGGGCGACGAGCTGATCTTCTTCGACGAGGAGGACGCGCACGATAAATCTACCCCCTGAGAGTGGGCTCGGTGGATCCATCGTCGGGTCGCGGCGGATCTTGAGCCACATCTGCCAACCACAGGGGTTTTTCGCAGAGAAGAGGGCAGACCGAGTGCAGAAGACCTCTGGAGATTAGGAGCACCCCTACACCTTCTGGACCGAGCCGGGTGCTGAGCTGCCGCGCCGATTTCGTAGCCGAAGACATGAGCCATACGAGTGGTACGGCGAACGTTCTGAGGCTAGAGCGCTGACCAACTTACCTCCCGTCGCTGCGCTGGTCTGCGAAATCACGGCGGTTGTTGCTCGTCGGTTGCTTGCTACTAGCAGGCGCCCTCCTCGCTCCTACGCCGTGATTCCGCATCCTTCGCGCAGCTCGGTTCGGTAAGCTGATCAGCGCTCTAGAGAGCGGCCGGCCGTGCCGTGCCCGGCGACGGGAGGCATTTGTAGGGGCGCGCTTAGGATCGGCGACGCCAGAGCAGGATCAAGAGGAGGAGGGCGAGCGGCCCTCCGAGGGCGCTGGGTGCGCCATCTGCGGCGCCCAGGCTGCAGCTGCCTATGAGGGTAGGGAGCGCCGAGCCGTCGCGGGAGGGTGTGTTGGTGAGGGGGCCGCAGACGAAGGTGCCGCCACCGTCGAGGCAGCTGGCGCCCAGCGGGCAGCCGCTCGCGCCGGCGCAGGTCTGGGTGCAGTAGCTGATGCTGCCCATGCTGGCGCAGATCCCGCTCTCGCACTCGTCGTGTTGGGCGCAGGTGTCACCGAAGCCCTTCTTCGGCTTGACAGCTACGGTCAATTGAACCTGATCGTGCGCGGCGTTACCGTCCTGGTCGGTCGCGATGACGACGAAGGTGTGGACGCCGCCTGGGACGTTGGTCATCGCGAAGCTATAGGGGGGCGCGCTCTTGCTGCTGGCGAGCTGGCCGTCCATCTGCAGCTCGACCGTGGCGACGCCACCCTCGTCGCTGACGCTGACGTGGAGCGTGAAGCTCGCCGAGACCGTGGCGTTGTCGCTCGGGGCGGTGATCTCGACCTGCGGAGGCGTGGTGTCAGGCTGGTAGATGTCGCCACCGGATTGTTGTTCGATCCAAGAGAGATAGGCGTCGACCCGGGTGTCCCAGGCGTTGGTCCCGCAGGGGACCTGGGTCGCCGAATGGACGCCGATCTGTACGACGCGCCCCCCGAGGGTGGCGAAGGTCGGCCCGCCGGAGTCGCCCTTGCAGATGTTCCCCTCGCCGCCGCCAGCGCCGCTCATCGAAAAACGGGTGCTGGAGAGGGTTTCGAGGGTGTTGTGGGTGATGCGCTTCGTGCCGGCGTCGCCTTTGTCTTGGTAGGTCTCGCCAAAGCCGATGATCGTCAGCGCCTGACCCTTGGACGGCGCTCGATCCGTGATCAGCATCGGCTTGATCTTGCTGGGCGCGATGCCGAGCTTGACCAGCCCGATATCATTTGGGTATTTTTGGTGATCGGTGGGATCCCAGCCGCTATGTTGCACCACTGAGGACGCGGGGTAGGCCTTGTCGTCGTCGGTGATGAAGTGGTGGGGCTCGCCGTAGACGATGCAATGGGCCGCCGTGAGCACGGTGGCCTTGCCAATCAAGGTCGCCGTGCAGAGGCTCCCGGAGTGGCCGAGCTGGCCAGCGAAGAGTCGACCGATCGCGGGGTATTCGGTGGTGACGGTGCCGCCGATGATCGGGGCGTGTGTCCAACCGACTGGCGCGCCTTCATCGGCCGGTCCGCAGCCGGCGAGCAGCAGCGCGAAGCTGGCGGCTGCAGCGTAGCCGAGGGTGCGAAGTGTCGGTACGTGTCGCATGATGCCAAGCTTACCTCACCATGGTAGGCCAAATACCATCGTAGGCCAATGCCCGCGATGGTCGAGTGCTCCAGATCCAATCCAGTCGAGTGCGCCAGATCCGCTCCAGCGCTCCAGGTCCAACGAGCGGAGGCATCGGCTGGCTTGGTTGGCGGGTCGAAACGAAGTCCGCTCGACGTCAGCCGATCGGACCGCTAGGATGCGCTATCATGTCAGCTCGTTCCGCTCGCTCGCTCCTCGCGTTTCTGCTCGTCGCCGTGGCGTCCGGCTGTGCTGCCGAGATCGGCGACTCCTGCGAGACCAACGTCGAGTGCTCGCCCTCCGGCGATCGCATCTGCGACACGGCCCAGGCCGGCGGCTACTGCACGATTCAAGGCTGCAGCGCCGACAGCTGCCCGGAAGAGGCCGTCTGCGTGGCCTTCTTTCCAACCAACCTGCTCTCGCGAGCCTGCGATCCGCTCACAGAGGACGCCGTCGATCCGACAACGCCATCGACCAACGATTGTCGCGACGACGAGATCTGCCTCTCGAGCGGGTTTTGCGCGGCAGCAGCGCAGGAGACGCGCTTCTGCATGCTCTCCTGCGAAGAGGATGGCGACTGCCGCGGCGGCTACGAGTGCCGCCTCACCGGGACCAAGGGTGGCGAAGCGGTGCTCGATCTCGAGCGACCCGATCGCCTCGAATACAGCTACTGCGCTCAACGTCCTTGACGACGCGACGCTCGCCAAGCGGAAGGGCGAAAGAGTTCGCCCCCGAGTCACCGTTTCCGAGTCAGGGGTAGGGTCCGACGCGATGAAACGAGATCAGTTCGAGCGCGAGCTGAAGCGGCTGGTCGAGGCTCAGCAGGCCGAGCGGGGAACCCCGGGCAGCTATGGCGGCGAGGGTTGGGAGGCGAGCCCGGCGTGTCTGTTCTGCAAGCGTATGGTTCCGGCTGCGTCGGCCTGGGGCGGGCGGAGGTTCCGATCCTCAAGGTGCCCTACTCGCGGGAGGACTACTTCGTGATCACAGGTCTCCTGATGGCGGCGCTCTCGATCGGCGGGACGCCCTGATGCGCGCGGTGGTTCAACGGGTCAGCCGCGCGCGGGTCAGGGTCGACGGCGAGGAGACGGGGGCGATCGGGAACGGCTTGCTGGTGCTCCTCGGCGCGGCCGACGGCGACGGCGAGCAGGACGTCGAGTACATGGCGCGGAAGGTGGTGGGGCTGCGCGTCTTCGAGGACGACGCCGGCCAGATGAACCTCGCGTTGCAAGACGTCGGTGGCGCGCTGCTGGTGGTCAGCCAATTCACCTTGCTCGGCGACTGTCGCAAGGGTCGTCGCCCCTCTTTTGTTCACGCCCTCGAGCCGGTGGCGGCTGAGCGGCTGGTGGAGCGCTTCATCGAGCGTTGCCGTGGCGAGGGCGTAGAGGTCGCGACTGGACGCTTCCGCGCCGAGATGGACGTCGAGCTCTGCAACAGCGGCCCGGTCACGATCCTGCTAGACTCGAGGAAGGGCTTCTGATGCGAGGATGCTCTCGGATCGGTGTCATGATGCTCTCTGCGGCGTTCGTCGGCGCCTGCGCTGGGAAGGTGCCCACGTTGGCGTCGGTGCGCGCGTCGCTGAAGCGCGGAGAGCTCGACGACGCCTGCGCGGGCGCCGAGCGGCTCGTCGAGGCGGCGGGCAACCCGACGGCGCAGCTCGAGGCGCGACGGGCGCAGGTCTCGTGTATGGCACGGGCGGGGCGCCTCGCGGAGCTCCGTTCGGAGCTGGCTGAGCGCCCGGCCGATCCGCCGACGCTCTATGCTCGCGCGCTGGCGCGCCTCGCCGCCTCGCCAGCCCACCTGCCGGTCGCGGTGAAGCTCCTCGCGCAGGCGGAGAAGGGCTGGCCCGAGGTCGGCGAGATCCCCTTCCGCGCCGGGCTGATCCTGCTCGCCGATGCGCAGCCGGCGGCGGCCGCGCCCTGTCTTCGACGCGCCTGTAAGCGCTCGCCCACGGCGCGCTGCTCTGCGGCCTTGGCCCACGCGCTGCTCGACCTCGGTCGCCCGCGCGCCGCTCGCGCGGAGGTGCGCAAGATCCTCGACCGCAACCCAAGGCCCCGTGACATCGCGCGAGGGCGTCAGCTCGTCCGCCGTCTGCGTCGACGCGAGCAGCGGATGCCCCCGAGCGCGCGCAAGCTCTTCAGCGAGGCGCGCACGCGGCTGATCAAGAAGAACAACGCGGCGAGCGCGCTGGCCGCGCTCCGCGAGCTGGTGATCGATCACCCCAACCTGCCGTCGGCTCACACGCTGCGCGGGCTGGCGCACCTGCGCCTGGGCAACCTGGCCCGCGCCGTGGCGGCGTTTCAGAGGGCCTCTCGCCTCGATCCCGCAGACTCCCGCAACCACTTCTACCTCGGCGTGATCTACCGCGCACGGCGCCAGCCTCAGGCCGCGATCATCCACTACCGCCGTGCCCTGGCCCTCGATCCCTTCCTCTGGCGCGCCACGGCGCAGCTGGGGCGGCTCTTGGCATCGCGGCGGCGCCATCAAGAGGCCGCCAGGCTCCTCGATCGGCTGGTGGTCCTCGCGCCCTCCCACGTCTCGCGGCGGATGGCTGGCCGGGCTCATCTGCGGGCGGGGACGCTGCAGCGAGCCGAGACTCATTTCCGCCGACTCTTAGAGCGCGAGCCGCGAGACTTCGAGGCTCACCTCCGCCTCGCCCAGATCTTGCTGCGGCTGCATCGCGAGGGTCCCCCTGAGCGTCGCGGCGCGCTCCTCGAGCGAGCCCGGGAGCACGCCGCCGAGGCCGCCTCGCTGCGCCCGACGGATCCCGAGGTCAAGCAGCTCTTGAACCGCCTCAAGGCGCGCTGAGCGCGGTCTTGCGGGGCGCTACAGAGCCCTCATGAGCCTCCGCAGACGCCGGTCGGAGCACCCCCACACATGCCTCCCGTCGCCGGCCGCAGCACCGCTGGCCGCTTTCGAGGCCTCAGGAAGCTCGCCAGACCACCCGTATGGCTCGTTTCTTCGGCGACGAAATCGGCTCGGCAGCTCAGCACCCGGCTCGGTCCGGTAAGCGGATCAGCGCTCTAGAGCGCTGACCAACTTACCTCCCGTCGCTGCGCTGGTCTGCGACATCACAGCGGTTGTTGCTCGTCGGTTGCTTGCTACCAGCAGGCGCCCTCCT
>PDWJ01000380.1_pt1 | contig 67138 bp, 56 predicted proteins | sample 1430881 | NCBI WGS metagenome assembly PDWJ01 (sample SAMN01162460, study PRJNA174530) | Oral metagenome, whole genome shotgun sequencing project. | biome: Marine environment; feature: Marine mammal; material: Swab sample of the gingival sulcus; isolation source: swab sample of gingival sulcus... | reverse complement strand
ATACACTTGTAACGAGGTTAAAGGCAAGCATTTTTTCTTAAATCTAATTAAATATTTGATTAGCAATCAAATCTCGTTACAATGCACCGGGAATGCAGGATTTAACCCGCAAGGCGCGGTCTGAAAGAGTCGGAGTGCTGCCATACGGGACACAACGCCAAAGGGGCTGTGGTCTGACCTTTGGGAGGCTCCCTGAAGTCTGAAATTCATCCCGAAATGAGAGCTGTACGTATCACGTGCGATAGTTTTTCAAACAGGCGATCTTTTTATCTCGCCTCATTTTTTTCACGCGGTATTCAAGTCGGTAAGCCTGCTGCTTGTTTAAACCCTTTGTCGAGGTAATCAGTTTAACCGGATATCGAGCCGAGGTGTAACGCGCGCCCTTGCCGCTGTTGTGCTCTGCTATACGCAGTTCCAGCCTCTCCAGCAGGCAGACGCCGCAGTAGTAGGTTCCGTCCTGGCACTCGATGAGATAGACCGTCCAGAGTCGCGTTTCGTTTGTTTCAGACGTAGAGTTCAACATCGTAGCCCGTAAATTTTCTGATATTGAGGACACCTGAATCCAGAATGAGGTATTGGCCTTTAATGCCCAGCAGGGTTCCAGATACTTCCGGCTGCTTGTCGAAATTCAAAGACTTAATTTTGGTTGGGTACGTTAAAACAGGATAGTTGAACTCGTAGACGCGGTTCTCGTAACAGGGCTCGATTTGATTTTCACCTAAACTCTGCGAGAGTGCTTCAATATCATCGGCTGTGCGATTCAGGAGTTCGGCTGCTTCTATCTGCATATCCAGTTGCTCCACTTCACCCTTCAGCATTTTACGCCAGTTGGTTTTGTCCGAGACGGCCTTGCCAATGGTCACTTCAAGCAAGCCGGCCTGATATCGGGTTTTGGTTTTATAGACAGGAATCGCCTGAATGGCACCCTGATCCATCCAGCGAGTGGGAATTTGAGTGGCTCTGGTGAGACCGACCTTTAAACCGGATGAATTGGCAATGTAGACAAAGTGATCCCGCATGCAGTGTTTCTCGCCCCATTCGGGTTCCCTGCATGTGCCCGCATGATAGTGACAGGTTTCAGGTTTAAGAATGCAGAGATCGCACTGTGCCAGTTTCCGGCAGCACGGATAGCAGTAACCCTGACTGTAACTCTTGCGGATCTTTCTTCCGCAATGGATGCAGGAGATCGTGCCGGAAAAGCGCAGGGTGATGGGCTCTCCTAAGTAGGCGTTCATCTCGACGGGTTGACTGTCCTGGAAAAGCGTGTAGACCACATTCCCGGATGAAGTTTCAATGGACTTCTCTAAAGAATTATCGTGTTTCGCGCGCATTTTACCGAGAATCATTTTCGTCCTCCACTTGAAGCCCATGCTACCACTGATCTTGACACCGTAAACAACGGAATGTGCGAGTTTTCCGTTTTTTTCCGGCTTGAGTCAGCCGATCAACAGGACATCGCCCCGCACGAAAAGGAAAAGAATGGTTTCCAACAGAGATTCTTTCAGTCATTTTTGTTAAAATTCGCCCGTGCAATGGAAAAAAGAAAACAAACTTTTGAAGAGAAAAACCGTAGGATTGTTTGTTTTATGGTGCAAACGGGGGCTGATATGAAAAAAGGGATCTTGATATTAATTGGAATCACCGTTATCAATGTGGGTGGTCTTGCTGAAGAAGAGCGGAAAATGACTTTAGGGGAAGTTTTAAGAACCGCCCTTGAGCACAACCTGGATATTAAACTGCAGAAACTGCAGGTGGACGCCAAAAAAATATCGTTCGATTTAACGAAAACGGTTTACGAACCAACCATTGGCGCCAACACGCGTTTTGATTCCAAAGATCGAGCGCCCAATAACTCCAACGAAGGCCCCGCTGGCAGTACCGTTACAGATGAAACAACCACGTTCCAGCTCACCTTTTCAAAACAGGAGTCCATTGGACTCAGTTGGCAGGGCGGGGTTCAGGCTAACGGAAGAGACAGCAACGCCGACAACTCCTTCGGTAACTTTTACACAGGTGCCTGGTGGATTGGCGCGGAGCAGAGTCTTTTGAAGAACTTTTCCTTTGATGAGCGGATCCGCAAAAAGGACGAATACCTCGCCAGGGGCAATCTGGAGCTTTCCAACCTTGATTTGGAACTGCGAATGATCGATGTTTTAACTCAAACGGAAACGGCTTACTGGGATTTAATTAACGCCAGAGAAAACTACACCGCCATTGAAAATTCGCTGAATTTAGCCAAGCAACTGTACGATCAGAACAAGACAAAAATTGAAATAGGAACCCTTGCGCCTATTGAACTGGTATTTGCGGAAAGCAATGTGGCTTCAAAGGAATCGGAACTGGTTTCCGCTGAAAATGCAGTCCGACAGGCCGAAGATGTTTTGCGTAAAGTCATGAATCTGCCCGACGAACAATGGGACCAACCCATTAAGCCGGTGGATGTACCGCTAGTTGAACTCATCGAGCTGGATAAGGAACAGGCGTTTAAAACGGCCTTTGCAAGCCGGGTAGAACTGGAAAAACAGCGTATTTACGAGGAAAATGAAAAGCTGAACTACGATTACTATCTCAACCAGAAAAAACCCGATCTTAAATTATCGGCCTCTTACCGCTCGACGGGTGCCAGCTATCCGTTTGACAAGGAAAACTCTTATACAGAAGCCGTCAGTAACGCATTTGGCCTCGACTTTCCCGGTTACACGGTGGAACTGATCTTGAACTGGACACCTTTTAACAAGGCCAATAAACTGAGGATCGTTGAAGCCGAATTGAGCTTGCGACAACGCGCGCTCCAGCTTGAGTCGACTAAAAAGACCATTCGCGAAGAAGTGAGAAGTGCGCTCAGGGAACTGAGATCAGCTGAAAACTCCATAAAAGCCAATCAAAAAGCCCGCAAATACAGAGAGGAGAGTTTGGCAGCCGAAATTCAGAAATTCCAAAACGGTCTGACCACCAATTACCAGATTGCCGAAGCACAAGACCAACTGACGACGGCCATATCTTCTGAAATTCGAGCGAAAATAGCCTACAGGAAGGCCATGGTTCAGTACTACAAAGCTGTGGGCAACTTAACAAAAAACCACGGCATTCTTGTTGATTGAAAACGGAAACGTATCGGTGGTCAACTGAAGCGGTAGCGAGAGACCGGCTGTTCTTGAAGTGCTTGGTCGTAAGAAGGCGTGAGAAAATAATGCTTTAGAAAAGTATTCGAAAAACCAGTATTTTGCAAAGTTCACCAGACTCCTGTGAGGTCGGGCGCAAATCTTTGGTAAAACATGAGCTCTAGATGCAAGTTTTGGTTGTTTTTTTTAACATTAGTAGTTATGTATATAATTACCAGAATCTCTCAATTTATAAATCAAGAAAAATAAAAGCAGCTTTTTATGAAAATTCGTAACTTACTCTTCACACTTGTCCTATCAGCTGTTGGGCTATGCCAGGAAAGGAATCCTTGCAATGAATATGGAGTGTTACACAACTTAGCACTTGAGAATGTTTATGATACGCTGAATTCCAGTGAAATAGACTTGTCCGTTATGAGCCAAGCTGAAGTACTTACTTTGGCTTCTGAAACATCTTTTGAGTACTTGAAACAGGAACTTGATAACGACTTAATGGATCATTATTTTCCTTGATCTGTTAGTCAATGAAATTGAGGTTCAGAGAATATGGTAAAGAAAATAGGCCCCCTGATTGTCATTAAAAACGTGAAATGTCCAGTTTGTGGTGCGTGGCAGCCATTTTTCAGGATACCGAAAACAATTAGACAGGCATTATATGGTGGCTGGACATGCAAGGGTTGTCTTTCAGAGCTAGACGTGCATGGAGAACTGATAGAGTCACACAAACACAACACACTTGGTATCAAAAATAATACCTAAAAGAAATAACCAACCATAAAACATTAGTGGAAATTCGTGTTCACTCGTGGTTACAAATAGATAGTGATTTGATGGCAGCGAGAAGCAATCAATCCTCAAGGGCCTGCGGGTCGAGCGGTTTGACTTTCATCACGTCGAACTTTTTGAGAACCACTTGACCGGCAGGTGCGCCTGGTCGTTTTTTGACCTGTGAACACGTTGTCCAGTGAACGGTGCAGGTTCCCCCTTTTCTGGCTTTGGAAAAATAGGCTGCCAGGCCGGCCGCGACCCGTCTGATCTCTCTTGGGCAGCTGTCCGGATGTTCGGGATGCCTCGCGATGACATGAGAGCCAGGCATACCCGCAATGTGGAACCAGAAGTCTTTTGGCTTTCCTGTTTTGATACTGAGCTGATCGTTCGCCAGAGCGGTTTTACCGACGACCACTTCCCAATCTCCTACGCGAAAAATGTGATAGTCAGTTTGCTTCATTGATTTTGGCTCGGTAATCTGCTGGATCAATTTCAATCAGATCGGGAATTTCCCGCATTAAAGCGGGGAACCTTTCCTTCAAGGCACGCAGTTCAAGGAACATGCCTTCATTTTCGTGGTGGGTGTGCAGCACCTGACCAAAGTCGTTGATGTGATAAAAGCGGCCAAGTGCCCGGGCAGGCAGCAGGAACGTTCTTGTTTCAATTTTTTCAGCAAAGTGGTTCAGGACATATTCTCTTAATTTTTCCGTTCCCGTTTTCATGGTTGCTGAAACGAAAAGACCATCGGGAAACACTCTTTTGAGGCTTTTGAGATCAAAATCAGACAGTTTATCGATTTTATTGAAAATAAGCACGGTAGGGATGTGCTCATCGATTAAGGATTCAATGACTCCATCGACGGTTTCTCTCAATTCCTCGAGGTGCGGGTGTGAGGCATCGATGACATGGAACAGCAAGTCGGCATCGCTTACTTCGGTTAGAGTGGACTTAAATGAAGCAACCAGGTTGTGGGGCAGCTTTCTAATGAAACCGACGGTGTCGGATAAAACGGTTTTCAGGATTGGGTCCACATTCCATATTCGAGAGGTGGCGTCCAGTGTGACGAAGAGACGGTCATCAGCTTCAACATGAGCCTTGGTAAGCTGATTCATGAGGGATGACTTGCCGGCATTGGTGTATCCGACCAGGGCAATGTTGAGCAGGTTTTTTCTCTGCTTCTTCCTGGTTTTTCTCCTGGTTTCAAAGCGTTTGAGCTCTTTTTCCAGGCGACCCATTTTCTTGCGGGCCATGCGGCGGTCGATTTCCAGCTGCTTTTCGCCTTCTCCGCCTCTTCCTCCAATGTGTCCTGCCTGTCGATGCAGGTGAGTCCACATTTTTTTGAGTCGAGGGTATTCATACTTCATGCGGGCGAGTTCAACCTGAGTCTTGGCCTCCTTCGTTTTGGCTCTTTCAGAGAAAATACTCAAAATGACAAAGGGCCGGTCGTAAACGGGAACAGAAAGGGCTTTTTCCAGGTTGCGCTGCTGCGCCGGAGATAACTCATCGTCAAAAATAACGGCTTTCAGCGATTCATTGACCACGTACTGCTGAATCTTCTCTACCATACCACTGCCGACAAAGGTGGCGTTGTGGGGTTTGTCTCTTTGCTGTATCAGTCGGAAATTGCCGTTTAAATCAATGTTATACGCCAGCATCTGCAATTCATCCAGGTGTTCTTCGACTTCCCAGGCTTGCTCTTGTTGTTTTTTAAGGCCTATCAGTAGAACCGGATCCATATTTCTCCCACTTTGATTCAATCTCTTTACCTGTAGGGGTTTCTCTTTTCCCCGCGATTAACCTGCCTTGCAACCTCTATCCGCAGACTGAAAAGAGCGGTCTGATTTTTGTGCTGTATAAGTAAAATAGTCATATTATTCCTGGTGCAAGGCCTGCAAGTTAAAAACATACAGGATTCGTTAACCGTGCTTGTCCTAACTTGCCTCAAGAGAACCATATCCTTAAGCTCTAGTATTATCTTGAATGTACTTGTTTGTGTTTCTGACAACCAGGGAACCAGGGGGATTCCGGCAAGACACGGCAACTCGTGCAATTTACCATGACCATGTAAAAAAATCCATTTACATCCACTGGTTTTTTATGCCTGAGTTGAGTTTTTTGTCCAGATGGCAAGCGTGATCGGGTATGATCCTAACAAGACTGGTCTGGCATCAGCCGGGTCCGATAGAAACGAACCGTGTTTTCCGGCTGAATGGCATATCCGCCTGTTGGGTTTTCACTTCAGAATGGATTAATGCCATGAGATGCTGTTATTTCTGCTGGCAACCTGCTGATAAGCCGACCAAAAACAAGATAAAGGTGCATCAATGCATAAAAAACTCGTCATTCTCTTCCTTTTTACCGCTCTGCTGGATGTCTGCGCTCAAAACAGCTTTTATTTGAGAACCTATCGAGAAGGCAAAGCTTCTATGGCTCTTGAAGATTATAAAAAAGCAGAAGAACTGCTTGAAATTGCGGCCTTTGGCTTTCTTGATTATCCGGATTACCTTCTGAGCTGTCGTGTGCGGCTTGCTCTTATCGCCCAGATCACCGGTGACGAAGACGCGTTACAAAAACACAAAATCCAGGTCAAGTCGCTGCGGGATAAAATCGGTGATGAACATATTCAAATTGAAGACTCCGTGTGGCGTAATTTCCTGATACTTACCGGTGAGCTTCAGCCGCCGCCACCCGCGCTGCCGCAAGACCCAGTTGAGTTGAGACAAATGCTCCAAAAGGAACCGGATAGAATTGAAGTATGGAAGAAATACATACGCACACTAACAGCCAATGACCAACTCCGCTTCAGAAAAAAAGACCTTAAAAAAGCCATTAAACTCTTTCCCGATGATTTGTTCCTGTTGACGACGGCTCTTGAGCTGGAATTAAACACAGGGAAAAAGAAACAAGCCAGTGTCTACGCCAACAAGATTCTGGCAGTTGATCCGGTCAATGCCTTGGCCAATGAAGTGCTCGGCAATGCCGCCGCGTCCAAGAAACGGTACTTTGAGGCAAAAGGCTATTATTATCATGTTAAATATCCATCATTGCCTCAAACACAGGGTCACATGGAAGATCTGATGGAGTGGCAGAATTCCGTTCAAGAGGAAAACAAGACAGGCAAATCCACACCTGAAGAAACGCGCGCTCGCAAAAAGGAAAAAAAAGAACAGCTCGAAAAAGAACCGATGCTCTCCGTATCGGCAGCTGGAACGGATCAGCAGTTCTTTGAGGCTGAACAGCAAAAAGAGAGAAAAAGCCGCCAGCAAGTGAAGGAACCCGCTGTGAAACAGCAGGCCAGACCGACCCTTTCCAAGCTTCAGCGCATGGTGAAAAATCAGCCCGACGATACGGAGTTGCGCTTCCAATTGGTGGAGAGACTGCTGGAATCGGGCAATCTGAGGAAAACAAAGCCCCATTTGACCTATTTAGGGCAGATCAATCCCAACAGCCAGAGGTATCTTGCCTGTTTTTCACAATATCACTACATGAAGCACAATTACCAGACGGTGATAAAGGTGCTGTCCGGGTTGTCTGAACTCAACGATAAGTCGCGTTACTATCTCGGTAAAAGCTACCTTCAGTCTCAAGATCTCGCTCAGGCTTATATGCATCTCAATAACATAAAAAAAACCGCGGTTTTTCCAGGTCTTGAAAAAGAAAAAACAACCCTTCGCAGAGCACTCAACCCGGATTTTGATGCCTTAACTAAGATTATCGATCAATGGAAGCAGGGTATGATGTCAAAAGACCAGAAAGAAAAAGCCATCTTTGATTGTCTTGCTAAAAACGACCTGTATGGCTTCAATCGTTTTCTCACCATGTATGCTGGCGAATATCCTAAAGATGATATGACTTTGTACTTCACGGCGCGCAAACTTTTGCTGGAAGAACACTTCAACCAGGCATCCGACATATTTCACCGGCTGGCGAACTCGGGCTTCAGGAACCATGAAGTGTACTTCTATGCCGGTTATGCGTTTTATAAGGCAGGAAAGCCGTTTGTGACAAAATACATGTTGGAAAAAGCCATAGAGGGTGGTTCAAAACACACGGAAGAAATCAATAGGATTCTGTCGCAAATTAAATAAAAACCATCTAAAAACCCGAAAAAGTCCAGGTAAAAAATACGTCACGGTCAGTTCCTACTCGATAAATACATCCATTTGATGGAATTTCTTTAAAGGCCTTATAAAGTACGGACGTTTTTTATCTCCTTCTAAACTGATCATAGCCTGGATTCCCTTTAGTTTGACGTATAGAGCGCCTCTTTTAACTTGCTTACTCATTCTGGCTTTACCGAGAACTTTGAGTTTTTTTCCCTGGACATCGAAAAGGCTTACATCGAAGAAGTTCTCATTCAAATCGAAATGCGCATTGCCATGGATGTGTTTAATGGTCAGAATATTCTGCAATATTTTATACATGCGTTTCTTCTCAGTAAAAATAGCCACAACAGGAGCGGTATCTGTCATTTTTAAACTCATTTCACCCTTTATCAGCATAGGACGCTTCCAGGTTAGTTTCGCTTTTTCAAACTCACAAATCATGCTCCAGTTCTCTTCGGGCTTGTTTTGGCCTGTCCAGACCTGGTCCAATGTCAATTTAGACCCATCCAGGTTGAAAAGCATGTTTTTTTCATCGTCACTGTTCAACTTGCCCTCAAACATCAGGCTCCCATGAATGGGAAGCGTTTCAAAAGTGGCACATAGATCGGATGCTTTCAGCGTCAATTCGCCCTCCATAGACTCCGTTTGACTCAGAAACCTCAGACGACCGTAGCTGTAACCTTTTCCACTAACTATTTTAAATGCGGAGTGTTTATCCAGGAGCCCATTGTAGGAACTCATATCCGGTATTTCGTTTCTCGGCAGGTTTACAATCATTTCAAAATCGGGACTTTCCATGAGTTCAAAATCGGGAACACGAATGGATGCCGTGATTTTTTCACCTTTGCTGTGATCGCGCTGCTCGCCTTGTCTGCGGACGGTGTAATCTGAAATAATGAGATCGATATTGGCCTTTGATCCTTTTGAAGGACGCCTTTTAGCTTGAATACCGGCTTTGAGAATGGCGTTTCCCCTGGCCACGTAGCCCAACATACTCGCTTGAATGTCGGGAACATCGATTTGAATGGAAGTACCGGGAACCAAATCGGCATTGGCCAGTCGTATCTTTCCTTCCAGACTGCCCGGTCCGTTTATCATGAATCCTTGTTGTCTATCAAAAAATGAATTGATAAAGTCGATATCTGAAACTTCGGACTTTAAATGAAATTGGCCTTCGGCATTTTTCAGGACTTTGCCGCCTTTTTTTATGGCTTCAGGTGTCCAGGACAGAAGTCCGCTCATTAAGACAGAATGGGAATACCAGTTTCTGTTTAAACTCTTGACGTTGATGGAACTGCCCGTGACAACAATACGAGGGTCGCCAGGTCTGAATTCGGAAAAATTAGCCTGCAGTTTAAAGGCTGTTGCGATGGGCTTGCCTTTCAATAGCATTTCAAGGTTGTCGGACTCAAAGGTGAGCCAGCCACCGCCCTCCCTTGCCTTTCCCAGGTATTGAATGTTTCCCGACAAAGTAGCGTGGCCGCCCGTAAAGGCGAGGAAGTCTTTTCCGCCGAGATAGGAATTGAAAGCTGTGGCATCTGAGACTGTGGACGGAGGAAGAGAAACAGAAATATCCAGAGTGCTAAAGGGCTGACTGAAGTCAATAGGTGCACTCTCAATCAGGATTCGACAACCGTCACCCGAAGCAAGTGGTTTTTTTTGCTTAAGTTTGGTGATTTTAAAATGGTCAAATCCTATTTCAAGGTCCGCGGTTTCAATGGATTCCGGATCTTCGGCCTGTTTGCTTAATATAAAGTTCATGGATCCCAGGCCCGATACTTTTAAATCCTGATAGGTTGCGCCTATTTGTGTTTTCGTTATACCGACTCGTGATCCCTTGGCAACGATACCTTTATCAACTGCGATATGTCCTTCAACATGACCACTGTGGTTGATTTCCAGCCAGGACCATTTTTTCAGCTTGGTTTCTGTGGGATCGTAGGCTCCCAGGAGGCCGGTGGCATCCATGCGTGCAGACATGTACTTTAAAGCTTTTTTCCCTTTTTCCACAGAAGGAGTGAACCGGTCAGTCCAATAGGTCATAGTCATTTCGATGTCTTTTGCTAACAGTTCATCCGATCGGGTCAAGACACCATTTTTTAAATGAAGCTGGGTGGGGTTGACGATCATCTCGCCTCGAGTGATGAAGCTCATGGATCCGTTTGCCGTCAGGTCGCCTTTTAGGGAATTTCCCTGAATAACGAGCTCGGTGATGGAATGGATGGCGGCATGGTCGATTTGGATTTGCCATTTCTTTTTTTTACGTTTGGATTCCGGGAAAAATGTGGGATGCCTCTGATATCCAAATGAAAGGAGCTCTGCATCAACTTGAGTTATGTGGAAAGAACGTCCCAACAGTTTGAACAGCTTGATATGTCCGCTAATACGTTCAGATGTTACATACCATTGATTTTTTTTGTGCTTGACTCGCATGTCGAAGTCATACAGGGTGACTTGTCCAGGGTAAAGAGAGTAACCACGCTCCCATATGATGAGCCGGTTTTCCGGCGAACGGTTGATCATTTTGGAGGAAACCGACGTGTTTAAAAAGAGATTGGCTGCAATTAAATACATAATTTCCAGTGCCAACAAAAGACAAACAACGAGCAGACATGCAGAGCGAGTGTTGATTTTGATGCCAGCCAATTGCTTCTTCATGGGTGATGACCTTTCATTCGGTTAGCCCGGTTTCCTCTCTGAGTTTTGTGGTGAAAAGCCTTTCATGAGTCTTGGTCGAGAGATAAATCCAAGTTTACACCATTTTGCCATAAATTGATTTCCCAAAACAAACCCCAAAAAGAGGCCTCAGCTTGTTTATTCAGTCAATACGCTATCTCTTCATCAATGTTTCGCATCCATCAGAGCCGGCATTTCCGGTTTCTTTTGGAATTGAATTGAATGCGTATGAAAACGCCATAAAAAAGGAAAAGTGAACCGAATACTCTTGTATTCTCGGGGCGTTTGTGGGATAGTACCACTGGTAATTCAGACTCAGAAAAGAGTGAATAATAATTGGGTATACCAATGCTTTGCCAGAACATAAGAGTGAAAAGGAAAAGACTTTTCAAATGCCTTCATAACTCGTCGTCAGGCAAGAGATTTAAAACAAGAAAAAGGAGTGAAAGATGTTTGATCCAGCAAAAGCAAAAAGACTGAGTATTCCACAATGGGAAGCTGTCTATCGCTCGGAAATAGTTCCCGGAGTTGTTTCTTTTGTAGCGATACACGATACTACCAGGGGAAGAGCTCTGGGTGGATGTCGGATGGCCAAATATGAAAGTGAAGCTTTGGCGATGACAGATGTGCTTCGTTTAAGCCGGGGAATGACCTTTAAAAATGCCGTAGCAGATTTACCCCTTGGAGGTGGAAAATCCATTATTGTTTGCGACCCAAGTGTCGAAGGTGCTGAAAGAGAGAAAATACTTGAAGAATTCGGCAAGTTCATTGCCTGGGTGAACAGCAAGCAGGATCGATATTACACGGCGGAAGATATGAATACCACCGTTCCAGACATGCACATTGTTAAAAAGCATACAAAGAACATTTTTGGGATTGATGTCGATCCTTCTCCCTACACGGCCGAAGGGGTCTTCCAATCCATTAAATACGCGGTTGATTATTTCGCAATTGATTTCTTTCACGCTGAACGCACCTTGAAAGGGCGAACCGTTTTAGTCCAAGGCTTGGGAAAAGTTGGCCAAACCTTAATCGATAAGCTCTACAAAGCGGGAGCCAAGCTTTACATCAATGATATCAACGAAGCCAGTATCAAAAAAGCTCTGGAGAAATATCCCGAAGCGGTTGTGGTTCCCGCTGACGAAGTCATTTCTGCCAAGGTGGATATTTTTGCACCCTGCGCAAAAGGTGAGGTCGTTACAAAACACAACGTCAAAGACCTCAACTGTAAGATCCTGTGTGGAGCGGCCAATAACGTGTTACAAAACTCAAAAATAGGTGTCGAGCTTCAGAAGCGCGGTATTGTTTACTGCCCGGACTATGTTGCCAACATGGGTGGTGTTTGTTCCATTCAGTATATTGAAGTGGAAAAGCTCAGTGACGACAAGTGTATTGACAACATTGGCAAAACCGTCCGAAAAATGCTGGGGCTTACCTTCCGAACGGCCTTCAGGAACAATATGCCGTTTAATTTGGCCGTTGACCATGCTGTCAAGAAAATGATCTGGGGCGGGGACAAAGTTCACAAAAACTTCAACAACGAAACCTACTTCCCCCATACCGCGGCAGCTGAGCCCCATTGAGCCAAGACTCATCCAATTGAAAAGCCCAGGCCAGGTCTTGGGCTTTTTTATTGCCTGCTTGTGATAAAAGAAATAACAAAAGGTATTTTTTGACATAGGCGGACAAGATGTGAGAAGGTAGTCTGACTACGCTAAAATTTACAATCCAGGAAAGTCAATTATCAATGTACAAAGAAAAAAACAAACAACAACTCTTCGCGGCTCTCGATTTGGGCTCCAACAGCTTCCATTTGGTTATTGCCAGAAAAACCAAGAATCGCCTTGTTTTCCTCGATCGTGTCAAGATCATGGTTCGCTTGGCGGACGGTCTTGGCAAGGACGGTTCCCTCAGTCTCGCGGCCCAGGAGCGAGCCTGCGAAGCATTCGAGTTTTTTGAAGAGCGCCTGAGAGGTTTCCCCCCGGAATCGGTTCGCATTGTGGGGACGAACACGCTGCGGGCAGCGACGAATTCAAGTGAGGTTATCGCCAAACTGGAAAAAATCCTCGGCCATCCCATCTTTATCATCAACGGGAGAGAGGAAGCTCGACTTGTCTATTTAGGTGTAACGGGTGATTTACCGCCCATTTATGACGGCCGTTTTGTCGTGGATATCGGCGGTGGTTCCACGGAGCTGATCTGGGGTTCGGGAAAGAAACCGAAAAAAATGGTCAGTCTGGACATGGGCTGCGTTTCCTATTCAAAGCGTTTTTTCCCCAAGGGTAAAATCACCGCCAAGCATTACAAAAAGGCGCTCCTGGCAGCAGAACTGGAGCTCACGCCCGTTGAAGGCCGTTTTAACGATCGGTATCCGGCTGAAGCTCTGGGCTCATCGGGAACCATTAAAACCATTGAAGCTGTGGTGGACGGCATGGGAGTCCTGAAAGACGGCATTACGCTGAAAAATATCGAGATCCTGTCTGAAGCCATGATTGAGGCCGGTCATGTTAAGCGCTTATCGTTCGATGGCTTGAAGGACATACGCAAGCCTGTTTTTCCAGGCGGCGTGGCCGTTCTTCATGCCGTTCTGAAAAGAATCAGCCTGCCGCCGTTACACGCCTCCCGGTCGGCTTTGAGAGAAGGTGTGCTTTATGAAATGATTGGCCGGTTAAACAATCGGGACCAAAGAGAGATTACCGTCAAACAGCTCATGCAACAATACGCAGCAGATCCGCATCAAGCCGAGCTGGTGGAAAAATTGAGTTTGGACTTTTTCTCCCTGCTGAAAGGGAAAAAAACATACCCGGACGATCAAGCCAGGCGCTATCTTCGCTGGGCATCATCACTGCACGAAATTGGCCTCTCCATTTCACATAGCGGTTATCACAGACACGGAAGTTACCTGGTGGAGAACTCGGACCTGGCAGGCTTTACCAGACACAACAAAAAGGTGCTGAGTTTTCTGATTCTCAATCACAGGAGAAAAATCAGAATTCCAAAAAACTCTGATTTCCGCATTCCGTGGACGCTGCTCTTTGTTTTGCGACTTGCATGCCTCTTCCTTCGCTCAAGAAAAAAAACATCCATTCCGCCTGTCGAACTGAAATACCTGTCACGGAAATTGACGGTCAAAATAGACTCTTCATGGCTGGAGGAACACCCTTTGACAGCAGCTCAATTGGAGCAGGAAAGAGCGATGTGGCGTTCGGTAGACCGGGAATTCGACATTCTCTCACAGTGAGCGAGGCCATTGCATAAAAACAATCGAAACAGTTCCGATCAACAAAAGAGTAAAACTTGTGTAACCATTATGGCGGTGCTGTTCGAGGCAGGTAGGTTGAGTTTAACTTATAATAAAATGTGGGATATAGCTAGACTATGTTCGACTTGCAAGGTTCCAATTTGGTTTTTGCAATTGAAAGGGCGGGACTCAAGCCTGTCTGAACGCAAAGCAGGGCAGGACAATATGACAATATGGCGTCATGGAAGTCGAATTGGCTGGTTCCATTGGTTGCCATTGAGGTTGAATGCAAGGCTGTAACGGTAGAATTGTTTAATTTTAATGAGTTTGTGCTCTGTGTGACCTCGAGAGGTCGTAAAAAGGAAATTTGGATTGAAAATTGTAAACAAACTGGATGCAGCTGGCAGGCAGGAAACGTGCGATACCCATTCAACGCGGTGAAATAAAACAGTGCAAGTTGACCGAAAGACCAGAAAAAAAGTATAATCAGAGGCCTTTTTAGGAGGAATTTGTGACCACAGTATTGATTAAAGATCTCGATAAACACCTCGACTCAGAGGTAACCATACGCGGTTGGGTTCGTCATCACCGTAAAAGCGGTAAAATTCAGTTCGTTGTTATTAGAGATGGCAGCGGTTTTGCCCAGATGATTTTTGTTAAAAATGAGTTGGAAGAAAAGCCATGGGAAGATGCCCGCAGCCTTACCACTGAAAGTTGTGTCGCTATTACAGGGATTGTACAGCAGAACCCCAGAAACGGGAAGTGCGAAATCCTGGCCAAGGGCATAGAGATCATTCATCTGTCAGAGCCTTTTCCCATTACTCCCAAGGAACACGGTGTCGAGTTCCTGATGGACAACCGTCACCTCTGGTTCCGGTCCAAAAAGCAGTGGGCTGTTTTGCGAATTCGACACACAATTATCAAGGCTGTGCGTGACTTTTTTGACTCAAGAGATTTTACCTTAATAGACAGTCCCATCCTCACACCGACCAGCGCTGAAGGATCCAGTTCGCTTTTTGAAGTCAATTATTTTGATGATCAGGCGTTCCTGTCTCAAACAGGCCAGCTCTACTTGGAGCCTGCGGCAGCCAGTTTTGGCAAGGTCTATTGTTTCGGACCCACATTCAGGGCAGAAAAGTCTAAAACGAGACGTCATCTAACGGAATTCTGGATGGTGGAACCCGAGATTGCCTTTGCCCATTTAGACGATATCATGAAACTCTCAGAAGAGTTCATTCACGCGATTGTCACCAGGGTTCTGGAGGAAAACCCGTTTGAGCTGGAAATCCTGGAACGCGATACCGATAAACTTAAAGCGGCACTCAAGCCGTTTGTTCGAATGACCTACGATGAAGCAGTTGCGAAACTGAAGGAACAGGGCAGCGATATTAACTGGGGCGAAGACTTCGGCGGGGATGATGAAACCATGCTGACGAAGCAGTATGATCAACCCATTATCGTCCATCGGTTCCCCAAAGTATTTAAAGCTTTTTACATGGAGCCGGATCCGGAGAACCGTGAGCTGGTTCTGGGCATGGATGTCCTTGCACCGGAAGGCTATGGTGAAATTATTGGCGGCGGCGAACGTGCCTCTTCCATAGAATACCTGTTGGATCAACTGGAACAACACAAACTCGATCAAGAACCCTATGAATGGTACCTCGATGTCAGGCGTTACGGGTCATTTCCTCATGCTGGATTTGGAATGGGCATCGAAAGGGCTGTTGCATGGATCTGTAAACTTCCCCATGTAAGGGAAACCATTCCATACCCGAGAATGTTAAGTCGATTGAGCCCATGAACCCAAAGAAAGTAGGCATGTTGAGCCTTGGCTGTGCCAAGAATCTCGTTGATTCGGAGGTCATGCTCGGCAGTTTGAAAAAAGATGGCTATCAGCTGACGGCAAAAGCGGAAGATGCCGATATTGTCATCGTCAATACGTGCGGATTTATCGACTCTGCAAAAGAAGAATCCATTGACGCCATTCTGGAAATGGGAGAACTCAAGAAAAGCGGACAGGTTGAAAAACTGATTGTGACGGGATGTCTCTCCCAGAGATATCACGAAGCCATGGAGCGAGACATTCCGGAAGTCGACCTCTTTCTGGGAACCGGGCACACCGGTGATATCGCGACATATCTTTCAAAAAGAACACCGGTTCAGCACTGGGAACCTGACTTTCTCTATTCAGCAACAAGCGAGAGAGTCCTCTCCACCCCCGGCCATTCAGCTTATGTCAAGATTTCAGAAGGCTGCAATCACTCCTGTTCTTTTTGTATCATTCCGAAACTTCGCGGGCCGCACCGCAGTCGAACCAGGGAAGATATTGTCCAGGAGGTCACAAGACTGGGCAGGCAAGGCGTCAGGGAGATCAATTTGGTTGCCCAGGACTCCACTTACTACGGAAAGGATCTCGGGATCAGGAACGGTTTAGCGGAACTCCTGGAGGAACTGTGTCAAATAAACAGCATCGACTGGATTCGAGTCCACTATCTGTATCCTCACGAAGTTAGCGATCATCTTCTGGAGATGTTTGCGCATCCCAAAGTATGCTCTTATCTGGATATTCCACTTCAGCATGCCAGTCAAAGCGTTCTGAAGTCCATGAAACGGGGAGGAAACCGATCTTCCTACAGTCGTTTTCTGGATCAGATAAGAAAAGCCAGACCGAATGTCTTCATTCGCTCTTCATTTATCGTTGGTTATCCAGGTGAAACAGAAGCCGATTTCGCGGAATTGGTGAGTTTTGTCAGGGAACAGGAATTCAACTATCTGGGTGTTTTTACCTATTCTCACGAAGAGGGTACGGGTGCCTATGATCTTTCAGACACCATTTCTGATGAATTAAAACAGGAAAGGTTGCATCAAATTATGTCTCTGCAAAGAGATATCTCTAAAAAGAAGTGCGCTCAACTTAAGGGACAAACACTGGATGTCCTTGTGGAAGGAGTCCATCCGGAAACGGAATTGCTTTTGCAAGGAAGACACCAGGGGCAAGCACCCGATGTTGACGGCGACGTATTTATTACAGAAGGAATTTACAAGCCTGGCGATATGGTTCCGGTTACGATTGAAGAAACCTACGAATACGATATGGCAGGCAGAGTCATCGGAGGAATTGACGTATGAAAAAAATCAGTATCATTCTCATTATCACCAGTCTTATTCCAGCTTTTGCACAGGTTGGTACCATTAAAGGCAAAATAACCAATTCAGCAGGCGAAGCGATCGTTGCTGCGAAACTGGTTTTCACTGAAGAGGAAACAACGACCTTTGAACAGACCCTGGAAAGCAAGGAAGATGGATCATTCATCATGACAGGCTTGAAACCCGGTCACACTTATACCATCACCGTTGACAAAGAGGGTTACAATACACAGCTTTTCAAATACAAGCAGTGGATTGGAGTGAATAAGGAAATCGTTGAAATTAGCATGGAAACCATCGAAGAGGCCACGAAACGTCTTTATGAGGAACAGGGAATCGATCCCGAACAAGTGGAATACGATATAGCCGCCAGAGAGCATTACAATGCGGCTGTTACCAGCTACAAGGCCAAAGATTACCCTACAGCCTTAACCGAAATGGAGCAGTCGTATGAAAAGTACAATTTAATCGTAGAGGAAGAGGCCAAGGCGGAACTGATCTCAATTCCCCGTTTTTACGCCATTGTCGCGTACTTTAACCAGAAGCTGGAATTATCCAAAGAGCTCTGTGAACTGTACCTTGCCATGAAACCCGATGATAAAAACATCCTCAAGCTCCAGGAAACGGTTGCTCGAGAAATTGCTGGAACCTCTGCACAGAATTTGTACAACAATGCAATTGACCTGATCAATAACAATGATGATGCCGGTGCCACTAAACTCCTGAAGCAAATCATAGAAAACGATCCCGAGTTTGGCTTGGCCTATTTCCAAATGGGCAAAATCAAAACGCGTGAATTTGAATTTGAAGAAGCTGTAAAGTACTACAAGCAGTTTCTCAAGGTGGATCCCAATCATAAGCTTGCCGCCGAAGCGAAAGAACTGATTGTTACGCTTTCGGAATAACAACAACCAACCGCTTTTACAATAACCGGCAGGGTATGCACCCTGTCGGTTGTTGACTTTTTCCAAGAAAAAGACCGGAGGAATTATGTTCAGAGCACTGTCTTTACTTTTACTGTCCACAGCCCTGTTTGCAGGAGTTTATGACCCCAAGGCCTCTGCAAAAAATGACATACAAAACGCCGTTGAAAAAGCCAAGCTCGAGGGGAAACACGTGCTGCTGCAAGTAGGTGGGAATTGGTGTCCCTGGTGTCTTAAACTGGAAGGTGTTTTTTCCAAAAATAAAGAAATCAATCAAATCCTGACAGATCATTACGTATATGTCTTGGTAAACACCTCAAAGGAAAACAAAAACAACGATGTCCTGGCCTCTCTCGATTACCCTCAGCGATTCGGGTTTCCCGTCCTGGTGATCCTGGACGCCGCGGGAAAGAGAATTCACACCCAGAACACGGTCTACCTTGAAGAGGGAAAAGGGTACAACATCAAGCGAGTGGCGGATTTTCTGAAAGCCTGGAGTCCGGCGGCACTTGATCCTGAAAAGTATAAGTAGCTTCTCCCTGTAACCATCGCGTTCAGCTGCGAATTGCCAACCGACCTTGAACGTCTCATCCAAAAGGCGTCCCGCCCTGAAGGAAAGTTCTTTTCGGGATTACAGTCCGGTTGGAAAATCAAAAAAGCGGACGTCGAGATTGAACTCCGCCTTTAAGTGTTCCATAAGTGACTTAATGCCAAAGGTCTCGGTCTGGTAGTGACCGCAAAGAGCCAGATTGATTTGCTGTTCTCTGCAGTAGTGAAAGGAAGGGTGTGTCGCTTCGCCTGAAATATAGAGGTCGATGTTCTTGATTTGAGCTTCTTTCAGATAGTGGAAGTCGGCACCCTGTCCGGTAATACACGCAATTCGGCGAATTTTTTCCCGGCCAAAATTCAGGGTTTTAATGGTTTCGGGAAAAAGATCTTGCAGTTTATCGAGAAATTCATCCCTCTTGACTTCAGCCACCATGCCCATCGCTCCAATAAAGGTGTCTTTGTATCTGCCAAAGGGCTCAAGCGGGTACTGGACTCCCAGGTGTTTTAACAGGCAGGCTGCATGTCCCAGCTCAAGGTGAGCATCCAGAGGTAAATGAACGGCATACAGAGCTATTTCCGACTGAATCAGACACTTTATACGGCGATAGTCGGCTCCTCTCAGGGCAAAAGGTCTTCCCCAGAAAAGGCCGTGATGGACAATGAGATAGTCGGCACCCCAATCTGCAGCGGCTTGAAAGGTGTCCATGACGCCGTCAACCGCGAAAGCCACCTTCTGAACTTTTTTGCCGCCTTGTACCTGGAGACCGTTTATGGCTGCTTCTTCAAAATCTCTGATAGAAAGGAGCTGATTGAGATAGCTGGTAAGTTTACTGGCCAGAATCAAACCGCTTCTCCTTTTTTGGCTTTTCCCGAATTGAACAAGATGGGGTAGTCACCTGAGAAGCAGGCATGACAGTAGTGTTCTTTTTTAGAGTTTTGCAGACAGTTGAATAACCCCTGAAGGCTGATGTACGCCAGCGAGTCGGCTCCGATGTATTTGCGGATTTCTTCCAGAGAGTGAGAAGAAGCCACCAACTCCGATCTTGTGGGTGTATCGATCCCGTAAAAACACGGATAAGCAGTTGGCGGGGCACTGATGCGAACGTGTACTTCTGTGGCTCCGGCTTTCCTCACCATTTTCACAATTTTCCTTGAAGTGGTGCCTCTTACCAGTGAATCATCCACCAAAACAACGCGCTTTCCCTTGATGGTGTCTTTTATGGGATTGAGTTTGATTTTGACGCCAAAATGTCTGATGGACTGCTTGGGTTCAATGAATGTGCGGCCAACGTAGTGGTTCCGAATGAGACCGAAAGAAAACGGAATACCCGAGGCCTTACTGAAACCCAGGGCTGCAAACATGCCAGAGTCGGGGACTGGAACAACCAGATCAGCGGCTACCGGAGCTTCTACGGCAAGGCGGATGCCTATCCGATCTCGAAAATTCTGGGTACACTCGCCAAACATGATACCGTCTGGCCGTGCGAAGTAGATATGTTCAAAAACGCATTGCCTGGGTTGCTGCTTTTCAAAGGGGAAGTGCGACTCAACAGAGCCCTCTTTGTCGACAACAACCATTTCACCGGGAGCCACTTCCCTTTCAAAGGTGCCGTCAAAGATATCAAATGCGCATGTTTCCGATGAGAATACCGTTGCCGTACTCTTTGCGTTGTAATCGTCTTTGGTCGTCAGTGTACCCATTGCAAGGGGGCGAATGCCTCTTGGATCTCTTACCGCTATGACTTTATCCTGAATGAGGAAAAGCAGGGAATAAGCGCCTTGCACCTGTCTTAAGGCGTCGATGATGGCCTCTTCAAAGCTGGAAGCCCTGGATCGCGCAATCAGGTGCAGGATCACTTCACTGTCATTGTCGGAATTGAAAATGGAACCCTTTTGCTGCAGCTCTTTTCGAAGGGCGTCCGCGTTAATTAAATTGCCATTGTGAGCCAGGGCGATTTCTCCATGGCGGCAGGTGATGAGCAGGGGTTGAGCATTACTGGCTCGGCTGTCACCGGTGGTGGAGTAGCGAACATGCCCAATAGCGGAATTCCCTTCTAATGATGCAAGATTCTCGGCATCGAAAATATCGGCAACAAGACCCATTCTCTTCAGTATGTGAAATTGATTGCCGTCATTCGACGTAATTCCCGCACTCTCCTGGCCGCGATGCTGCAGGGCGTAAAGACCGAGGTAGGCCATATTGGCAGCCTCTTCGTGATTGATGATCCCAAATACACCGCATTCCTCTTTTAATTTATCCCACATGTTCAGGCTCCATTTTTATTTCTTCCTACATGGATTAAATCCCAGTAATGTGTTCGATGAATGAAGATTGACTTGGGTCTTTTTATACCTAAAATCATTCCACGGAGAAATACAATAACCGCTCTTAGGAAAAATCTGCTTTGTAAACTCTCGCTTGCGAACCCATTTTTTGGGTTGAAGGCTTTTCTGAATGTCATATTACGCAATGTGCCGTGTATCAGTAAGCCCAATGGCGCACATCATAACATGGGTGCAAAGGATGGAGCCTGTTTTTCAGGTAAAAAGACTCAATACGCGCTCAGGTGATAGATTGGCTTGAGCCATGGCGGCCTTAGCTCCCTCCATTTGTATTTGATGAGAAGTCATTTTGGTGACTTCCAGGGCCACGTCCGCATCCCTTAATTGCGACTCCGCAGCCTGTGTGCCAATGATTTTCTCATCAAGCAGCGTGAGTGTGTCCTTGAGTCGGTTGTATTTTGAGCCAAGGATACCCAGCTGTGCTGAAGTGTGGTCAATTCCCTCTGAAGCTCTTTGAAACACCACTTCGGCATTGGCTTCACTCAAAATATCCGTCCCGTTGAGGTTGAATGCTGCGGCATCGATTGGCTGGGTCGTAATGGCAACCGTTTCATTGGATGTATCACCAAACTGTATATGGGTTGTACGACCCGACGGGGCAAAGATAGGCAGGTTATTGTATTCACTCTGGGCATGAATGCGATCCAACTCAGATATTATTTCCTGATATTCAGCATTGATAGCGGCCTTAGCTTCCGTATTTACATGCCCTGAGGCCGCTTGAGCAGCCAGTTCTGTTGCTCGTGTCAAGAGATGGGTGGTCGTGTTCAGGTGATTTTCCACCACCTGAGTGTAACCCAGCCCGTCAAAAGCATTCCGTCTGGCTTGTTTCAGCAATCTGCTCTCAGCTCTCAGCTGATTGGAAATGGCATAATCCGAAGGATCATCTTTGGCGGATTCAAGCCTCAGTCCCGAAGAGAGTCTGCTGTAGTCCTGACCTAAATGATGATAGACTCGGTCATATTGTAATTGTGAAAACAAAACACTGGATGAAAGTTCAATGGTCATAGTGCCTCCCTTTCAGTCAGTAAGCAAAGATAACGCCAGATTATAATGGCTTTGTATTTCATGTAAATATAAGTTATATAGCGGGATATCTTGTTTTACACGAAGCGCCTTCCTTTGTTGACGAATCCTTTTTGCAAACTTTGCCCGGTAATTTCTTCCTGTGTTAAAATACATAACACTGGGTAGTCCAAATTAGCGGCAGTGGAATGGATCAACATCTTCGTATTCTCTGTTTTCTGCTGGAGTGGTCTTACCTTGAGGGACGTTTAGACGGGACGAGTTATTTCCGACTGAGGAGGAAAAACGGTGATTATGTATGTTGAGGGACGTGAAGTCTCTGTGGATGCCAAACAGGGAAGCACACTTCTGGACCTGCTTTTAACAGTTCAGGAGTCCCAGTGGAAAGACAATAAAAACATCTGTGAGGTTGTAGTCGATGGTGAGGCTATTAACCCGTTGACAGAAGAAACGCTTCAAGCGATTGTCTATGAAAACCAAAAGGTTGAAATCGAACTGACAGATAAAAGACCGGCACCTTCGCTGAAGGGAACCATTGCAGAGGCGATACAATACCTTGAAGGACTTCCGTTAGCGTTGGAGAAACTGGCTGAACAGATACGACTGTCACCATCGGCAAGTGCCTTTGAGGAATTGAAGCAAAGCCTCGAGAGCATGGGGTTTATATTGACTCTGCTTAACTTGGTGAAAGTGGATAAACATCTTTCATCCGCCATTAAAGAACAGATTGAATCCCTCTTATCCGAGATTAACGATGTCTTGCTTGAGTTGAATGAAGCTCAAGAGAAAGAAGACTTAACCCTTTTAAGCGATTTAATCGAGTATGACATGCCAGATAATGTACAAAAAATAGTTGATATTTTTCGCAATTTTCTAGAAAACCGTTGAATTTTGCTGTAAAAGTCCTATCATAAAGTAACAAATTATATCAAAGCGAGTATGCCATGACTTATCCCACTATTCGTATTAAAGCCAAATCAGGTAAATATGAAGAAGTTCCGTTGACAAAAGATGAGATTACGGTTGGCAGAAGCGCCACTTGTGACGTTGTTATTGATGATGCAAGCGTTTCGCGAATTCACTTTAGACTGATCAAGCAGGGTCTTGATTACATGATTGTGGATAACAACTCCAGCAATGGCACCTACTTGCAGAAGAGAAAAATACTGCAGGAAATTCTGCAGGATGGCGATGATATATTTGCCGGTCGGGTTCATATTTACTTTTCAAATAAAAGTAAAGCAGCAGCTCAAATGAGTTCAGGCATGGAAACCGTGGATCTGCATACAGACGCACTGCGGAAAACAACCGCTTATCAAGCTGTTGCGTCCAGTACCCAACCATCCTACCAGGAATCAGTTCCTCCTGGTGAAATGCCCTTGAAGTATCCACCATCCAATGACGCTTCTTCAGCGGCAGTATCAGCCTCTAACGAGCCCCCAAATCCGGTACCGCATGCCGCGCCCCCGCCGGTGCAACCTGAAGAATCCGTAACATTGCCCACACCACCATCTGTGTCCGTGCCGCCACCTGCGGCTCCTGATGCACCGGTTCAACCACAGATGCCTTATAATCCGCCACAAGCACCTTCTTACAATCAGCAAACGGAGCCGCCTTCTTTTGAACAGGCTTCGTTTGGGTTTCAAGATGATACAGAGGGGTTCGCCAGCCCCATTCACAGGCTTTTGGCAGTTATCATCGATGGTGTGATAGGAATGCTTCTTATGCTGCCTGTGATCCTGCTGCCTTTCATTGGTGTCAACAATCCGACGGTCATTTTTGGGTTGTCCAGTGTCATTAGTATACTGCTGGCTTTACACCTCATTATTGGCTGGTTGAAGTTTGGAAAAACACTGGGTAAACACTTTCTGGGCCTGAGAATTGTCATGATTGATGAACCTCATCGCGCGGGGCTTTCATTTAAGGCCTTTATTCTGCGCCTGGTCGGCTATTTGATTTCAGGGATTCTGCTTTACCTCCCGTTTATCACGATCCTGACAGATTCAGAAGGGCGAGGGATGCACGACAAAATGGCTGGAACCAAAGTCGTCAAAAAAGATTGATCAGAAGTTTTTTTTAGCTTTTTATAACCGATACACTTTCAAGGAAGGATCAGAGTTGTTCATTGCATATGAGACTCTGACTCTTTTTGTATTGAAAGCGCGACCTTTGCCCGTTCCATTTGTATTCATTGCTTGCTTCAAAATCCATGGCCTGGCAGGTGACTCCAAACGTGTTTTTCTCAAACGAGGCGTACCTCTCCAGCTCCGTCCACGACTTGTCCTATGACAAAAGCCTGCTCGCTGTCCTTGTTGAGGAAATCCAGTACTTGTTGCTGACCATCTTTATCGACTATTAACACCATGCCGATGCCCATATTGAAAACACGGTAAGCCTCGTCTCGCGCCACGTGTCCTTTTTCCACCAGAAAATTAAAAATGGGAAGTGAAGGAAAGCTTCCGAGTACAATTTCAACATCACAGTGCTTCGGGATAACTCTGGGGATGTTGTCCAGGAATCCCCCACCAGTAATGTGCGACATACCCTTAATGAGATCTTGCTCCAATAAAGGCCAGAGCATGGGATAGTAAGAGCGATGAATTTGGAGCAGAGACTCTGCAACGGTGAAATCCGAGCCCGGAATTGCGTCCGTTACGTTCATTTTCAGGTCATCGAAAATAATTTTTCGGGCAAGCGAGTAACCATTTGTGTGCAGGCCTGTACTGGAAAGGCCAATAAGTACTTGATCTTTTTTGACCAATTCTGTGGATAAAATCTTTTTGCGGTCTACAACGCCGACAATGAAACCGGCTACATCGTACTCTCCGGATTGATAAAAACCGGGCATTTCTGCCATTTCCCCGCCCAGGATGGCCATCCTGTTTTCTTTACAGGCGATGGACATGCCTTCAACCACACTCGCGACGACATCGGGTTTCAATTTGCCGGTGGCAATGTAGTCCATGAAAAAAAGAGGACGGGCACCTTGTACCAGGATATCGTTGACACAGTGATTGACCAGGCACTGACCTACCGTGTCGTGCTTGCCAATGGTAAAGGCAATTTTGAGCTTGGTGCCAACACCGTCTGCTGATGAAACGAGCACGGGCTGTTCGAGATCGGGAAACGAAATATCAAAAAGACCTCCAAAACTACCCAGTTCTGAAATCACCCTTCTCGTCCTGGTTTGGCTGACACAGGTTTTAATTTTTTCAATCGCGCGATCCTGTGCATCGATGGATACACCTGCTTCTTCATATGTGGCCATGTTTGCCCTCCCGTTCAATGCCCCTATTATCGACAATTCCATATTGGACTTCAATCAGCTTTTCTCTTTGATTCGATATCCTGCTCGGAAAAGGTCTTTTTATCGTTCGTGCAAAAACATATTATAATCAGTGTTGTAAAACAGGCTCGAATCAAGAGAAGAGGAGCGAAAAAGGGGCGAAAAAGTGGACATCCAAAACGAGATGATGAAAAAGGCCATTCAGCAGGCTGTGAATGCCAAAATGGCGGATGAAGTACCCGTAGGTGCTGTAATTGTTTCCGGTTCAACACTTTTAGGTGAAGGTTTTAACAGTAATATCTCCTTGCAGGACCCAACTGCCCATGCAGAGATCCTGGCTCTTCGAAAAGCGTGTGAGTATCTGAATAATTACCGCCTGCCAGATGCAGAAGTTTACGTTACTCTGGAACCCTGTCTGATGTGTTTTCATGCTCTCGTGCAGGCGCGAGTCAAGAAAATATACATTGGCGCACGGGATCCTAAGGGTGGGTTCAGTGTCTTTTTCAGTGAGGAACAAATGGAGAAGCTCAATCATCGACCTGAAATTGAGTTCGGAGTCATGGAAGAAACCTGTGCTGAAATGATCAAGCTCTTTTTTAAAGAAAAAAGAGTCAGAGGTAAACGCAAATGGCTCAGAGCCACAAAGCAGTGAACCACTAGTCTGCCGCTATTTCATTAAACGGTGAATATCTCGATAGATATAGGGCAGCTTTTCCCTAAGAAGAATATTGGGCAGGATAGCCGCTTTTTCATCTGCCGCTGTCAGAATACCAATCATCTCACCGTGAAGATTAAAAACGGGATGCCCAAGTTGTGACGGAACGGTTTCAAAATCCAGAGTTGGCAACGGCAATCCGGATTGCATGACTGTGCCTGAGATTCTCACTCTTTTTATTTGAAGTTGACCTTGCTGGTGAAAACTGACCCATACGTCATCCTGCTCCTGAGGGTAATCTTGAAAGTTGGATTTAAAGGGAACAGGTCCTCTGTTTTCCACTTTGAGAATTCCGATGGGTGGTCTTTCAACCCTGTGTAAGAGTTCAACTCCTTCCAGTAAACCGCTTGAATCTTCCACAACTGGTTTTACAGTGCGTGTACCTTGTTTGAAAACACCTTCTTCCTGAAAGTGTCCCTTCACCTGATTATAAACCTGTTCTACCAGATCATAGCTTGTTAAAAGATAACCCTCCGTAAGAAAGATTGTGCCGTATCCGCTGCGGGAGGCCACGCGAATATGAGCCGAAGACCATTCAGCAAAATGGAAAACAGTTTCTTCACTGACAATGGGTTTGCTTTCCTGTTCAAGGTCTTCAGTCCCATCGGAGAGCTGATCCTTTGTGGGCATAAGTGCTTCACTCAGGATATTACTGGATAAGCCGCTTTCACTGGCCATATTAGGTGATTCAGATGCTTTTTGATCCCAATTGATGGCAACTTTGGCAGGCGGAACCGGAAAAAGCCTCCGTGCAAGACTTTCACTGAACAAAATACTCAGCAACAAAAAGATGAGGCCAATACCGGGAAAAATGAACCAGGCCTGATGGGCTGAAAAATCGGTGCCTGTTTGTACATGGATTTTCAGTCCTGAGCGTTTTAACAAAGACAGGACGCGCCGCCATGCGTTTTTTTGGGCGCGCGTGGTTTGCAATACGCCATCTCGATCCAGCAGATCCAGAGCAAGAGGGAATTGACAGTCAAGGCATTTCGTATCTTGATCCTGGCATTCAGCGCCACAGTCGGGACAGTATCTCAAGGTTCGCTTTCCTCCATTATTTGCGGGGTTCCGTTGTGTTCGCGGTTGTGCATGAGGTTGCGTTGTTTGCCTACCATCAGAACGAAGTAGGCTGCTGCTATGAAAACCAGAAAAAGTCCAACGGAAAGAGGACCCAAAATGGGACGAAGACCAAAGGAACGGGACCTTGTTTGGTTTTTTTGTGTTTCTGAAAGGTCTTGTGAATTGACAACGGTTCGTTTAGCATTCGAATCGAACAAAAGACTTTCTTGAAGCAGCACGCCGTCTTCCCTCTTCTTTTTTGTTGAACTCTTCTTGTACTGGATAAGTACAATGTCTTCTATCCAATCAAATTGATTGAGGAGCTCACGGGTTGAATTTTTCTGCCAGAAAGAGTGCGGAAGCCAGATTCTTCCACCGTGAAAAATGAAATCGTTTCCTGTCTTCGGTCCAAAGGATGCCCGCATGGCTGCTGCATACAGGTCTCTTTCCTGCGGGGATACTTCCCGCTTGGTTTTAAGAAGCCAGTAAAAAACAGAATGGCATACGGGACAATTGTCAACGGGTTGATCAACTGAACATTCACATTGATTACAAGTGTATTGTTTGGATTCCATCTATTTCCTGGCCAATAAACAGCTGTTTATCAAGACATTATCACAGTCGGAAACATAAAAAAATAACTTTTTGTTTTTTGGCTCAAGTTTCAAAGGCGGGATTCCGACAAGGATAACATCCACGGAGTGTGGAAGACATTACAGTCGCGAAGGAACGCGGCTTTATTAAGGTATCAGGGAGGATACAATGGCATCTATTCTAAATAATATTTCAGCAATGAGTTCAAGAAGGCATTTGGCTCTTTCACAAAGTGGACTTAACAGTACTATTGGCAAACTTTCAACCGGGATGAGAATTACAAAAGCATCGGATGATGCAGCCGGATTGCAAATTTCCAACAATCTTCGCGCGGATATTCGAATCATGAGTCAGGCTCAACGCAACGCAAATGACGGCATCGGTCGCATTCAAGTGGCTGATGGCGTTCTTGAAGAGGCAACCAACCTGCTTACTCGTGCTGCACAATTGGCTGAGCAGGCAGCCTCAGGTACAACTTCTGATGCTGGTAGAACAGCGATCAATAGCGAATTCACAGAAATCAAAGCGGCATTGGATTCACTCAATACCAATACCAAAATTGATGGAATTGCCGTGTTTGGATCCACTGTCGATATTCGGGTTGGAGAGGGTTCAGGAGAAGTTGTTTCAGTGGCAACGTCTGAAATGAGTGCTGTACAGCTTGGAATTGATGGCGACGAAATGTCCACAACTGGAGATGCGGACACAGCTCTGGGTAACATTTTGGATGCAATTAAAACTGTTTCAGCCTTGCGCGGCACTTTGGGTGCCAAGCAACAACGTCTGAATACCATTGTCAACAGCCTGGGCATAACATCGGAAAGTACACAGCAGGCCGAAAGTCAGATTCGCGATGCCGATGTAGCGGAAGAAGTGGTCAACCTGACGAAATTTCAGGTTTTGACACAGTCCGGCGTGTCCTCGCTCGCACAGGCGAATCAATCTGCACAAAGTGTGTTGTCGCTACTTGGATAGGTAAGTGTTTCTTAAACCGGCAGTTAAGCAATAATAAGATTGCTGTTGGAGTAACAACAAAAAAAGCGGGAGTTCAGCTCTCGCTTTTTTTTTATAACATCCAAAAAACACTGAATGGCGTGCAGGGAATAAGGAAGTGCTCGACCACCCGGTGTTCAGGAATAAGCATGTACGGCTTTAACAGGTGAACTCTTTTTCAAAAAAGCTTGCGGTCAATTGTTTTCAAACACGATTCGGTCATCGCAGGATGGGAAAAACATGACATCGGAACAGCGAACATCAAGATGCAATGATACAACTACGTAAGGGTTGTCTTATGACCTAGAAGTGCACTTCTGGCATTTAAAAATGATGAATAATGACAAAAAGGATAAGACCTGTTAGGCTAATCAATGAGAAAAGAAAGACAGCAGGAATGAACGCATTGATAGAACGAACAAATCAAATACAACAACTACTCGAGAGCTTTATCGCCAACGACTTACCTCTTTTGCAGTCTCTAATTGACCATTTTTCCGAAGACAGTTTGGTTGATTTACCGGATACGGTCAAAAACATAAAAGCCCGGCTCGATCAAATTTTGGCCGAGCTTCAGCATTACAACGGGTCATTTGATGAACAGAGAAAGGTAATTAAAAATCGTCTGGAAGTTATGATCCCGCAATTAGAGAGCCAATGTCGACAATTTTCAAACAGTTCCAAACAGCGGTTGTCGAGCCTCTCACAGGGCGCACAGTTACTGGGCTCGTACCATCCTCGGCCCAGTCAGACGGCGTCTTTTTTCGATTCCAGCGGGTGACCATTTAAGTGTAACAAATATAATGACATAAATCTTTTTTTAAGAAGTGTTAAGGTTTTCTCTTCCACGTGTCGTTAAGTAAAGTAGCCCGGGTAATACCGGCTGATCTGCGAAGGATCGCGGATAAAATGTATCAAGGAGGATGCTATGGCTTCAATTCTCAATAATATACCCTCAATGAGTTCCCGCAGACACTTGGGAATCGCACAACGGGGTTTGAACAACACTATTGGTAGATTATCAACTGGAATGAGGATCACCAAGGCAGCTGATGATGCTGCAGGTCTCCAGATTTCCAACAACCTCAGGGCTGACATCAAAATATTGGGTCAGGACATGAGAAACGCAAACGATGGTATTGGTCGAATCCAGATTGCCGATGGCGTTTTGGAAGAGGCTACCAACCTGTTGACACGTGCTGCCCAGCTGGCCGAACAGGCCGCATCAGGAACCACTTCCGATGCAGGACGGACGGCACTCAATGCTGAATACACTGAAATCAAGGCGGCTCTCACTGCATTGGATACCAATACCAAAGTAGACGGAAACGCTGTTTTCGGTGAAGCACTGGAGATTCGCGTTGGCGAAGGCGCAACAGTAAGTGTTGGCGCTATTAACATGGCTTCTGATGATCTTTCGTTGTCTGGCGATTTAACAACGACAGGTAACGCCGATACTGAACTCACTGCCATCACTACGGCTATCGAAAGCATTTCGGCAAGTCGCGGCACCTTGGGTGCAAAACAGCAGAGACTCGCTACCATCGTTAACAGTCTCGGTATCACTGCGGAAAACACACAAGCCGCTGAAAGCCAAATCAGGGATGCAGATGTCGCTGAAGAGGTGGTTAACCTGACAAAATTCCAGATATTGACACAGTCTGGGGTTGCCTCACTGGCACAGGCCAACCAATCCTCACAATCCGTACTTTCATTACTGGCCTGATAACCAGTCATGTGTGATTTGGAGGTGAGACAGTGATCACGGAAGGAATCTCGAACAATGGTATTCAACTTGTTCGCCAGGGTGACGTGCTGTCTAAAGATACTTCCAATTACGACACCTCACCGGGTGAAACTGTTGACAACCTGAAACAACAAGAGGAAGGGGAATTCTCCTCTTCCATCTCCCTTGGAAAACTCAATAGGATTGAGTTGAACCAGAATGAAAACACCGATTCCAGGACAGCAGGTCTTTCGTCTGAAGCGCTGAAAGAAGCTGAGTCTGTCATTCAGGATCTGGTTGATGAAGTGAATCAGAAGTTCGATCGCACGGGTCTGCGTTTGCGATTTGGTACTCATGAAGAATCCGGCATTGAATATTTCCAGCTATACAATCGTCAAAATGGTGATGTGGTCAAGCAATATCCTCCCGAGGAAATGCTCGACATGGTTTCCAATTTGAGAGAAATGTCTGGAATGATATTGAATGAAAATGCGTAACCAGTTTTAAATACCTCGCTGTACAGACCTCTTTTTGAGGTTTTGTACAGCTTTGGTTTAATTTTTAGGGAGGTCACCATGGCAAGTGGAGTTGGATTTTCGGGATTGGCCTCGGGGCTCGATACCGATCTTCTCATTGAGTCCTTGCTTACAACCAAACAGAAGCGTGTCGACAATGTAAAAAAAACGCTTGATAATATTGATGAACAAAAAACGGCGTTAAAAGATATCAAGCGCGTTTTAAGTACCTTAAACAAGACCGCGGCGGATCTTGGCAGCGTCATTTTGGGTAACAAGGACGCATCGTCAACAGACTCAGATGCTTTTACCGCTACCGCCGACTCCGATGCTTCTTTGGCTTCCTATGATCTTGAGATTTCCAATTTAGCGCAAAAAAGCGTTGCAACTGTTGGGAACACTGTTTCTTCAACTTCAGACAGCATAGGCGCAGGTACATTGACCATGAACCTGGCGGGGGGAGATAGTTTTTCTCTTACGCTCAGTACCGATTCTACCATTCTCGATTTGAGAGACGAAATTAACGAACAATACGGCGAAAGCCTTGGAGCTTCGGTTATTGAAACCTCGCCTGGACAATTTCAGCTGCTGGTTTCCACTAAAGAAATGGGCGAAGATCAGAATATCCTCGCTTCATCCAGTATGTCCGGTTTCAACACCTCCTTCCTCGGTGGAGGTGTGACCAACACTCAGGCTGGTGAGAATTCGGAGTTCACGCTTGATGGTATTTCCATTGTCCGAGAGACCAATGAAATAACCGACCTCATTGAAGGCGTTACCTTAAACCTCAAGGCTGAAACTACGGGTGTGGAAAGTCTGGCGGTAACTTCCAATAAGGAAGAAATTATCAAGGGTTTGGAGGAATTCGCTGCAAACTATAACGACGCGCTCAAAATGATTGAGAAACAATCAGGCAGCGAGGGTGTTCTTGCGGGAGACAGTTCACTTCGAAGTCTTAAAATGGAACTTCAGAATATGATTTCCGGCAGCATCCCCAATATTTCACCGTTCAATGTGCGTGACAATGGAGAGATGGGTTACACTGCGATATCACAGGTAGGCTTCAAGACCGACCAGAGAACGGGTGAGTTGAGTGTGGATAAAGAAGGTCTGGAAGAGGCTCTTACAGATAACTTTACCGAGGTTGAAAACCTTTTTAAGGGCGGCTCACTTTCAACCAATCCCAATGTTTCCTTTATCTCAAACAGGGGTAAAGGTTTTTCCGGAACGGTTGTTCTGGACACATTGAACAATACTGCGACCATTGACGGACAATTACACAACCTGACACGGGATGGTGATGTGCTGAGTTTTGCCGAAGGCTCTCCATACGAAGGCATGCTTTTTATGGCATCGGTAGCAGATACCCATGTTACGCTTGAAATTAGTCAGGGACTGGGCAGTATGCTTGAAGAGAAAACCGATGCATTTGTCAGTTTCTCAGGTATTCTTAACGATCGAAAGGGGACTCTGGACGAACAGGAAGATCGATTGAATGATCGGCTTATAAGCATGAAGGAAACGGTAGCAAACGAAAGAACGCGTTTGACCATGGTCTTTGCCAAAGCCGAACAGGCTATCAGTCAACTGCAGGGCTTACAAAACAGCTTGAATTCACTGTAACACCTGCCTTTGTGAGTTCAACAAGGGGTGTTGTCTAGGGCGGGTGATTGGATTTTTTCCTGACCCGGGCGATTTGGCATTATTACCGATGGACGTAACGGCTTTTTTACAGCTTCAATAAACTCCCAAGTTCATCGAGTGTTTGAATAGAGAGCTTTTGCATTGAATTGAGAATGGTTTCTTGCAGAGTTGCATTGGCATGGATGTTTCGCATCACCGTCTGAACGGTTTCAACCACCGCTTTGTTCAGCAGAGGCAGCGCTTCAGCATCTTCCAGTTTGACCGCTTGAACGGCATCCCTGTGCAGGAAAAAGAGCAGCCTTGCAAAGAAGACCGATGTGATGGCCTTTTGACAGCACTCATGCAAGGACGAAGAACCCATCCAAACAATTTGAGACCAAATGTTCAGAGTCATGTTGGTGAAGTACTTTTCAACTCTTGCCGCAAAGCGATCCAGGATCGACGCTCTGGACTTATACAAGTTTTCCAGTAAAACCCGATGATGAGCCGTGTTGGTTGCATCAAACAGCTTGCGGTCCAGATTGGCTGTTTGAAAGGCTTGATCCAGCAGGGCATTCAGCCGATGGAACTGAGGCGTGTCCAGATTGGTACAGAGAAAGGTAATAACCAGTTTTTGGATCGAGGGAGAACACAAAGGCAATCGATTGTATGCCTTGATGGCCCGCTCTGTGTAGTAACCGTCATGGAGTCGCTTTAAAAGCCTTTCCAGTCTGGTTTCCTGGTTTTCTGTAATGTCTAACCTTAAAAAAGCATGTGTTTTATGAGCCAGATAAAGACAAGCGTAGTGTTTCTGTGCCAAGGTGAAGTTTTCATTTGCGAAGAGCCTTAAAAGAGAGTTCCTGACAGAGAAAAGGTGTTTTCGGTAGGGTTCCTGCCCCTGAACGGGCCAGTTATTCTGGCTGTATAGCGGGTTAACAGGAGTGGCCACCGCTTCCATAAAGGCAGGGGGATCGGGGTGCAAAAGGCAGAGCCTTGCCACTTCCGGACATGCCAAGTTGCCGTTGAGTTCCGTTCTGACCGATGTCTTGTAAAGTGTTCTGGGAAAGGTAGCACAGACTTTTGGAATGTACTCTTCACCGAAATCACGGTGAATCATGCACAAACCATCGGTTAAAAGGCGGCAGCTCATCTTTGCGTCCAGGTTAATGACACCGTAGATGTCCTTTCTGTCCCTGGTGAGGGAGTAGGCATTGATGTAGGCTTGCATAGACTCTTTCTTTCTTAAAACCGTGTTCAAGTTGTCAAAATCACCTTTGTCGAGCCCTATTTCCCAAATCCTGCAGCATGTATCCTCACAATCGGAGCCAATACACTGAAAGTGCTGCATGAAGTTGATGGTTGCGAGCTTGACGGGCGTTGTGCTTTTTCTTTTCTCTGGCATACTTCCTCAAATGCGGCTGACATTTGTCGTACCGTCATCTTAACACTAAAACGACCTTTGTTCTTTTAGAGTTTAGCGGGTTGTGGAATAACCACATAAAAGGTAACTTTACAAATAGGCCATTAAGGAGTAAAGTTTAGCCTGGAGAGTGTAAATGATTGCTATATTTTTACTGTTGACTTCTATTCAAGTTCCTTTTAATCACAGTGTTGTTGCTGTCAACCCCAAGAAGAACCTTATGGAAAAGCTCGATCCAGCTGTTAAGGAGATCGTGCTGAAAATTGATGAGACGAATCAAAACACACAAACCATTAAAGCGGACTTTGTTCAGAAGAAAGAACTGAGCATGTTAGCCGAGCCCATGACGCTCAGCGGTGAGTTTTATTTGAAGAAGGGCAAGGGCATGAAGTTCAATTTCGATGCACCTGAAAATCTGGAGATTTTTTTTACGCAAAAGAAAATAGTTTCTGTTTCTCACAACGAAAAGACGGCCAGCTTTAAAAAGCTGCCCAAAAGAAAAACCGATATCACGCAGGTTTTACTCTCGGAAAAGCTGGACAAACTGCTGGAATATTTCAATTTAACAAAAATAACCGGAGATACTCCCGAGGAAGTGGTTCTGCTTTTAACACCTCGCAAAAGAAAGATAAAAAAGAAATTTAAGGAAATACGCATTGCATTTAACAAAGCCTACATGGTCAAGAGGATTGCTGTTCTAGAAGTGGATAACGACCGCTTTGAAGTAACTCTTTCAAATATTGAGGTTAACAGCAATCTGGAAGATGCTCTGTTTGTACCGGAAATTCCTGAAAACTACGAGTCGGGATCCAAGTTGAATCCTATTTTCGGAACTCAAATCGGGCTATAACTTGAGAGACCAATATCGGGCTCACGGACTGGAAGTTCAGTACGAGCCGAGATTGAAGATCACGGAAACATTTCTTTCCCTTCAGGGTGAAGGCAGTCATTCCGGATTGCCCTGTTATTTTATACGCTTGACCGGGTGTCCATTGAGATGTGTCTACTGTGACTCAGATTATGCCTTCCAAGGCGGTGAGTGGCGCTCTTTTTCAGCCATTATCGATGACTTGAAGCAAAGTGGCTGCAAGCTTGTACAGGTTACAGGTGGTGAACCACTGGCTCAAAAGGCTGTTTTCCCGTTCATTCACCAACTCTGTGAAGACGGGTTTCGCGTGTTACTTGAAACCAGTGGTGCCATTTCACTCACAGGTCTTCACCCTGACTGTCATATTGTGATGGATATAAAAACGCCGGGAAGTCATGAACAGGATCGAAATACCTGGAATAATCTCGACCTTTTGAAATCAAGCGATGAGGTTAAGTTGGTTCTGACAAGTATGGAAGACTGGGATTGGGCTTTGGCAGTGATAAAAGAAAATAAACTGGATAGGCGTTTCAAGGTGCTCATTTCCACGATTCCAGAGCCCGAAGAATTAAAGCAACTCGTCGCGGAGGCGTTAATCGAAAGCGGAATAAATGCCCGCTTTCAGTTACAGTTACACAAAATAATCTGGGGGGAGGTTCCGGGAAAATGAAACCATTGGCTGTTGTTCTTGCAAGTGGAGGGATGGACTCATGTGTCAGTGCGGCTATCGCGGCAGAATCACATGAATTGGCTTTTCTTCATGTCTGTTACGGGCAGAAGACAGAAGCTCGTGAAGAACAGGCTTTTCGCCACATTGCAGCCCATTTCGGTTCAGAGCGAATACTGGTAACCCACATGGATCATTTAAAAGCGATTGGAGGTTCCAGTCTGACGTCCAACGACCTTAAAATCGCTGATGCCGATCTGAACTTCAAGGGCGTTCCCAATACCTATGTTCCTTTCAGGAACGCCCATCTGTTGTGCATGGCCACTTCATGGGCTGAGGTGATCGGTGCTGAGGCTGTTTTTATAGGCGCAGTAGAGGAGGACTCATCCGGTTACCCCGATTGCACACAGTCCTTTATCGAAGCGTTTAACGGGGTTGTTGAGAAGGGAACAAAGCCGGAAACTCAAATAAAAATCGTTGCTCCTCTTATTCAATTGAATAAAGCGCAAATTATCAAAAGAGGATTAAGCTTAAAAGCACCGCTTGACCTTACCTGGTCCTGCTACCGCAATTCGAGAAAAGCGTGTGGGAAATGTGATTCCTGCGCGCTGCGGTTGCGCGGGTTTATGCAGGCGGGTTGCAGAGACCCCATTGAATATGAGGCCTAAAAGCCGTCTTACTCCTAAAAGGTCGGCTTGCCATCTGTTTTTCTTGTCCGGATTGTCTTTGTTGTTTTCACTCCAGGCTTTGAAACCGAAGCGGCATTAACTGCCGGTTTCGACCTAAGAGTCGATTCATGAAAAGGCGCTTGTTCAAACTTCATCGGGGACAGTCAGGCTCTCTTGTCTTTCAACACGAAAGAAACGGTTTAAAAGTGAGAGGACAGAATCTTTATGATATGATGGTCATGGAGTAAGGCGGTATGTTCTATCAAGGTCAAAAAATAGGAAAGTACAAAGTAATAGAAGTCCTCGGTGCTGGCGGTTTTGGTATTGTTTATCTCGCAGAAGACCTTATGATTCGGAAGAAAGTGGCCATTAAAGTTCCCCATAAACAAGATAGCGGTGTTGAAAAACTGCTCAAAGAGCCAAGACTATTGGCGGCATTAGATCACCCCAATATTGTTAAAGTCCTGACCGCCGATAAAACCGCTAAGGTTTTCTACATTGTTATGGAGTATGTGGAGGGAAACTCGCTTGAATCTCACTTAAAGAAAGTGACCCGCGTGCCCTTTAACACCGCTGTGGAGTGGTTTTATCAGCTGTGCGACGCTCTTGCCTATGCACACAGTAAGAGGCTCATTCACCGGGATATTCGCCCTGCTAATGTATTAATGGCCAAAAACAATCAAGTTAAACTCACTGATTTTGGGACAAGCCGGTATTTGGTTGATCGGGCCTATGCCTCAACCAGAATAGGGTCACCACCCTATATGGCACCAGAACACTATAAGGGAAAAGCCACATCGCAGTCGGACATCTATTCCATGGGTATACTCATGTACGAATGTTTGACGGGAGGGTTACCCTATTACGATGCCAAACCCGCCAACATTATCAGGATGGCGATGAAGAAAGATATACCCGAACCACATGAAATATATACAGACATACCTCCAAAATTCAGTAAAATTATCATGAAGGCCATGCACCCGTCACCCGCTTTGCGCTACACTTCTTTTGCCGATCTGTGCCAGGCCATTAAAAATATTACAGACCCAAAATCCAATATTCAATCGCAGGAATTGGCTTATCTTTTAAACAACGGTTCCGCAAATCAAGTTGCGCGTGACATGGAATCCGGAGGGACGATTCACATTCCTAAAAAATCTAAAGCAAGAGACCCTTCCAGCCTTTTCTGCTGGAACTGCGGAAGACCTATTTCCAGACGCACACAGCGCTGCCCGCACTGTCGAATGGCACCTAAATAACAGATAACCTAAGGACGTGTCGGGAGATGAATCCGCTATTTCTGCAAAAAAACAAAAGAAAAGTCAGGAAAAGGCGTCAGTTTTTCTGGATATTGGCTGCTATTGTTACAACCGTTCTCACCTTGTGGCTTTTTATAAAGAACGGTGGCATTACAGGTTTAACCAGGGAGGCGATGAATCTCTCTCTCCAGGTTAAGGGAGAAATGGTTTACTCCCTATCTGTTCAGTTCTTCATTAAAGTCTCTGCGCCCTTTTTTTTAACACTGGCCGCTCTCTTCTGTTGGTGGATGATGATGAGAAACTGGGCTCATTACTATCTCAATCGAAAACTCATCGTCTCGTACCTCTTCTTTGCGCTCATTCCCTTGCTATCAACTATCGCCATTTTCATTTTAGGTGCAAGGACCTTGTTTGGTCTGACTGCGGCTCACGGTGTTGAATCGGGTATGCAGGCTCTGGCCAAGGGTCTGAACAGCTACACTTATCATGTTCAGAAGGAAGTTGTCCGCATGATCAGTGAACCGCCCGGGCAAAGGGAAAAGGGCACAAGCGTCAAGCGGGAAATTGTGGATCTGCTTGAACGGCTCAAGAAAAGGGAACTTTCAAGCAGGGAGTTCCCCGGTTTTTTTGTTAGTGTTTTCTATCGTACAGCACGACCCGGTCACCCCTGGCTGTGTTTAAATTCGTCACCTCCTCTCGTGGATGGTGCTGTTTTTTTTCCCGGGATCATTCCCCCGGATCATCCGCTCTTTCACACCATTAACCCCTCCTGGCTGGGAGAGAGGGAGTTTTCAGGTTTGACAAGAGAAAATGACCGGCTGTATCTCAAATCCTTCAGGTATTTTGAAGCCGATCAGCGGCAGTTTGTTATTCAGGCTGGCTATGCTGTCAACAAACACTTCCTGGGGCGGCTTCAGGAGCGACTGTCAGTTAACCTCGCATTAGAGGGTTTGAACGACTCCTGGCGCATTACACCAGAGTGGACTGATTCAGCCTGGTACATTCGGTTTTTTCTCAGGCCGTTGCGTTCTATTTGGCTGGTGGAAATACGAGAGTGGGATACTGGACAAAACCAGCTTTCAGCTCAAATGCTGTTCGATGCGGCGCCCAATCTCTTTTCTCCTGAACAGCAGGGTGGGCACATTTCCTCCTTCCTCGGTGATAACCAAATGCAGATTCAGTTTGCGTTCATCATTTTCACGATTGCCATTCTGGTCCTGGGTGAACTATTTGCGCTTATTTTTGGTGTTCTGTTAATCGGATATATAACGCGATCGCTGGATATGCTGGCGACAGGTAACGACATTGTCGCGCAAGGTCAATTGTCCTATCGTCTTCCAAAAATGGGACAGGATCAACTGGGGGCCATGGCACGTTCATTCAATGCCATGGTCGCTAATATCCAAAACTTGTTGGAAGAGAGTAAAGAGAAAGAAAAATTACAGGAAGAACTCCGAATAGCAAGGGAAATTCAGGTCAGTCTCCTGCCTGATCTGGAAAACAAGGCCTGGTCCAGACACCTGGATGCCGTTTGTATTCCTGCTAAGGATGTGGGTGGCGATTATTTTGAGGTTTTGGAAATAGGGGACCGCAAACTGGGCGTTTTTGTGGCTGATGTTTCCGGCAAGGGAACTTCCGCAGCGTTCTATATGGCTGAAATGAAGGGAATTCTACTGGCTCTTAAACCGAAGTGGGGATATCCTGTCGAGTTAGTCAACGGACTCAATGAAATTCTTCATGGGGCACTGAAATCCAATATATTTATTTCAGCTTTTTATGTGCTTATCGATCTTAAGACGGGAGAAGCGGAATGCGTTCGAGCAGGACACTGTCCGGCTATTGCCGCCTGGAAAGATCGACCTTGTGAAGAGATTCAACCAAAGGGAATGGCCCTGGGATTGACGACCAATACGATTTTTTCATCGGTTATTTCAAGCGAGAAGATCAAGCTGGAAGCTGGGGAGAAACTCGTTCTCTATACTGATGGGCTCGATGAAATGGCAGCGGAGAATGAACTCTACGGTATCGATCGGCTAAAAAACACCATTGACAACCAGAAACACCTCTCGGCAACGCAATTAAAAGAGGCCATTTTGAACGATGTCAACAGGTTCATTCAATCTGGTGAGCAAAGTGACGACCTAACACTCGTAATCATTCAAATACCCGAAAACAATTCTTGAACTCCTCCTTTGGGAGTTGAAAGCTGGCTGTTTTAAAACAGGATGCCGGAGGCAGGCACCCTGTTGTTTGGGTAAAATGCTGAAAAGTAATGGGTTTAAAAAACGTACTTCATGGAGAACTGAAGGCGGTTCAGGTCACCATCGTCACCACTTTCTGTTTTTCTTGTCGCTGTAAAGAATTCTGCTCCAACAAGAAGCTTGGGAACCGGAGTGTACAGAAGGTTAATGTGAATGCTTGATGACTCACTTGTAACACCAAGACCCGTGAGATCCGTGTCATTGTCAACGGTGGTCAAACTATAGGTCAAGCTGGAGTACCATTGGCTGTTCCAGAAGTGTCTATAGGAAATAAAGGCGCCTGTCAAGTCGATGGCTTCCAGTTTGTTGTCTGCTGAAATAACAGCTCCATTAGACAGATTGAGGCCCAAGTAGCGGCCCAAACCTGAACCCGAACTCAAGCTGAATCTCAAGTCGTCTTTCCCGAACATTACTTTTCCACTTAGAGAGAGACCATAAGAGCACGTGCTGTCATCGATCATGTTGCCGTCGTCGTATTTCAGTTGTCGGGCCAAGCCGGCAATTGTTACAACAGAGCGCTTGGTTTTAATGTCTTTTCTCAGGATGAAGTCTGGAAACTGCCCGTCATCAGTGACGATTCTACCTCCACCACCGTAAGGCGTGAGTGTGGTTTCCGGATTTTCGAGAGCGAACATCCAACCCCTATTTGCATAGCGAATCATGGTCTGTCTTGCAAGCGTGGGACTTTCCGCCGGACCTATAAAGTCAAGACAGTCAGCCACAGTGTATGGATTGAAAAAAGTGGTCCAGGTTTGACCTGCCAGGAGAGATCTCCACTTAATAAAGGCGTGTCTGACGCGCGGGTTATAGGAGTTTGTCATTCGTTCGTTACCGCCAGGTGAAACGAGAAAGTCCATCTCGATGTAAGTGGAGACGGTATCACCATTTCCCAATTTGGTTTTTGTTTTAAGAAAGAAGCGAGACTCTTTCGCGTGTGCGTCAAATTCGGCATCGCCGCCTTCCCCGCCTACTGGAATGGTGCTTGGAATGTAAAAATCCCGCCCTGCACTTCCTGCGGAAAGGGAACCATCAGAATAGTCACTCAACATGAAGTCAACCTTAATGTAGCCTCCGTAGGAAACCGTTGTTTGACTGTTGCCAGATTTTAATTGGCTCGTTTTGTCCTTTTCTCCACTTGCTGAAATGGAAATAGAACATCCAATAATTATTACAGGTAGGATGTAGTTGAATCGAATATGTTTCATGTTCCCTCTTCTTTCATCAAAATTAGTAAAGTGAACAGAGTTCATTCATCCAGATGACAGGAGTTGAAGCAGGCTTTAACTCCAAATCTTCAGCATCGTCTTTGTTTGATTCAACTCATTTGAACCAATGTGTTTTGAACAATGGCAAGGGACATTGGTTCAAAAAACAGTTGATCAGATCAAGTGAACTCCAATACAACTTTCAAAGCTTGTATCGGTTTAAAAGAAAGAAAAGTAAAGTTTCCAGGTGGTTTTTTAGTGATAGCAGCCTGAATGGATCAAATCATCGGTTAAAATGACACATCCAGGCTGCCTGGGTATGAGAACAGCTTCCGCCTTTTACGGTTGTTTCAACAAGTTGAGCTCTTTAAGGCGTTTTTTGAAAAAAGATGAACTGAAAGTTGTTTGAAACGCCTGACTTTCCTCCAGATACCCATCGCGAGCGGTATCAAAGCCGGCATTCAGGCATTGGATGATGGAGGAGTTGAACTCCATGGAGTTCTGATTGACTCGATCCAGGAATGCTTCAGCCGCACTCTGTACCTGACCTTTCGGCACGACCTGGTTAATCAACCCCATGGCTTTGGCTTCTTTGGCGGAGAACTCCCCTCCCAGCAGGAGAAGCTCCATGGCTTTTGCCCTGCCAACCATGATGGGAAGCCTTTGCGAGGCTCCAAGACCCGGAGATAAACCGAGGTTGGCACCGGGGAAGGCAAATGGAATATCGTTACTGGCAATGCGATAATGGCAGGCAAGAACCAGTTCCAGGGCTGAACCGTGTACTTCGCCATTAATTGCGGCAATAATGGGTTTATTGCAATTGCGGATCAATTTGAGTGTTTCTTGCGCGTCACGAGAGAATTTGAACAACCCATCGGGACCAAGGTTGCTCAACTCATTGAAGTCCAGGCCTGACGAGAAGTATTTGGAGTCCAGGCTGGTGAGAATCACAGAGCGAACGTCATGATGCGTGTTGATGTAAGTGAGCAGCTTTTTCAAGTCTTTCAACATGGCGAGGTTGATTGCGTTGGAGTATTGGCTTCTGTTAATGGAAACGATTAAGGTGTTACCCTTGAGCTGAACTTCAATGTTGTTGTAGTTGAAGCTGTTGATAATGTGTTTAAGCACATCCAGCGCTTCGGGATCCTCAATAGTTGAGGGAATTGGAAAGGGCTTGCCATCAGCGATGAAGCGGATGCTTCTTCTGAGTATTTTTCCGGATCGGGTTTTGGGCAGTTTTTGGATGAAAGAGACTTTTTTAAAGTTTGCAATGGCACCTACTTTTTCCCGGACCATTTGCATGAGAGCCCTTTCAATCGCTTCCTCTGCTATGCTGACATTGGTCTTTAAGACGACAAAGCCCACAGGGACCTGCCCCTTTAACTCGTCAGCGAAGCCGACCACAGCGCATTCAGCCACGGTGGGATGGGAAGCAACCACTTCTTCCATTTCAGCTGTTGACATTCTATGTCCCGCCACATTGATAATATCGTCTGTGCGGCCTGTGATGAAAACGTAACCATCTTCGTCCACATAGCCGCCATCGCCGGAGGTATAGTAACCCGGGAAAGCTTTCAAATACCCCGCTTTGAACCGCGGCGTGTTGTTCCATAAATTGGGAAGACAGCCTGGAGGGAGGGGAAGTTGAACAACAACGTTTCCCTCTTTGTTGGGACCCAATTTATTGCCTTCTGAGTCGACTACGTGAATTGAATATCCGGGAACAGGCCTGCCTGCTGACCCCGGCTTGAGCTCCATTGGCCCATAGCCGGCCATATTGGCCAGCATGGGCCAGCCGGATTCGGTTTGCCAAAAATGATCGAGAACCGGAACTCCCAGTAACTCCTTGGCCCAGGAAAAGGTGGCTACATCGCAGCGTTCGCCGGCCAGGAACAGGTATTTAAAATCCTTCATGGCGTACTTTTGCCGGTATTCACCGTTGGGGTCTTCTTTTTTTATGGCACGTATGGCTGTCGGCGCAGTAAACAGCACTTTGACCTTGTGCTCATCGATAACACGCCAGAAGGCTCCAGGGTCAGGAGTTCGAATGGGTTTTCCCTCATACACTACGGTTGTACAGCCGTGAATAAGCGGGCCGTAGACGATGTAAGAGTGACCTACAACCCATCCAATATCTGAGGCAGCCCAGTATACATCGCCCGGTTGGACATTGTAGACCTTGGCCATGCTGTACTTTAAGGCAACGGCGTAACCGCCGCAATCTCGAATAACGCCTTTGGGCTTGCCTGTTGTTCCCGACGTGTACAGGATATAAAGTGGGTCGGTGGCCTCGACTTCAACCCACGAGGCAGGTTGGGCTTGAGAGGCGAGTTCCTCCCAGTCTACATCTCGCTCGGATTTCAGTTCCGCCCTGTAGAACTCGCGTTGAAAAACAACGACCTTTTCGGGTTTATGCTCCGCTTCTTCAATAGCTTGATCGATGAATGGCTTATAGGTAACCAGTTTTTGAATTTCCATACCACCGCTTGCAGAGAGAATGACCTTGGGTTTGGCGTCATTGATTCGAACGGCTAGTTCGTGGGGGGCAAACCCGCCGAATACGACTGAGTGAATGGCGCCCAGGCGTGCACAGGCCAGCATGGCAACAACAGCTCTGGGTATCATGGGCATGTAAATTATAACGGTATCGCCTTTTTCAACACCCAGGCCTTTCAACGCTCCTGCAAACTGGGCCACTTCGTCTCTCAACTCGCGAAAGGAATAGGTTCTCTTGCGACTGGTAACGGGGGAATCGTAGATTAAAGCGGGTTGTTCGCCCCGACCCTGTTCCACATGATAGTCCAGTGCCAGATAGGAGATGTTTAGTTTGCCGCCCTTGAACCAGCGGTACAAATCATCCTCATCTTGTGTGAGAATTTGCACCGGTTCCTTGAACCAACTGATGTTTTTTGCCTGTTCTTTCCAGAATCTTTCTGGGTTTTCAATACTCTTACCGTGATTTTCTTGATACATCATTACGCTCCTGTATTTGTGCTCTGTGTTTGTGTTTTGTAAAGAAACAGTCAAAAACACGTTAGCTTTGAAATAGTTTTCCCTTTATTCTATAACACAATCGATAGCTGAATTCACATATAAAAACAAAAAAAATGAAAATTAAAGGACATCAAAAGTTGAGTGATTAGTCCGATAAACACTGGTGAAATGGCGTAAACACAAACAGCTTGTTTGGAATTGAGTCATTCAAAACAACGAGGGGATTTCTCTAGCCTGAAACGTAAAAATAATGTAACAAGGTCGCTTGCCGATTCATAATAAGTTGGTTACTGGATTCGGTTTTTTTCTTTTTTTGGGTGAACTGTATGACAAGCATTGAAAATAGAAATGGTGTGTGACACACGAAAAAGGGCAGGCGCTCAGGCCTGCCTCTGATTGACTTCAATCCATATTCAATGGATTTTAATGCGATTGTAAGAATAAGGGTGGAGGCGGTTAGGTCCAATCCAGGATGACTTTTCCTGAATTTCCAGACCTCATGACATCAAAGCCCTTCTGGAAATCATCAATGGGAAAATGATGTGTAATCATGGGGTTGATATTGAGCCCGCTCTCCAGCAGGGATTTCATTTTGTACCAGGTTTCAAACATTTCACGTCCGTAAATGCCTTTGATAATGAGGCCCTTGAAAATGACCAGGTTCCAATCGATGATGGTATTTGCCGGTGGAATTCCAAGCAGGGAAACCTTTCCGCCGTTGTTCATGGTTTCCAGCATATCGTTGAAGGCATGCGGGTTTCCAGACATTTCCATACCTATATCGAAACCTTCGGTCATGCCGAGCTGATCCATGATATCGGGTAATTTTTCTTTGGTTACATCAACCGTTGTTTCAATACCCATCTTCTTGGCCAGTTCCAGGCGATAGGGATTGACATCGGTGATGACCACGTGACGTGCTCCCGCGTGGTGGGCAATGGCTCCCGCCATAACTCCAATGGGGCCGGCGCCTGTAATGAGAATGTCTTCCCCAATCAGGTCAAACGAGAGCGCGGTGTGAACAGCATTCCCAAACGGGTCGAAAATAGCGGCTTGATCATCAGTGATTTTGTCGGAGAGGTGAAACGCGTTGTAAGCGGGAATGACCAGGTACTCGGCAAAACACCCCTGTCTGGTAACTCCTACGCCTTCTGTGTTTCTGCAGAGATGCCGGCGGCCGCCACGACAGTTCCTGCAATGACCGCATGTAATATGCCCTTCTCCTGAAACGCGGTCGCCTACTTTAAAACCCTTCACCTCTTGCCCCATATCTTCGACAATGCCAGCAAATTCGTGACCTGTCACCATGGGTACAGGTATGGTTTTCTGTGACCACTCGTCCCAGTTGTAGATGTGAATGTCGGTGCCGCATATGGCTGTTTTTACAATCCGAATCAGGAGATCGTTGTGCCCCATTTCCGGCATGGGAACATCTTGCATCCAGATGCCTTCTTCCCTTTTTTCTTTAACCAGAGCTTTCATTTTGAACTCCTTAACTGTGACCTTTCTAACTCGTTCGATTTTTTTATTAAAAGCCGCGGACTGCTAAGACTGATCTCATAAAACCAGGATAGTCCCGGACTAAGCAGTCCGCTTTTATGGCATGAGTATACCCTACTTGAGCTTTCCCGGTCACTGCTTTCTAGCTGTTTTTTGAAAGATTTTTTGGCTGTAACGGACCAAAAGACAATCCCCACTTTTTAGACAATGCGATTTTCCCGCACTTTTTTAACATAAGAAATGTTTTAAAGTTCAAGAGACTGTTTCTTCTGATGAGCATACAGCGAGGAGCCAGAAGCGCGTGTTGAAATCTGGGACACCCAAACGTGTTGAAATCTGGTGTTGAAATCTGGGACACCCAAATTTAATCCAATGATATATTCCGGCTTGTATCGGTCACAATACGGTATTTGACAGTTGACTTTAGGGATGTGTATGATTGGCTGTTACTCATCAATTTGGCTTGAGATGTACGATGACCCAGGTGAAAAAAAGACTGTAAAAAAGTATATCGTAGACGGATTGTTGATTGTGTTCAGTGTGCTTTTTGCCCTGGCCATCAATAAAATAGCTGAAAACTATCAGACTAAAAAAAAGAAAAGCATAGCCCTTGCATGCATTCAAAAAGAATTACAGAGGAGTTCTGACACACTTCAGGCATGGAGAAGCAAGCACGCAGAAGCGGAAAAGGTGTTGACGAGCTTAATTGAAGGTAAAAACGACGGTCTTAAATCCAGGCTTATCAAGGATCATTATTTGGACTTTTCACTTCTGACAAATGGCAGCAGTTTGGCTGATAATATGATGACGAGCACCGCTTGGGAAACGGCTAAATCAACAGGTATCATTGCTGAATTTGATTTTGAAACTACCCAAAAGTTAACGGATGCTTATTTGCTGCAGAAATTAATAATTGATGAGACTATGGTGAAAATACTGAACTATTATTTGAATCCAGAATCCCATAAAAGAGGAAATATCGATATCACTCTTGTTCAACTGAGATTTCGGGAGTTGATCGGTCAAGAGAAAAGTATGGAATATCTTTATGAGAGTGCGCTGACAAGAATGAAATGAACTAAATTTGGTCGTTTTCCCTAAGACTCTTCGATCTTGCCCTTGTGTTTTTCTTTGCGCGCCGGTTTGGGTTTCTTTTTGTCGGGAATGACCCGGGTGACGGGTTTTACATTACCCCAGCCAAGCCGCACCTTGGGTTTTTCCGGTTTTTTCTTTTTTTCCATGGTTAGCTTCTTCCAATGTGAATCTTATCCCTCGGATTTTCCGTATTTAAGGTGGAGAACTCCCGCAGTATTTCTTTGGATCGCTCATCGCGCAGGCGCGGTACGAAAATAGACACTTCCACAAATTGATCTCCCGATTTTCCGCCTCTCAGGGATGGAACGCCTTTTCCGCGGATTCGGAACTTCTGTCCACCCTGCGTGCCAGGAGGAATTCGAATGGTGGAAGTTCCGTCGATGGTGGGAACCTCTATTTTGGCGCCGAGAGCCGCTTCGGAGAAAGTCAGCGGGATACTGCAATAAAGGTTGACGCCTTTTCGCTCAAAAAATTCATGCTCCTCCACCTTGGTAATGATGTACAAATCCCCTTCACTACCACCTAGAATGCCCGCTTCCCCTTTTTTGGGAACCCGGACTCTTGACCCGTTGTTCACGCCTGCGGGAATATGAACGCGAACCGTTTCAGAGTGAGGAACAACGCCGGCACCGTGACAGCTTGGGCACGGTTTGGAATCAAAGCCCCCCGTACCTTGACAGTAGCGGCAAGGCGTTTCAAAAGCCATGCTGCCTGTCTGCAACTTCATTTTCCCCGTACCCTGACAGTGGGTACAGGTTGTATTGTTACCTGTTTTTATTTGCTGCTGACCCTTGCACTGTGAACAGGCGCGTGTTCGATCGACCTGAATGGGAATAGTCAGTCCCCGAATGGCTTCAAAAAAACTCAGCGTAATTTGGTGCTGAATATCCCTTCCCTTTCGCGGTGTTGACGAGCGGGTGGTGTCTTTTTTAGTAAAGTTGAACATTTCGGAAAAGATATCGCCAAAGTCCGTGTTGCCGCCTCGACCGCCGCCTGAGAAATCAAACCCTCTGAAATCAAAGCCGCCAAAATCCTGACCGCCCATGCCGGAACCACCCATGTGCGGCGGTGTGGCGGTGCCGTACATATCGTAATTCTTGCGCTTTTCTTTATCAGACAAGACCTCGTAAGCCTGTGAGACTTTCTTGAATTTTGCTTCCGCTCTCTTGTTACCGGGATTGATGTCAGGGTGAAATTTGCGGGCCAGACGGCGATAGGCCTTTTTTATTTCTGCATCGGTGGCACTGCGGCCAACTCCCAGTTCTTTATAATAATCTTCAGCCATTGATGAAAGCTCCATTGGTCATAATTACATGCCGATTTTTTTCGTTTCGTTTGATTTCGTTATTGCGATTTTTTCAATTAAGCTCGCTCTGGTTTCAACTTGCAGGATCGGTTCCAGAAAGAAATACGCTCCAGGATGAGATGCCAAACCACTTCATTTTACATAAAGATAAATGCGTTGTCCAAGTATGTATTCGGTTCAAGCTGAAGAGTCGCGTTCAGTTTGAACGGGGTTAGATCGCCCGGGACAAGGGTCTTTTTCGGACTTGAAGCTACTCAAGCCTTTGTCTTGGCGGTACAGACAAATAAGGGGAAGCAGCGCCTCCCCTTATCGGATGAATTGGTTTTAGTTTGAAACGTCTCAGTCGACCACTTCAGCGTCGATCACACCGTCATCGTCGTCTTTGGGAGGCTCGGGGTTGGGATTGGCGTTAGGTGCTTCACCCGCCTGAGCCTGCTGGTCCTTGTAGATAACTTCTGCCAACTTATGAGATGCCTGCATGAGTTGTTCAAAAGCAGCTTTAATTTCGTCTGTATTTTCACTTTTCACTTTTTGTTTGGCATCCTCGATGGCGGACTGCAAACTCGTCACATCGGCTTCTGGCAGTTTGTCTTTGTTGTCTTTCAGACTCTTCTCTGTCTGCCAGATCATGGAGTCCAGCTTATTGCGTTCTTCTACCAATTCCCTCTGGGCCTTGTCTTTTTCTGAATTGGATTCCGCGTCATCGACCATCTTCTTGATCTCTTCATCGCTGAGACCGCTGGAGGAGGTAATGCGAATACTCTGCTGTTTGCCGGTACCCATGTCTTTGGCGGAAATATTCAGGATGCCGTTGGCATCGATATCAAAGGTCACTTCAATCTTGGGAATACCACGCGGTGCCGCGGGAATACCAACCAATGAGAACTGACCCAGCAGTTTGTTATCCCTTGCCATGGGTCTTTCACCCTGGAACACGCGAATTTCCACTTGAGTCTGATTGTCTTCCGCTGTGGAAAAGACCTCGGACTTTTTGGTGGGAATGGTGGTGTTTCGCTCGATTAAAACGGTCTGAACGCCGCCAAGCGTTTCAATGCCAAGGCTCAAAGGCGTGACATCCAACAAGAGTACGTCTTTAACATCGCCGGAAAGAACGCCACCCTGAACGGCTGCGCCGATGGCGACGACCTCATCCGGGTTGACACCCTTGTTGGGTTCAATGCCGAAAAACTCTTTTACCATTTGCTGAACTTTGGGAATACGCGTAGAGCCGCCCACAAGCACCACTTCTTTAATTTCGGATTTCTTCAGGTTGGAATCCTTCAAGGCCTTTTCACAAGGCGTGAACAGACGCTGAATCAGATCGTCAATCAGCTCTTCAAACTTGGAGCGTGTCAGATTTAAATCCAGGTGCTTGGGCCCAGAGGCGTCCGCCGTAATGAAAGGCAGGTTGATATTGGTTGACTGCGTGCTGGAAAGCTCGATTTTCGCCTTCTCTGCCGCTTCCTTCAACCTCTGCATGGCCATTTTGTCCTGACTGAGGTCCACACCTTCGTTTTTCTTGAATTCACTCAAAATCCACTTGATCACCGTGGCATCGATGTTGTCACCACCTAAGTGAACATCGCCGTTGGTGGCCTTAACTTCAACAACACCTTCTCCTACCTCGAGAATGGATACATCAAAGGTGCCACCGCCGAAATCGAAAACGGCAATAATCTCATCATCCTGCTTGTCCAGGCCGTAAGCCAGTGCGGCAGCCGTTGGTTCGTTGATAATACGCTTCACATCGAGACCGGCGATCTTGCCGGCATCTTTGGTTGCCTGTCTTTCTGCATCGTTGAAATAAGCAGGTACTGTAATAACCGCTTCCTTGATGGTTTCACCCGTGTAATCCTCTGCTGCTTCTTTCAGCTTCTGAAGAATCATCGCGGATACTTCAGGTGGTGAAAGCTCTTTACCCTCAACGCGTATCCTGACGTCGCCATTGGGTCCTGCAAATGTTTCATAGGGAACTTCACGTGACTCTTCAGTAACTTCTGAAAACTTCTTGCCCATGAATCGCTTAACGGAGAAAACCGTATTTCCCGCATTGGTAATAGCCTGCCGTTTGGCAACCTGGCCCACCAGGCGCTCGCCTGTTTTTGAAAAACCCACCACAGAAGGAGTGGTACGCGTACCCTCTGCATTCGCTACAATCACGGGATCTTTCCCATCCATAACAGAAACAACCGAATTGGTTGTTCCCAGATCAATTCCAATAATTTTTCCCATCGGAACCTCCTATTTATTCGGGCAACGCCCATTTCACTGCTGACAAGATAATACATGAGTGAGACATTGTCAAGTTTATTTTACAACGACTCTGTCAATTATTAAAAGACAGGATGAGTAGCCCTTGTCTCCAGGGATTGCTCATTTGCATGGAGGTTTCTTGTCTGGCGTTTCCGGTCCGAGTTGGCGGCGCCTGCGTCAAAAGGAGTTGCAGGGACTCCAGCGCAAGAGATCGCTGCGTGCCGAAACAAGTTCACGACGAGTGTTTATGGGTTTTTTTCTCCCTGAGTTCCTCTTCAACCATTCGTATTCTGCTCTGAATCCTTGGGTATCCCGGTGCAGTGGCAGCGATTTTTTTGTAATATTTAAGTGCTTGGCTGAATTCTCCCTGCTGAGCGAGAAAGGTTGCGTATTGATAATTCAAATCAGGCAGAGCGGGATTGATATCAATGGCCTTTTTGATATGCGACATGGCTGTGGCATAGTCACCTTGGCTACCGTATATTTTCGACATGAGCAGGTAAACATCCAGACAGTCCCTGTCTGGTACCAGTTTCAATATTTCTCTGCAAGTCCGAAGTGCGAGGTCTTTTTGACCTGTCTCATATTCAAAGCGGCTCAACAGTTTCATGGTTTCAAGATCATTTGGTTTTCTTCGCAACAGGAGCCGAAGTTCCCTGATGGCTTCATCGTCATAGCCATCCTTAAAAAGACAGGTCGCGATTTCCATGGACGCGGCTGTATTATTCACGTTGACCATCACAAGCACGCGGTAGTTTTTGACGAGTTGACGAAGGTCCATGGGCGTTGTTTGATTGGTATAGCTCATCATATGATTGAGAGAGTCTGTAAATTGGCCATTCATGGACTCTGCTACCGCCAAATTAAAGAGCGCTTCATGATACGGAGTCTTTTTGAGCCTTGATTTTTGAAGGAGTGCGATGGCTTCGGGTATCGCTTTCTCTTGTATGATCAGCAACCAGGACAAATTATACAATGCTTCGGGCGTCTCGCGCTGTTCCAGAAGCTCGCGAAACATCAATTCAGCCTTTGCAAAATCGTTCTCCAGGTAGTAAAGCTCAGCCAGCCGAAGCTTGACTGTAACAGGGTCGGGTGCGATGGGCTGCGCCCTCAGATAGCAATCAATAGCATCCTTGAATTGAACCCGGTCAACCAGTATTTCAGCCAGGTTCAAGATGGCCCAAAAATGATTTGGCTTCAGCTCGATTGCCTGCTGAAAAGCTTCAATGGCGCCATCCTCTTGATCCATGGCTCTCAGGAGGAGCCCGAGATTATAGTACACCATGGATATACCTCTGGTTCCAAAGAGAGCCTGTTCCAGGTAATCGCGTGCTTTATCAAAGTTTTTCGTGTGAGCACAAGCCCCCGCCATGTTGTTAAGGGCTGCGAAATGATGGGGATCGATCTCAAGACACTGCTTATAATAGGTCATGGCTGTATCGATTTTCCCAATGACATGTGCCTTGAATCCTCTGTTGTAAAACGCCTCGGCATTTCGTTCCTGTTTGTTCTTCCAGCGATATAAGAAATTCTTCAGGTTTTTTGCAAAAGTAGCGCTGGTGTTCTTGGTAAAGTTCCGTTTTGGCGGAGTTGAGAGTAGCTTCTGTGAAAAATAGAAGGGAGAAATTGAACGTTTGATGCTTTCGTGCTTACTCATGATTCCTTCTTGTAATTTCTCAAATTGTTCAAGAGTTCCACTTCACCAACTGGAACTCCGGCATCTTGGGCTATCTCGGCAACAGGCTGACCGGAGCACAATTGCTCAAGAAGTTTTTGCTGTACTTTCGACGTTTCAGGGATGGGCTCTGCTCCTTTCCCGACCAGGTTCTCCACAAGCTTACGCAGCTGTTCGATTTTTCTATCCAGTTCTTGAGCATCCTCAAGGGCACCGCTGTGTTGTTCGGCAGACTTTCTGCGACTGACAGTCATTTCCTCAGCAAGCTGTTTGATCTGCTGTTTACACGTTTGAAGTTCATCTATACGATCTTTGAGGTCTTCCACTTTCCTGTGCGAGTCCAATCGAAACAAAAACACAAATAATAAAGCAAGCACAGAGATGAACAGTGAAATAACAACCGGCAGCATACCTTCAGCTCCTGGCACTTTGAACCAGCTCTTTTGCTTTCTCTATTTCATCGTCCATTTCCAACAGGAACCGCTCCATATCCATGCTGGATTTATAAGTTTTAAAAATAATCTTCCAGCAGGGTTCATCTGCAAACACCACATCGATGTTCTGGTCTCCGTAGACAGCGTAGAGACGGGACTGGGTCAATTGATTTGAGGCTTGTAGAAGGGCTGAAAAAAGAACGTCAGGGCTTTCTACGCAATCGTGATGATACTGAATTCCCATTTGAAGAATTTGAGGTAATTTCCACTTCTGCGCCATCCCCGCACCCAAATCAGCGTGAGAGAAGCCAAGCACGGCTTTTTCCGCGTCGTACATGCTGCCCCCATGCTCGTCCAGATACTGTTTCACATGCTGAAGGTCTTCGGGATAATAGGCCTGCAGAACAAGTTTACCAATATCGTGAAGTAAGCCCGCCAAGTAAAGTTCGGCGTGTTTTTTATACCCCATTTTTTTTGCAAACACCTGACTGATCAAAGCCACACCCAGTGAGTGATTCCAGAAATCAGATAAACGCAAAAGGGCATCAGGCGTGTCCCGAAAGCGGCTGATGACAATGAGCGTCATGACCAAATTGCGAACGTGTTGAACTCCCAGCAGGGTAATAGCCTGTTGGACAGAAGTCACTTCCTGTCTTAACGCGTAGAAACTGGAGTTGACTACTTCGAGCACACGGACTGTAATGGCAGCATCTTTCTGGATCTCCTCTGCCAAACGCACAATCGATACATTCGGATCATCAGCAATCTGAAGTATTTTATGCGCCATGTCCGGTAAAACAGGCAATGATTTTATTTTCTGAATCGTGTCTTCGATGGACCGCACTGTACCTCCAGATTCTATAACTCAGTGAACACTCCGGCATTTTCTTCCAGCAAGCCTGCCAGCTCTTCCTTCCACTCTTCGAGTAATTCCACTGGACAGTCGAGGATGTCTCTTGAACTCCTGAGAAAATCAAAGGATACAGGCACAGGCTCCTTGACTCCAACACCCAGGTCTGCACAAAAGGAATGAGCTATATTGACAACAGATGCCAGGCGTCTGTGAGGTTGTGGCGCCATTGCAGGTGCCAGGTAGAACAAGATGACCTGAGAGATATTTTCACTTAAATTCCACTTTTCTGTAATCGCTCCACCCAGTTCATTGTGTGAGAACCCGAAGGCCCTCTTTTCAAGGGCTTCAACGGGGATGCCTTCCATGTACGATTCCTGAATAATTTGGTCGTATTCAGCGGGGAATTTCTGATTTAAAACGGTTTGTCCCATGTTGTGCATCAAACCGCAGATAAAGCATTCTTCTTTATTGATATCACTAAATTTACTTCCGAGGATACGTGAGATCATGGCGCACCCAATGGATTTCTCCCACAACAAACGCTCTTTTAAGCCCATGGTCTTTGAGAAGTACATGTTTTTTGCAGCGGAGGCCAAAACAATGGACCGAATACTGTTAAACCCCAGGATCATGATCGCGTGGCTCAAAGTGCGCACTTCCCGCTTCAAGCCATAGAGTGCGGAATTGGCTATTTTAAGAATTTGCAGAGTCATGCTCTGATCATTACTGATGGTATCCTGTAAATTCTTTGCGTTGGTGTTTGGATCCTCGAGCATCCGCATGACCTTCATGGCCAGCTCGGGCATTGAAGGTAAATCTCCTGTTTTTGCTATTATTTCACGTATGGAAACTCTCATCCCATCTCCTATGCTTTCAAGTAGCCAATGGCCCTTGAAAAATGTTCTATTTTGAAATCTTTACTTATGTTATGCAGGCTTTCCGCGTGTCCAATAATGAGGTACCCGTTTTTATTGATGGACTTGTGAAAACATTCAATGATTGAACGCTTGACCGCCAAATCGAAATAGATCAAAACGTTTCTGCAAAAGATGGCGTCCATTCCTTTGTATTTGTAGTAACCCGGATAGTCAACGAGGTTGAATCTCTCATAGTGAATCATGGATTTCAGCTCTCGCTCAATTTCATAGGAACCGCCCCTCATCTTGAACCATTTTTTTTTGTACAACTCGGGCAGGTTCCTCATGCTGTATTCGGAGTAGATACCCTTTTTGGCTTTCTCCAGGATATCACTGGAGATATCCGAAGCATAAATCCGCACGTTAAGTCCACGCAAAAGATGCTGCTTCTCTTTAATTACCATTGCAAGGGTAAGCGGTTCCTCTCCGCTTGAACATGCAGAGGACCAAATTTTGAGCTGCGAGCGACCGGCTGCTTTGGCAGCCGTTACTAATTTGGGCAAAATGATATTCTTGAAAGCATCAATTTGGGGTGGATTTCGATAAAAACTGGTTTCATTGGTTGTCACCCGGTCCAGCAAGGTGAGGAGCTCTTTCTTGTTGGCGGGGTTCTGAATGTGGCGTACATACAAGTTATAGCTGGGACAGTTTAACGCTTCCAGACGCTTTGACACGCGATTCTCGATAAAGTAGAGTTTGGCATCGGAAAAGAACATACCGCTCTGCTTGTAGATGAACTCCCTGAGTGCCTTGAAATCTTCTTTATTGAGCTTTTCTCTATTGTTCATAATACGACCTATCCATCAGCTATGAAGTTTATCGGCCGATCGAGAAAAGAGTTAAGCGGGAAGCAGAAAAAAGTATTTTCTAAAACAGCTCAACCCGAAAAAAGCCGTTTGATATGAACAGAACACCCAAAGAGCTAATTTAAAAAGCTTTATTGAGTAATGAATACAGGCAAACCTTCTCCAACAGTGTAATTGGAACTCACAAACACAGCGGCGACACAGCCAAGTCACCATGATTTTTTTGCCTTTTTGGGCTCAATGGACAGTAAAATCTCCGTGCCGCCAGTTCAAAAACCGCAAGTTGCGAGGTTATGTAAACCCGACATAAGATGATTATCAGATCAGGCTGCTCCCTGTAGCGATACTATTCCTGGGCTCTCTTCTCACGAGGACGTACCACTTTGTAGTCGTAAATGGAGAGTGCCAGAATGGTAAACACGCCAATTCCCACAATCACATACCAGATTTTATTGGGATTATAGGTCGTCCAAACCATCTCTGTCATTTCATTGTAGGTCATGCCGAGTTTTTCCGCGGCCAGCTTGAAGTAATCGTTCTTGGAGAATTCAGCACCCACTTGGGGCATGTCAATGCCCCGCTTACCCATTTCAGTTTGCAGCAGCGACAATTTATCCGACCAGGCCTGGTAGAGATTGCCGGAGACAAACGTCGTCAGCAGGTTGCCGGCAAAGACGGGCAGGAAGTAGGCGCCCTGATAAAGAGCTTCCTTGCCTTTTGGCGAAATGATCGCGATGAAGGAAGAGAAAGTGGGATTGGTCGCCATTTCACCTACGGAGAAGATAATGATCCCGACGATGGTGAACAGGCCGTTACTGGTGTAAAACGTAATGCCGATGCCAATGGCCGCAATAATGAAGCCGCGAATCATGGCGGATACATGTCTCATTTTTAAAACGAAGAAAGACACAAAGGCCTGAAGAACAACAATGGAACCGGCATCGATATTGATGAGCCATTCGGGGTTGACGGAATCTCCGCCGCCACTCATGACTTTTGCCAGCCAGGGCCAGAAAGAAGCAATTTGATCGTGCAGCAGTTTGGTATCAACCCAGTCCTCAATGAAGGTTGGCAAGGTGTAAAAAAGCTGGTTGAACATGGTCCAGAAGCCAACCATGATGATCAGCAGAACCGTCAAACGAACATCCATAACGGCTTCAAATATTTTCTTGACCGAATTGACAATCGCCTCACCCAGGGTTTCTTCGGTTTTTTGACGCTCAGGCTCTTTGTAAAAGAAAATGACGATCAGCAGGTTGATGGCAATGACCACCGAGGCCTGGATAAAAATCAGTTTCCAGCCATAAGTGGTGCGCAAGTAGGATGACATGGCTGGACCGACAAAGCCGCCGACATTGACCATCATGTAAAAGATACCAAAGCCCAAGGTGGAGTTGCCCTTATCGGTGGATTTGGTAATCGTGGCCGATGCAACCGGTTTAAACATGGCAGCACCTACCGCTACCAGCAGGAAGATGAAATAAAAAGACCAGAACGAGCTGAAAGTACCCATGGAGTAGTAGCCGACGATTAAAATCACATAGGCGATGATGAGTGATACCTTGTAACCGATTTTATCGGCAATAACACCGGTCAGGATGGGCAGGAGATACAAAATAGCTGTAATGGGCCCCATAATATAGCCTTTTTCCGTATGGGTGAAACCCAGGCAGCCTTCGTCGGTGGAACCGGTCAAGTACAGAGCCAGCACGGCAAACATCCCGTACCAAGCCCAGCGTTCAAAAAGCTCCATGGCACTCGCTAACCAGAACATGCTGTTAAAAGATTTAATTAATTGACCAAACGATTTCTTATCTTCACTCATAATACACCCAATCCATGCATAATTTACTTCATCTTGACGAGCAAGTTTTAAAAGGGAAGTATATACCAGAATGCCCGAGAACGACACAGATATCTACTTTGGCATGGGTACTTTTTGAACAAAGGGTTCTCAGAACCGAAAATGACAGGCAGGAGCAGCACCCAACCCGCATTGCTGCGAGCCAATCCAGGGTGCGGTTGTTCATCTGAAGAGCGATGTATGGTTTTACTGGTGGCTTGGAGTGTTTCCTCGATGTAAGGGATCCAGTAGAATCTATTTTTTTTGATATTCCAGGAAAAAAGTTACTCAAACTGGGATTGACAACCGCAAACTTTAAGAGTATGATGCTCACTCGGTTGCGGGGAGTAGCGCAGTCTGGTAGCGCACCTGCTTTGGGAGCAGGGTGTCGCAGGTTCAAATCCTGTCTCCCCGACCACTTTTTTTATTACCCACTTTACCCCGTTATAGACTTGTAAAACGCGCAAGCGGCAAAACATTTTGAGAAGCAGACAGTGAACTTGCATTTTGGCAAACCGCCTTTGTTTTTCCGGGCGCGCTTATGGCAAACATAAAAAAACGCCGGTTAAAAAGCACTTAACCGGCGTTTTAGGAATCGGACTTCTTTCAGATACTATTCAGAGAGCATTCGAACAACCATGCCCGAACGCAGTTTGGGTTCAAACCAGGTGGATTTGGGCGGCATGACGTTGCCGGAATCGGCGACGTTCATCAATTGATCGATGCCCGTTGGGTAGAGCGCAAAAGCGACTTTATAGCCGTTTTCGCAGCGTTTCACCAACTCTTTCAGACCTCGAATGCCGCCGACAAAGTCAATATTGGTGGCGGTTCGCGGATCCTGGATATTGAAAAGAGGCGAAAGAACCTCGTTTTGCAGCAGAGCCGCGTCAAGCGAGTTGACGGGATCGTCCTTTGGAATGAGATGCTCTTTAATGATAAGTCGATACCATTTCTTGTCCAGGTACATGGAGAAGTGGTTTCTGGATTGCGGTTTCGCATCCTGCGGGTCACTGACCGAGAGCTCGCTAACCTCGAACTTTTCTTTGAGTTTGGTCATGAGTTCCTGTTCGGTCAAGCCGTTGAGATCTTTTAAAACCCGGTTGTAATCCATGATGTACATTTGATTGTCGGGGAAAACCACGGTTAAAAAGTAGTTGTAGGCTTCGTCACCGGTGTGATTGGGGTTCTCTTTTTGCTTGATAGCCTGCACACGGGATGCCGCTGCCGCACGGTGATGGCCGTCGGCAACATACGTGGCATCCAGTTCACTGAAAATGCCCTCAATTTTAGCGATTTCATCTTTTGAATGCACCTTCCAGAGGGTGTGGGCGATGCCGTCCTTGGCGACCAGGTCGATGTAGGGTTGACGTGTCAGAATCTGTTCAACAAAGCGATCCATGTCGTCACGATGGCCGTAGGTGAGGAAGACCGGCCCCGTATTGGCGTTAATGACTTCAATATGGCGCGTTCGCTCGTTTTCCTTGTCGGTGCGGGTAAACTCGTGTTTCTTGATTTTCCCGGCATTGTAATCATCGACTGATGAACCGCATACCAGGCCGACCTGCACGTGTTCACCCATTTTTTGCTGGTAGAGGTAAAAACAGGGTTCGTCATCCTGAACCAGGATATTCTCATCAATCAGGCGGTTCAGGTTTTCCAGGGCGCGCTGGAATATCTGCTCTTTGGATGGTTTCGCTCCGTCTTTGAAGTCAATTTCCGATTTGACGACCCGCAGGAACGAATTGGGATTTCCGCTGGCCATTTGCTGGGCTTCTTCGGAACTTAAAACATCGTAGGGGGGAGAGGCCACCTGCTCTGCCATTTCGGGCCGGGGTGTAAAGCCTTTAAAGGGTTTAATAGCAACCATAATTCAATACCTTCCTTTCATCATGATGCGGGATTTTGAGCTTGAAAGTCTTTCATAAACGCTACCAGTGCTTTGGCACCTTCCAGCGGCATTGCGTTATAGGTTGATGCCCGCAGACCGCCAACAGAGCGGTGTCCTTTCAGTGCAACCAGACCCTTTTTCTTGGATTCTTCCAGAAACTTGGCTTCCAGTTCTTCTGTGGGCAGCCTGAAAACGATATTCATGCGCGAGCGGTCCTCTTTGGCAACCGGAGACCTGAAATAGCCGTTACTCTGGTCCATTGCATCGTAAATTAAGCCGGCTTTTTCTTCTGCCATTTTTTCGATACCCTTGAGACCACCGCATTTTTTGACCCACTTCAGCACTTTGTTCATCATGTAAATGGAAAACACAGGAGGTGTGTTGTACAGAGACTTGGCCTTCGCGTGGGTGGCATAATTTAAGTAGGCGCCCAGACCGGTGTTCAGGTTTTCAAGCAGGTGCTTGCGAATAAACAGAATGGTAACACCTGAAGGGCCCAGGTTCTTTTGCACGCCGCCGTAGACGAGATCGCACTTGTCCCATTCAATGGGGCGACTCAAGAATTCGGATGAAACGTCCACAATAAGGGGAACGTCTACATCTGGAAACTTGGGAAAACGGATACCGCCAATGGTTTCATTGGAACAGATGTAGAGATACTGGGTGTTTTCTTGCAGTTTGATGTCTTTCGACTTGGGCATGTGTGAATAGTTGTCGTCTTTACCGTCCCAGGCGGCATAAGCATCGGCATACAGTTTACCATCGGCGAGTGCTTTTTTACTCCAGCTGCCGGTAACGAGGTAAGCTGCTTTCTTGCCCTTTTTGGCCAGGTTCATGGGGATCATTGAAAATTGTAAGGTGGCTCCACCTTGAAGCAGCAGGACTTCCATGTCCTCGGGTGCACCGTAGAGTTCTTTCAGCATGGTCAGGGCTTCATGGTGTACCGTGTCGTACTCTTTGCCTCGGTGACTGGATTCAATAATTGACATTCCAGAGCCCTGGAAATTGGTGAACTCTGATTGTGCTTCTTTCAGTACTTCTAATGGAAGGGTGCAAGGCCCTGCTCCAAAATTAAAAACGCGTTCCATATTTTTATCTCCTGGTATTTTTGAAAATCAAGGCACATGCCGCGTGTTGGAAGTACCAGCGGCATGTGCTGTTTGGTTTGTTATGTGTCAGGCGTGTGCTGCTGTGACCTGAATGACGTTTGGAATGGCTTCGATGGCCTTGATGACTTTATCAGTTATAGGACTGTCGATGTAAATGTTGGTAAAGGCAGCTTCTTTTCCGGAAAAATTCTTGTTTTCCACCTGCTCGATGTTGATTTTTTCTTTTCTGATAACATCCAGGATTTCAACAAGAATGCCCATGCGATCGCTGTGTCGAATGGAAATGGCAGGCAGAGACTGCAGTGACGTTTCCGAATTGACCCAATTGTTAATTCTACCCTTTTCAAAATCCTGAATGGCTTCAACCACTTTGTAGGCTATAGCCAGCTGGGCTTGCTGGGTAGAGGCGCCGATGTGGTGGGTTCCATAGACATTGGGGTGCTGGGATAGCGGTGTGTTGATGGTGCCCTTGCCGCTTGTGGGTTCGTCGTTAAATACATCCAGTCCACAGTGAATGTTTTTCTCGTTCATGGCTTCAATCAACGCTTCATCGTCGATGATGGTTCCTCTGGATGTGTTGATAAGAATGGTGTTGGGCCTCACATGCTGCAAGAACTCGCGGTTAACCATTTTTTCTGTTTCGGGTGTTGCCGGGCAGTGGAACGTGAGCACATCGCACTTTTCGGCCAACTCTTTGTGGTCCTTCACGACGGTATAACCAAGTTCGGCCAAGTCGGCAAGGGTTTGAGGCAGAGTCCAGTCCTTTGTTTCTTCGTCAATAAAAATATTCATGCCGAAGGCACTGGCGCGTTTAGCAACCTGGAAACCGATTTGACCCATTCCCACAATACCGATATTCCGGCCAAACAGACCCTGGGTTTTGGAGAAGCGCTTTTTATCCCAATGCTTTTGCCGCATTTCAATGACGTTATCGGGAATTTGACGGTCAATTGAGATGAGCAGACCCATGGCAACTTCAGCTACGGCAATGCTGTTCTGACCGGGTGTATTACAAACAAAAACGCCTTTCCTCGCGGCGGCCTGGGTGTCAATGGTGTTGTATCCCGCTCCGGCGCGAATGATTAAGGCCAATTTATTGGATGCTTCAATGGTGGCAGCCGTTACTTTTGTAGAGCGAACCACAAGCACCTCTTTGTCCACAATGTGATTGGGCAAATCGTCCGCTGACATGTCAGGCATGAAAGTAATCTCATGACCCAGTTTCGTGAGCTCAGTTTGATATTGTTCTGGAAATTTATCCGCAAATAAGATTTTCAAGGTATCAACCCTCCGTTTTTTAGTGATTCTGAAAGGCGGCCAAGAGACTAAGCGGCCCGAACCGCGGATGAAATGCACGGTACGAAGCCTAACATAGCGAGCTTCAATGACTTAAGAGAAGAGTTGGATGTGTCACAATTCTAACTCTTAAACCAATGGATCTGTTGACCTGATAGTACAAATTCTAGCTGGTGTGTGCTGCGGGATTCCGGTTCCCGCAAGAGACCTCATTCCTCAATTCAATATATTCCGACAAGTACTCAGAGCCTTACACCCTGTACCTGGCAAACTCATGAATACGGTCGATATTATACACTAAAAGACAGGACATAGTTGACTAGAATTTCCATTATTCTGACTTCAAGCGTTCAAGCCGCATAGAGAGCTGCTGCAGTGAGGCGATTGTTGCTGATTGCAGGTTGTTTTGAATGCGTCGCGGCCGTTTTTGTGCTGCGTCAGGCAGCTTCTCAAAAGCCCGGAAAAGTTCAGCACAGGGACAACAAGGTGTGCTTGATGGGCCGGATCAAAAAAATAGTCCTTCTGTCGGAATGAACACCGCCATAAAAAGAAGATAACAATCATCCTGCCACAAAATGAACCACCGCTTTTCAACGTGATCGAGACACGGGAATACGGCCTCAATGCTTTTTACTCCACACTGAAAAGAGCTCGGGCGACCGCTTTTGATTCAGGTGGGGACGTTGCCTATAACATCTGCCAGAGACTCCGACTGCGATAAAACAAAGCAAAACACCCGCTGCAAAGGGTTAAAAGGTACAGCACGCCGCGAGGTTATTTAATAAATTCATATTGCAATCCCAAATTCAGGACCCTATAATACTTTCCTGCCAAGCGTGCGCCAGTAGCTCAGCTGGATAGAGCAACGGCCTTCTAAGCCGTCGGTCAGGGGTTCGAATCCCTTCTGGCGTACCATTTTACACGGCACTTAATTCATTTGGTACGATAAACAGGTCAGTTACAATTACGCTGTCCACTGTGGTTGCAGGAAAAAAACAACAGACTTTCAGAACACTCTCGACGATTTCCAGTTGGACATCCAGATCTATTGAATTCCCAATACGCTAAACCCGGCTAATTGACGAGCGACGGCCGTCAAAACCTGTTCGGTAGACATAAGTGCTGCTGTCGGTACCGCCAGGGACTGCTTCCCGTTTTCGGGTGTAAAGAGGGACAAAGGTATCCTCCACGGCGGAATCCGCCTCTGTCAAAAGAGTTGGAATGCACACGGATAAAAAGCACGGTCCTTCAATTATTTTTCCCTGTGAGTCTTGCAAAGAATCTGGACAATTCTGTATAAAACTGCCTGGTTTTTTGGTGTACTCTCTGACCTGAACATGGTGTATAATGTCCGGACAAAGGGAGTTCCTGTTAGTGCCCCCCGGTAAAGAGAGGTGGAAATGATCGTAGTTGTTCCCAAGGAGAACGGAGACTCCAGAAGTGCTCTGATTCCCGGCGCGGTGAAAAAGCTCTGCGCTCAGGAGGATATCGAAGTTATTGTTGAGACTCATCTCAGTACCAACTGGTCTGATGAAGATTTTCAAAACGCCGGTGCGAGTATTGAAGCCGACCGCCGTGCGTTGCTGAACAAAGCTGATGTTGTACTGCGCATTCATCCCAGCAGTGGTGATGATTTGAAAGCCATTCAATCCGGCGCACTGCATATCAGCCTGCTCGATCCGTACAATAACCGATCTTTGGTAGAGTCTTACGCGGCAGCGGGCATAGACGCGGTGAGTCTGGAAATGATTCCCCGGACCACTCTGGCTCAAAAAATGGATGTACTCAGTTCCCAGGCTTCTCTGGCCGGATACGTTGCAGTTGTCATGGCAGCGGAACGGATGAATAAAATTTTCCCCATGATGATGACTCCCGCCGGAACTATTCCACCAGCCCGTGTTTTTGTCATAGGCGCGGGGGTAGCCGGTCTGCAGGCCATTGCCACAGCGAAACGGATGGGAGCGCGTGTAGAGGCTTTTGACACCCGGCCGGTTGTTGAAGAGCAGGTTCAGTCTCTTGGGGCTCGTTTCCTAAAAGTGGATTTGGGAGAAACTGGTCAGACTAAAGACGGATATGCCAAAGCTCTTACCGAAGAGCAGCTGGCCATACAGAGAGAAGCAATGGCCAAAGCGGTAGCGTCCGCCGATGTGGTTATTACCACCGCCAAGCTTTTTGGAAGAAAGGCACCAGTCATTGTTACGGCTGACATGATTGCCCGCATGCACTCCGGCTCTGTTGTGGTTGATCTGGCAGCAGGTACAGGCGGAAATGTGGAAGGTATCGTTGTCGACCAGGAAACAATGGTTAACGGTGTCAGACTTATAGGGCTGGATAATCTGGCCGGAGAGGTTGCTGTGGACGCCAGTTCCATGCTGGCATCGAATATGGTTAATCTGCTGAGCCATCTGAAAGAGAAGGATTTCAGCATTGAGGATGAAATTATTGCAGGCTGTATGATTGTCCGTGACGGACAGGTGGTTCATCCTGGAATATGTCAACATTACAAGGGAGAAAAATGATGGGTATTATGTTGCTTTTTGTTCTGATTCTGGCCACTTTTCTGGGTTTCGAGCTTATTTCCAAAGTACCCAGTCAGCTGCATACTCCGTTGATGTCCGGCTCGAATGCCATCAGCGGAATTACCATTGTGGGAGCTATTATCAGCCTTCTGGGTACTTGGTATCTTCCTGATAACATGCTGCGTACCATTTTGGGCACTCTGGCTGTTACATTTGCGACGATCAATGTTGTGGGCGGTTATCTGGTCACAGACCGTATGCTTAGCATGTTCTCCAGAGGTTCCAAATGATGCCCGAATCCCTTGTCAACTTTCTCTACATCGTTTCGGCGATGCTGTTTGTTTTCGGATTGAAAATGCTCAGTAAGCCGGCCACGGCCAGAAAGGGTAACTTTGTTTCTGCTGTGGGTATGCTGTTGGCCGTTATTACCGCTCTTTCTTCCGACAGTCTGATTCACTGGCCGTGGATTGTTGCCGGTCTGATAGCAGGGTCCGTTATCGGTGCTCTGGCCGCGCGGCTGGTGGCTATGACAGCCATGCCTGAAATGGTGGCACTTTTCAATGGTTTTGGAGGGATTGCCAGTCTGCTTGTCGGCTGGGTGGAATTTGAACGGCTGCATTCCGAAGATCTTATTCTGAATGTCCATTGGGGACATCTCGTCATTATTGGCCTTACCGTTCTTATCGGTGCTGTAACTTTTACCGGTTCGCTGATCGCCTGGGCAAAGCTTTCCGGGAAATTAAAGTCCAGACCCATCCAGTACAGCGGCCAGCATGTTGTCAACACCCTGGTGGTTCTTCTGATTCTTGCATCCGTTGTGCTGCTGCCTGCAGAGCGGTCCTTCATGTCCGGCTCTGATGCCCTTTCTTTTCTGACTCCGTATACACTTATGATGATTCTGGGAGGCTTGAGTCTGCTTTTGGGTGTGCTGTTTGTTATACCCATAGGCGGCGGTGACATGCCTGTCGTCATATCGCTTCTGAACTCCTACAGCGGAATGGCTGCCTGCGCGGCCGGTTTTGTCATCAATAACAATGTTCTCATTGTTTCAGGGGCTCTGGTGGGTTCCAGCGGTATTATTTTAACAAACATTATGTGTAAAGCCATGAACCGTTCACTCCCCAATGTGCTTTTCAGTGGGTTTGGTTCCGGTTCTTCCGGCGGTAAAAAAGCCGATGGATTTACCGGTGAGGTTAAACCTGTGTCCATAGAAGATGCCTATCCTCTTCTGGAAGCAGCTCAGAATGTATTGATTGTTCCCGGCTACGGTATGGCTGTAGCACAGGCTCAGCATGCGGTACAGGAACTGGTGACCTTAATGGAAGAAAACGGGACCGAGGTGAATTTCGGTATTCATCCGGTTGCCGGACGCATGCCCGGTCATATGAATGTTCTGCTGGCAGAGGCCAATGTTCCCTATGAACAGCTGAGGGAAATGGAAGCTGTGAATCCCACCATGGAAATGGTGGATGTGGCTTTGGTTATCGGCGCTAACGATGTGGTGAATCCGGCAGCACGGGATCAGGAAGACTCTCCTTTGTACGGAATGCCGGTTATCAATGTGGATCAGGCCCGTACCGTTATCGTGTTCAAACGCTCATTGAATCCCGGTTTCGCAGGGGTGGACAATCCTCTGTTCTTTATTGATAATACACGGATGCTTTTCGGAGATGCCAAAGCCTCCATTCAGGGGCTGGTGGCCGAATTCAAAGCCGACTGAGCGCATCCTTACTCCTTGCGATGTTCGTAATTCTAGCGGTGTAAGAGCCCTGCCCGCAGAGAAACGCTCTCCGTACACTCCTGGAAGTAACGTGATAAGTGCCGATCTGGTCATTGCGCACCAGGATTTTTCGTGCAGTTGTCATGACATACCCCGTTTCATCAACTTCTGATTGCCTGCGATGGAAAGAAATATGTGACAACCAAAAAGATGTAATGAACGATACTGCCAGGACTTAAAAATGCCAGGAATAATGGAGTGTATAGGGGTGTCCTTTATTTATTTTTTTATGATAGCTGTCTGATGAAATAACATTTTGGGGCCGTCAGAAACGAAAAATCCAGCCTCTTTTGCAAATTGTAAATTTTGTTGAAATGTAGACTTTGACACATGGAATGGCGGTTCTACAATCAATGCGGATCCATTGCGTTTTAATAGGGAAAATAGTTCAGAAAAGAAAGCTGATTGATCAAGAATTTCATGCACTACATAAAAAAGCAAAATAAAATCGAATTGCTCTAATATGCCTATTTTATCTTCTTCACATTTATGTAATGTAATCCGGTTTTTTAAAACAGTTCCCTCAATCTTTGACTGTATTTTTTGAAGCATTCCTTCTTGTAAATCTGTGGCAATAACTTTCCCCGATTCACCAACCATTTTTGCCATTTGAAGAGAAAAGAATCCTGGACCACAGCCAACATCAAGGACTGTCATGCCTTCTTGAAGGTATGGTTTTAGTATTTTCTCAGGATTTTGAAATAATTTACGAATGTGATTGTCAAGTATTCCTGAGTATTCAACAGGACAAACGCATCGTTTGTTTTTATTCATATTACGGCTCCATCTGTAAAAGAGGTTAACACAAGAGTTTAGGGGCGGCGGGAATTTTCCAGCAATGAGCTACAAGATGTCTGTAAAGTTGGCAGAAGCCAGGGACGTTAAAAAATACCGCGAGCCTCCCACCGTCCCTTGAAACGACTTGTTGGCCAATTTCATTTTCTTTCTTTAAAAACCTCTTTTGCAGCAAAGAGACCGTTTAAAGCAGCGGGAAAACCTGCATAAACAGCCATTTGCATTATTACTTCAACAACCTCTTCTTTTGTGCAGCCGACGTTTAGTGCCCCATGGATATGAACTTTTAGTTGAGGCGTTGCGTTGCCCAATGCGGTGAGTGCAGCTATAACTGCTATTTCTCTTGATTTTAAATCCAAACCTGGTCTTGAGTATATATCACCAAAAGGAAACTCAATCAATAGATCTGCAAACTCCGGCGCAATATCTTTTAAGCTGTCGATTACTTTTTCACCTGCTTCTCCATCAACTTCTTTGAGCTTTTCCCATCCTCTCCTGTAGCGGTCACTTTTTTTCATTTCAGACTCCTTTTTAGGGTTAACACAAGAGGCTACCGGCAGCTTTCGCTTTTCGGTAAAACAACTTGTTGAACAAAACCGCTGTGCGGAGACAGCGGACACGCCATTTATTAAAGTTATCCCATTGTAGCTTACTGTTTTGTAACAGTCATCCAAAAAGGCGATACAAGCCTTTCTGCCATTGACCAACCTGTTCAAAACGAAAGTTACAAGGAACACCAGCACATCTGAAATAAGTTACAATATAGGAGCACAACCTAACACAACATAAAATATGGCAACATAAGGACACCCCGACATGTAATCATTGGGTGTTTCTTGTTTATCTTTTATTTAGGTATGGAAAATAAAGTGGTGTCAACACATCAAACCGTTTATACTGTTTCGAATGTATCAAATCCATTTTTTTGGATAATCAGAACACCCACCTGTGATGGACAGATGGCGGATGTTGGATAAATCAAGTTCCGACAGCAAGCCTTCAAACGCCTTATCTCTATTTACAGAAAATCCTCGTGGCCTTTTTGGCTGCGGGGTGATGGAGAAGAACATGCTCGCTCTACTAACCCTTTTCTTTTTTTTTAACTCACCGATTATTGAACAAGAAGTTGTTCTTGAAACAAATAACCGGTTTCTGGGTGACATTCGGCCACACAGAAGCCTCTATGCAGAAGATGGCACCCTCATATTGGGAGCACAGCACCAAATTTTCCATTTTGACCTGGATAGCGGGAAACTCATTCGCTTTTTCGGCCGAAATGGGCAAGGCCCTCTTGAATTTGGAGACATACGCG
>PDWJ01000379.1_pt1 | contig 67169 bp, 54 predicted proteins | sample 1430881 | NCBI WGS metagenome assembly PDWJ01 (sample SAMN01162460, study PRJNA174530) | Oral metagenome, whole genome shotgun sequencing project. | biome: Marine environment; feature: Marine mammal; material: Swab sample of the gingival sulcus; isolation source: swab sample of gingival sulcus... | reverse complement strand
CTTGAAGCGCGCAACCTTAAACGGAGAGTTATTGCGCAAGGTACAGATGGAGCAAGACTATATTGACGAAGAAATTTCGAGAGAACAACTCTTAGCCGAATCTTTGGAGCGAGAGCAGGAAGAACGCAAGCAAAAAGAAGAAGCAAAACAGCGAGAAAAAGAAGAACGCAGACAGAAAGAGGAGGCAAGGCAGCGAGAGGAAATGGCTCGACAACGAGAAGAAGAGGAGCGCAGGCAGAAAGAAGAGGCAAAACGAAAACTTGCGAAAAAGATGATTAAATATGGCGAATCCATTGAAGAAATAATCGCAGAAACGGGGCTCTCAGCCGAAGAAATTAATCAGTTGAAAACTATGAATTAGGAGTGGTGAATTTTCGCGAAAAGTGATAGCATCACCTACTCAAAAGAATTGTTTTGATTTTGTTGCAAATCAATAAAGAGTGTTTTGTACCTTTGGCACGGAAATTAGTATATGACAAAACAAGAAGAAAAATATCAAAAAAGAAGACTCGCATCCTCGTATGTAACTAGTATTGTAAGTATTACACTGGTATTATTCATGTTAGGGATGTTAGAGTTGATCATGTTAAATGCACATAAAGTATCGAATTATGTGAAAGAAAACATCGGGTTTTCCATTTTCATGAAAGACAATGTAAAAGAATCAGAAATCGTTCGACTTCAAAAAGTTCTTGATTTAGCTGACTTTGTAAAATCAACGGAATACATCACAAAAGAAAAAGCTACAGAGATTTTGCAGAAAGATCTGGGTGAAAACTTTCTAGATTTCTTAGGCAGCAATCCGCTATTGTCGTCCATTGATGTGCGGATCAATGCGAATTACTCCAATATTGATTCGTTAAAAATGATTGAAGAGCAATTGATGAAGTACGACGTGATTGAAGAAGTTTATTATCAAGAGTCACTTGTTGATCAAATTAACAACAACCTCACCAAAATTAGTTTGGTCTTTTTCGTTTTTGGTGCATTGTTATTTGTTATTGCAATTGCCTTAATCAACAACACAATTCGATTGAGTGTATATAGTCGGCGTTTCTTGATAAGAACCATGCAATTGGTTGGAGCTACCCATAGCTTTATTCGTCGTCCCTTCCTACAACGTAGTATCTTGTACGGTCTGATAAGTGCCTTTTTGGCTATACTTTTGTTATTGAGCTTTATATATTTCAGCTCAAAACAGATTATAGACATTGTTGATTTTCAAGATTTAAATACGGACATAGCGTTGATGGTCAGCATTATTATTTTTGGAATTTTGATCTCATGGATTTCAACGTTTTTTGCAATTCAACGATTCTTGAGAATGGATAACGACCAACTAAATAATTAAAAAAACTTTAGACACATGAAACAAACATCAAAGATTGATAAAACGGAAGATCATAACGAAATGGCTTTCACAAAGAAAAACTATCGCCTATTGCTTATCGGTTTAGGTCTTATTGCGGTTGGCTTTTTACTAATGATTGGAGGAGGAAGCGAAGACCCTAACTATTTTAGCGAAGGAATTTTCAATTTTCAACGACTTACACTAGCACCCATCTTGGTAATAGCCGGCTTTGTTGTTGAGGTATTTGCTATTCTCAAAAAATAATTTATCATGAATTGGATAGAAGCACTCGTTTTAGGAGTTATTCAAGGACTAACCGAATTCCTCCCCGTAAGTAGTAGTGGGCATTTAGAATTGATTAAATTCATCTTTGGCGACAACAGCACTCCGAAAGATAGTATGTTAATGACCGTTGTGCTTCATGCCGCAACAGCATTGAGCACAATTGTTATATTCAGAAAAGACATTGGAGAAATTTTAAAAGGTCTTTTTAGTTTCAAATTGAATGAAGAATTTTATTTCTCAGTGAAAATTATCCTCTCAATGCTGCCTGCCGTAATCATTGGTGTTTTGTTTGAGGAACAACTGGAAACTTTCTTCAGCCAACAAATATTACTTGTAGGGATAGCCTTAGTGCTCACAGCAATTCTACTGTATTTTGCAGACAGAGCAAAAAACACCAATAAGGATGTTAGCTACAAGGATGCCATAATTATAGGTATAGCGCAAGCAATAGCGATGACTCCCGGCATTTCCAGATCCGGAGCAACAATTTCGACTTCTGTACTTCTTGGGGTTGATCGCTCAAAAGCTGCTCGTTTTTCATTTTTGATGGTCGTTCCTCTCATTTTGGGGAAAATGGCAAAAGACATCCTGAGTGGAGAACTGGGGTCAGAATCTGTTCAAGTCTTACCACTGAGCATCGGTTTTGTTGCTGCATTTTTCACAGGGCTTGTGGCATGTACATGGATGATTCAACTTGTTAAGAAAAGTAAACTAACGTATTTCTCTGTTTACTGTGTGATTGTTGGTTTAATCGCAATAGCAGTTGCTATTTTTTAATTTTTGAACATGAAATACAATTTCAAAGAAGGTGAAGTGTTGTTGATTGACAAACCCTTGGAGTGGACTTCATTTGACATAGTAAACAGCATCCGGGTAAATATCAAAAGAATAGTCGGCATTCCTAAACTAAAAGTTGGGCACGCCGGAACACTTGACCCATTAGCTTCGGGTTTACTGATTGTTTGTACAGGAAAAATGACCAAGCAAATTGAGTCTATCCAAAACAAAACAAAAGAATATACCGGAACTATCACCTTTGGAGCTACTACTCCATCTTACGATCTGGAAACAACAATCGACAAGGAATATGATTGGAAACATTTGAACCAACAAATAATTGAAAAGGGTATAAAAAACTTCCTTGGTGAAATAGATCAAAAGCCTCCTATCTTCTCGGCAATAAAAATTAAAGGAAAGAAAGCATACGAATATGCTCGAAAAAACGAAGAAGTGGTTATTAAATCGAAGAAAGTTCGAATAGATTCTTTTGAATTAACTCGGGTTGACCTGCCGGAAGTTGACTTCAAAATAAAATGCAGCAAAGGGACTTACATTCGATCATTAGCTCATGACCTCGGGATGTTGCTAAATTCGGGAGCTCATTTAAGTGCATTACGAAGAACCAAAATAGGTGATTTTAAGGTGGAAGATGCTATGACAATAGATGATTTCAAAAATAGCCTTACGACACAATAAAACAACACGACAATAAGCGGCAAGATAATTTTTTATGTTAGCCCTCTCAGAAGGACTGTTGTTTTCTGTACCCATTTTTCAACAGAAATACTTACTTTTACCCTTTAAAAGAATAATAATTAAAATTATAAAAAATGAGAAAATTTTTACTTTTAGGGCTTGCATTTTTAGCATCAATATGGTTTGGTGGCTTAAATGCACAAAATCCGGACATCGTCGACATTCCTGACGCAAACTTCAAACAGGCACTACTCGACCACAACCCCATTATTGATACTAATGGTGATGGCGAAATATCTGTGAATGAAGCAGAAGCTTTCGATGGCGCGATGGACGTAAGTAATAAGTCTATTCAAAACTTAACAGGAATTGAGGCATTCGTAAATATTACGCGACTATATGCCTCGAATAATCAAATATCAGGATCGCTTGATCTATCAAACAATACTTCTTTGGAATATTTACACTCCAGCAATAACGCAATAACAAATGTAAACATTACGCAAAACACAGCGTTACGAAGATTAGACCTGAGCGACAACCAATTAGAAAGTCTGGACATTTCAGCAAATGTAGAACTAGACAGAGTATGGCTTTATTACAATAAGTTGTCAAGCATAGACCTTACCAACAATACGGCTCTAGAACATTTGGCAATTGACAATAATGAACTCAAAGCTTTAGATGTTTCTCAAAATGTTAACTTGTTAACGCTAGGCGTTTTTTATAACGATTTGAAGCATATTGACATTTCCAACAACCACTTTTTAACGTTGTTAAATGCTTGGAACAACAATCTTATCAGTGTTAATGTTGCCAATGGCAATAACGAAAACATGTCTCGAATGAAAGTCAATGACAACCCTAAACTGGTATGTGTTCAGCACGATGCTAATTTTAATCCGGACTCAAAACCTTGTACAGGAGTGAATGGTCAAGAAGGTTGGTGCAAGGACGAATCAGCTATATGGAGTACAGACTGTTCTATCAGCGTACAGACGAATCAAGTAGATAATCTGGTTAACCTCTACCCTAACCCGGCACAGAACAATGTTGTGCTATCTTTCAACAATGTTGAATTAGACCACATCACAGTATATAACACTCAAGGAATGAAAGTTTTAGAAAGCAATCATTTTGTTTTAAACTTAGAAACGTTATCATCCGGAGTGTACTTTGTTGAAGTGAACACTGTAAATAACGGCACTGTTTACAGAAAATTAATTAAAAATTAAAATCCTACAAAATAACAAATGGCTTAGCATTTTATAAGCCATTTGTTATTTAGAATACGCCCATGAGTGATAAAAAAGTTTTTCCATTATCAGCATTAACAAGAGCAATCTCAAAGACCATTGAGAACTATTGCAGCACTCCAACATGGGTAAAAGCTGACATTGTAAAACTCAACCATTACACGCACTCCGGGCATTGTTACCCTGACCTTGTTGAAAAAAAAAACAATAAAATAGTCGCTGAAATTCGGGGAACAATTTGGAAGAACGATTTCCAAAGAATCAATAAAAAATTTAAAGAGTTTCTAAACGAAGGACTTAAAGACGACATCACCATCGTATGTCTCGGAACGGTAAACTACCATCCGGTTTACGGAATAACCTTTCACATAAAAGATATTGACCCAAGCTTTACACTTGGAGAACTTGCTCGACAAAAAGCACAAACAATTCAACGACTAAAAAATGAAAACATCTTTGAATTGAACAAGAAAAAAGCGTTGGAACTCACCCCCAAGTCGATTGCCATTATCAGTGTTGAAACCAGCAAAGGATACAAAGACTTTCTTTCGGTAATTCAGGGGAAGGACAATCCTTATTCATTCAACTTAAAATTATTTCCGGCAATTCTTCAAGGCGAGAGATCGGTAATGACGATCATAACACAATTAAACCGCATCAAGAAATACGTAAACATTTTTGATGCTGTAGCCATTATTCGCGGCGGTGGAGGCGAAATTGGTCTCAGCAGCTACGATGATTATCGTTTAGCCAAAGAAATAGCTACTTACCCCATTCCCGTTCTTACGGGAATAGGTCATGCAACCAACGAAACTGTCAGTGAAATGGTTAGTTTTCAAAGCTTTATAACACCCACAAAAATTGCTTCTTTCTTAATAGAACAGTTCTATCAATTTGAAAAATCCATTCATGAAGCTTTTTCTTTAATTTCAAGAATGACTGTTCAGGTTATTGAAGAACAAAAACACACACTGAAAACAAAATCATCACAATTTGAATCGCACAGTTCCCGTTTGTTTGAAAAGCAAAAATCATTGCTTCAACTATCAGCTCACAAGGTGTTAAGGCTATCGGAACAACTCATTAACCATGAGAAACAACAGCTTCAACGACAAGCTTCAACACTTCATCACGAAGGGCTGCACACAATGCAAGAACACAACCAACAAATGGAACTTTTTGCAAGCAAGCTTAAACTGCTCGACCCGAAACAAACATTGAAAAGAGGGTACAGCATCACAAAACTAAACGGAAAATACCTGAACGCTCTCACACAAGCAAAAGTTGGCGATACAATTGTTACTCAACTTGTTGATGGCACCATAGAAAGTACAATTAAAGAAAAGAAAACCAATGACTAAACAAACATCTTACACTGAAGCTTACAACGAACTGCAAGAGATTGTGAGCGAAATGGAAAATGCAGAGATAAACATTGACCAACTCGATGAAAAAATCAAACGAGCATCATACCTACTCAAAATCTGCAAAGACCGTCTGTACAAAACAGAACAGAATGTAAAAAAAGTACTTAACGAGATCAGCGATTATCAAACAGACTAAGCGTTTCTAATAGCTGTACTCCTTGCTTTGAAAAGCCTTGGATGAATTTACACCAAGCACCTTAATTGATCGGTCATTTTCCGCAAACCAAAGCACCTGTATTTCATGCTTTGATTGATCATGAGCAATAAGAATCCCGTTTTGAACCTTAAAATGAAAATCTAATAATTTATTAGAGTTCAGATGAAAGCGAACAGGGACATTGCCTATTTGTTCTTTTACTTCCATCTCAAACTTGGGCTGAATTTGTTCACACAAAAAGCGACTGGATTTATCATTAATATCATCCATTATTTCCTGATCAATTGTACCATCTTCCGGACGAATATGAGGTTCATGGTCTTTACCTTTGTAAGTAATTAGTTCAGTAGAACCTCCCTGCGATTGAAGTCGCGCATGTATGGCTTGTGAGCCGCACAAAGAATCCAAAAGATGTTTGGTAATTGTTTCATCAATATTTTTAAATGGAATTGCAACGCCATAAGGCACAATCCTGTCCTTATCGCCGTGAAAGTGAATAACCGGAATTTCGGGTGAAACAATGTCAGTATCGTGAACAGCTCCCCACATATTCAGGATGCCCTTAATTGAAAATCGGTCTGTATAATTGTTGGTACCGGAATCTAAAAGTCCAAGATCTTTAAAACCCCACTTCTTTTTATGGATAACATCCGGAGCTTCATTCTGTTCCATAAAAGCGGTATTAAGTGCAGTTATAGCACCGGCAGAGGTTCCCCCCAAATAAATATTGGATGTGTCAATCTTAAAATCATTTGAATAATGAACCAAATACCTCAAAGCGGCACGACTATCTTGAACTGCCCTGTAAGCACTTCGCTGAATAGAAGCCCCACTCGCCGGATTGAAACCCAATCGGTAGTCGATGGATGCCACGACCCAACCTTCACGTGCTTTTCTTTCGGCAATCTGACGAATTATTTCGGTTTTTCGATGACCAATCAAGAAAGCTCCACCGTGAATCATCATCAGCAACGGTCTTCGATCAATGGTATCTCCTTTTGGTTCATAAACATCCATCTTCAACTCACATTTGTTTGGTGAAGAAAAAAGATCGACAATAGTATATTTCGCTACCTTTTTTAAAACAGATGCCAACACTTTTGAATAATCTACCTCCCCGTCTTTTTCAAGAATATATTCCGAGTAGTAACCATCAGCACTCCCAAAGGTAATTCCTTCGTGAACAACTACCGAATCAAAAGCCTGCTTACTATATCGCTCCTTGTAATCCGGAATTGTATACCGATGCACATGCAAGTCCAAGTTGTATTTCTTCTCACCCAAACCGAATTTACGAACAAAACGATCCGAAAAAAGAAGCTCCCCTACGATATGATCACGGGAAATACTGCCTTTAAAATCTGCCTCGTATTTTTTGTCCCGATAATTATATTGAATCGTATAATTCGGCTTACTACCTTCTATCGTAAAATTATTAAGCCCAACCACGCTTTCTCCGGAATGGAGCGCATAGCTTCCCTTAAAACCACCTTCAGATGGCTCAAAAGCAAAATAAACATTCGTTTGTTCTCCTTTGAACAGAAAATATTCATCAAAATTTTCGACATAATTAAATGTGTCCGGCTTGGACTGATACCATTTTTTATATAAAAATATGCCTATAACAATAAGCAATAAAACAAGAACAATTATCATCCACTTTTTAGACTTCATACTGTATCAATTACTCACTATCTAACGCAATAATACAACATTTGTTATAGAATCATAAAATTTGATCTAAAGTATAAAGGCGAACAAAAAAGTCGATTACATAAGAAGAAAAAGAGTTACTTTTGTTAAGTAGGACGGAAAATAAGTAGAGTGATGGACAAGCAAACTGAAAAATACATTCATCCGCTTACCGATTTTAAATGAATTAAATCTTTCAGAATCGTCCCAACATTCATTCATAAAAATATGTTGGGACAACAAAACTACAGATAATGGGTTATATTCTAAGCATTCATTTTTTAGAACAAGAAGTATATGTCAAATAATCAACAGATTGGAAAAAGAATATATTTACCCGTAGTACTAGCTTTGGTACTAATTGCAGGAATGTATATTGGTTCGATTTTAAGTTCAAGAGGAAACATTCAGCCCACAAACATTTTTTCTGTAAGTTCAAACTCCTACGATAAGATCCACGACATTATGGAGTTTATTGAACATGAGTATGTAGATTCTGTTGACATTGAGAGTTTGAGAGAAAGTGCTATTGAGGACATTTTGAGCAATTTAGATCCGCACTCATCCTACATTCCCGCCAGAAATCTTACGAGAGTAAACGAAGAATTAAATGGAAACTTTGAAGGGATTGGCGTACAATTCAGAATGATTAAAGACACCATTGTCTTACTAAATATTATTCCGGGCGGACCAAGTGAAAAAGTTGGACTCAAAGCCGGCGACCGAATTGTATTAATAGAAAATGATACCGTAGCCGGGGTGAAGATGAACTCTGACGACATTGTAAAACGATTGAAAGGCAAACGAGGAACAGAAGTAAACATCGGCATCTACCGCAAAGGGGTAGACGAACTTATCCCCTACACAATCATTCGTGATGTTATCCCGAATCACAGCGTGGATATTGCATACATGGCGAATGATTCAACAGGGTACATAAAGTTGGCAAAGTTCTCCAACACAAGCTATAATGAAGTACATAATTCCATACTCAGACTCAAAACATTGGGCATGAAGCAACTTATTTTTGACCTTCGTGGTAATTCCGGCGGTTACATGAATATGGCAATCTATCTGGCGGATGACTTTCTGACGAAAGACCAACTCATCGTTTACACTGAAGGTGACAAGCGAAGGAAAAACATAAACTTATCCACAGAACGAGGTATATTCGAAAATGAAAAACTCGTGATACTCATTGACGAAAACACAGCCAGTGCAAGTGAAATTATTGCAGGAGCAGTTCAAGACAATGACCGCGGACTAATTGTTGGCAGACGATCGTTCGGGAAAGGCTTAGTGCAAGAACAAGTGCCTCTGGCTGACGGGTCGGCGGTAAGACTTACCGTGGCAAGATACCACACCCCTAGCGGGCGTTCCATCCAAAAACCGTACGAAAATGGAATGGAAGACTACCAAAAAGAATATTTTGAAAGGTATTCAAATGGCGAACTCTTATCTGCCGACAGCATTAAGATTAATGACAGCACGGAATATTTTACATCAAACGGAAGAATTGTCTATGGCGGTGGCGGAATTATGCCCGATGTGTTTATCCCAATTTCTTGGGACAAAGCTGCGAACTACTACAACAGCTTGGTGAGTCATGGATTTATTTATCAGTTTGCCTACGACTACACTGACGAAAATAGAAAATTGCTCAGCAACAACTACACCAATGCAAATGACTTTATAGAACACTTTAAAGTGAGTGATGCTTTGTTTAACCAACTTGTTCAATTTACCAAAGAAAAAGGCATGGACTTCAAACAAAAAGAAATAAACAGAAATCAAAAAGAAATCAAAATATTGTTACGTGCATACATCGGAAGAAACCTGTTCGACAACAAAGCCTTCTATCCTATTTATCACACAATAGATCCATGCTTCGAAAAAGCCATGACATTGATTAACACACAACAAGACAATCTTTTGTCTGCAAAGAAAACAAACATTGAAGACAACTAAACAAAACGATATAATGGGTGTTATGATTAGTACACTATATAAACAAAAATATTATGAGTTTTACATTACCTAAATTAGACTACGCTTATGACGCATTAGAACCTCATTTTGATGCTTTAACAATGGAAATACATCACACCAAGCACCATCAAGGATATACCACAAACTTGAACAATGCTATTGCTGGTACAGATGCTGAAAATCAAACAATTGAGGAAATTTTAGCAAATGTTTCTAAGTATGGTGCTGCTGTCAGAAATAATGGTGGCGGGTTCTATAATCACGGTCTATTTTGGAAAAATATTTCACCAAACGGTGGCGGACAACCGGAAGGTGAACTTTTAGATGCTATTGAAAAATGCTTCGGTAGTTTTGAGGAGTTTAAAAAGCTATTCTCTCAAGCTGCGGCTACACGATTTGGCTCAGGTTGGGCATGGTTAATAAAAACGAACGATGGCTTGAAAGTGGTATCAACACCAAACCAAGACAACCCTTTGATGGACTTGGCAGAAGATAAAGGAGAAGTTCTTTTAGCTCTTGACGTTTGGGAACATGCTTACTATTTAAAATTCCAAAACCGCCGTCCTGATTATATTAATGCTTTTTGGAATGTTGTAGATTGGAATGTTGTTGCTCAGCGTTTTAAAGGATAGACTTTCAAACAATTAATAAATAATAGTAAATTTTTTATACACTAAAGAAAGCCTCTGCATTTGTGGAGGCTTTTTAATTTTATACGGTCAATTAAGAAGAATTGAACAAACAAAAAAACCAAAGTACAGTACGAGACTGACTTTGGTTTTTTTATCTTCTCAAATTATTATATTGAGGCTATATTTCCGTATAAATAATTCTAAGTTCTGCACCCATTTCATCAGCATTACCACCATAGAACACTGCTCTCGAAGGATTTAAAGATGCGCTATTCACATATATTTTCAAGTCCACATTTTCCAGTTCACCTTGAACAATCGATTGAATAAGCTCCGGTAAATGGAATACAAAACGTCCACCTTCATTTTTTGCCACGTCCACAGACACCTCTTCACCATCCTCACGAAGAATGATCAACTGTTTTGGCAAATCAAGACCTTCATAATCCTCAGCATACAACACCAAAGCGGCATCATTAACACCAATATTCTTATCTCTAATGCTTTCAATCCAAGCATCAAGCCCCGACAAGCGTATATAACCTACAATGCCGGCAGTTCCTTGAACATAAAACTTTTCCTGACCCAGTGCTTCATTTCCATCCATCACCTGTTCAATAAACTGAGGTGCAGCATCAGCATAGTCAAAGTGTGTATATTGATTTACACATTTCAGGTTACTGCTAACGTTATAACGCTTTGCAGCAGAGCTACCTTCTTCACTTGTAAAATAAAGATTCATATAAGCCGAACCCAAAATATCCAAACCTAATAAAAGACCTTCGTCAGCGGATTCAGGCACATCAGATGTCAAATAAAAACCTTTCAACACCTCTTGAATAAAATCAACATCGTCATCGGCATCCTCATCGAGCAAACGCTGAATGAAGGCTGTATTGGTAATTGGAAAACGGATATGGGGGTCATAGTCTATGCTATCAATTACAACCACACTATCGGGCTCCGGCCAAAAACTGTACGAAGCCAATTCTTCACTACTCACATTAAAGGTTGTATCGGAATAGTAAATTGTTGTATCAGCATCTTCCAACTCTTCGGGAAGAGAAATATCATCAAGAAGCTCATACAATCGTAAAGTAATCGACTGATTGATTGAGCCAAAATATTCATCGCCATAAGGCAAAACAAGAATCAAGGAATCCACCTGATCCAAGGTAGGCATATTCTCTGCGGTTGTAACTCTGGTTATTTGAAATGAAGCAGAAGCCAGAGTTTTACCAAAAGTAGCATCATAATAACCACCTATCAAGGAAGTACTTTTGTCTTCGGCAGTAACACTATCGACATGTTTTGAAAAAGTCTCAAGTCCTGTATCTTTATTCAACACAAGCATCAACTGCCCCTCTTCCGGTTGTAAGCCAATACCTACTCGATCAGCTTTTTTGTTGCAGGACGACACCAGTAGCACAAACAGCATAAACGCTGCAATTAAATAATTTGATTTTTTCAATTTCTTCCTATTTTAATTTAATAACTAAATCAAGTGTTTAATAACAGATTTCTTCGTTACGCTTGTTTTCAAAATGGGAGTTTACTTGAGTAAACTCCCATTTTTCAGTCTTCGTAAAATTAAACGCAAGCGTTCCGGACAAACGTTCCGAAAATCTGCAACTTTATATAAACAGACACTATTTATCTAGCAAACTGTCGTAAAAGTTATTATAAGCTTCTACATACTCTTCTTCTCCCTGATACTCAAGCTTAGGCTTATCTAAGGCATCAACATAAGCTTTAAGGTCTTCATCAATTTTCTCGCTGCCTATAATAACAGCATCAGCAAAATCAAGTGCACCTTTAATTAGTTCTTTATGTCCGGCTTCCTTGTAATGCTCCAATAAAGACTCATCAATTTCATCCATCTTCAACTTTTCGATCAAGCGATCGCTAAGTTTTTCACTGAAATCGTCATCATACACAGAATAAATCACTTTAATATCACTAAAAAGTGGATTGTCCTTATACATGGTTTTCAGATAAAGCGGTACTAAACTGCTAAACCAACCGTGACAATGAACAACGTCCGGAGACCAAGCAAGTTTCTTCACTGTTTCAATTACACCGCGAGCAAAGAACATTGCTCGTTCATCATTATCTTCAAAGAACTTTTCATCTTTACCTCGGAACAAGAATTTTCTATGGAAATAATCTTCATTATCAATAAAGTAAATCTGCATACGTGCTGCTTGAATAGAAGCAACTTTAATAATTAACGGGTGGTCTAAATCATCGATAATCAAGTTCATACCTGAAAGACGTATCACTTCGTGGAGTTGATTTCTCCGCTCATTGATAAGCCCATACCTAGGCATAAAAGTTCTAATTTCTTTACCTTTTTCCTGAATTCCCTGTGGTAATTTTCTTCCTATTTTACTAATATTGTTCTCACTAAGATAAGGAGTAATTTGATCAGCAATAAATAACACTCTGGTTTTTTCCATGACGTTTAGCTATAGTTTTCAATCAGATGCAAAAGTACGAATAATATTGCGAAATCTCAAACCGGTTAAGTATTCCGATGAGTATTCGCTATTCGTGTTTGTTTATAAAATCGTTTTTTTTGTTAGGATCGGCTGAAAAAACGAGAGTTTTTTACCCTCGTTTAAAGATTGCCTTTGTAATGTGCATTGCCATTCGTGGATTTTCCTTAATTCTTCGGGTAGAATATCCGAACCAATCTTTTCCATAAGGAACATAAACACGAACAGTATGTCCTTTATCCAAAATTTCTTGCCGCAACTTTGGTGTTACGCCGTAAAGCATTTGGAACTCATACTTTCCGGTTTTCGGAACATTATATTTTTCGAGAAGTTCAAAGGCTCTCGTCACAAGATTACGATCATGCGTTGCAATGCCCGGATAAATACCTTTTTGCAGCATATAATCCAAGTTCTCGATATAATGATCATTAATTTCATCATAATCTTTATAAGCAATCTCCGCAGGTTCAACATAAATACCTTTACACAACCTAAAGTTTACCGGTGTTTCTTCGGAATGGATGTCCTCCATATTTTTAATGTCCTGCAAAGTTCGTTTCATATATGCCTGAAGAACCAGCCCCACATTTTTCGGAAATTCTTTTTTTATCCGGCGAAACAGCTCTATTTCCAAGTCGGTACAAGGCGAATCTTCCATGTCGATACGAACAAAATTGCCATAAGAAGCTGCCTTTGCAACAACCTCACGAACATGATTATAACATACTTCTTTATCAATCAACAAACCAAAGGACGTTGGCTTTAATGAATAGTTCCCATCAATTTTTTCCTTTTCAAACACATCAATCAAGTCGAGGTACTCTTGCTTATTTTCCTCAGCTTTCTTTAAATCCTCGATAAATTCTCCAAGAATATCAATTGTAACTTTTATACCCTGCGCATTCAATTTTTTGGAAGTCTTAACGGCATCAGCTGTTGTTTCTCCGGCAATATATTCCTTAGAAAACACCCAAACCAACTTTTTAGGCATCAAAGGAACCATATTTGCAATTAGCTTATTTATCATCCTTCAAAATATTATATGTAAGTACTAGTATTAAACAAATATCAAAAGGTTAGCATTTGCCTCTCAACATCTGCTCCCACAAATATACATGATAATTTTCGATTCTCATACAGCCGCATAAAAATAAAGTAGTCCCAAAAAGTCGGGAATCGCAGTAGGAATTGCTCTGCAATAATTCATGTTTCTCGAAACCAATAATATTGTAATTTTGCACTTTCAATTTATAATACGATAAGTAACCCTTTTAACAAATAGGAACAGATGAGTGATCAAATCCAACACGAATGCGGTATTGCAATGGTACGTTTACGAAAACCTTTGAAATACTATCACGAAAAATATGAAACATCTTTATACGGGATACACAAGTTACACCTCTTAATGGAGAAGCAGCACAACAGGGGACAAGACGGTGCCGGGGTTGCTTGCGTAAAACTAAACCTCGAACCCGGAAAAAAGTATATCGACCGTGAACGTTCCAATTCAGCAGCACCAATCAAGGATTTATTTTCCACGATTTACAATAATTACAAGAAAGTCCAGAACTTAAACCCTGCGTTGTTAGACGATGTGGCATGGATGAAAGAAAATGTTCCTTTCACCGGTGAGGTTTTTCTTGGACACTTACGATACGGTACGTTTGGAGGTCACGACATCGAAAAACTACACCCCGTAATTCGTGCAAACAACTGGAAAACAAAGAACTTGGTAGTTGCCGGAAACTTCAACCTTACGAATGTTGACGAACTTTTCCAACGTCTAATAGAAATTGGTCAACATCCGATTGAAACTTCGGACACAATTACAATTTTGGAAAAAATAGGACACTTTCTTGATGAAGAAAACGAAACCTTATATCGCAAGTTCAAAGCAGAAGGTTTTTCGAAAAAAGAGATCACTGAAAAAATTGCACAAAAATTAGATGTAAGAAATATCCTGAACAACTCTAGCACCTATTGGGATGGCGGCTACACAATCGGAGGCATCATGGGGCATGGCGACAGCTTTATTATGCGAGATCCCGTGGGTATTCGTCCGGCGTTTTACTACATCGATGATGAAATCATTGTTGCAGCTTCGGAACGTCCTGTCATTCAGACGGCATTTAACTTAAAAACCGATCAAGTGCACGAATTAGAACCCGGTCATGCGCTTATCATGAAAAAAGACGGAAGTTACACTATCGAACGGTATAAAAAAGAGGAAATCGTAAAACCTTGTTCATTTGAGCGAATATATTTTTCGCGAGGTACTGATAGAGACATCTATTTTGAACGAAAAAAACTGGGAGCACTCTTAGTTCCTACCATTTTGGAACGCATAAATTACGATTTAGACAACACCGTTTTTTCATTTATCCCCAACACTGCTTTGGTCGCTTTTTACGGAATAATTCAAGAATTAAATGCTTTTTGCAGTAGACTCAAAAAAGAAAAAATCCTGGAATATAAAGGCGATTGTGACGAAGAAAAACTAAGCAAAATCCTAAACATCCAACCAAGAGTGGAAAACGTTGCCGTAAAGGACGCAAAAATGCGAACATTTATTACGCAAGATTCGGAAAGAGACGACTTGGTTGCACACGTCTATGACATCACCTACGGATCGTTGCGAAGTGGACAAGACACCTTGGTGATAACTGATGATTCGATCGTGAGGGGTACAACATTAAAGAAGAGTATCATTAGAATATTGGACAGATTAGGACCAAAAAAGATAATAATCGCATCTTCAGCACCGCAAATTCGTTACCCTGACTGCTACGGGATAGATATGGCGAAAATGAAAGATTTTATTGCTTTTAATGCAGCAATTGAACTACTCAAAGAAAACGGAAAGGAAAACCTTATCATGGAAGTGTACCAAAAGTGTAAGGCTCAGGAAAACTTACCAAAAGAAGAAATTGTAAACCATGTAAAAGAAATATATGCACCTTTCACGGCTCAACAAATCTCAGAAAAAATTGCGGAATTGGTAACTCCGAAAAATATCAATGCAAAGATTGAAGTTATATATCAAACCATTGAAGATCTGCACAAAGCAATTCCTCATCACAATGGAGATTGGTATTTTACGGGCAACTACCCAACTCCGGGAGGAAATAAAGTGGTCAATAAGGCTTTTATTAACTATATAGAAGGTAATGATCGAAGAGCGTATTAATGGAAATGTGAAACCGTGTGTCTACACCCGTTAAATATGAAAAAAGGCTGTCCGAAAAATGGGCAGCCTTTTATTTTTTGATTAAAAGTTTTTTCTAATTTTTTCTGCTATTTCTTCAAACTCACTTGGAGACAATTTCAATTTTTCGCGACTAAATTCCATATCAAAAATCTCATTAATCGGAATCAAATGAATGTGGGCATGAGGAACTTCAAGACCAACAACGGTGAGCCCGATGCGTTTACAAGGAATTGTTTTTTCAAGTGCACGAGCAACTCGCTTAGCAAAAGCAAACAATCCTTTGTACATTTCATCATCTATGTCCATGATATAGTCAACCTCCTTTTTAGGAATCACAAGGGTATGTCCTTTCGCAACAGGAGAAATATCAAGAAATGCGAAATAATTCTCATCTTCCGCAATTTTGTAGGAAGGTATTTCGCCCTTAACGATTTTAGTAAAAATAGTAGCCATAATTCAATAATATTATCTAGAAATTTCTACAATTTCAAAAGGTATTTTTCCGGCAGGAACCTGCACTTCCACTTTGTCCCCAACCTTAGAGCCCAAGAGTCCTTTAGCAATAGGAGAATTAATGGAAATTTTCCCTGCTTTCAAGTCAGCTTCATTTTCAGGAACAAGCGTATAAGTCATGCTCGCACCATTTTTCAGGTTTTTTATCTTCACTTTTGATAGAATCAAAACCTTAGAGCTATCCAACTTGGATTCATCCAAAATTTTAGAATTACGAATGGTTTCCTGCAATTTTGAGATCTTCAATTCAAGAAGCCCTTGTGCTTCTTTTGCAGCATCATATTCTGCATTTTCCGACAAATCACCCTTATCTCGTGCCTCAGCAATTTGCTGCGAAATCTTAGGACGCTCAACGCGAGTCAACTGATCCAGCTCTGCCTTTAAGGAAGCTAAACCATCTTCTGTAAGATATTGTACTTCACCCATATCTCAATGTATTGATTACATTATAATAAAAAATTCCTGTTTTCAGAAATTAGAAAGAATTTCATAAAAACAAAAATTAAAAAAACAAGTATACCAAAAAGACCCACACGGGGTCTTTTTGGTATTTATGTTTGCAAAAATAATTAAATTCTCAAATATCGAAAATTTAGAATGCAAGACGTACTCCGATAGAGTGTACACCGTTAAAACTAACAGTTTGACGGTACGAATAATCGAAAGAGAACATTGTCTCAGATTCTTTCTTCAAAGGAGCTTGAACGGTAAAACCTGCACTTAAACCTTTATGTGCGTTAATTTTATCAACTCCAAGATCACCAAACATTCCATCTTCGTAAGTGTAAGCACCTCTCAGTTGTAAGTACTGTTTGAATGCGTACTCTAAACCTAAGGTAAATTGGTCATTTGTAAACGCGTTAGAAGAAAACTGTCCGGCAACAGTAAGACGGTTATTTTCTCCTAAAATGTCATAGGAAGCACCAATGTTAAGCTGTGATGGAAGCTCGAACTCAACTGAACGTGTTTGAACTGTAAAAGCATCATCCTGTCCTTCAAGAACGTCACGGATAGATAAACCTTCACCATCAAACTTCATTGTTGGTCCCCAGTTACGCAGTGTGATACCGAATTTCATTTCATCATTATCACCTGAGATATACTGAATACCTGCATCAATAGCTACACCTGATGCCTTAACATCGCTAAGACCTTCGGTTACAAGTTTCACCTGAATACCACCAAAAATACTGTTTGAGAAAGCCTTTGAATAAGCCAATCCCACATACATAATGTTTGGAGAGAAACTACCAACACCACCTTCCGGAAGGTTTTCGGTTGTAATCATAGTTTCTTCAAAGCTCATGCTCATAACGTTCATACCAAGAACACCATCGCCACCTACTGCCTGGTTCAAACCAAAAGCAACGATGTTCGTACCTGATCCTGCCAACCATGTAGTGTTCGTGAAAGAAAGTGCTGTTCCTTGTGTGTGTGCGATACCTGCAACATTGATAAACATACTTTCAACTCCTGTTACATTACCCGTTGTTACGTTACCCCAACCGGAAGAACGTGCCCAAGGGTTTATCAAAAGGTGATTACCACCCGATTCACCGGTACGGTCTCGGTTTCCGGCAAATGCGCTATCCATAGGAGCCACTAAAGCTCCTAGGATAACTACTGTAAGAATATATCTAAATATTGTCTTCATCTGTAAAATTTGTTTAAGTTCTCTATTTAACATTCTTAGAATGAGTTAAGGTCAACAGGACGCATAACAGCATAGAACCTCACAACATGCTCACCGGCATCACCCGCATCCACGTGGATGTAGTACAAACCTCCAGAGATTGGAATACTCGCAAAGTTCTTTAGATCCCAATCGATAAAGGTAACAGGGTCTGCCTTCTTGAATTGTCGTACCAATGAACCATTAACAGTATAGATTGAAACGGTACATTTCTCCGGAAGATTTGTAATCTTCACACGATTATCAAGCTGGTTCACTTCATAAGTAGAATATCCATAATATGGATTAGGTACAACACGAATCATTTCCAAGTCCTTCTCTTCTTTCTCAAGGTCTTCTGTTGGAGCAACAGTAGCGGTAGATATTCTATACATCGGATAGTGTGCATTATCTCCTTCAACCAACTGCTCATCAAACTCAGCACCCCAGAATTTCTGGTATGGACGTGTAACACGGAAGCTCAATTTAAGATCGGTCTCCAACAAATCAAAGCCTTCTGACAACATTGGAACACCTACCCAAGTACAAGAACCTAATATCAAACCACGTGGCGATGCTTTAGGGTCTCCAAGAGGTAGTTCATTACCACCAATATTAATCATAAACTTATTTTGACCTATATATTTATTTGCTTCATAACCTGCATCATAAGGACCGGAATGAATTGAATATACAGTATCTGCTAATCCCGGTTGTACGAAATGGTAGCTTAAATCTGCTGATCGCATTACGTAAACTGTATGACGACCACCGATTACAGGATTAGCATCAGCGTCAAACTCGCGAGATGTCGGATTCCAAATCATATCACGACCGTTGTCGTCTACCAATCGAGAATCTTCACCAAATGCCATATTCAAACGCTCACCGGTTTCTACATCAATAGCATAACCAGGGAACCATCCCATACCAATAGAGTCAATATAATTAGAGTTCAGTGTTGGATCATCACTAACAACATCGGTCTCACCATTAATATTCACAGACTTACCCTGACGCTTAGTCATGTGCTTAGCACGACCCTCGGTAGAGTCAACATCGTTACCTTGTTCTAAAACAATACAACGTGTCCACTTCGACTTATCAGATGTAAATACAACATCTACACTGTTTAGATCACGCAATCTGCTATAATTTGATTTAATTATAGATGTACTGCTAAATGAAGGAGCGAAATCCCATTCACCACCCATCATCGTTGTATGCGCAGTCATTACGTAAGGAGCCCAAGTACCTACCAATTTCGTACTAGCTTCATTAACTTCATTAAAGAACAAAGATTCATACATTTCTTGCTCATCAAGTGAACCGTTTGTGTACTTAATATCCGCAGTGTCACCAAAACCAACGTAAGAAGTACCTGAACGAATCCAGTTTCTGTGATATAAATCAGCATCAACATCATGCAAACCGGTCATCCATGTCTTCAAAGGATCAGCATATTCAAAATCAGAACCTAAGAAACCTTCATCCTCACGAACAGCAACTCTAATCTTCTTGTCAGCCGTATTCGGATCAGGATTCGGAATCAAACCAACAAAATAGTGTCCCGGACCCGGAGTTTGTGTTGCAGAAATAGAAATACCCAAGTCAAGGAATATTTGTTCTTTCGTAACAGCAATTGTTGTATCAGAATAATAAATATCACCTGTTGCAGCATCTTCCAATGTCCAATTAGCAACATCAATACCCAAAGTATCACCTTCAACACCCGGTTGTTCGGTAAAGTTTTCTAAAACAATATGTTTCAAAGTATCGAAACGTACAATATACTCACCCTTCTTCACTTTAAGCGGATCAATTACCTTAGCCACGATAGGAGAATGTCCCGGCTTATAAGTAGCTTCATAAGCGATCGGATAACTTGCATCACCCACAACATTTGTTTCACTTGCAGGTTCTTTGCTTAGGATATCAGCCACAGTTTCATCATCTAACTCCAACCAGTTACCACCGTTACCTTGTCCTTCAATACGAGTAACTTCGATTCCTGTACCATAGTCAGCATTTAGACGAACACGTCCTACTTGCTCGTGTGGAATACCGGTATATACCTTAATATTCTTTCGACCTGCCAAGTAAGGAGTTTTCTGACCTGATAAATCATTCTGACCTAATATCTGGAATGATGGGTCAGCCGAATACTTGTAATATTCGTTATACGCATAAGCAATCGCCAAGTAATAATACTGTTTGTTATTTACAAGTTTTTTATTAGTAAAGGCATCCTTCTCAATAAGTACAGAGTTTTTAATACCTTCGTTAGCACCATTTACTTTTTCCTGAGGAACAAGTGCTCCCAAATATTGATCAGATTCAAAATTGATCAATCGAGACACATTGTTCTTTAAGTCACACTGATATACCAAACGTGATTTTGCAGGGTCATAAATATCTGCAACAGAAACTGTAGGGCTTATAAGCTGGAATACTTGGTATCCCTCAAAGTTATAAGTCGTATCCCATCGGTTATCAGCACCCAAAGAATCAGGAGGAACAATATTGAAATCATATTCTTGATATCCTTCTTTATAGTTGTTACCTGCATCAGCAGTTTTTCTATTCGTTAGATAAAGTACCAACTTACGATCAAGTTCACGGATAGTTACATCCGGAGCATTCGGACCGTTAACAACTTGGAAACAGTTATCAAACAAGTTCTGACATTTGTCATCTGCCTGACGAAGCAATTCCACAGAAGCCCACGCGCTACCGGAGTTTGCTCTCGCCCAAGGAATACCAACAGTAATATAGTTTACAGCACCCGGATTCAAGGTAAAAGGACCTGCTGATTGCATAAATCGACGGTCACCAGGAGGGTTACTCGCACTATTTTCACCAGAGTTTTCTTCAGTCCAATTAATAGGACCGAGAGAAGGATCTACAGCCTCACCATGCGTACCCCAGAAACAAGGATCAGAATCACCCGGGAACATGAAGTCAGTTTCAGGACCGTAAGAAGTATTGTAAGCATTACCACCATAAGCCATAGCCTGACCATTTTTCCATCGTCCGGTTAGCAATAAATAATATTCAGGAGCTCGTTTTGGGTCAGTCATATCTTCGATATTACTTTGGTTATTATGATAAACAAATCGTCGCATACCGAAACGCTCGTTATCAATAATTGAGTCCCCAAAGTTAACACCGTTGATTGCTTCAGCCCTTACAAGAAAATTTCCGGAAAGTCCATCACCATATTCAAATGTTTGAATCGTATTATTGTTTGTAACAATAGAACAATCATCAATATTCGGACCTAATTTATTATTTTTCTTATATGCCGGGTTATCATAACCATCAGGATCCATATACGGACCTTGGAAAAAGTCAACCCCTACTGCCGGAGGATTCTCTCCATAAGCAAAAGGCTGACCGCTACCATCAACAGGAGTACCATTATAACAATAACCCAAACCACGTTCAACATCACAACCTACGTAATCATCATTAGCATAACCCAAGTCGGTATCTACCCACTGAGAGAAATAAGTACCAGTCAAAGCAGTTGTTGAACGGTTAATAATTTCATAAGAATAGAAAGTCATATCGTTGATTTCGTCATTGGTAGCGAAACCAAAAACCTGACCACGAATTTCAAGACCAATCGGTGAACCTTCTGTCTCGGTATGCACATTACCTTTATCGTTAAACACATTCCAAAGGGTCATATCACCTTTCAGAATCTGATCGGAAAGTACAGAACCAGCTACAGAACCTTCTTGTGATTCATCCATGGTAGGTGTTTTTGTACCACAAAGATTATTTTGAATATCATAGTACGGATAATCACCATCTCCCGGATTATACAAGCCGTCATTATTTTCATCGAAAAAAGGAGCCATATAATACGACTGATTCAAAGAAACATCGCCATGAGCCGGCCATTCCAAAATTGATTTAGGAATTTTATATTCAGGGAAAGAAGCAGGATCTTCTCTCCAAGCCAAGAAATCGTCAACCTCTTCACGTGTCATGGTATAAATTTTATCCCACTGATCACAAGTTGATTGATCAACAGAAGCTGTTCCGTCAATTGAAAGCGGTCCCGGCCAGTAGTCAGTACCGGTACCCGCAGGACCTATATCAGGACCTTGACGATATCGAATAGCAGCCAATTTCAGGTTTCCCGCAGGATCGTAACCACCAATCCATAGAGAGGCAGAGAACATAGATGTCTTACCGGAACCTTTAGGAATTTCATAATCACCTTTCTCGAAATCCCACCACATATCACCACCGGCATTGATACGTGTACGCACATTGTTAATGTCTATATATTTAAAAGCACTACCTTGGAAACATCCCGCAGCAGTAGACTTAACCTGCGTTACATTTTTGCTTCCACCATCGCCCTTATATTTTTCAGCTGACGCACTAAAAGCAATAGTCAGTCCGGCTACGGTGAAAAGTAAATATTTAACAAAGTTTTTCATAATATGTTTTTTTCTTCATTTCAAATTATATATGAATACAGACGACCTATTAGAAGTTTAATGATAAACCAACACGTATTTGTCGTGGTGCACTGTAGAACCAAGGTCTTTGCAAATTAAGTGTATATAATTCTCTATACGCCTGAGGGTTTATGTTGCTGTTAATTTCATTTTGCCATAAATCATCAGCCAAATAACCATCATCATCAGCAACCCCCGTAGCAGGATACACTTGCAGAACATTCTTCGTGTTCAAAATATTCAATACCTGTAAGTAAACATTGATATAAGTACCACCCTTATCATTCTTAACAAGTAAGAAGTCACGATCGATACGACCATCGAAACGATAAGTTGAAGGAAGACGCGCACCATTGATGGAACCATCAATAACCATACGGTTTGTTGCACTAGACTTGGTATACGGAGTACCTGATCCACCCCAGAAAGTAATGTTCAAACCTGTATTTTCAAGCCAGTTGATAACTTTACCGCTTCCCAAAGTTGTAGAAGGTCCGTTATAATTTTTACCTTCACCAAAACGATAATCGAAGTTCACTTTAAGTGCATGACGTTGGTCTTGGTTTGTTGGTAATAGCGTACGAAGGTTTGGAAGTCCTGCCTGAATAATACTCTTCTGGGTTTCTTCAGTAGAACCTGTAGCCTTAGCAAATTGCAAAGTATAAGAAGCTTTCAAACGAACATTCTTAGTTCTTCGCAAGTCATAAGTCAATGTTAAACCTTTGATAGTACCAAAGTCGATATTGTTAAATCCATAATACGTAGAAGGATACGCCTCAGTGAAACGGAAAGCCTGAATCTGATCACGTACTTCACGATAGAAAGCTGCAATTGTCATTGACGATGTTTCTGTTAACTTCTGTTGGAAACCAATCTCATAATCAATGGTTTGCTCAGGTCTCAAGTTCGGGTTACTCATAGTAGACACCCCACGCTGAGGCCAGAAGAAGTAACTGTCCGCATTAAATGCCCAGTTGTTTGCCGGACGCTGTGTCAACACATCGTAGTGAGCAAAGAACAACGCTTCATCCGAAATAGGGAAAGAGAATGCAATACGAGGCATAAAGCTATACTGCGGCTTATAATCTTCAAAAGCTTCACTGCTAAGTTCTAATTTACCAGGAGTTTTCAGATAAGGAGTAACACCATTACCCGCATCAAGGTGTTGAGCAGGGTTTGCTACTTCAATACCGTCTGCATTATACCAAGTATCACCATTACGGTATCCCATAACTTGTGTAACATCATCCTTATTATCTACATAAACAACATAATCATCACCCATATTACCCGGATGTGAAAAATCAGAAGTTTCACTTACTGTTTTAGCAGCATAGAGCAAATAAGGATCTTTAAGAGTCGGTTGGTTTGCATCAAAACGGTCAACACGTAAACCTACGTTAAAGATAAGATCTCTGAAAGCAAATTTATCTTGAATATATCCTGCTGCGTAAGTTGGTCTTAGCGCATCGCGTTCAAAACCATTCACTTCATAACCTTGAACAGTTTTCTTACCATTAATAAAGTCTTCCATACTTGGGTTATAATCCAACTTATTACCATAGTAATCGTAACCATAAGCACTTGCATAATTACCCAATGTTATTAATTCCTCAGGAGAGAACATATCAATAGAAAGTCCTCCGTCAATGGTTGCTGTATGACGTACACCATCTGCATCAATATAACCCATGGTGTTGTTTTTAGCATCATAAGAATCAATATCAATCCATTCAGTACCGTCTACTGCAAGACCTAATTTAGCACGAAGTGCCTTATCAAACACTTTCTGAGAAGCTCCGTCATAAAGTCTGTTATAATTAATATGCTGAGTAGTATCATTAACCATAACTGATTCCGGATTAGCAAGATCATATTCTTCAATATGTGAGTTTGTAACACCACGCATTAGCGTCCAAAGGTCATTTGCATTGTAGTTATAACCTCTGTATGTTTTCTGTTCGTAAATGAATCCAAACTGAAGTGCGTGATTACCCACATCGGCAGAAGCTCTTAAACTCACACCAAACTGATCCGTAGAGTTAAATGAGTAATCAGGTTGATTATAGTAAGCCGCATAACCATAGTTATTAAAGGTATTAACTGAAGTCGGGTTCGTACCATTTAATAAACCTTTACCGGTAGCAACATCTTCCTTACCCAATACATCCCAACCTTGCTGATTAGCAAGTCGATAATAAGCATTTGTATAAATTTCCCGATCAGGGTTCAGACCACCTGCAGTAAAAGTATATGCTGTATCTCTATATGAACTCTGATACAATGTTGTAATATGGGTTACAGAATCATATTCAGCAGTTTGAGGATCGTAAAAACGTTCACGATAGGTTTCAAACTTACCGATATATCCGTAATCGAAAAGATTTTTACCATGTTCAGGTCTTTCACGTACATAATCATAGTGCTGATAATCAGCTTGAACATTGTAGAAAACATTTTTAACCAATGAACTAGACTCAGGGTCTGCTTCAAATCTGTGTGAGAAACGACCGAAAATACGGTATGTTTGACTCTTTACTCGATAATTAGCGTCATAGTTAAAAATGGTATTTCCAAAATTGAAAGGAGTACTCATGTTTCTGCTGTAACTACCACCAAATGAAAGGTTCATCGTAGGAGACGTTTTAACATCAATCTTACCACTAATGTTTACTTTCATATCGTCGTTATTATTCGCAGATTTCTGATGAACAAGGTCATCCTTACGAACATGGTAAGCAGAATACCCAACACTCTGTCCGTCAGAAAGCAACATTAAAGGATTATCTTTAAGTTCCTTTAATTTTTCGTCTTTAATTTGGTAAACTCCTGTTGCTGAAGGATAGTTATCACCTCGGTAGATAACTTCACCGGCAAGGAAGTAACCCAAAAGAGCAACGTCATCGTCATTTCCTTTAATAAGCGGACCGTTAAGGTTTGCACTTGCACGGTTATAACCGAAAGCATCAAGGAATTGAGAAGTCTGCAATTCAACACCGGCACCAAACTTACGAGAAGGACCTTTTGTTGTTACAGAAATAATACCACCGGTTGCATCACCATACTGAGCAGGCACACCACCAAGAATCACAGATACTTGGTCAATAGCAGATTCAGGAAGCGAGTTCGATCCGGTAACTTTCATACCATCAATGTAGTACACAGTACCTGAAGAACGCTGACCACGAATACTAATTTCACCATCACCACCATCAGCGGCTTTCACACCACCAACCGTTGTTGCAATAGCTCCTGCCGTTTTGTTAGGCATCTTTGCAATTTCCTCAGCAGTAGCAGTACCTCCCGTACTTGTTTGGTCCTTGCTAATAAGAGGAACTTTGAAGTCGATAACTTCAAAACCCTCAAGCTGGGTCATTGTAGAGTTAAGTTTCACATCGAGGAATTGAATTTTATCAGCACTGATAATAACCCCATTCACTTGCCTATTTTTATAGCCGATACAAGTGGCTTTTACGGTGTAGGTACCCGGAGTGATCGGTTTGATCGTAAAATTACCATCAAAATCCGTTGAAGCACCACCCTTCATAGCACCACCTACCTCAATAATAATATTAGCAAAAGGAATAGGTTCCCCTGTTTCACCGTCCGTTATTGTACCCTTTAGAGTACCAGACTGTGAAAATGCCAACAAGCTAGTTGTCAGCACTAATCCAATGGTTAAGAGTAGATTTTTAAACATACCATATAGTTTTGTGTTTGAATTTTTCTTGTACTTGTTCATTATTTCAGTAAAAGAATCGGCTAAAATAAGAACAATTTCAAGGATTCTCAAAAAAAAAATTAGATTACATAAAGTTATTTTGATTTATAAAAGTTCTAAATTAGGTATAGGGTCTTCGCAAGATTTCAGAAAAAATCACAGCTTGCTGAAGGTCGAAAGCAGATTTCTCTTCTTCATCAGCAAACACTTCCATTTCTTGCTCTTCCAACATAGTTTCCCCTTCCTCTCCGGAAAAAGAATCAAGCAATGAAACAGGACTATCCAAAACCTCCGGTTCATTCAATTTATTTTCAGCGACACTGTCGATATATTCTTTTTCTGAATACTGTTCTTCATAAGCTTTTGGAGATGTCGGTTTGCCCAGTAAGGTTTCAAGCATTGTCTCAATCTCAGTCGCAGGCTTTTCCTCACTCGGATACGCATTCTCTTCCTCGACATATTCCTCCTGATGAGGCACTGATTTTTTCTTACGCCCGGCATCCCACCATTTGTAAACAAGATAAAAAATTCCTAAAATTAAATAAATGATATTTTTTTCGTCCATAGCTTAATCAACCCTAAATCTAAATTTAGCCCAAATATAACAATTCTCGTTTATTGAACCAGTAAACAATAAAAATATTCAAAAATCATAAACTTCATCAGACTATGACAAAGCTACTACTCCGGTGATTGTGTGGAGATTAAATTTCAGTATTTAAAACTTCTAAAAGTGTCTCACGTTTACGACGAGATACGGGAACCAAACTCCCATCTCTTAACTTCACACCTCCCCCATCACCTTTGATAAAACTGACAATATAATTCAAGTTCACCAAGTGTGATTTATGAGTCCGTATGAAACGATGTTCTTTCAGCAAGGATTCGGTTTCTTTCAAGGTCTTGGAAACGAGCAAACTTGTTTTATCCTGAAAAAAATATTTCGTATAATAATTATCAGACTCACACCGAATAATGGTATCGATTTCTACAACGTGTACTTTTTCAGAAGTGGAAAGCACAATGCGCGAAGGCACGCCCGTTCCCTCCCCCAAATTAGTTTTCAGTGTTTTGTAAGAAATATTTCGGGTATCGGATCGCCCGGAACGACGCTTCAATTTTTCAACAGCCGCTTTCAGGTCATCGGGAACAATAGGTTTTAACAAATAATCTAAAGCACTGAATTTTATTGCCTTTATGGCATACTGATCATAGGCTGTAGTAAAGACTACCTCAAAATCAGGCTCTTTAAACTTTTCCAAAAGTTTGAATCCCGAACCATCGGGCATCTGAATATCGAGAAACACCAGGTCCGGTTTAATAGCCTTAATAAGCGCAACACCCTCCTCTACCCCATCTGCTTCTCCCAGAACAAGCACATCATCGGTGTAGCGATTGATCATTGCTCGTAAAGTCTCTCTCGACTTTATTTCATCCTCTACAATTACTGATCGTATCATCCTCATTCACTCTAATTGTTAAAAATAATATTTGCTGCTGTATGACTTACAATTCTTTCAATGCAGACCGCAACACAATGCGCGTCCCCGTAGCTTGACGGTTTTCATCATATAAATCAATAATCCTTAATGAATATTGTCCTTCTTCCTGCTTATTCAACAATTCTAATCGCTCCTGAATAATCGCCATTGCTCTTGACTTTTTCTTAAACCCGCCCGAACGGATTCGCTGACGCGCTTCTTCCCTACCTATTCCATTGTCTTGAATAGTCCACAACAAGCTCTCCCCGTCTTTGGAAATATCTATCATAATTCGCCCCCGACCCTGCTTATTCACCAAACCATGAATGATTGAATTTTCAATAAAGGGCTGAATTAACATTGGAGGAATTCCGACAAACTCCGAATCAATTTCCGAATCAACAGTAATTTTGTATTCAAATTTATCATCAAAACGCAATTTTTCGATTTCAAGATAATTCCTCAAAGACTTCACCTCATCCTCTACCGAAACATAAGATTCTCTGGAGTTGGACAAATTGGAACGCATCAACTTTGAAAACTTACCCAAATATGATATTGCCGTATCTATATTGTTGTTCAAGATAAAACTTTGAATAGAATTTAAACTATTGAAAATAAAATGTGGATTCATTTGCAAACGCAAAGCCTGTTGACGCGCCTCAACAATCGCCATTTCGTAAGTCAACATCCGTTTCTCCACCTTATGTTTATTCCTTAACATTCTGATTCTAAAACTAATTAGTTGCCACAAAACAAAAACAACACTCAAAAATACAACAATCTGAAACAACCATGTACGCCACCACGGGGGCAGAATTTCAATTTGCAAACGCAGCACATCGTGAGTCCAATAGCCGTATCGATTGGTTCCTATGAGCTCAAAAGTATAGTCTCCGGGTTCAAGATCTCGGTAGACAGCCTTCCGATTATCCGCATCCGTTACAATAAAATCCTTATCGACTCCCTGTAAACGATATTTGTATTTATTTTTCCTTGCATAACTAAAGTCTAATGAAGCAAATTCGATGGTGAAATAATTATTGGTGTAATCAAGCGTGATCGTATCGCCATTGTCCGGCTCACGACTCACCACCTCATCAAAAACAGAAAAGGATGTTACCACAACCGGAGGATTATCGTAAAGATTTTTCACATCATCAGGGTCAAAATAATTCAAACCATTCATCCCTCCAAAATACATCTTCCCGGTCTCATCTTTCCATGCAGACCACAGATTAAACTCATTACTCAACAAACCATCTTTGGCATCATAATTTATAAAATTCCCTTGCGATCGGTTAAACTTTGAAAGTCCATGATTGGTACTAATCCACAAATTTCCAACATCATCTTCCTGAATGGCATACACAAGATTGTTTGGCAAGCCCGTTTCTCGCGAATAACATTTTCGGACACCCGACTCCGGACTGAACATTTTCAAACCTCCACCTCGCAACCCTGCCCAATAAAAACCTTCATAATCTTGAAAAACAACAAAAACCTCATTATGATCAATACACCCGGCAACATCCGAATCAAGATTTATGTGTTCAAAACCATCCGTGTGCGCATCATAGCGATCTACACCCTTACGCGTTGCCACATACAAATCTCCCTCTTTGTCGACATACAAATTCCATACATGATTATGAGAAAGAGAGTTTGCCCTGCCGGGGTCATTGTAATACCTTTTAAAGCTATTCGTATTCGGGTTGTACCTATTAAGCCCTTTTGGGGAACTAATCCACACATAGCCGCATGAATCCTGAACAATGGCATAACAGGTATTGCTTGAGACACTGTTCGGATTTTTCGGATCGTGAGTATAATGTTTAAAGTTCATTGTTTCCCTGTCTAAAACTGCTAACCCGTAACTTTCGCCACTAAGCCAAAGCTGCCCGTTGCGATCGAGAAACAATGTTTTAAGATTGTAATCCCAAAGCGCGTCAGGATCACCAGGTTTAGACTCAAAGCGGAAAACATCTCCGGTTTTTCTATTCATTCGGTTTAGCCCATTTCCCGTAGCCATCCACAAATACCCTTCATCATCACCAAGTACACCAATCACGTAATTATCTGAAATGGTGTTTGTATCCGCATCATCGTGCTGAATAGACTTGAAGGGATTTGTAAAATTCTCTGCTTGATTCACACCATTGAACGTTCCGACCCAAACATCCCCAACTCGGTCTTCAAAAATTGCTTGCACCCTGTTGTTTGATAAACTTGAGCGATTATTTGTTTCATACGAATATTCTTGAATGTTACCCGTAACAGGATCGTACAAAAACAAACCGTTTGCTTCTGTCCCTACCCACAACCTCTTCATACTGTCTTCGTACAAAGCCGAGATTTTCATTTGTTTAAAATTTCCCAAACCAACCACAGGAACTAAGACCTTAACCATCTCGCTTTGAGCTTCAACATTTGCTTCATTCATTCTCTGCCTCATGCGTTGTGGCAAGTCTTGATGTTGAGATGAAAAGGTCATTGTTTGCGGATTGAATGAAAGCAATCCATCAGTAGTGCCGAGCCAAATTTTCCCGTCAAAAGATTTTTGAAGCGAAAGGATGTTCGGACCGTTCCCCCCTTCACTTGACGAGTGATTGAAATATCGTTGAAGCGAATAATCCTCCGTATTAAAGCGTATCAGTCCTTTTTGAGAAGCCAACCATAAATATTTTCCATCATTGATTATTGCATTCAAATAATTGCTTCGAAACCAAGTATTGTCATGTTTCAAATTCAAAAACCGAGTAAAAGAGTCGTTTTTCATACTGTATTTGAGCAAACCCTCACTTGTTGCCACCCAAATATCACCTTCCCGATCGCTGCAAATACCATGCACTTGATTATCACCCAACAAAAGACTATCATTCAGAGCATTATCAAAAGAACGAAACACCCCCTTATCGCGAAGGTATTGATTCAGCCCACCTTCCGTTCCTATCCAAATATTGCCATTATTATCTTCAAAAAGAGCTGTTATTGAAGCATTTGACAAACCATCTTCTTTATAAAAAGAAATAAAATCATATCCATCGTAACGGTTTAAACCGTCCCAAGTACCAAACCATAAATAGCCCTTATAATCTTGAAGTATCGCTTTCACACTATTCTGAGAAAGACCTTTCACCACTTGATAATTTTCGGTAGTCAAGCTACGAAATCGGTAATTGTCAGCCTTTTGAGCCGCAAGCTGATCAGCAACAATCAACAATAACAAAACAAAGTAACACCTCACAGAAAAAGACCTCATTACAAATTCCTTACACCATTAAATCTTTTAATTATCTACACCCAAGACGACGATGACGTTTCCCAAAAATCTTTTGCCAAAAAGTAAAATTCCGATGCCGTTTGAGCAGCTGTTTGTTTCTCTTTCTTTGTTTTTTCATCATCTTTTTCGTTTGCTCACTCTGACGATCAAAATGTTGCTGTTTAAGCATTGCATATCGCTCTTGCTCCCTCGTCCTACTGTCTTCCATACGTTTTTCCACCTTTTGCCGCTGTCGCGATGACCGATTGAGCAGCTGACAAGAGGAAGAAACGAGCAGCAGTACAGCCAGAACAAAAAGCTTCCACAAATTAAAAAAATTTCTCATAACAGCATTCTTAGCTTGAAAAACAAATCAGTCCGCCAAAATAAAATCCAATTGCTTTTTAGTCAAATCAATACCACGAAGAACAACCCTTATAGAATCACCAAGTTTATACTCTTGACCGTATCGCTGCCCAATAATTCTATAATTTTCCTCATCCAAATAGTAATAATCATCCGTCATATCCCGAAGAGAGATTAAACCTTCACTCTTACTTTCATCCACCTCAACAAATATACCCCACTTGCTCACTCCGGATATAAGCCCCCAAAATTCTTGTCCAACCTTCTCAGCCATATATTCAACTTGCTTATATTTTATGGATTCTCGCTCTGCCTCCTGAGCTTTGCGCTCCATCAGCGATGAATGCTTACATTGTTCGCCCAGAAGTTCAACATTTGAATATTCCTTACCATTCAAATAACACGCCAGCAAACGATGAACCAACAAATCAGGATATCGACGAATAGGAGATGTAAAATGGGTGTAATATTTAAATCCCAAACCATAGTGCCCAATATTTTGGATGTCATATTCAGCCTTAGCCATGGTTCTCACAGCAATGGTTTCGATCATGTTTTCCTCTCCCCTGCCCGATATTTTCTTAAAAAGCCCGTTCAGTGAATCGGTGATCGACTTTCGTGATCCCGTATTGAATTGATACCCCAGCTTTCCGACAAAGCGAGCAAAAGTATTTAATTTTTCTTCATTCGGAATATCATGAACACGATACACAAATGGTTTTGGAACATACTTACCTCTGGCTCTTCCAATTTTCTCTGCAACTTTTTTATTGGCAAGCAGCATAAAGTCTTCAACCAACTTGTGGGCATCCTTTTGTTCTTTGATGTAAACTCCTATCGGCTTTCCGTCCTCATCCAAGTTAAATTTCACTTCTTGCGACTTGAAAGCAATAGAACCCTTGGAAAATCGCTTTGCTCGCAAGGCTTTTGAAATGGTATCTAAGGTCAACAATAAGTCTTTATTTTCACCCGGAGCTCCTTCAATCATCGCCTGCACCTCCTCATAGGTATAGCGACGATCAGATTTAATAACAGCTTTCCCATACCACTCCTTAAAGATCTTCCCATTTATATCCATCTCAAAAACAGCAGAAAAAACCAACTTTTCCTCATCCGGACGGAGCGAACAAACCAGATTGGACAACTTTTCGGGAAGCATAGGCACAGTTCTATCAACTAAATAAACAGAAGTTGCACGCTCATAAGCTTCGGTATCTATCGCCCCCTCCGGAACAACATAGTGCGACACATCAGCAATATGAATCCCAACTTCCCAGTTACCATTTGACAATCGCTGAATACTCAAAGCATCATCAAAATCTTTCGCATCAATCGGATCAATCGTACATGTGAAGACCTTCCTAAAGTCGCGACGTTTTGCTATTTCATCCTTGGACACAATGTTCTCGATTTTATCAGCAGCTTTCATCACCTTGTGCGGAAAACTGCTTGAAAAATTGTATGCAGAAATTATGGAATGTATCTCCACCTCATGGTTTCCGGGCATTCCCAAAACTTCAACAATCTCACCAAAGGGATTTCGAGCGTGTTCCGGCCATTCCACCAAACGCACAACCGCCTTTTCGCCATGCTTTGCCTCTCCGACAGCTTCCGGTGGGATGTAAATGTCTACGGGAATATTTTTCTGATCAGGAACTAAAAAAGCAAATTTTCGAGAGACTTGTAAAACGCCTACAATATTTTTTATTTCTCGCGACAAAACCTCAATCACTTCCCCCTCAGTCTTCCGCCCGGAACGCTTAGGGAAAATATGAACTTTTACCGTGTCTCCATGCAAACACCTATTCGTGTTGTTTGCACTGATGAAAATATCTTCTTCCGATTCGTCAGAAATAACATACGCCTTTCCGGTCGACTTCATGTCTACTTTTCCGATTACTTCTTTGCTTGAAGCCGGAATATCAACAAGCTCAGGGTTTAATTTATACCGCCCCCGCTTCTCAGCAATCAAAGCACCACTTCCCAATAATTGATTCAAGATTGTCTTAACCAACTCCCGACTCACAACATCTTCGATTCCCAACACTCTTGAAAGCTGCCTGAAATTATATCCCCGATAAGGGGTGTCAGCAAACACTTTCAATATTTCTTTTGCAAATTTATTGTTTCCTATTTTTTTACTTCTCTTCTTACTTCGCCTACTCATAACTTTCTCTATCTTTTCTTCACAATCACTTAAAGTTTACCTCTACATCCAATCCTTTCGCTGTGTTTTGCTGAAAAATAATCATTTATTCCAACACTACAACCCTACCCTTTTTATTACCGTAATTGTTCTCTACATTAGAAACACTTCAACAGCTGTAAAGTTAATTTCCCCCTGCAAGAAAACACCAAATACTTCGCTACACCGGACTTTCGCCACGACGATTCAATCAAAGCATTCAAAGAATCAGATCTAAGCAACGAAACTTTAACCCAATCTTAAACAGCACACCCAAACACCTAACACTCTTATATTCAACACAAAACACTTATCATTTTTCAAGCAAAACGTCTTCTTACAATTGTTGATTTTTTAACACATCAAGCACTTGCTTTCAGAAAAAAAATTAACTATCTTTGAGCGCCCAATTTTGTATTCACTAATTAAATAAAAAAAGACAAGGATTAAAGAATGAAGCTGTCAGAATTCAATTATAATTTACCCAAAGAGCTAATAGCTCAAAACCCATTAGAAAATCGGGATGATTCAAGATTAATGGTTCTTAACAAGAAAGATCAGACCATTGAGCATAAAAAGTTTACAGACATATTGGAGTATTTCGATGAAGGAGATGTAATGATCTTAAACAACACGAAGGTTTTTCCTGCTTTACTGATTGGTGAAAAGGAAAAAACAGGAGCGAAGATCACTGTATTTCTTCTCAGGGAATTGAACACCGAATCGCGATTGTGGGATGTTCTTGTTGATCCGGCACGAAAAATTCGTATTGGAAACAAACTTTATTTCGGTGAAGATGATGCACTCGTTGCAGAAGTTATTGACAACACAACTTCCAGAGGTAGAACCTTAAGATTCTTGTTTGACGGCACATACCAAGAATTTAAAAAAACCATTCAGACACTTGGACAAACGCCGATGCCTGAGGAAATCCAAAAAATTCGAGGTATTCTTCCTGAGGATGCAGATCGTTATCAAACCATTTACGCAAGTCAAGAAGGAGCTGTTGCTGCGCCAACCGCAGGAATGCACTTTAGCCGAGAGCTGCTTAAACGTCTTGAACTCAAAGGTGTTGACCTTGGTCACTTGACGCTTCACGCCGGACTTGGTAATTTCAGAAATATTGATGTTGAAGACCTTACCAAACACAAGATGGATTCCGAAGAAGTTTTTATTCCCAAAGAAACGGCTGACCTTGTCAACACAGCGAAGGAGAATAAAAAACGAGTTTGCGCTGTTGGAACAACATCAATGAAAGCTATAGAATCGTCAGTTTCTATTGCCGGATATCTAAAACCATACGAAGGATGGACAAACAGGTTCATTTTCCCGCCTTATGAATTCCGAGTAGCAAACAGCATGATTACAAACTTTCACCTGCCGATGTCGAGCATGTTGATGCAAATTACGGCTTTTGGAGGGTACGATTTTATCATGCACGCATACAACGAAGCTATCAAAGAAAAATATCGCTTCTTCACCTATGGCGATGCCATGTTAATCATTTAAGAAAACAAAAAACAGACAATGTCTGTCAGAAATATTAATCAAAAGCTACTCTCCAAGGGTAGCTTTCTTTTTATGTGTTAACTTTGTCCCGAATTTAAGAGATTATGAGACGAGCTGTAGTAATTGTTGCCGGAGGTAATGGCAAGAGAATGGGATCAGAAATTCCAAAACAATTTATTCCTATTGATGGAAAACCTATAATTTTCCGAACTATTGAGAAGTTTATCGAATTTGATGACGAAATGGAAATCATCCTTGTATTACCGGAAGATCAAATAGATTACTATACGGATTTATGTTTCAGATATGCTTTTCAACACTATTTGTCCATTGCCGTTGGGGGCAGCGAAAGGTTTTACTCCGTAAAAAATGGCTTAAAAATGGTCGACAAAGGGAGCTTGATAGCTATTCATGACGGGGTACGCCCGTTTGTAACAAAAGAAACGATAAACAAATGCTTTTTAAGCGCGGCTGAGCACGGCTCAGGTGTTCCGGTTATCAGTCCTCACGAATCGGTTCGACAAATAAATAATGACGGCAACACCATACTTGATCGTAATACGATACGCCTAATTCAAACACCTCAAGTATTTCGTTCAGAAATTATTATGAAAGCTTACGACCAAGATTTTTCACCAACTTTTACGGATGATGCTTCGGTTGTGGAAAAAGCAGGACACAAAATACATTTGGTGGAAGGCAATATTGAAAACATAAAAATAACCCGACCATTTGACTTAACAATTGCTCGGGCTATCACTCAACAAGATTAAAACAATCCCGGAATATTTGGCAAAATTCCTTTAGCTGTATCTTGCATCTCAGCTTCGGCAAGTTTTGTAGCTTCGTCCATCGCATTATTTACAGCTTCGGCGATTGCTTGTTCCAAAGCTTCTTTTTCAAGGTTCATAGCATCATCATCAATGCTTATGTTTTTTATCTTTTTTGAAGCTGTAGCCTCAACAAAGACACCTTTTGCACGACCTTCCACATTGATAGCGTCGAGTTTTTCTTTCGATTTCTCCAATTTTTCCTGCGCCTCGCGCAGTTTTCCCATCATATCTCCAAACATAATCTTTTATTTTAAATGCATTGCTTTCATCATTTCTTTAGGGATGTCAGTATTATCAATGTAGGTATCGAAAACATCAGCATGAACACCTATTGCAAACACCGGTACAGGTATTGCCGTATGAGCATAAGTTGTCCAAGCAAGCCCGGCTTTCTGAGCCATCATGTGTATAACTGTCATCACAATAGGATCACTGATACCATATTTTATATACAACTCATCCTTATTTTTCCTAAGTTTATCCGGTCCCATACTCTGATAAAAAGCATCTTTAATCAATTTATAATCATATTCGCTCAATTCAAGACCTAACTCTTTATTTCCCAAACCGAAATTTTCTTCAATAATCTTCATTACATCAGCTAAATCATATTCACGAGGATTCACCTTTGCTTTATAATCAGCAATGATTGCCTCAAAGCCCTCAATAGACACTTTCTGATGTTGAAGCAATGTTAAATCAGATTCATAACGGTTTAAAGCATTTCCGAGAGCCAGCCCACCTGTTTCATGATCGGCAGTTATAACAATCAAGGTTTCATCAGGGTGTTTTTTGTAAAAAGCAAGAGCCTCCTGAATGGCTTTATCAAATTCTATAGTTTCTTGAATTGAAGCTGCCGCATCATTGGCATGACAAGCCCAGTCGATCTTACCACCTTCAACCATCATAAAAAACCCTTCCTCATTATCAAGGAGTTCAATACCTTTTCGCGTAAACTCTGCCAACGAAATCGCATGCTTTTTATCTAAAGCGTAAGGCATTTCTTTACCGTTTCGAGCATCGGGAGCAATGGCAACTACTTTTGAATTATTTGCCGAGATTGCCTCAAATTCTTCAACCGTAGTACTAAAGGTAAAGCCATTTTTCTTTGCAAGTTCAATCGCATCTTCCTTATCGCCGCTATCGCCTTTGTAGCTTGCTATTCCGCCTCCGGCATAATAGTCAAAATCACTATTTGCTAAGTCCAATGCGATTTCATGGAGCATTTTTCGTTCGGGCTGATGTGCATAAAACACCGCAGGTGTAGCATGATTGATATACACCGATGAAAGAATGCCGACTTTTTTTCCATCAGCCTTTGCTTTGGAGGCAATGGATTGAAACGGACTACTCTTTGCAGCATCCATTCCAATGGTGTTAATCGATGTTTTATTCCCCGATGCTAAAGCTGTTCCCGAAGCTGCTGACCCGGTTATAAAACGATTTTCGGCATACGTGGAAGCCATGCCGACAACAGGAAATTTCATCATCTCAAGCTGAGTATCACGACTATCATTCATCTGCTGTAAGTAGGCTTCGGTTAAATATACTTGTGGCAAGCCCATACCGTCTCCAATAAAAAGGAATACATATTTCGCTTTTTGTTCCTTAGTTTGAAAGTTTTTGGAAGAAGTTGTACACGACAAGGTCAAGATATTCAAACTAATAAATAGTAAAAAAATTAATTTTCTCATGGTTCTAATTGTTTGTTCCTTACTAGAGAACAAACTTAGTAAATGTTGGTTTAAACTTTTCAATTTAAAATAAAATAATCACCGCTTGTAATTAAGTTTTAATTTTGCAAGCAATCTGATATAGAGAATAAATGGAAAGAAAATTTGAAATCATGTCGCCGGTAGGTTCTTACGAATCATTGATGGCGGCAATACAAGGTGGCGCTGACTCAATATATTTTGGCGTAGGAAAATTAAATATGCGCTCAAAGTCCTCGAAAAACTTCACCTTAGACGACCTAACGAACATTGCAAATATTTGTAAAGAAAATAATGTACGCTCCTACATAACCCTGAACACCGTTATTTATGACACGGAAATAGAGCAAATGCACAAGATTGTCGATAGAGCCATCGAAAGCGGGATTACAGCAATTATAGCATCCGATATGGCAGTAGTAAGCTATTGCAAGCAAGTGGGGGCTGAAATTCACATGTCAACACAAACAAACATCACCAATATTGAAGCTGTAAGGTATTACTCAACCTTTGCTGATGTTATGGTAACAGCTCGGGAGCTGAACCTCAATCAGGTGGCAGCAATCACCAAAAGCATTAAAGAGCAAAACATTACGGGACCTTCCGGGGAACTTGTACAAATCGAAATGTTTGCGCACGGGGCTTTGTGCATGGCTGTATCCGGCAAATGTTATTTGAGCCTCGACACTATGAACTCATCGGCAAACCGCGGTGCTTGCCTTCAACCGTGTCGCCGATCGTACAACGTAAAAGACAAAGATCAGCAAATTGAACTTGATATTGAAAATGATTACATCATGTCACCAAAAGACTTGAAAACAATTCATTTTCTCAACAAAATTCTTGACGCCGGCGTTCGTGTGCTAAAAATTGAAGGAAGAGGTCGATCACCGGAATACGTAAAGATTGTTACTCAGGTGTACAAAGAAGCTGCCAATGCGTGGGCAAACAACGATTATACCCAAGAGAATATTAGCAAGTGGACAAAACGACTGGCAACGGTCTACAATCGTGGCTTTTGGGACGGATACTATTTGGGTCAAGAACTTGGCGAATGGACAGAAAAATACGGATCGCAAGCAACGCAGAAAAAAATCTATGTCGGTAAAATTACCAACTTCTTCAACAAGCTCAATGTTGCTGAAATCAAGTTGGAAACAAACAGCTTGGCTCCGAATGATGCGATCTACGTAATTGGAGAAACGACAGGTGTGTATGAAGGAAAGATTGACGAAATACGAGTTGATCTAAAATCAACGGATAAAGCCGTAAAAGGCGATTCGTGTTCTATCCAAGTAACGGAATTGCTACGACGCGGCGATAAGGTTTACAAAATTATCAATACCGAAATTTCCGATTTTTCATAAAACTTCAGCAATGTTGTACAATTTACATACCCACAGCCAGTTTTGCGATGGGAAGGAAGACATGGAACGCTTTGTAGAGGTTGCCATTGAACACAAATTCAAGACCTTAGGCTTTTCCGGTCATTCGCCTGTGCCCTTTGACACCTATTTTTCCATCAAACAGAACAATTTGAAAAAATACTCCAAAGAAATTGACCGACTCAAGTCGCTCTATGGCGATCGGATTTGTATTCTCAAATCTTTGGAAATTGATTTCATCCCCGGAATAACAAAAACGTTTGAACATTTCAATGAGCAAATAAAGATGGATTATGTAATTGGAAGCATTCACTTGGTGAAGGGACGCGACAACAGACTTTGGTTTATTGAAGGGGCTGATTCCGTGGAGTACGATAAAGGAATAGTCGAGCTCTTTGACAGCCCCGAACATGCTGTAAAAAGTTACTACAACCAGATGAATGAAATGATTACAACTGAAAGTCCGGATATTGTGGCGCACATTGACAAAGTTGTAATGTTTAACAAAGGTCGATTCTTCAACGTTGAAGACAAGTTCTACCGCAATGCTTTTATGGAAACCTTAGAATTGGTAAAACAGGGAGGGCTATTTTTAGAAATCAACACAAGAGGGATTTACAAAGGGAAGTCTGATGATTTGTTTCCGTCTGCAACTTGGCTCAAAACGATCAAAGAGTTACAGATTCCTGTTCTGATTTCTTCTGACGCACATCATTCCGGAGAATTGCTTCGCTACGTTCCCGAAACGGCTCACATATTAAAAAATGTAGGCTTTAAAGAGCTAATAAGCTTTGATAACAATCAATGGACGGAGGTAGGAATTGATGCGTACATTGAAGCATTGAAAAGTGTAAACCATAAGGTTGCCAATTAACGCAACCTTATGGCGATTATATCTTTAAAGTATTTTATTTTCCATCGTATGCCCACTTCACATAGATAGAGCCCCATGTAAATCCGGCACCAAAAGAAGCAAGGATTAAGTTGTCACCTTTTTTAAGATCTTTTTCCCACTCATACAAACAAAGAGGGATTGTAGCCGCTGTGGTATTTCCATATTTTTGAATATTAATCATCACTTGTTCTCTTTTAATACCCATCCTTTTAGCAGTAGCGTCAATAATTCGCATATTTGCTTGATGCGGCACGAGCCAAGTAACATCTTCGGAGCTAAGGTTGTGACGTTTCATCATTTCAACAGAAACATCCGCCATTTTAGAAACTGCCCATTTAAAAACAGGCTGTCCCTCCTGATAGATATAATGTAAACGTTGCTCAACATTTTCGACAGTAGATGGCATCACAGAACCTCCGGCTTTCTTGTGCAAGTGCGTTTTACCGACACCGTCAACATGAAGCATATCATCCATAATACCAAAGTCTTCTTCGGTTGGTTCCAAAAGAACCGCAGCAGCACCGTCACCAAAAATTGGAGATGTACTTCTGTCTGTATAATCAACGATTGAAGACATTTTTTCGGCACCAACAACGATTACTTTTTTATGTCTTCCTGATTCTACAAATCGAGCAGCTGTAGTCAGCGCAAACAAGAAACCGCTACACGCAGCATTAACATCAAAGCTAAAGGCATTTTTAATACCAACTTTATGAGAAATAATATTTGCTGTTGCCGGAAACTGATGATCCGGAGTTACGGTAGCACAAATCAACAGCTCTACATCTTCCGCCTTCGTTCCTGTTTTTTGTAATAATTCTTCAACGGCTTTAGCGGCCATATCTGATGTTCCGGCACCTTCTTCTTTCAGAATTCGTCGTTCCTTGATACCTATTCTGGTCATTATCCACTCATCAGTAGTATCAACCATCCGACTCAGTTCGTCATTTGTTAATCTGTATTCTGGCAGGAAAGCACCTATTCCTGTAATTGCAGCCTTCATAATATTGATTTAATTTTCAATTAAACGCTATAAACAAACATAACAACACTAAGGTTCGTTGTCAGTATGTGTATATTTCACTAAAATATTTTTTATTTTGGTCGATATCTGCTCCATTGCCACATGTCTGGAGTGCAAAATCATGTTCTTGATTGCTTTAGCATTTGATATACCATGACCAATAATAACACTGGAGTTAATTCCCAAAATAGGAGTTCCTCCATGATTTTCATAGTTGAAGCGTTCGATATAATCGTCTACCAATCCTCTTTTTTTGAGCATTTGATAAACAGATTCCATTTGCTTCAACGCAATATTTCCTGTAAACCCGTCACAAACAATAACATCGGCTTTCCCATTCAACATATCTCGCCCCTCAACATTACCAATAAAGTTAAAGTCTTTGGTGTTCTTCATCAATTGATATGTTGATTGTGCTTGGATATTTCCCTTTTTTTCTTCTTCTCCAATGTTTAATAAAGCTACTCTCGGATTTTCGATATTATAAATATGATTCGCATATATTGAACCCAAGATGGCAAATTGATACAACACGTCAGGTTTAGCGTCAGGATTCGTTCCAACATCCAAAATGATGGTCTGACCACCATCCTCGCGTGGAAAAACAGCCGAAGTAGCCGGGCGAATAATCCCCGGGACTGTGTTTATGGCATATATTGCACCAACAAGCATTGCTCCCGTATTTCCTGCCGAAGAAAAAGCATCAATCTTTTTGTCTGCAAGATACTGAAATCCTAATGCTATGCTGGAGTTTGATTTGGCATTAAACGCTTTAATCGGGTGTTCACCCATTAAAATGTCATTTTCTGAATGAACAATTTCAATACGTTCTTCTGTCACCTGATGTTTTGCTAATTCTTGACGGATAAGATGCTCATTTCCAAACAACACCATCACATCATCAGATGTAAACTCTTTAAGGGCGAGAACAGCACCCGAAACCGTTGCTTCAGGAGCGTTATCCCCGCCCATAACATCTAAGCCAATACGCATTAGATCGTGTTTTTTATTCAGCAGCTACTTCAGCTTCATAAACCAATTTACCCTTATAGTATAAGGCTCCGTCCACAAAGTAAGCTCTATGGTAACGGTGTACTGTGCTTGTTTCAGAACAACGAGCTAATACAGGAGCTTCTGCTTTATAATGTGTTCTCCTCTTGTCTCTTCTCGTTTTAGATATTTTTCGTTTAGGATGTGCCATTTTTTATCTATTTTTTATGTTATTCTTCTAATTTTATTTTTTTTAAAGCATTCCAACGAGGGTCTGCACTTTCTTCTTCTGTCGCCAATTCTTCCATTCGAGATATCATCTCCTGATCACAATCCCGAATATCATCATGTGTCTTTTGAAAAGGAATCGATAAGATGATGGAATCGTAAACAAACTTACTCACATCAACTTCGTGTTCTTTTGCCGACAAAATAATAATTTCGTCAGAAAAATCCTCTTCATCATTCTCTCCAAACTTCACAATCAGCCTGTTTTGTTCATCAATATCGACAGTTAAATCGTCTAAACATCTGTCGCAAGGTGCTTGCAAACTTCCTTTGTATTCAAAGTTTAAAATTATAAAACGTTCACTTTTTTCAAGATCAAGCTTTATTGCAATATCGCCTTTCTTTATCTCAGAATATTCAAAACATTCAAAGAACGAATCATTTACCACTAAATCATACTGATGATGACCTAATGAAAGTCCGGAAAAAGAAATTTTAAAATCCTTTAAATCTCCCATGATCTTTCTCCTTTCACTTTTCAAAGGGGGGGGCAAAATTAAAAACTTATCTTTTGATAAACAAATTTTATTTTTTTTAATTCTGACACTCTCAGTCTTTTATCCATAGTTGCGAATATCCTTATTTCCGAAAAACCCTTATATTAGAACATCTCCACAAAGCACACCATCTTCCTTTGATTGAGTAAACGCACATTTTTTAACCTTCGCAAGCCCCAAATTTAGACATTCTAAACAAACTCATCACAAATCACAGACTTTATGACCTGACATTAGCTAATATTGCTGAATATAATTACTTTTGCAGCCCTGTGAGTGATTTGAATCTTATCAAACACAATCGTTTGAAGAAGTGTGTTTTAGGAAAACTTATTTCTTTAAAAACTAAACGATAACATTGTGCCCACTCCGAAAACTATGGCTTTACTCAAAACAAGGCTTTTTAAAGTCTTAACCCTCGGTTGGCTGTGAACGAAAACGTATTAACGATCACGGCGCGAGGAATTTGAGAAAAAACCGACCTTTCCGGAACAGGCTCAACATTTAAAACAAATATAATTATATTATGAGAAAAATTATTAATCTTATTGTATTGCTTGTGGTGATAGCATCTTGTTCAACAAGCAATGATTCTTACACAATTAACGGAGAGCTTGAGGGCTTTAATGAAGGAACAGCCTATTTAAAAGGATTTAAAAACAAAGAACTTACCATTCTGGACTCTGTCACTATCAAAAATGGGAAGTTTACTTTTACGGGAAATATTGCAACTCCGGATCGTTACTACATCACAAGCAGTAAAATGCCAACTGTTGAGGTAGCGGTTTTTGTTGAGCCTGCAGCAATCTCCGTAAAGGGAAATCCCTTAGACAAAAGCTCAATACAGATTGAAGGTTCAACCAATCAAGATATTTATGACGCATACACTGAAGGGTATAATTCATATATCACGAAAATAGACAAGCTCTACGTTGACTATCAAACGGCTGCTCAAGCTGAGGATACTGCAACAGTTGAGAAGTTGTCAAATCAAATTGGTGATATTTATGACGAAGCAGAAGCTTATAAGATTGATTATGTGAAAAACCACCTGACTTCGGTTGCTGCTCCATTTATTATTATGCGAAATAAGCATTCATTTGAGTACGACACGCTTGTTGGACTTTATGAAGGGATGGACGATAAAGTGAAGAAATCTACTTTTGGTAAGTCTGTTTCTGAGAGAATCAGCACATTGGCTACTACACGAGTTGGTGCGGAAGCACCCTTGTTCGAGCAAATGTCTGTAGATTCCACAATGATTGGTTTGAAATCACTAAGAGGACAATACGTATTGGTTGATTTTTGGGCGAGCTGGTGCGGACCGTGTCGAGGTGAAAACCCAAATGTGGTAGCAAACTACAACAAATATAAAGATAAAGGATTCACAGTATTGGGCGTATCTTTTGATCAAGACAGAGACCAATGGTTGAAAGCTATTGAAGATGATAAGCTGACATGGACGCATGTTTCAGACTTAAAAGGGTGGCAAAATGAAGTTGGTCAGTTATACGGCATTAGCAGCATTCCACAGAATGTTTTGCTTGACCCTCAAGGTATTATTATTGCAAGAAATTTAAAAGAAAAAGCTCTAGGCGAGAAGCTGGAAGAAGTATTCAACAAATAAAAATCATTTCTTATTGTACAATAAAGGCTGCCTCAATTGAAGCAGCCTTTATTGTATCAAATCTTAATCTCATCCCCTACTTTGTTATAAAACTTGTATTGAAGCATGTGGAATGAATTATTTTTTGTTAGTTTCACCCAACGTTTATATTTTCTAAACCACATCATCTGCGGAGATTTCCATCCGGATTTCAGGTAATAATAAATATATGGATGAACAGACAGTGATAACTTTCTTTCATTCTGATCTTGAACAAGGTAACGAAGGTTATTCTCTATTTCGTCCAAGATCGCGATACTTGGTTTTACCTCACCCGTTCCATCACACACCGGACATTTATCAAGCACCTGAACATTCATTTCAGGTCGCACCCTTTGACGGGTTATTTGTACCAATCCAAATTTACTTGGAGGAAGGATAGAATGCTTGGTATTATCCTTAGCCATTTCTTCCTTGATTTTTTCGTATAGCTTCCTTCTGTTTGCCCCTTCGTGCATATCAATAAAATCGACAACGATTATTCCTCCCATATCACGAAGACGAAGTTGACGTGCTATTTCTGAAGCAGCTTCGAGGTTTACTTCGAGGGCGTTAACTTCTTGACTGTTTTTTTTATTCACACGATGACCGGAGTTCACATCAATAACATGTAAGGCCTCCGTGTGTTCGATGATCAAATACACACCACTCTTGATGGTTACTATTTTCCCGAATGAATTTTTTATTTGGTTTTCAACTCCAAAATATTCGAATATTGGAGCTTTACCGTTGTAGAGCTTCACAATGCCCATTTTTTCGGGAGCAATAGTTTTTATGTACGATCTAATTTCTTCTGCGATGATCGAATTATTAACATGAACATTGTTAAAGGTATCATTCAGCAGATCTCTAAGTATTGCTGATGTTCGATCTATTTCGCTAATAATTTTCTGTGGCACAACGGCCTTGGTAAGAATTTTTGTTGAGCTGTTCCATTTTTCAAGCAAATTGTTTAAGTCTGAATGGAGATCAGCCACTTTTTTATTCTCAGCAACAGTCCTGATAATTACACCAAAATTGTTTGGCTTAATACTGGCTATTAATCTTTTAAGTCGATTTCTTTCTTCTTTATTTTTTATTTTCTGTGAAACAGAAATTCTATTTGAGAAAGGAACCAGAACTAAAAATCGTCCGGCAAAAGACACCTCAGAGGTAATTCTCGGACCTTTGGTTGAGATCGGTTCTTTAGCAATTTGTACAAGAATTTTCTGACCCGTAGTCAACACCTGATTGATGTTTCCGGTCTTCTCAATATCCATTTCACATCTGAACGTATTAAGAGCGACTTCCTTACGACCATTTAAGGCCATTTTCGTGTACTTATTTAAAGACCTAACCTGTGGTCCTAAGTCTGAGTAATGCAAAAATGCATCTTTTTCGTAGCCAACATTAACAAACGCCGCATTCAATCCCGGCATAATCTTTTTAACTTTCCCGAGGTAAACATCACCAACTGCAAAATTATTGTTGGACTTCTCTTTATTGAGCTCTACCAACAACTTGTCTTCCATTAACGCTATGTTAACTTCAGAAGCATTCGCATCTACTATTAGATCTTTTACCACAATTGAATATGTTTTTTCCTGAAAGTTAATGTTTAGTTTTTATTCACTAACTATCTAATGTTGTATAATACAAAAATAACGACATAATGCCGGCATGCCGGCATTATGTCGTATCTCAAAGAATGTAATTAACTACTTCTTCTTTTTATGTCTGTTTTTTCTAAGACGCTTCTTACGCTTATGCGTAGCCATCTTATGTCTTTTTCTTTTTTTACCACTTGGCATAATCTAGATTTTTTTAATTGTTAATAAAATATTTTTTACTCTACGGCATTCTTCACATCGTTAACGAAAGTCTTTGAAGGCTTGAACGAAGGGATATAATGCTCCGGAATAATGATCGTTGTATTCTTAGAAATGTTTCTACCGGTTTTTTCTGCACGCTTCTTAATAATAAAGCTGCCAAACCCTCTTAAATAAACATTATTCCCGCTTACAAGTGATTTTTTTACAGAATCCATAAACGCCTCAACAGTAGTTTGAACCACCACCTTCTCTATTCCCGTCTTGTTCGCGATGTCTGCAACGATTTCTGCTTTTGTCATAATTATCTAATGTTTTATTGTTTTGACTTCTAGTTTTCTAACAGGGCTGCAAATATAAAATAAATTTTATTATTTACTGATGTCATTGACTTTTTTTATTTTCTAACCGCCTCAATTTAAACCACGTTCAAGCATTTCTCAGAAAAATATAACAATCCCCCAAAACACAAACACCCTTTTTCTTACAATTCACCCTCCAAACGATTCCTTTCCCTATCTTTGCAAGTCAACAAAAATCACTAAAACAAATGATAATAAGCGACTTACTACTTAATTGGTATCGCAAAAATAAAAGAAATCTTCCTTGGCGCAAAACCAAGGACGCTTATTTTATTTGGCTGTCCGAAATAATACTTCAACAAACGCGTGTCGATCAAGGAATTAATTACTACTATAAATTCATTCAAAACTACCCTACAATTACTGACTTGGCGGAATCGAACGAAGAAGATGTGTTACTCAATTGGCAAGGACTCGGATATTATTCCCGCGCCAGAAATCTGCATAAAGCTGCCAAGATTATTCTCAAAAAGCATGACGGTATTTTTCCGAACACTTACACCGACATTCTCGAATTGCCCGGCATTGGTCCTTACACAGCCGCTGCCATTGCATCCATCGCCTTTAACGAAGCCGTTCCGGCAGTCGATGGAAATGTGATCCGACTGATCACGCGATTGTACGACATAAATAAACCTGTTGACTCAGCGAAAACAATCAACGAAATTCGTACCGTTGCTCAAGAACTGATGATCGAAAAAGAAGCAGGCGACTTTAATCAGGCAATGATTGAATTTGGTGCCTTACACTGCAAACCCGTAAATCCTGACTGTGAAGCATGCGTGTTGAAATCGTTCTGCCTCGCAATGGCAAACAAAACGGTCTCTTCGATACCCTTTAAAGCTAAAAAACTGAAAATTAAAAAACGCTTTCTGAATTACTTTGTAGTAAGCTCCAAACATTTCGAACTTTTAATAAAAAAAAGAAAAGCCGGAGACGTATATCAAAATCTTTACGACTTCCCTTGTTACGAAAGCAAAACACCCCTGAAAGAACACGAATTAACTATCGGCATCAAAAACACCTTCCCCAAAATAAACACCTACAAAATCACTGAGCAATCAAAAACATATATCCATAAATTGTCACACCAAACACTTCACACCACCTTTTGGAAGATCGAAATCGAAGACACAGACCATGAAGAATATCTGGCTCTAGATAAATTTGAAAAGCTGCACAACTACCCAACACCAAAACTAATTGATAATTACTGCAATGAAGCACTACCAAGATATAAACAACATAAAAACAAATAATATTTTAGCAAAACACATTTACTTATAAAAAAATTCACATACGATAAAAATATTTTGTATACTTGCAAAACAAACAATAAACAACAATAATTATGGCATACGGAATTAATAGAGCAATTTTAATTGGATACCTAGGTGCTGACCCCGAAATAAAGGGGCTTGAAAACGGCACTAGCCTCGCAAGAATCAACCTTGCTACTACGGAATCTTACAAAAACAAAAATGGAGAGCGCGTAAACGAAACAGAATGGCACACCATAACTTTCTGGAATAAACTCGCCGAAATTGTTGAGAAATATGTCAAAAAAGGAGACATGATCTATGTGGAAGGACGCATCAGAACCCGAAAATGGGAAGACAAAGAAGGCATCACCCGTTATTCGACCGAAATTATTGCCACAAACATGACAATGCTAGGCGGAAAACGAACAAACAACACCGAGAACAATCCAACAACCACAGCTCAAGAACAAGCAAGTACGGAGAACACTCAACAAGAACCAACTGCAAACACACCACCTGCCGATGACGATCTGCCATTCTAAAGCATGGAAAAAAAGACTTTGGAGTTGAAAGCCGAAAAAATGCTTTTAGCTCCTGATTTTTATTGATTGTTATTCTTCCAAAAATCCGTACTTTTGTCAAAACAAATAAATATAAAAAATTGGAAGACCCGGAAGCTTATTCGAGCATGCTCGCTGTAATCTTGACCTTTGTTCAATCTATTGAACCATCAACCATCATAGGAACACTTTTCTTGATTGTATTAATCATTTGTTCGGCGTTGATTTCAGGATCGGAAGTGGCTTATTTTTCATTAAACCCCAACCAACTTCTCGAAATACGAACAAATCAAACCCCCGTCAACAAAATCATACTTCAACATCTTGAACGTCAGAAATATTTATTGGCAACAATCTTAATATCCAACAACTTTATCAACGTCGGGATTGTTGTTCTATCGACCTACCTGACCGGAGAATTGTTTGACTTTAGCCAAATAGCCCTATGGGTAGTCGTGCTTATTGAAGTGGTCGCCGTCACCTCACTCATTTTGATATTTGGTGAAATCATGCCAAAGATGTTAGCCACCCAAAAACCGGAAAAATTTGCGCAGTTTATGGCAAAACCATTGCTCGTTCTTCATAAAGTTTTTTATCAACTCAGCTCCATTTTAGTACGCTCAACCACATTGATTGAAAGACGCATCGGAAGAAAATCCGAAAATATTAGCCGTGAAGAACTAAGCGAAGCCATTGAAATTGCTGCCGAAGAAACATCAAGTGAAGATGAAAAACAAATATTGAGAGGGATCGCAAAATTTGGAGACATCGACACCAAGGAAATTATGAAATCCAGACTGGATGTTACTGCCGTAGATATCGAAACCAACTACGAAACTTTGGTAAAAACAATCATAGAATCAGGATTTTCCAGAATCCCCGTGTATGAAGAAAGTTTTGATAATGTAAAGGGCATTTTATACATCAAAGACCTTTTGCCCCACCTTGCAAAAGGTGAAAAATTTGAATGGGTAAAATTGCTTCGCCAAGCTTTGTTTGTACCGGAAAACAGAGCCATCAACGATCTTTTAAAGGACTTTCAGGATAAAAAAATACACATGGCAATTGTTGTTGACGAGTATGGCGGCACTTCCGGCATTATCACTCTGGAAGATATACTCGAAGAAATTGTTGGAGAAATATCCGATGAGTTCGATTTCAACAATGACGATATCAGTGTAGAGAAAGTTGATGAAAATAATTATGTGTTTGAAGGAAAAACAAGCATTATGGATTTCTGTAAATACTTCAAAATTGATGATAGAATTTTCGACAACGAAAAAGGAGAATCAGAAACACTTGCCGGATTAATTCTCGAATCTCTGGGCGATTTACCAAATGAAGGCTCTACAGTCTTAATCCAAGGCTTTAATTTTAAAGTAATTGAGGTAGACGATCGAAGAATTATAAAAGTTGGGGTTCTTCTGAATCAAACCCCGTCCGAGAACAATAATTCATAAACTTTTGTGTTCATCCTTTAGGAACAGACAATTATGAAATACAGAAATATATTTTTACTTACCTTTATTACATTCAGCCTTTTTGCATGTGATGATTTTTACACACCAAAGCCTAAAGGATTGATTCGCATTGACCTTCCCGAACACAGCTACACAAAATTAGACACAAACCTACCTTTTGTTTTTGAATTGTCGGATTATGCAAAAATCAACCGCGACAACCTTCCGGTAAATCAACCGTATTGGTTCAACATTGATTACCCAAGCCACAAAGCCCGATTGCATTTCTCGTATGCAAAAATTGACGGCAACTTAATAACCTTATTGGAAGATTCGAGAAGTCTTACAATGAAGCTTATTCCAAAATCGAACGGCATGAAAGACAAGCTTATTACAGATCGCAATAGAAAAGTTTTTGGTATTCAATATATTGTCAGCGGAAAAGAAGCAGCATCGCCTTATCAGTTTTTCATCACCGACAGTTCAAAGCATTTTTTGAGAGCTGCCTTGTATTTTTCACATCTGCCAAACAATGATTCTGTTCAACCCGTAATTGATTTCATATACGAAGATATGCAGCATTTTATTGAAACAATTGAGTGGAAATATTAGCAAACATGATGAATTTTCGGATTTCGCAAAACCTATTTTCATAAAAAATTGCTTCTGCCCCGTCCTTTTAGCCCTCTTTTTCTTTCGGTTAAGTCCCTTTAAGGAAATGTTTTTATAATTAGTTTTATTTAACTACTTTTGGCATTAACGTTTTCAGGATGTAACGATTATTATTCACCCGAATCGAAAGGTTCATTTCAACAAAAAAGATAAAAAGGAAGCCTATGATTGAAACTATAAAAATAGGAAGACTAAAATGGCATCATGTAAATGACCCATCCGATGAGAGTTTGCAATATCTTTCAGACAACTTCCACTTCCACCCTCTTGATATTGAAGACTGTAGAAGTGTAAACCAACGTTCTAAGATAGACATCTATGACGATTATTACTTTCTTATTCTTCATTTTCCGTATTTGGATAAGTCAAAAAAGTTTATACGAGGCAGAGAAGTGAAAATTTTCTGGGGCGAAGATTTTGTCATTACAATAGGAAAATCACACTGGGCAGTACGGAATCTTTTCAACGAAGGAATGCAACAATACAAACGAAAAGAAGCTTTCCAAGTTGGTACTTCCGATGCCTTGCTTTATACAATTCTTGAAAAATTAATGACCGAAACTCTTATACTTTTAAAAAAAGTTGGTGCGATTGTCGAACTAATTAATCGACAGCTTTTCGAGAAAAAAGCACAAAAAACTATCGAATTGATTTCCATTACACGAAAAAATATTATTCTTCTGAACACCATTTTAAAACCACAACTCCGACTATTCCACAAATTTGAATCGGGTGAGATTAAGGGTTATGCCGACAATATGGAAGACTACTGGGGTAACATTCTCGACTATTATCAAAAAATGTGGGATATGACGGAAGACTATCAAGAATTAATTGAAGGCTTATCCAAAACTTTTGACTCATTGCAGACAAACAAAACCAATGAAATTATGAAATTACTCACCATGATTTCATCTGTTTTGCTTCCGTTGACCTTTGTTACCGGCTTGTATGGAATGAACTTAAACTTGCCTTTTTCAGGACACCCCGATGCCTTTTGGATCATCATAGGCTTCACCATTGTGATAGCCTTGCTCATGCTTGGGTTCTTTAGGAAAAAAGATTGGATATAATGTAAAATGTTTTACAATCGTTAACACAGAAGTATTATGACATTTTGCTATACTGTATGACATAATTTCATGTCGGACAATAAAAATTCCTATTTTTGTAGTCTGATTATAGATTAGATACATTTATGGAATTACAGGCAATAAAGCAACGATTTGGAATAATAGGAAATTCACCTTTATTAAATAGAGCAATTGACACAGCAAAGCAGGTTGCAGCAACAGATATAACGGTTCTCATTACGGGCGAAAGTGGAACAGGAAAAGAGGTAATGCCCAAGATTATTCACCAACTGAGTGCTCGTAAGCACGGTGCTTACATCGCCGTAAACTGTGGTGCTATTCCGGAAGGAACGATAGATTCTGAGCTTTTTGGTCATGAAAAAGGTGCTTTTACCGGTGCTCACGATTCCAGAAAAGGTTATTTTGAGGTAGCTTCGGGCGGTACTATTTTTCTTGATGAGGTTGCGGAATTGCCAATGTCGACGCAAGTACGTTTGTTGCGTGTGCTTGAAACAGGAGAGTTCCTAAAGGTAGGTTCTTCCAAAGTATTGAAAACAGATGTTCGGGTTGTGGCAGCAACAAATGTTAATATTCCGGAAGCCATTCGCCAAGGAAAGTTTCGAGAGGATTTGTTTTACCGTTTGAACACCGTGCCCATCTATATCCCTCCATTGCGAGAACGAAAAGATGATATTGTGTTGCTTTTTAGAAAATTTGCTTCTGATTTTGCAGAAAAATACAGAATGCCAAACTTACGCCTTTCAGAAGATGCAAAAAATGTGTTGATGAATTACCGCTTTAGCGGAAATATTCGCCAATTGAAAAATATTACCGAACAAATTTCAATCATTGAAGAAAGCAGAGAAATTACCTCTGCAATTCTCAGGAAATACCTCCCTTCCAATGAAATAAATGAGCTGCCCGTTTTGTACAAAAAAGAAACCAAGGAATCCTTGACCGATAGAGATTTACTCTACAAAGTTCTTTTCGATATGAAGAAGGATGTAAACGATTTGAAAAAAATTGTTTTCGAATTAATGAACAATCAAGATGTTTCTACTACAATTTCGCATGAACCTGTAGATGCTTTTAATGATTTATTTCATCATGAGCGTAAGGTTGAAGGAGCTGTGAGTGTTCCCGTACATCCCGAGGTGAAGGTAACGCATCCGGATATAGACCCTCTTATTGAGGAACCTATTCAGGAATCAGAAGTTTTGGAAGAGTCATTGTCATTACAGCAAAAAGAGATTGACCTCATTCGAAGAGCATTGGAAAAGCACCGTGGAAAAAGAAAAAGTGCTGCCGGAGAATTGGGAATTTCAGAACGAACACTGTATCGAAAAATAAAGGAATACAATATAAAGTAAGGAATGAAACAGACAATGTCCGGAATAAATTCCGAGAGGCATATTGAGATAGTTGAAGATCTGTCTCCTGTTTCAGTTCGATGACAAAATTTTAAACAGATGAAAACAAATAGAATCGTTAAACAGTCCACTTTTGTTTTACTGCTAAGCCTTTTATTTTTAGGCGTTAGCTCGTGTGGATTTTACTCATTTACAGGAGCTTCGATACACCCTGAGGCAAAAACTGTTTCGGTGGCTTATTTTCCGAATAATGCAAGTTTGGTGAATCCGACTTTAAGTGATATATTTACAGAGAGTTTGAAAGATAAATTTGCAAACCAGACACGTTTGAGGCTTGTGAGTAACGGTGGGGATCTTTCGTTCGAAGGGGAAATTACAGATTATAGTGTTACCCCCCAAGCGATTACCGGAGATCAAACGGCAGCATTGAACCGCTTGACCATTAAAGTGAAAGTGACGTATGTGAACATCTTGGATGAGAAAGATAACTTTAAGAATAAAACTTTTTCTTTCTATTCAGACTATGACGCGTCCAATGACTTTAGCTCGGTCGAGGAGAGTTTAATTCAAGAAATTACTGAAGCAATCATTGAGGACATCTTTAATCAAGCAGTTGTTAACTGGTAGAAGATTTTTGAGTCTTTTCAGGAAAAACTTCAGAGACAAGTGGTTTCCCCACGAGCAATAAATAATTGATTATGAACGACAAACATCAATTTGAACAATATTTAAAAAACCCTCAGCACCTCAACGCTGAGAGTATAGAATTGTTAGAAGCTTTAACCGATGAGTTTCCTTATTGTCAATCTTTGCAATTGCTTTATGTCAAAAACCTCAAAGAAGAAGGCAGTGATTTGTTTCATAAGCAATTGAATCGGGCAGCCACGGCGGCTTCAAATCGGATTATTTTGCGAGAGTTGTTGTACAACGACATCGAAATACCTACCCTAGAAGATGTAACGCCGCAATTGGCAAATGATGAAGTACATTTTGAGGAAGATGAACATGTTTCGATAGATGACGAAATAGCAGAAGAGAAAATCGACCCGAGAGAATTTGCTTATATGCCTGATGATTCTTCCGAAGAAGAGTCGGTCACCAGCGAGGAAGATCCAAGCGATTCGGAAGTGCAGACAAGTGTTCGCGAAGAATTGTTTAATAAAGTTCGCGGAAAGCTTGACGAGTTAAATGCTGAAAAGCGCAGGATTGAATTGATGATTGCCGAAGAAGAGTCAAGGTTCATGGATGATCACGATAGAGACGAGATAGAAGCGACAACGGAAGAAACTGAGGATGACAGTCCGAAGTATGAGAGTGTCTATGATGAAATTATTGAGGAATTGAAAAAAGACCCGCGAGAAGTTCGAGACTATTTTGACGATGTAGAAAATTCGATTCCTCAGGAGCTCAACAAGAAAACGGATAAGATGGAACTGATTGATAAATTTATTCGTGAAGAACCTAGTATTGGTCGCTCTACTACCCCAACATCATTTTTCGATCCTGATGAGAATGCGTCCAAAAGTCTGGAGCAGCATGATGATATGGTCTCGGAAACTTTGGCAAAAATTAATCTTCAACAAGGAAAGATTGCACAGGCAATTAAAATTTATGAAAAATTAAGTTTGAAATTTCCCGAAAAAAGTGCTTACTTTGCAGCCCAAATTAATAAAATAAAGGAAATTACATAAATTAAACAATAGAAAAATGAGTGCATATATTCTAGTATCGGTACTAATTCTTATTACGGCAGGCTTGTTAATGTTAGTTGTGTTGGTTCAGAACTCAAAGGGAGGTGGTTTAGCTTCTAACTTTGCAGGGTCAAATCAGTACATGGGAGTTCGTAAGACCGCTGACTTCCTCGAAAAAGCAACTTGGACTTTGGCTGTTGTACTGTTGGTGTTAAGTCTGGTTTCAGTTTTTGCAATACCACGAAGTGTTTCGGAAGTTCCTAAAGCTGCTGCCGAACAGGTTATCGAAAGCTCTTTCCCGGCATCTCAAGCTCCTGTTGACGCAACTCCGACTCAAAACCTTCCACAGGATGGCGAAGAGTAAGAAGTGAACATTCTTAAAAGAAATTTAAATGTCAGATTGTCATTAACAGTCTGACATTTTTTTATGCCATTATTTCGATTTTTGGTTTGGCATGAAATGTGTCAACATAGGTGTAAAATTGAAAATAAATACAAAAAAATAAAATTATGGCTAAAGACATTAAATTTGATATAGAGGCACGTGATATGCTAAAAAAAGGGGTTGACTCATTAGCAGATGCTGTAAAGGTTACATTAGGACCTAAAGGTAGAAACGTTGTTCTTCAAAAATCATTTGGAGCTCCTCATATTACAAAGGACGGTGTTACTGTTGCAAAAGAAATTGAATTGGAAGATGCTGTTGAGAATATGGGTGCACAGATGGTAAAAGAAGTTGCTTCAAAAACTGCTGATGATGCAGGTGATGGTACAACTACTGCCACTGTTCTTGCTCAGTCAATTATTAATGTGGGTCTTAAAAATGTAACTGCCGGAGCGAACCCTATCGAGCTTAAAAGAGGTATTAACCTTGCAGTTGAAAATGTTATTAAGAATCTTCGTGAGCAGTCTAAAGAAATAGGTGATGATTTCAAAAAGATTGAGCAAGTAGCTTCTATTTCCGCAAATAATGATAATGAAATTGGTGCACTTATCGCTCAAGCAATGGAAAAAGCATCTACCGAAGGTGTAATTACTGTTGAAGAAGCTAAAGGTACTGACACAACTGTTGAAACTGTTGAAGGTATGCAGTTCGACCGTGGATATATCTCTCCTTACTTTATTACTGATACTGAAAAAATGCAGTCAGTAATGGAAAATCCTTACGTTTTGCTTTATGATAAGAAAATCTCTGTAATGAAAGACCTTATGCCGGTTCTTGAGCCAGCTGTTCAATCAGGAAAAAGTCTTGTAATCATTGCAGAAGATGTGGCTGATGAAGCATTGACAACTTTAGTACTTAACCGCTTGCGTAATCCGGGATTCAAAGTAGCTGCTGTTAAAGCTCCCGGTTTTGGCGATCGCCGTAAAGCAATGCTTGAAGATATTGCTATCCTTACCGGTGCTACTGTTATTTCTGACGAAAAAGGTATGACTCTCGAAGGTGCTACCGTTGATATGCTTGGTACTTGTGAGAAAATTACTATCGACAAGGACAATACGACTATCGTTAACGGTAATGGTGCTCCTGAAGCTATTGAAGCTAGAGTAGCTCAAATCAAAGCTGAAATGGAAATTACTACTTCTGATTACGATAAAGAAAAACTTCAAGAGCGTCTTGCGAAGTTAGCAGGTGGTGTGGCTGTTCTTTACATTGGAGCTGCTTCCGAAATCGAAATGAAAGAGAAGAAAGATAGAGTTGACGATGCACTTAGCGCAACAAGAGCTGCCGTTGAAGAAGGTATTATTCCGGGAGGTGGTGTTGCTTATGTTAGAGCTATCGAATCTCTTTGCAATCTTGAAGGTGAAAACGAAGATCAAAATATTGGTATCGCTATCGTGAAGCGTGCAATTGAAGAACCGCTTCGTCAGATTGTTGAAAATGCAGGTAACGAAGGATCTGTAGTTATTCAGAAAGTGAAAGAAGGAAAAGCTGATTTTGGTTACAACGCTAGAAAAGAAATTTTTGAAAACCTTTTCGAAGCAGGTGTAATTGACCCTACCAAAGTTGCTCGTGTAGCTCTTGAAAATGCTGCTTCTGTTGCCGGAATGTTATTAACAACTGCTTGTGTTGTTACCGATATTCCTGAAGAAAACCCTGCTCCTGCTATGCCTCCAATGGGTGGTGGAATGCCGGGAATGATGTAAGAATCAACCTTTTTTTGATAAATAAACAAGTATACGATAACTTACGTGTACTATAAAATTTAGCGGTAAATAAGCTCTCATTAAACTTATTTACCGCTTTTTGTTGGATATAAAAATCGATTTAACACATTTTAGCTTTATCTTTGCTTTTATGGTGAAATCAAAAAAAATCTTTGTTGCTATCAAAATCGGAAAGAACCCTCAGCTTGAGGATGTTCTCAAAGACATTCAAGCTTATCTGAAATATGATAAAATAAGTTGGCAATCAGCAGATCGTTTTCACCTTACGCTTAAATATATTGGCGGAACTCCGGAACATCAAATACCCGGCATTATTGAGGTTTTAAGCTACGTGGCACGACATTCAAAACCGTTTGAATTGGATTTTGAAAAAATTGGCGTCTTTGGTTCTTCCTATAAACCTCGGGTATTATGGTTCGGATTTACCAAAAATCAAGGCTTGCATGATTTGAGTAGTTTATTGTTTCAACATCTGAAACGGGTGAAGATATTCCCTGATCGACAAAATTTTGTTCCGCATATCACAATCGGGCGCATCGCAAAAACAGACAATAAAAAACACTTTTTTAATGTGGTTCAAAAATTTTCAGAAGCGTCCATAAACATTATCAAAGTGAAAGAAATAGCACTTATTGAAACTGTTATGGAGAAAAATACCGTAAAATATACAGAGCTAAAGTCGTTCCCCTTGCAAGCTTATTAACAGCACTTTGCGAAAAACATCTGCAAGAAAACTCTTGATACTTGGAGTTTTCTTGCAGGATTTGAACAAATGATAATTTACCGAAGGTTTATACAGCCTTAATAAGGAAATAATTCTTTTTCCCTTTTTGAGCTAAAACATATTTCCCCTTCAACAAATCTTTTTCTTCAATCATGTACACATCTTTAACTTTTTCCTTGTTGATGGATACACCATTGTCTTTCAGCATTCTTCGAGCTTCCCCCTTTGAAGCAAAAACCTTAGCATGCTCAGCAAGAAAATCAATCACAGGAACTCCGTCCTTAACAGCATCCAACGACACCTCAAATTTTGGAACAGCCGCAAAAACATCCAACAACATTTTTTCACTCAAACCTCTCAAATCGTCCGACGTTGATTTACCAAAAAGAATATTTGTGGCAGCAACAGCAGCATTAAAGTCGTCTTCCGAATGAACTCTGATAGTAATATCCTTAGCAAGCGTCTTTTGTAAAGAACGCAGATGTGGCGCTTCTCTATGCTTTTCAATCATTGCGTCCACCTCATCTTTAGAAAACATCGTAAATATTTTGATGTATTTCTCAGCATCGGCATCAGAAACATTTAGCCAAAACTGGTAGAAGGCGTATGGAGAAGTTCGCTCAGGGTCTAACCATATATTTCCACTTTCAGTTTTACCAAATTTTCCACCATCAGCCTTTGTTATTAAAGGACATGTCAGCGCAAAGGCTTCGCCACCTACCTTACGGCGCACTAACTCTGTTCCGGTAGTAATATTTCCCCACTGATCCGAACCGCCCATTTGCAAACGGCAATTCAACTCTTTGTATAAATGCAAAAAATCATAGCCTTGTAGAAGTTGATATGTAAACTCCGTGAATGACATGCCACTTTTTGATTCAGAGCCGAGTCTTTTTTTAACAGAATCTTTAGCCATCATATAATTCACGGTGATATGCTTTCCAATATCTCTGGCAAAATCTAAAAATGAAAATTCTTTCATCCAGTCATAATTATTCACCAGCAATGCTTGATTCTCCGAAATGGTATCAAAATCAAGAAACTTTGCCAATTGTTTTTTTAGGCACTTTTCGTTGTGTCTCAATGTATCTTCATCAAGAAGATTTCTTTCAACCGATTTCCCTGATGGGTCACCAATCATCCCCGTTGCTCCACCAATCAACGCTACAGGGCGATGACCTGCGGCTTGAAGGTGCTTCAGCATCATAACGCCCACCAAGTGACCGATATGCAAAGAATCTGCCGTTGGGTCAATGCCAACATAAGCAGTCGTAAACTCCTTGTTTAACATTTCTTCGGTGCCGGGCATGATGTCGTGAACCATACCGCGCCATTTAAGCTCTTCTACAAAGTTAATCGTACTCATAATCTATGACTGTTTAAAATTTTGTGACCAAGCCAAAAATATAAAGCAGAACGCCAATCATCCTACCCCAATGTCTTAATATTTATCTCTGACATGGTCTGTTTCATTTCTTTTTCCCAAGATTTGCAAAGATAATAGCAATCTAATACATATTAAACGCATTTTTTCTTTATTAAGCCGTACCTTTGAATCAAAAATTTCAGTCTATGATTTTAGTTACCGGAGGAACCGGCTTGTTGGGTTCATGGGTCTTGCTTGATTTGCTGCGCAATGGCGAACAAGTGAGAGCTCTCAAGCGAAATAATTCTTCATTGTATGTTGTCAATAAAACATTTAAGGATCATGCCGAAAAACCAAATGACTTGCTTGCCAAGATAGAATGGGTTGAGGGTGATATTATGGACATTGTTTCTTTAGAATCGGCAATGAAGGGAGTGGACAAAGTCTATCACTGCGCTGCAATAGTTTCTTTTCAGGGTGGCGACAAAGAACGCTTGATGAATGTAAATGTTCAAGGAACAACCAATGTGGTAAATCAATGCTTGCATTCCAAAATATCCAAACTTTGTTACGTTAGCTCCGTTGCAGCAATAGGCAGAACAGAAGGAAAACAGTTTTTTACGGAAGATGCCGAATGGACACCATCAAAAAACAATTCTGTGTATGCACAAAGCAAATACAAAGCCGAGATGGAAGTTTGGCGTGGTCAGGCAGAAGGCTTAGATGTGGTTATTGTCAATCCATCCATCATTCTTGGAAACGGACAAAAAGGACAAGGCAGCTCTCAACTATTTGAAGAGGTGAACAAAGGATTGAAATTTTACACTTCCGGCTTAAATGGATTTGTTGATGTTCGTGATGTTGCAAGCATTATGATTCGCTTAATGAACGCTGAAATCAAAAATGAACGCTTCATTCTTAACGGTGGAAATGTACATTACAAAGATGTTTTCACATGGATGGCAAAGTCTTTGGGAGTGAAAGCTCCCCATATTGAAGCAAAAAAATGGATGCGAGAAATCTACTGGCGACTTGCAGTGCTGCGAGCTTTTTTAGGCGGCAAACAATCGACTGTTACAAAAGAAACAGCTCGTACTGCCGCAAACAAGCATTACTATGATAATTCTAAAATCTTGAAAACTTTGAAGGGATTTAAATTTCACACAATCGAAGAAGCTGTACGTTTTCATGCTCAATACTTTGAAAAATAATTCGTTTTGAAAAGCTTTCAGGAATAAGTGGTTTTAGTCCGAACTGCGATAAATGACCATTTTGAAGGTTGAAAAGTATACTTTTACACAAAAAATTGCATTGTTTTGATACCAAAAGATAAGGTTCAGGAAATACTCGAAGCTTCTCGGATTGAAGAAGTTGTTGGTGAGTTTGTATCTCTCAAAAAAAGAGGTGCAAATCTTTTGGGTGTCTGTCCGTTTCACAACGAAAAAACACCTTCATTCACTGTTTCGCCCGCAAAAGGCATTTTTAAATGCTTTGGTTGCGGTGAGTCGGGCAACTCAGTGGGCTTCATTATGAAACATGAACATTACTCCTTTCCCGAAGCCTTACGTTGGCTTGCTTCAAAGTACAACATTGAGGTGGAAGAAGAAGAAAGAAGTCCCGAGGAGTTAAAAGCTATGGACGAGCGAGAGAGCATGTACAACCTATCGGTTTTTGCTCAAAAGTTTTTCTCCGAACAACTAAATCAAAGTGATGAAGGGAAAAGTATTGCTTATAGTTATTTGCGTGAACGCGGAATTTCTGATTCGGCAATAAACACCTTTCAATTGGGCTACTGCCCTAACAAGTTCGATGATTTCACAAATCATGCTATCCAACACGGCTATAAAAAGTCCTTTCTCTTATCGACAGGTTTAAGCTCCGAAAAAAATGATCGACTATTCGACAAGTTTAGAGGACGAATTCTATTTCCAATTCACAACATTTCGGGCAGGGTAATAGGCTTTGGCGGCAGAATTTTGAGCAAAGAAAAAAACAGACCCAAATATCTGAACTCGCCGGAATCAGCTATTTACCACAAAAGCAATGTGTTGTATGGGATTTTTCAGAGTAAAAATGAAATTTCTAAGTTAGACAACTGCTACTTGGTTGAAGGATATACCGATGTGATTTCCTTACACATGGCAGGTGTGAAAAATGTTGTTGCTTCGAGTGGTACGTCCCTGACGAGTGGACAAATACGACTGATACATCGCTACACCCCGAATATCACAATCCTTTACGATGGCGATAATGCAGGAATAAAGGCTTCTTTCCGGGGCATTGACCTGATTCTTGAACAAGGAATGAATGTTAAGGTCGTACTTTTCCCCGAAGGAGACGACCCCGATTCTTTTGCACGCTCAAACCCTTCCAGTGTTACAAAAAAATATATCGAGGAAAACGCTAAAGATTTCATACACTTTAAAATTTCCGTACTGAAAGAAGAAGCCGGAAACGACCCCATAAAACGAACGGGGTTGATTCGGCAAATTCTTGACTCCATCGCATTGATTCCTGATTTGATTTCACGACAAGTTTATGTGAAACAATGTTCAAACCTCCTTGATTTTGAAGAAGATGTATTATTCAGAGAATTGAATAAAATTCTGGATAAAAAAACAGAAAAAGAATATCGAGAACAACAGATAAAAGCAAAAAGTACAGCAAGCGATGCAAAACCCAAGGTTGTGGAAATTAATTCTTCTTCCTTGTTAATCCATGAAATGAATGCGATTCGTTTGCTTATCAGATACGGAGACAGAGTGATAAAAGTTATGCAACTGGATGAATACGACCATGAACTGGAAATAGAAATTAGCATGTTGCAGTATTTTATCAACGATATAATGGCGTACGAAATAAACTTCAGTAATGCGAATTATTTGAAAATTATCAATGAATTTGTGAATTGCATTGAAAAAGAATTTATTCCAAATGAGACTTATTTTATTCACCATGAGGACGATGACATCCGAAAAACCGCTATTGACCTGATTGCGGAAAAAGAAATTTTGTTAAGTGGGTGGGAAAAAAAAGGAATCACCGTTACTATGGAAAGTGATAATCTCAAAAAAACTGTTGATCGTTTTATGTTATCATACCGTGCTTATCAACTGAAAGATGAAATAAGCAGACTCACAGACTTACTAAGAGAAAATCCGGAGAATATCATGGAGATTCTAACAGCACTGAAAGAAAAAAAAGAAGAATACACAACTGTCAACTCCGAATTGGGAAGGGTCATTAATTAGGACTTGCTTCCAAGATCCAATTTCTTTGTTATGCTTGGCAGCGGCAAGGTCATTTACGGTCATAGCAGTATAAAACTTGTTTTGTCGATTCCTTCCGAGCACCTCGGGTAAGCAAAACTTTTTTTTGCTTATCGTGTTGATTATTTTAGGTTTTATTTTTCAAAACCTGATGATTTTATAACTCTAAACACTTCTGAATTGTATACATTAAAATCGAAAATTGATGTTAAATCGGATGATTTCCTTAGGAATAAGGATTTGTATCTGAAAGAGATGGAACATTACCGTTCTGTTCTTGAAAAAATTCGAGACGGGAATCAACATAAGGCTATTGAGAAACACAAGCAACGCGGAAAGCTTCTTGCACGAGAGCGTGTTGATCTTTTGATTGATCCTAACACACCATTTCTTGAACTCAGCCCAATGGCAGCATTGGGACAACACGGCGATCAGTTTCCTTCTGCCGGAATTATAACCGGCATTGGTGTAATTCACGGACAAGAAACGGTAATTATTGCGAATGATGCCACCGTCAAGGGAGGCACTTATATGGATGTCACCATCAAAAAACACCTTCGAGCCCAAGAGATTGCAATGCAAAATCATCTTCCGGTCGTTTATTTGGTAGATTCAGGCGGTGCTTTTCTTCCCGAGCAGGCTAAAGTATTTCCCGATAGAAATGATTTTGGGCGTTTTTTTTACAATCAAGCACGCATGTCGGCACAGGGACTAGCACAGGTAGCCGTTGTGATGGGATCATGTACTGCCGGAGGTGCTTATGTTCCTGCCATGAGCGATGAAACTATTATTGTCCGCAATCAAGGAACAATTTTTCTCGGAGGTCCTCCATTGGTAAAAGCCGCTACCGGAGAAGATGTTACGGCAGAAGAACTTGGCGGCGGAGAAGTTCATACATCCGTATCAGGCGTTGCCGACCATCTTGCTGAAAATGACACACATGCACTTCAAATTTGTAGAAACATTTTTGAAACCATCGAAAATAAAAACAAAGAAAAGGTTGAAAGATTTCCAATAGAAGAACCTCTGTACGATGCCGAAGAGCTTTATGGAATTGCGCCTTTAGACCTAAAAAAAGCTCTTGATGCCAGAGAGATTATCGCACGAATTGTCGATGGAAGTAAATTTCATGAATTTAAAGAAAAATATGCTCCAACCTTGGTAACAGGCTTCGCCCGAATCATGGGCTATCCGGTTGGAATAATAGCAAACAACGGCATTCTTTTTTCGGAAAGCTCACTCAAAGGTGCACACTTTATAGAACTGTGTACAACTCGTAAGATTCCAATTATTTTTCTTCAAAACATTACAGGTTTCATGGTTGGAAAAGCCTACGAACACGGCGGAATTGCTCGTGACGGCGCTAAATTGGTTCATGCAGTAGCAAATGCCCAAGTGCCGAAATTAACCCTTGTATTTGGAGGCTCGTTTGGTGCCGGAAATTATGCAATGGCAGGAAGAGCTTATGACCCCAATTTCTTGTTCATTTGGCCCAACTCCAAAATTTCCGTAATGGGAGGCGAACAAGCTGCAAATGTGCTGATAACAGTAAAAGAAGGTCAGCTGAAAGCCCAAGGAAAAGAACTTTCTGATGACGAAAGAGAGAAAATCAAAACAACAATTCTCGAAAAATACGAAACCGAAGGCTCTGCCTATTACAGCACTTCGCGACTGTGGGACGATGGAATTATTGACCCTGCCGATACGCGAAAATATCTCGCTATGGGCATTGCTGCCGCTATGAATAAAGAAATACCCGAACAAAAATTTGGCGTTTTTAGAATGTAATTACTCTATCAAATATTTGAACAAAAAAAATACAACAACATCAGAATTAGATGACGACAGAATATACAACATTAAAAATTGACTACAAAAATGCGGTTGCCACCATTTGGTTGAACAGACCCAAAATACACAACGCTTTTAATGAAAAGATGATTTCCGAAATTATTGAGGCTTTTGACGAACTTATTGAGAATAAACATGTAAAAGTCATTAAGCTGCGTGGAGAGGGAAAATCCTTCTGTGCAGGTGCAGACCTCAACTGGATGCGCGACGTAGCAAACTATTCGTACGAAGAAAACTATAAAGAGAGCTACAGACTTTCCGAATGTTTTTATAAAATATACAGTTGTCCGAAGCCTACCATTGCCATTGTACACGGTGCTGCCATTGGAGGTGCCAACGGACTGTTGTCGGCATGCGACTTGGCTTATGCCGACAATAACAGTGTTTTTAGCTTGAGTGAAGTAAAAATCGGAATTGTTCCTGCCTGCATCAGCCCCTACGTGATAAAACGTGTGGGAGAATATAATGCCAGAGAACTTATGTTGACCGGAAAACGTATCAATGGCGAGGAAGCAGCTCAGAAAGGTCTAATCAATAAAGCTTTAGCATCGGGAGCTTTGGATGAATATGTTGATGAGATGTGTAGTCTGTTATTAACATCCGGTCCAGAAGCAATAAAGCAATGCAAAATACTCATCGATGAGGTTGCAAACAAATTGAATATGGAACAAATGCTTGACCATACCGCAAGAATGATTGCCGACATTCGTAAATCAGAAGAAGGACAAGAAGGAATGGCAGCATTTTTAGAAAAAAGGAAACCCAATTGGATAAGCGAATAATATGAAGTTATTTAACAAAATACTTATTGCAAACCGAGGCGAAATAGCTGTTCGGATAATCAAATCGGCGAAAGCGTTAGGCATTCCTGTTGCTGCGGTGTATGCCAAAGCCGACATGGACAGCCTCCATATTCAAATGGCGGATGAAATTTACTGCCTTGGAGAAAGTGCTCTCGAAGACACTTATTTGAATATTGATAAAATTGTTCAAACAGCGGTAGATGCTTCGTGCGATGCCATACACCCGGGCTATGGTTTTTTAGCTGAAAATGCTGAATTTGCGGCGAAGTGCCAAGACGCTGGAATTACCTTTATAGGCCCGTCGGTTGAGACCATTGAATCTATGGGGAATAAAGTCAAAGCACGTGAGCTGATGAAGTCGCTCAATGTACCACTAATTGAAGGAGTTACCGGTTCTACAGAAGAAATACTACCACAGGTAGAAGCAATCGGCTACCCGGTACTGATTAAAGCTGCCGGAGGTGGCGGCGGTAAAGGAATGCGCATTGTTTACGACAGTAAAAACTTGAAACAAGCTCTTGAAGATACAAGCCGGGAAGCGAAAGCCTATTTTAATGATGACAGTGTTTTTGTCGAAAAATACATTCAAAATCCGAGACATATTGAGTATCAAATATTGGGAGACAACCACCATTCGTTGATTCATTTATTTGAACGAGAGTGTTCAATTCAGCGTAGGTATCAAAAAATTATTGAAGAAGCTCCATCGCCAACACTTACACCCGAAGTACGAGCTTCGATGGCTGATTTGGCTGTTCACATCGGAAAAAGCATCAACTATACAAGTGCCGGAACAATTGAATTTCTTGTCGATGAGAACCTCAACTATTATTTTCTTGAGATGAATACCAGAATCCAGGTAGAACACCCTGTTACAGAATTAACCACCGGAGTTGACTTGATTAAAGAACAGATTTTGATTGCCGCCGGAAACCCAATGACATACAAACAATCGGACATCAAGCAAAACGGACACGCAATTGAATCAAGAATATATGCAGAACACCCTGCAAAGAACTTTATGCCTTCACCGGGAAAGATGACGCTGTATTCAGAACCTGAATTAAACGACATTCGTTTGGATACAGGTATCGCCGCCCAAACAGAGATCAAGAGTTTTTATGACCCGATGATTTGTAAGTTGATTTCTTATGGTTCGACCAGAAATGAAGCCATACGAAAAATGTTATTAGCGCTTGGTGATTATAAAATTCATGGCATCAGAACAAATATTCAATATCTAAAAAAACTAATTGATCATCAATATTTTCGACAGAATAAAATATCTACAAACTTTTGTGATGAACACACAGAAGATTTCGTAAAAGAAATTCTTGATGAAAAAACGAAAATAAGCAGTCATAAAGCTATCGCTGCATTTTTGCTTAAAGAAATTATTCCATCCAATTCCCAAAATGTTTGGAAACGCATTGGTTATTGGAGATCAATGATGCACATTCCTTTACAGGTAGATGATGAAGCTATCTTTGTTAAAATCAAGCATGTACATGCCAAACGCATAAGTTTTATTCTGGATGGCATAAATTATCATGCCGAAATTCATCGAATTTCAGACCATAAGATAGAATTTACTTTGAACAAACACTATTTAAAAGTTTATTTCTCTGACCAAGAAGATGGTAAATGCGATGTGGAAGTAAATACACATATCTGGAAAATTCTCAGAAAAGACAGCATCAACAATAGTCTTTCGCACGATTTTGAAGAAAATTATGTAGGCGACCAACAAGATGCTGTATTTGCACCCATGCACGGAAAGATAACCAAACTATCAGTTGCGCCAAACGAGGAAGTAGCAAAAGGGCAAACACTTATGATTATTGAAGCCATGAAAATGGAAAACAACATTATAGCTCCTCGAAATGGCATTATTGAAAAAATACATGTTGAAGAATCGCAACAAATAGAAAGTGGGAAGCTTATGCTTTCGTACAAAATTGTAGATTAACACTTTTATCAGTCGTTATTTTTCTTTTTCAGAAAGTATTTGTTTTATAGTAATTTCAAATCAATGTAAACTACCCTGCCCAATAAAGGGCAGGGAGAAGCTCTCACATCCTCTCTACCAACCACCCGATATAAGGCGGTTCTCAAAAATTGGGGAAACAACAAGCAGAACGTTACACGCATGCAGCAGGGATGCAAAAGAAATCTATTATAACCCGAAAAATTCATCATTAAAATAGTAAAATTGGGTGTAAAGTATTATCTTTGAGTTGAATAAGAAAAAAAATAACACTAAAATTTTACACCCAAA